>Ga0118677_10010635_pt1 | contig 14012 bp, 14 predicted proteins | sample AliMusrvi5mmetaG_FD_86154 | JGI IMG/M metagenome (GOLD analysis project Ga0118677, IMG submission 86154) | reverse complement strand
CGCCTGCGTTCTGGTTCGCAGCGATGCCGCCCATGCGCCCGCCCTGGCCGCCGCCCGTGAACGCGATCTCGGTCGGCGGCCAGGGCGGGCCCCTCGGCGGCATCGCCGCGAACCAGAACGCAGGCGGCGGCGGCAGCGGCGGCGGGATCCTTTTGGAAGCCACGGACGTCGCACTTGCGGGCACCTTGGCTGCCAACGGCGGCGGCGGCGGCGGTGACTATTCCGGCACCGGCGGTGCGGACGCGACGGCGAACGCGACGCCGGCAGCTGGCGGCGCGGCGGGCAGCTCGGACGGCGCGGGCGGCAATGGCGCGGCGGCGGCCGCGAGTGCCGGTTCAGCCGGAACGGCCCCGGGCGGGCTGAACGCAGGCGGCGGAGGCGGCGGTGCCGGCTGGATCCGCGTGAACACGGCGAGCGGCGCCGCGGTCCTGGGTGCAACGGTCTCGCCAGCGGCGGCGACGGCTTGCGCGTCAGTCGGCAAGGTACGCGCCGCCAACACCGCGCCCTGAAATGGGAATTCTGCGGCTGCTCACGCCAGGCTCAGCGCGCCGCGGCATCTGACCGCTGGGGCTGCAGCACGTCGAGGAACAGCAACGCCGCAGGCTGGTGGTTTGGCGGGCCCGGGTCGGCGTGCGAAGTCACGCTCCGGCGATTCCACAGCTCCAGCGGCGCCTGCCAAACGCGCTGCCGGGCGAACTTCGCTTCGATGGCGGCACAATTCCCCAAGCGATCCAGAGGCTTGCCCGAGACGGCGAGCATGCAATCGGTGCCGTGAAACCAATACGAGGGTCCCGGGCCCGACGGTAGCTTGCCGTCCAAAAGCGCTTGCGCACAGACTACTTGCAGCGGCTTGGCCTGTCCCGTCGCGGCCAGGTGCGCCAGCACCGTAGCGTAGCGCAGACACGGGTCCAGGCCGTCGTCGCGCGCCTCACCGGGCACCACCAGCGTCGTGCCCGCCGGCAGCCCGGAGACCGCCTGGCGCAGCAGCGGCTCCTCGGCGGTGGAATCGTAGTGGCGGCCCAGGTAGCCGTGCAGCGCAATCGGCAGCGCGAGCAGCCCCACCGCCAGCAGCGCCACCGCGGGGCGCGCGTCGCCGGCGGAAGGCGATTGGCCAGCGCCGTCCAGCCCAGCGCCGCCAGCACGGACAGCCAGGGAACCGCCGGCATTGCGAATCGGCAAAACTCCAGCGGAGATGCGGGGTTGCTCCGCCCCGCAGCCAACCCCAGCGCGACGCAGGCGCCCAGAACCGCCACCCCCAGCACGCCCCGTTGACGCCGCCACGCCAGCGGCGCAGCCAGCCCGCCGAGCTCCACGAACCACGGCAGAAGCGCGGAGTCGGCCCACGGCGAATGCGAAAGGTGACTGAGCATTGCGCCGATCCCAAGCGTCGATCGGCTGAACAAGCCCATCAATTGCATGGAGTTCCAGCGAATTACCAGAATCGCCAACAGCGCCAGCGTGCCCGCGAGCACCGGCCAGTGACCCCTCCGCCGGCGCGGCGCGATCCAGGCGACCGCGGCAAACGGCAGCAGCGTCAGCGCCAGCTCCGGCCGAGCCCAGACGGCAAAACCCAGCGTCAAAAAACCGAGAAACTGCTGCGCGTCCGCGGTGCTCCGGAGCTGCACGACGCCCAGCACGACGAGCGTCAGGACCGGGCCCTGCAGCACGTCGCTGGCGGAAATCGCGGCGTGCAGCGGCCAGACCGCCAGCGTGAGGCCCGCCAGCCCCGCGCCCAGCGTGCCCATGCCGAGCCGGTACGCCGCCACGACGAGCAGCGGCGGCGCGAGCGTCGACAGCGCGCGGATGCCCGCCATATGTGCAGTCATGTCGCCGCTCACGCGGTCGGGCAAGAGGTAGTATAGCAGGACGTGATCTGCGCCATAACCGCTGAAATAAACTAGCAATCTTCCGTATCCGGCGGCGCCATCGGACAGCAGGTTCAGATCGGTCAAGCCATAGCGAATCGCCGCCGACACCAGCCCGACGCCGACACTCGCCAGCGCCACGCGGACGTGGGCGCGCGACGCCCGCACGCCCCGCAGCGCGCGGAGGCCGCGGACGATGAGCCCCAGCCAGCCCAGCCCGAACTTCGGGCCGATTGGGCCAAATAGAACCTCCTTGCACGGTATGGGGCGGCTGCATATCGGTTTCATCGCCGCCCGAGCGTCGGGCTTACGCTCAAGCTGACTCAGGAACAGGTCACCCGAATCGGCAAAAAAGTGTCAACGAAAGTGTCAACGGGGTAAGCGGAAGTGCTCCGAAACCATGCAAGTGGAGCAAACCACTATGAACATTGGGTCTTATTCAGTAATCGCCGTTGACAGTCCGTTGACAGTTTCGGGTGCCTAAAACGGCCTTTTACTGCCCAAATCTGCCTTTAGGGGTTGGAAATAAAAGAGGACATGCTGATGCGCAAGTAATTGCCATCAAGCATGTTACGATTGGAGGCGCGAACCGGAATTGAACCGGTGTACGAGGTTTTGCAGACCTCTGCCTAACCACTCGGCCATCGCGCCATTCGAGATCGCACGAGACTTCAACCCCGCAGCAGGCTCTGCCTGCGCAGAACCCGACCGCGGGGTATGAAAGCCCGTGCTACTTCTTTTTAGCCACAACCTTGGCCGCCGCCTTGGCTGCGACCAACTTGCGTTCAATGTACCGTACGCGGCGTTTCCGCTTCGCGCGTGCTCTGAGTTGCTGTCCCATAATGGGCGGACTAGTTACCAGAGCGCGCACCCCCTGTCAAGGATTCCGACAGGACCAAGCGGTCACTCGTATTTCCGGATCACCGTCCGCACAACCCCGCCGATCGCCAGACTCCGTGTCGGGACAATGGATTTGTACTTCTTGTTCGCCGGTTCCAGCCGCACGCCGTTGCGGTCTCGCATGAAATACTTGAGCGTCCATTCGTCGTCCACCTGCGCCACCACGATGTCGCGGTTCTTCGGCGTCGTCCCCCGCTCCACCAGGACCAGGTCCCCGGGGTGGATGCCCGCGTCGATCATGGAGTCGCCCGACACCTTAAGCATGAAGGTGGCCTCAGGCTTGCGAATCAGGAACTCATCCAGGCTCAGGTTGTCCGCCAGCTCTTCCTCGGCGGGTGACGGGAATCCCGCCTGGACGGATCCCAGCAGACGGAGGCCAGCCGTGATCTTCGGCGTAAGCGCGATCTTGCGGTTGCGTTTGACGATGAACCCCTCGTCGTTCAAACGCCGGATCAAGCCGAACACGGAATTCTTCGACGCATACCCGAACAGCTTAAGCATCTCGTTATAGCCGGGCGCCCGTCCCCAGCGCCGGTAAAACGCACGCAAGCGGCGCACCTTGTCATCCAAATCCAACACTCGCGGCATAGATGGACTCCTTCTTTCTGACTGGCCGCATGTTAGATGAACCAAGGTTCAAAAGCAAGTCGCAGCAGGTTAAGAGTTCAGTGTTCGGTGTTCAGGGAAAGTTCCTGGTTCTCGGTTCAGGATGGGCGTTCGGATCCAAGCACCGGACGTTCCTGCTGAACTCCCGAACACTGACCACCGAACACTCACCCTCGCCAGAGGCGAGGGCTACGGATGCAACCTGCCCAGCGTCCTCGGGAACGGAATCGTCTCGCGCACGTGCTTCAGGCCGCACAGCCACGTGAGCGTACGCTCGACGCCCAGCCCGAACCCGCCGTGTGGCACGCTGCCGTAACGCCGCAAGTCCAGGTACCAGTCGTAATCCTCCGGCCGCAGCCCCTTGGCCTGCATGCTGGCCACGATCGTCTCCGGCACTTCCTCGCGCTGGCTGCCGCCGATGATCTCGCCATAGCCTTCGGGCGCGAGCAAATCAAAATTGCGCACCACGCGCGGGTCGGTCGGCGACACCTTCATATAGAACGCCTTGGCCTCGCGAGGGTACTCAGTCACGAACACCGGCCGGTCAAAATGCCGGGCCAGGATCGTCTCGTCACTGCCGCCCAAATCCTTGCCCCACGCGAAAGTCTGCGCCGACCGGATATGTTCAGGCCGCGCCTGGACGTCCTGTTCGAGATCATGGATTTCCTCACGCAGTTCCCTGATCCGTGCCTCCTTCTGCTCCTGCTGCCACGCCTTGGCTGCCGCCTTGAGTTCCGCCTCTGTCTTGTCCAACTCGCCAATCAAGGCCTTCAATCGCTGCCGGTCATCCGCCCGTTCGGCCTCGAGGCGTTGCCGCACCCCGTCGCCGTGAAGCAGGTCTACCGCCTGCGAGTAGGTGATACGATAAAACGGCTTGCGGACACGCTCGAGCGCGGCCGGCTCGCGGCCGAGCACCGCCAAGTCGGCGCGGTTCGAGGCCAGGACGGCTCCAACCACGGCGCTGACCATATCCTCGGCCACGGCCATGACGTCCTCGAGTTGGGCGAACGCAATCTCCGGTTCGACCATCCAGAACTCGGTCAGGTGCCGCCGCGTCTTGGACTTTTCGGCCCGGAAGGTCGGGCCGAAACAGTACACCTTGCCCAGCGCCATGCACGCGCTCTCCAGGTGCAACTGGCCGGTCTGGCTCAGGAACGCCTTTTCACCGAAGTAGTCGACGGGGAACAGCGAGGCGCGATCCTCCCCGGCGCCTGCCTGCAAAATCGGCATGTCGACCAGCGTAAACCCGTTGCCGTCGAAAAAATCGCGAATGGCACGGATGACGGTGTGCCGGATGCGCAGGATAGCCGTGGGCCGGGCGGACCGCAGCCAGAGATGCCGGTTCTGCATCAGAAAATCGATGCCGTGCGCCTTGCGCGAAATCGGGTAGTCGGCCGCGATCTGGATCGCCTGCACGTCGGTCACGGCGAGTTCAGCCCCGCCCGGCGCGCGCTCGTCGAGGCGGACCGTGCCTGTCACGGCGACCGACGATTCCAGCGTTAACACCTGGGCCGCCGTGAACGCCTCGGCCCGGGCTGCCTCAACCACGCACTGGCACACGCCTGTACCATCGCGAACGACCAGGAACACGACCTTGCCGCCCGAGCGTTTGCCCTGTACCCAGCCGCGCAGGGTTGCCCCCTGGCCAGCCATGGTCTTCAAGTCCCGAATCGCCGTAAATGGTGCCGCATTCGACATAAATCACCTCAAATCGAATCTGCCACAGGCATGTGTTACATTCAACCCAAAAGCCCCCAAGACCGGCGGCGTGGCCCATTTTGCGGCTGGCCGGGGCGTTCGGTCTTTGGTCTATTGTGCGTGCACTGGTCTGCCCATGGCCGATTCCAAAACAACAGCCGTTGACCGTCAACCCGCCTCGCCGGTCGCATGGTGGGTCGGCGCCGCCCTCCTCGGCGTCCTGGGTTTCTCGGTCCTTCTCGCCTGGCACAACACGGCCGACAACGACGTGTGGGCGCGGCTGGCCGTCGGCGCTCGCCTCTGGCATACCGGCACCCTGTGGTCGCACGATGTCTTCGCCTTCACGCCGACCCTGCCAGCCTGGATCGACCACGAGTGGGGCGCGGGCGCAATCTTCTTCGCCGTGCTCGCGGCCGGCGGTTCGACCGGCCTGATGCTGCTGAAGATCCTGCTGGCACTAACTGCCCTGGGCCTGGCCCTTGATACGGCCCGCCGGCGCGGCGCCGCGCCGACCGCACTCCTGCTGGTCGCCATTCCCTGCGCGTGGACGATCCTCCCGGGCTACGTGCCGGTGATCCGCAGCCACGCCTTCACTTACGCCGCCTTCGCCCTGATGCTCTGGCTCTGCGACCGGATTGCGGCCGGCCGTCGCGCGTGGTGGCCCTTTATCCCCCTGCTCCTCCTCGTCTGGGTCAACATCCACGGCGGCTTCATTACCGGGTTCCTCGCCCCGGCCGTCTACGCGTTGGTGCAAAACCCGCCGGCATGGGTGACACGACTCCTGCGCGGCCGGCCCGCGCCGCCGGAGGCCCAGCCGCATGCGGTCTGGCCGTGGCTGGCCCTGGCCACGGGCGTGGCCGTCACCTTCGTCAACCCGTGGGGGTGGCGCTTCCACGCTTACCTGATCCCCGCCCTCCTGCAGCCGCGTCCGCGCGTCGCCGAGTGGGGCCCCATGCCCTCGTGGGGCTGGGATGCCTTCACGGGTTTCCGCGTGCTTTCGCTCATTGCGCCCGTCATGGTCGCGGCGCTGTGGTGGCGGCAGGACGCGGCAACGCGGCGCCGGTTGGCGCCCGCGTTGGTCCTGCTCGCGGTCACCGCTGCAGCCGGCTGGCTGCATCGACGCCATGCGCCGTTCTTCGGCGTGGCCGCCGCTGCCCTGCTGCCCGCCCTCGTCACCCGCGGACGCGCCAGCCGGCCGGTCGCGCAGGCCGTGGCCGTGCTGTTCGCCGGACTCGCCGCCGGCTTGCTGCTGCGCTTCCTGCCGGAGGCGTCGCTTCAGGTCCTGGCGCCGGTCGGCGTTTTCCCCGTCCGAGAATGCGATATCCTTTCGCAGGCCGGCGCTGAGGGCAACCTCGCCGTGCCGTTCTATTGGGGCAGCTACGCCGCCTGGCGTCTCTACCCACGCGTCAAGGTCTCCATCGACGGCCGCTACGAGGAGGCGTTCCCCGAATCAACGTTCGAAATCAGCGCCCGCTTCGAAGAACGCGAAGGCGCCGACTGGGCTCGGCTTGTTCAGGAGAATCGGGTCGATTTTGTCATTGTCAACCAAAGGCGAAAACACCCGGGCCCGGCCGACCTGACGGCCCTCGGCTTCGAAGCGGTCTACGACACACCCCTGTCGTCGCTCTGGGCCCGGCCGGCCGCGGCGGCCCGTTTGCGCGCGACGGCGGACGCCCTGCCCGACACCACGATCGACCCCCTGGATGCCGCCATACCGGCACGCTGGCCTTGGGGTTCCTAAACTGTTATCGTGGCCACGTCTATGAACGCGGCCTACAACACCGTTAGCCTCGACGTCCTGGAGCGTGCCCTTGCGCGTGTCCCGGGCTATGCCTCGTGGCGGCCGTTCGACCCGGGGCCGGACGTGCCGGTCGACCGTCGTTACGCGGCGCTCCCCATCCTGACCAAGCAGGCCTTGCGCGACCATTTTCCGCGCGGTTTCATCCATTCCGGCCGGGACCTGGACGCGGCGCTGGCCGCCGGGGAAATCGAATACGCCAAGACCAGCGGCAGCACGGACGACCAGGTGACGATTATCTTCCACGCGCCGTGGTGGGAAGCCTCCGAGCGCAGCGCCTGGCAGCTCAATGCCGTCGCCCGCCGGGTCACCACCGGCAGCCACCGCGAAGTCGTTCTGGCGTCCCCCCGCTGTGTGGGCCCTGGCTACGCCGAATACGCCCAAACCGTGGCCCAACGCACGCTCGGCCGCCACCTCTACATCAACGAAAAGATCGACCCGGCCACGTGGACCGACGACGACGTGCGGCGCATGGCAGACGAACTGAGTTCCTACGAACCGGTGGTGCTCGAAGCCGACGCCGCCTACCTCGCCGCGTTCGCCCGGCGGCTGCGAGATCTGGGCCTGCCCGTGCACCAACCGGCCCTGATCTTCCTGACCTACTCGTTCCCGGCCCGCGTCTACCTGTGCCTGATCCGCTCCGTCTTCACGGCGCCCGTCGTCAGCTCGTATGGATCCACCGAGACCGGTCACGTCTTCATGCAGTGTGAATCCGGCCGGTTGCACCAGAACCTCGAACACTGCCGCGTGGACTTTGAGCCGTTCCGCCCCGAATACGGCGGTCCTGCGCTGGGCCGCATGCTGGTGACCGTCTTTCACAATCCCTGGTTCGCCGTACTGCGCTTCGATATCGGCGATGTCGCCCATCTCGATGATCGGGGGCCCTGCCCATGCGGGCGGACCGGGGGACTGATGCTCGCCTCCATTGACGGCCGGATCAAAGACGTGACGTTCACGCCCGACGGGCGGGCGGTGACGGTGGATGCGCTCGACCGGGCGCTGGCGGACGTCGAGGGTCTTTGCGGATGGCAACTCGACCACGCGGCGCCGGGCGACTACCGGTTGCGCGTACTGACTGAGGCCGGCGCGGCGGCTCGTGTGTCACGCGCGGCGCAAACCGTCCTAGCCGGCATCTACGGCAAAACGGCACGCCTGGCGGTCACAGCCGCCCCAGCCTTGGAACACGAACTCTCCGGCAAGTTCCGCTTCGCCCGCGCCGCCTTCCCCGTCGATCACCGTGTGCTGTGGGAAGGCCGGGGCGGCTGAGGGACGATATGAACGGGGAACTGTTCACCGTTCACTGCTCACTGTTCACTTCCCGTTACCGGTTGATGTGAACGATCTTCGCGGGCGGGAACCCGTTAAACGGCGTTGAGGAAGCACTGCTGTAGGCGCCAATGTTCACGCTGTAGAGCAACTCGCCGAGTTCGAGGTTGCCGGGCAATTCCTCGGACATCGAGATCACGTCCAATGCGTCACACGTCGGGCCGAACACCGTGCAGACCTGCTGCGGTCCTTTTCGGAACGCCTTCATGTGATATTGGCAGTGATCGAACAGGATGCCCGAAAAAGTGTGATAGACGCCGTCATCGATGTAATAGCAGAGCTTGCCATCGCGCACGGCCTTGCCGATTATTTTCGCCACTAGCGTACCGGCGGTGGCCACCATGAACCGGCCCGGTTCGGCCAGGATCTGCACGTCCTTCGGAAACAGCCGGTCAAGTTCCGCGTTGATCTTGCGCGCCAGTTCGCGGAACGGCCTGACCGTGGCGTCGTAGGGCGCCGGGAACCCGCCCCCGATATCCAACAGATTCATCTTCGTGTAGCCGCGATCCCTGGCTTCCTGAAACACGTTGGCCGCGAGATTGATGGCCTGCACGAAATTATCGAAATTGGTCGTCTGGCTGCCCACGTGAAAGCTCAGCCCTTCCACGACCAAACCGGCCTTGTCGGCCTCGAGGATCAAATCCACGGCTTCGCCCGGCGCCGCGCCGAACTTCGAGGACAGCTCGACCATCGCGCCGGTGTTGGGCACTTTCAGGCGTAGGGCGAGCCCCGCATGCGGCGCGTGCTTCTTGATTTTCCGGATTTCCTCGTGGTTGTCGTAGGTCACCAGCGGCTTGTAGGGATCCAGTTCCCGCAGCGTCTCCTCCGCCTTGATGGGATGGGCGTAGATGATCTTGTCCCAGATCCAGTCCTGGCGCTGCTTGGGCGGCATGCCCTTGACGTACTCGTAGACGATCCTGAATTCCGGCATGGAGGCAACGTCGAAGCTGGCGCCGGCCTCGAACAGCGTCTGGACCACGGCGGGATCCGAGAACGCCTTGACGGCGTAGTAGGCCTGGACGCGCGGCAGGTACTTCCTGAACGCGGCGTAGTTCCGGCGCACCTCGTCGTGATCCACGACGAACAGGGGCGTGCCATGTTTCGCGGCCAGTTGGCGCAACAGCTTTTGAGGGGGCATGCGAGTCTCCTTGGTTAGGTTCGGTTGCGCAGCACGCGGGCCGGCAGTCCGACGGCGACCACCTTGTCGGGCAATGACTCGGTGACGACCGCGCCGGCGCCGATAATCGTATCTTCCCCGACGGTGACGCCATCTTGCACGATCACGCCGGCTCCGATCCAGGCGCCGTCGCGGATGAAGATGCCCTCGGCGATCCGACCCTGGTCGATAACGGCCGCGTCAACTTTGTCAAACCCGTGCCCGCCGCCCACCACGTAGGCGTAGGCCGCAATCAGGACGCGGGCCCCGATTTCGATGCGGTTGGACGAAGCGATATCGCAGTTGAACCCGATGTTGGTGTCGTCACCGATCGTGATGTCGCCGTTCTTGCAATGCAGGATGGTATTGCGACCGATGAACACGCCAGACCCGATGGTGATGCCGCGGTTGGCGTCACCCTTGGCGTCGAGCAGGCAATTGTCATCGATCACCACGTTGTCACCGATCGTGATCTTGTGCGGGTGCCGCAGAACCACGTTGGTTCCGAACACCACGTTGCGTCCGACCTTGCCGAGCAGCAGCGGATAGAGCTTGCGCCGCAGTACGAGACCAAGCGCACCGGGCATGGCGCTGCAGAGCATGACGATCAGCTCGTACTTAACCAACGCCCCCCAGCCTCCCTGACCCACGACGAGCGCCCGGTACTTGCTCGCCGGCGAGGCGTCGCCGCGCACGAGCTGTCGCTGGATATCAAGAATTTCCCGAGGTTCGGTCATGGCTGGCAGTCTCTCAGGGATACCCGTGCGCGTCAAGTGACCCGACTGGCGGGAACGATGCGGAAGCGACGGCGGCCATCGATCCGGTAGGTTTCGAAGTCGTTTCGATCAATTGTGAATATCGTGGTCAGCGATTCCCGTTCGGCCAGGTGGACAAGGGTGGCGTCCGCATAGTCCATCGGGCGGTCGGCATACTGAACCATCAAGCGCTCGATCCGCGGCTGGTCGGTATCCGTGACGGGCAGCACGGTAACGGCACCGGAACGTAAGAAAGCCCAGGCATTGGCTAGGTCGCGGGGATTCGAGCCCAACAGATGGAATAGTTCGGCGAGTACGGCTGCCGATGTAGCCAACGGGAACCGCAGCGTGCCGAAGGCTTCCACACAGGCGGCGTGCCAGCGATCGTCGCGATCCAGCAGCGCGAGCATCGCGCCCGTGTCAATCAGCCCGGTGGCGCGCATGCCGCTCCCTCAGTCGCTGTTTGAGGCGCTGCGACGATTCCTGGGCCCGCAGGGGATCGCCTCCGTGAACCGCCCCCAGGTACGGGGCTGCGCGTTCACGAACGGCACGCTGCAACTCGGCCTGATCATCCGCCTCGTCCGCATGCCCAAGCCACTCCTTGGCCATCGTGTCGAGCAAACCCGCCATACTCGCACCGCGAGCGCGAGCGGCATCCTCCAACGCGCGTTTCAAGGCCGGATCGACCCGCCAGCTATACACCTCGGTCTTCATGATGTACGACAGTGTAGTGCAGAAGATGAGGATACGTCAATTGGCAACGACGATCAAGGCTGGGAAATCGACTTCGTGGCCGTGCGCAAGGCACCGGCCCGTTCCCGGCGCATGATCCTCCAGGCGGCCTACACCTTGAAGGACGCGGAGACCCGTGAACGCGAACTGCGCGGTGCCGGAAACGGCCCGACACCTGCGCGCGGACCGGGTGACGGTGATCACCCTCAACGACGAGGGAATCCTTGATGTGGCCGGCACGCGCGTGGAAATCGTCCCCGCCTGGCGATGGCTGCTCGAAGACGACGCGCCGGAAGCGTGATTGGGAACGCACGAAACTCACGAACTGCCCGGCCAGCCGGGCCGGTCCCCACAAGAATCAGTAAGCCAGACTTCCTTGCCAGCGTGATCGTTTTGGATGGAGCATCCCGCTGGCTGAAGGAAAAGGAGTCAGGGTAGCAGACCGTGATGCCCAGAGCCGTGTTCGTCGTGTCGGCCAACGCGTCCCCCAAAACAAGGCACCTGTCAGAATGGCAACGGCTATGCGGGCATATGTGTTCAAGTTGGCTTCCGGTCATCTTCAATGCTTGCCGGCATCGTCAGCCGTTCTGAAATAGCCGGATGAGTAGTAGGCGAATGACTCGCCGCTTGCCTTATGCGCATGGACGAACCATTCGTATCTCCGTCCGGGAACGACAGCTTCCTCGAACGTGTATTCCGGAATCCTGGTCTCCAGGTTCTGTTTCGTTCGGATCACCTCGCCATGGGTTGCAGGCTCCTCGAACCATCCAACGGTATAGTAGGCGGCGCCAGGAATGGCTTCCCACTTCAGGGTTGGCCTGTTCGTGGACACGACCTCGCAAGCCGCGGGCCAAAGGAGCTTCATTACCTTCTCGTGAAATATGTCGTGGCTCTGGACGGTCGCCGTCCCGTTGGAGTCGACCCGTATCATGGGGCCGAAGGCGCCCCAATAGGTCACGGGCGGAGCGTTGGATGGGATTTCGGAACTGATCAGGTATCGACCCGGACGCACCTCCGCCCGCAACTCGAACTCGTTGCCGTCCCGGACTCGCAGCGTCGCAACAGTCCGTTTGCCCTGTTTCAGGCTAACGTCCACAGGAAAGAGCGGTTCCTCGGACCATGTGACCCTGCCCGTGTAGGACAGGACAAAACTCCCAGGAACCGTTCCAACCGGGAGCTGACATATTTCCCCCTCAGACGTATCGGAAACAAACTTATGGATTTCATGTTCCTGTATGACGGTCACGCAGACGTTGGTGTATCCCTTTGCGAGATATGCCACCTCGATCTGGCGGCCGAGGTGTTGCGGGAGGACACCGACGGCCTTGACCGGATCGGGTGTCTTCATGACGTAGGGAAGACGGACATTCCCGTCGGATCCGACGGGCAGGCCTGCCGTATGCCGGCTGTCTCCGAGCCCTCTTATCACGACGTACACCATGTCCCCAATCCGGTACGGATCGCGTTCAGCAGGGGCGGCGCCGAATGCGGACAGCGTCAGCAACGTGCAAAGAACGACGGCAAAGAGAATTTGGTTCATTTCCGTGGTCCTTTCACGGGCCATTCTTGGCAGGCGCTCCGTCACGTTGACCCGCTAGTTCCGCGTGTTCGATCTCGATGTTGAACACCACAGTCCCGCGGCGGGTGAGGAAGTTCAGCCCCAGCACAGTCAGATACGCGGCAACCCATCCAACGATCCATGGCAGGATGGCCGTCAACAACACTTCCCGCCCCGTACGAGCAAGATCCCACTGGCTCCCGGCGATTACCGCCAGGACCGAACAACCAAGCACCGTGCCAGAGAATCGTGCTCCCCATCCACGATTCCGAAAGGCGAGCCACACCAGGATCGCGATCATCCCGAGAATGAGTGGGATGAGAGAGCTGATAAATGCCCCCCTGTCGGCTACCGTAGGAACGATATGTATGAAGTCCTCGCACATTTCAGTTCAGCGACCGTCCCCTGCCTGCCGTTGCTCGAAGTTCCGGTCATTCCTTCGTTTCCTCACGACCCAAAAAGTGGCCAGTGCCGCAAATGTCTGCCCCCCGAAGATGCCGGCCGCGACACCCGCAGCGTCCCGGACGAAACTCGCACGTTTTTGGGGCGTGTCGAACCCGTAACAGAGCGACACCTCGCTCACGGCAGGCAACGCCGCCGCTGTATCCGCCATGTGTCGTGCAGTCGGGATGAAGACCATCGCCGCTACCACAGCAACGACCATCGAGATGACAATGCGTGTGATCATCGCATTTTCCGAACTTTCACGGCCCACCTGCAGCGGGCACTCCGCCGCGGGGACCTTTTGGTTCGGGACTCTTGGTCTTGCTCTGCCAGTTCTCGATTTCGCTGGCGGTCCACCATTGGACATTTCCATCCGTAAACAGCACGTTTGCCCCCTCTCCGTGATGGTTAGCCAAGGGCTCGATCGCAAGCACGGTGTCCGGCGGTGCGCTGGTTCGCAGATTTGGCACGAGGCGATAGTCTGCCCATAGATCAATGCTCGCCCACTTGCCTGCTGTGTGCCCCGCTGATGGGCAGAAATACTGCGCATTGGTGGCATACTCAACGGTCGCCAAATCAGACCAGCGTGAGGGAAACGATCCGCCATTATGATCGGCGTACGAATAGCAGAGCAGCCCAAGGTGCTTCAAACCTGTTTGACAGTCCAACTGCACCATTTTCTCCCACGCACGAGAGAATGAAGCAACCACGGTGACTACCACAAAGACCAACAGAACAAGGCAGAGTCCCAAAAGGATGCCCCAAAGGTACTTTGGTTTGCCGTCTTTCATGGCCACGCTCTCGCCCCGTGGATTATGCGGCTCGGCCGCCCTGCCGCCGATGACTCTACCAGCCCGGCCTGCCCCCGGCAAACGCAACCGCGCATGCTTTTCGCATGGGCGCCAACCAGAGGCAAACGGTCCGCATTCCTCGCCTGCATACACACGATAACTGCGCCACTCGCGCGAACGAGCCACCCTTACGCGCGCCTCAAGCCCCACCCCCCCTAACCCCTTACCGTCACTGGAGAATCGAGAAAGGCGAGCGACGGATGGACGCCGTTCCGACTTGATCCAACCCGGCAATTTATGCTACGAAGTGTTGGTACAAATACAGAAGAGGGCTCAATGACTTCAGTTGACGTATTTTGAGATCGGGACTTGCGCAATCGCGC
>Ga0118677_10010634_pt1 | contig 14014 bp, 12 predicted proteins | sample AliMusrvi5mmetaG_FD_86154 | JGI IMG/M metagenome (GOLD analysis project Ga0118677, IMG submission 86154) | reverse complement strand
CAGTAGCCGATGCCCGCTGGCTCTACATCCACAACTACCGTCCAGACGTGCCCTACGTGCAACCGCTGGAATACATGTTCCAGGCGCGCGGCTACCAGTCGTGGGCGCGGATGGCGCGCGAGGGCAAACTCACGCCCGCCACCGCGCAGTTTTGGGGCGAGAAACCGACCGAAGAGCTTTACGACTCGCTGGCCGATCCCGACAGTGTGAAGAACCTTGCCGGCGACCCCGCGCATCGCGCCACGCTGGAGCGGATGCGCGCCGCGCTCAAGCAGCGCGTGCTCGACGTGAAGGACAATGGATTTCTCCCCGAAGGCTCGGCGCTCGAAGGCTACGACGCCTCGCACAAACCCGGCGCCTATCCGGCGGAGAGAGTCTTCGCGCTGGCCAACTTGGCCTCTGAGCGCAACCCAGCGAACCTGCCGAAGCTGATCGAGGCGCTCGACGATCAGAACGAACCAGTTCGCTGGTGGGGCGCGCAAGGATGCACGATGCTGCGCCAAAAAGCCGCGCCCGCCGACACAACGCTTCGCCGGCATCTCGAAGACGCCTCGGGTGCGGTGCAGGTCGCGGCTGCCGAGGCGCTCGCCCGCCTGGGCAGGTCCGACGCCGCGTTGCCCGTGTTGGAACGTCGGTTGAAAGATGCCAGCGAACCGTGGTCTGGCCTGCAAGCGGCCAACGTCCTGGACCGGCTCGGCGAAAGCGCGCGGCCATCGCTGCCAGCCTTGCGCCAGGCGCATCAGCGGGTCGCCAACGAAGCCGGCACGACCAATCCCCTGCAGTATCAGGGGCGAATCCTTGAGCGCATTATCGCCGTACTAGACGGCCAAGCACCGGCGCTCATTTATCCCACGGTCAATCAAGCCCATTGAAACTATGACCTCAAAACTCTCCTCTAAAGCCCAGTGAACTTTATGAAACGACTGTTCCGCCTCAATAGGCGGTTCGGTTCAAAGTCTTGCCCGGAAAACCGAGCAAGTTATGCGAATCAACACATACTCACTAATTATGCGTTAAATCCGATATTGACGGCTTATCGGGTTTGACACATAATGTTTACATGAGCGATCTAGCCCGTGATCCAAGACAGCTTGGCAATTTGATTCGTCGTGCCCGGAAGCGGCAAGCCATTAGCCAGGGGGCGCTTGGCGCCAAAGCGGGGCTCCGGCAGGAAACCATCTCGCTAATCGAGAATGGGAATTCGGCTGCCAAAATCGAAACCATCCTGGCGGTGCTCGCCGCCTTAGACCTGGAGCTTTGCATTGCCCCCCGTTCCAAGGGTGGACTGGGCGCAGAAAGTGATTTCTGATGCCGCGCCAGCGTTTAAATAAACCCCTGCGGGTTCTTCTCAACAATCGCCTGGTCGGCCGTTTGCTGAAGGAGACAAGCGGCGCCATCTCTTTTCGGTATGACGAGAGCTGGCTGTCCTGGAGCAGCACCTTCCCCATCTCGATGTCGCTTCCCTTACGGGAGGATGCGTTCAGGGGCGAGCGCGTTGTGGCCGTCTGCGAAAACCTCCTGCCGGACTCCGAAATCCTCAGGCGGCGGGTAGCAGAAAAGGTTGGCGCAAAGGGTGCGGACGCCTACAGCTTGCTATCCCAAATAGGGCGGGATTGCGTCGGCGCGCTTCAATTTATTCCGGAGGACGACGAAACGGCCTATGACACCTCGGGCATCAAGGGTGAGGTCATCAGCGAGCAAGGAATTGAGAAACTGCTCAAAAATCTTGCTCGTGCGCCACTGGGCCTCGATATGGATCGGGAGTTTCGCATCTCGGTCGCCGGGGCGCAGGAAAAAACGGCGTTGCTGCATTACAAAGGTAAGTGGTGGAAACCACACGGGACCACGCCGACCACCCACATTCTGAAAACACAAATCGGAACGTTGCAGAATGGGATCGATCTCTCGAATAGCGTGGAAAACGAGTATTATTGTCTGAAACTCATGGCGGCGTTCGGCCTGCCTACGAATGCTGCGGAAATAGCCATATTTGGGAAAACCGCGGCGCTGGTGATTGAAAGGTTCGACCGGAAATGGACCATCGATGAAAGACTACTACGAGTTCCACAGGAAGACTTTTGCCAGGCCCTGTCATGCCCGCCGAGCTTGAAGTACCAAAGCCAGGGAGGGCCAGGCATAGTCGATGGGCTAAACCTGCTGAAAGCGAGCGACACGCCAGCCCAAGACCAGAAAGCGTTTCTTAAAGCGCAGGTTTTGTTTTGGCTAATTGGGGCAACGGACGGGCATGCCAAGAATTTCAGCATCTTCTTGGGACGAGGCGGCCGATTCAAGCTTACGCCGGTTTATGACGTCCTGACGGCGCAGCCAAGTCTTGATACGCGGCAGATCGAGCAAAAGCAGCTGAGACTGGCAATGTCAGTCGGGGACAGCAGGCATTATCGGATCGATGAAATCAAGGGCCGCCACTTTATTCAGTCGGCAGAGCGAGCCGGTTTGCCTGGGTCGCTTGCAAGCGAGGTGCTCACAGAGGTTTTACAGGTTGCCGAGGCGGCGATTGATACTGTTGAAAAGCAGCTTCCACGAGGTTTTCCCAAGGGCATACATTATTCAGTGAAGGCCGGTCTGACCGCGCGCCTGAAGAACTTATGAAAGACCAGAGCTTCGCCGGCGCAGATGTTTCTGCGGGTGGCAGGGAAACCCAGATGACTCACCATTTCGCTCCTGTTTTGATATTGTCTACGCGACTTGGCAGTCTACCAAGGTGAAGCAATTGCAGCGACCGTGTTCGCATTCCCTCCCTGCCGCGAATTTGCAGTTTGCGGTACTGCTTCCAGCCTTTCTGATGCTGAGCCTGTTTGGGAGTTTCAGCGGCTGTCGGACCGCCGTTCCGCGCACCCGGGAAGGAGTTGTGAAATCCGAGCTAAAAGTGAAGCTGACAGGAAAAGAAGTCGCCGTGGATTTCTATCTGCCACAGGGCTTCAAGCAAGCGCCGGTGGTGGTGGTCGCGCACGGCTTCTCCCGAAGCCGATTGAACATGGCGGGCTGGGGAGGGCTGTTGGCTTCAAACGGATTCATCACCGCGATTCCCGACCTCCCGGCTTGGTCCAACCACGAACGGAACAGCCAGGCAATTCGAGAACTGCTCGACCGCATCAATTCCAAAACACTGGTTACCGAGCCAGCCCCCGACGGGGATGGGGCGCTGATGGGATTTTCGATGGGAGGATTGTGCACCCTACTCGCAGCCGCAACCAACCATCAGGTGCGCTGCTGGGTGGGGCTGGACCCGGTGGATTCAGGCCAGAAAGGCGCCGAAGCAGCGAAGAGGTTGCACATGCCCTGTGCGGTGATTCAAGCGGAGCCGAGCCGCTGCAACGCTGATGGCAACGCGAAGCAAATGGTCGCCGGCCTGTCTGGTCCCTTGTTTGCCTTGCGGGTGCGAGATGCCACGCACACTGACCCGGAACAGCCCACTGATTGGTTGGCGGAACTGATCTGCGGCAAGGCAGACCCGGGCCGACACGCCATCTTTGAGCGTTATACCATTGCGGTTCTGAAATCCGTTTTCTTTGGCGACGCGTCCTCCATGGCCATCTTGGCAGCGGCGACCAACAATGCGGGGGTAAAGGTTCTATCCACTCGTGCGATCAAGGATTTCAAACCCTGACGTCGGTACGGTTCGATCGGTGTCTCTCCATGAAGGGACTTATCAGGGAAGGCTCTGCGTCCGCCACAGTTCCAGATCCACCGAGGGCGACACGGGCAGGACCACCGGCGCTACAGGCGTTGTATTGGTGGCAATGGACACCCAAAAATCCCAATTCAGCGAATGCTCCAACGCGAATCGTTGCCCCGAGGGACCTCTGACTTCAAGGGCGAGCGCCCCATTGGTCAAATCGAGATTCACCCCGAGTGGACCGACTGCTTGGTAAGTAATGCGGTTGGTGGCCAGGTCAGCGGCCAGCTGCCCGCCAGGATAATTGAGAATCCACGGTGCGTAGCTGGCGTCCCCGCGCAGGTGAAATTCAAACCATCCCGCCATGTAGCGGCGGTAAAGGGACTGCCGGGTCGAGTTCGCACCACCACAAGTGAGGGTGCTCAGGACGCCGGCCGGATCCTGGGGGTCGGTGTGGTTGGCGCCCACTATCTTGATGCCTCGGCGCACTCCCCGAGTCGCCGCATAAAGCACTTCGGCGTTGCCGTTCGCGTTGCAGGTCGAAGGCTCAGACCAGGTGATGGCCACCGGCAGATTCACGGCAGCCAGCGCGCCCACGCCTTGTCCGCCGTTGTCCACCGGGTCCATCAACGACAACACCCGGATGCGCGGATCGTTGGCCGTTGCGAGGATGGCGCTTAATCCGCCCGCGGAGTGCCCCTTGGCACCCACGGCTTGAGTGCGCACCTGCCCGAAGAAAACCGAGGCCGGATCTTCGTTCCTTGCCAGAATCCAATCCACGCACTTGCTGAGGTCTTGAGCGTTTCGGGGGTGGTCGGAGCCACCATTGAACGAGGGGATCAACACGATGTAACCCCGCGTGGCCAGTTGCAACCCTTGATTCACATGCTGGCTCCGCGATTGGGCAAAGCCGTGTCCCAACACAATGACGGGACACGGCCCGGCTGCCGGATCCATGCCGGTCGCGGTGGTGCCGGGAAAGTAAACGTCCGTGGCCACCGTAGCGTTCTGAGTGCCGGGGATGTCAACGGTCTGGCGGGCGGAAGCGAAAGGGCCGTTCACCGACGGATCGGAGCCAGCGAATGCCGCGCGGGCGGCCATCAGAATCAAGATCGATCTTCCGACCGTGCGACCATAGAACAGCAGCGCCACGGTGGGCGCAGAATAGCGCTTGAAAAAATGCATCGTTAGTTCCCTTTTCGCGGCCAGAACATACCATTTGTCTCCCAGCACCCGCGATGCTCATTTCCTAGGCGGCGAGCACCTCCGCCTCAACGAATAGCATTCCAACGTCAAATCTCCCCGCCACCTGTCCTGAGCAGCCTGCCGGTCATTGGCCCGCTGAAACCGCCATCTTGATCCATGCCACCTCCAGTTGAAATGAACCATCCTGCTTGTCGGAAATGAGAAATCCTACGGAGGTGATTCTGGCCGCGTCCAGCGGTGGCTCACTCGACAGCACGCGCCCCCGGAACGTGGCTACGAACTGCTTGAACGGCAGGCGGTGCTCCTCCCATTCGCCTTTCTTTGTCGTGAAGCCGCACTGGTAGATCGCGCTATCAAAACTTGGGTCTGTTCGCGCGGTGAACTTGTAGCGTCGTCCGTCGCCGCGCACGCGAACCACAACAGTGTTGCCGCCTGCCAAGTCATGGCGGGTAAGTAGCGAGCGCACGGAGGCAAAGCCGCCGTTGTTCTCCAGCGATACTTTGCCGCGGAACAACGCCACGCCGTTAGTTACGCAGAAGCTGCTGCTGGAGACGCCGCCCATCACGTCGTCGTTGACCACCTGCCAGGCGGCTGCGTTGGCGGCAGTTTGGAAGTCGTAAACAGTTTTGTCCGGGGCGGCTTGAACGGTCATAGCAAATAGCAATTGGAGAGCGGTTGGAATCAGACGTCTGCGCGGGGTAGCTGGGGCAAGCGGTTTCGTCATCAACGGTTGAACCTCCAGATGGCAAAGTTAAGCACGCTGGCAAACGTCACCCAGGCCAGGTATGGCACGAGCAGCGCCCCCGAGAGCCAGTGGGCTTTCCAAAACGCGACAACCGTGACCAGCACTGCCAGCCACAACAAGACGATGTCCACGAAGGCCAGCCCCGGATTGCGCAGCCCGAAAAAGAGCGGCGACCAGAGGGCATTGAGGAGGAGTTGCAGCAGAAAAAGTGACAGGGCGATCCGCTGGCCCGCGATACCACCGCGCTTCCAAACCAGCCACGCCGTAACACCCATGGTCGCGTAGAGCACGGTCCAGACGGGGCCGAAGATCCAGTTCGGCGGATTCCATGCAGGCTTCCGAAGGCTCGCGTACCATTCACCGAGCAGAAAAAACCCACCCATTGCCGCCGCTGTGAACGACAGCGCCAGCCACCCGACAAGCACTAACGCTGATCGGATGGCGCTGCTGAGAACCGCTGTAGCCGCCATCGTGCGCATCACCCGCTACTCTATTTCAGCCGCTCCGGGGTCGCAACGAAACAGGGTGAAGGACACAGCGGCTCAAATCGGGACACGCCAGGGGTGTTGGTCGGCAGGATTATCAAAGACTATTGAGAGATGAGAAAACATACGCATAACCCATCTGCAAAACCCGTTCTTCCTCCACTGCAGAAAGCCATGGGCTCGAAGGACGGTCTTTTTGTCGCAGTAGCAACGATTGACCCGCAGGTCGGAGAAGAGGTCGTGCTCTTCATGCGCGACAAAGCGCAGACAATAGAAAAACTCATTGCGTTGAATTTCACCGGCCTGATGGTAAAGCCCGGTATGATGCCGACACCGTATGGTCGGGTGCCCTGTGTGATTTTTTACTTTTATCATCCTGAGGACGCCGGAACTCCGCTGGTATCCTGGATAAAAAGCTTCAATCCGGACAGTAAAGAGGCGGTAACTCTCTTGCGGCGACTTTGAATTCAGGACCACTGGCACTTGCTGATGCTCGTTGGAAACGAATTGCGCGATACACTTTACTACAGCAATACATTCGATCTATGCCTTGAAGAGATCCTCGACCCGAGCCTGAGTCCCGTGCCCATGGTCGACCCTGCCAGAGCTAAGGCATTCTTCAGGGAACATTGGTCCGTCGAGAAGTTGTTGAGCAAGCCCGTTGGCCGCAGTCCCGAGATGTTGAGGCTCAATAAGGACGATGCTGAACACATACTCAAGGACTTCGAGCAGATACAAGCTGGGATCGTGGGGCGAAACTGATTGCGCGTGGGGGGGTCTCCGGAGCCATCAAGCGCCGGGCGGATTACGAGCCGTTCCGCGAGTTGGACCGTCATGGGCCGATTCCGCTGGGCGGCGCGGTCCAAACCAGTGCTGGGCGGTTGCCCTTCCGGGCCATCATCCATGTGGCGGCCATCACCATGTTCTGGTGTTCCTCGGAGCGGGCTATTCGCGGATGCGTTAACAGTGCACTCCCCATTGCCTGCGGGAAGGGTTAGCGTTCGATTGCCTTCCCGCTGAATGGGGCGGGCACAGGCGGTTATCCGGCGGAGAAGGCGCTCGGAATCATGCAGGATGAGGCTGGGCAGAATGATTATGACGGCGAGGTTCGGATTGTCAGATTCAAGTGCGCGGGGTGAACCGCAACATCATTTCGGGGGCGCTGAGGCAGCACCGCCCCAGAGCCGATCGATTCCAGCAGCAACCAGAAACTCCAGCCGTGAGCGTAAGAACTTTTTCCAGCCATTCAAAGGCGAGGGAGAGGCCATGGCTTCTTGGGGTTACTCGCAATTGATCAATTACCTCAATGGAGAATTGGTTTTGACGGGAGGAGCGAAGGTGGACCGGAATGCTGCCAGGGAGTGAATATCGATGTTCCAGCCGGGTCCGGTGGTGAGGGAGACTTGGAGACCGGCACTGGCAGTTTTCACATGCCGGGCTATGTTGCTAATCGTTCATGAGATATTAAGCCGTCAACCCAACTATTCTCTATGTGCCTGCAAACCTCCTCGGTGAAACCGTGGGACTCGTGGAATTGGAGTGGAGACGAGATCATCCACAAACCCATCATTCGGGCCTCGCGTCGGATTCCAAGCAAGAAGAAGCGCTACGATATCGACATCCGGGAATTCCTGACGACACGAGACAATGCCGTTGTCGCCCAAACGCTCGGCGAGTTGGTAGCGGGCCTGCCGGCCCAAGACCAGGCCCTGTTTCGTTCTCACGCCGTCGGGAGCTTCGATTTCCGGGCAGACAACGTCGTTCAGTTTGTCAGTAAGCTGGATTACAGGAAATCGCCGAACCAAGCAGGTCGCTGTCCGGACGCATGGCTTTTCCCCGATGAAACCCTGGCACAAAAATATGGCGACTGCGAAGACCTGGCATTTCTGTTGGCCGCCCTGTTACTGGCTTCGGGGATCAGCGCGTATTGTGTTCGCGTCGCACTCGGTTCGCTCCAGGTTTCGCTTCCCAAAGGCAGAACTCAAGCACATGGCCATTGCTGGGTGATGTATCAGAACGAAGGAGCGGCATGGGAGATCCTCGAGCCGCTGCGCCTTAATGCCTCCGGCATGGCGAAGGCGGCAAAGCAAAGCGGGTTGAAACTTGCGCCCGCAACCGATTACATCCCGCACTACGTTTTCAACACCGACCATCTTTGGTATGTCAATTCCCGCCAATTTCGGCCCGCTGTCGAACTGAACGATTACGTGAAAAGCCGGTCCTTCTGGGATAAATTCGACCCCAGCTTTGCGGCCAGTGTTCACAACACGATTTTCGACGAAGCCCTCGGCGATATCGCTCCTCCGGATGCGATCTCGGCCATGAAGCGCCAGAGCCTCTGGATGGACGCCAACATCGCCACCTACGATCCTCGAGACCATTTCGACAATGGCTACATCGACCAGGGCTGGCAAAAGGTCAACGAACGCCTTGCGACTTTCAAGAACGCCCCGTCCGATTGGAAGAGTTTTGGCGCAGCAGCCCACAGCATCGGAGACTTTTACGCCCATTCGTCGTATGTGCATTTCGCTCCCATTAAGAAAGGCGATTCCGCCATGCCTTACGAGCACGGCATGAGCCTTGACCCGGAGCCGGCCTATGCTGCCCCACCGCTTAGCCTCACCTCGGGCCTGTTTTCAGTGAATTCCGATCTTTGGGATGGCACGCAGGAAACAGCCGTCGGTCACTGGGCCGGCCAAGTCATCTCGGGCCGGTATGCGCAGAAATATGATCCGAAGGCCACATTCTGGGAAGGCTTCACCAGCATCCCGATTAGCCTGGCAAGCGCCGCCGACTTCAAGTATCGGGGCTCTTTGCCTCACCATGACGAAATCGCCGTTGATGAGGAGACCATGAAGGATCGGCACAAGCTCTACCGCAGCGACTGCTCTGGGCCGGACGATCGACAGGCTTATGCCAACCAGTTCCGTTGGCGCAAGAACACGGCGCTTCAACACATTCGACAAGCCTTCCAAGGCGTCTGAGGAAGTTAATATGGCAAGCGTATTAAATGACACAATGCTGCAGTTCTTTGAGGACCATTACCAACCTGGAGTTGTTGGGGTTGTGGGAACCCGGGATTTGATCGGGATGGCCATCAGGGAGGCTCAACACACCGTCACGCTGGATGCTCGAGTGGGATACACTAACCCGGAGGCATGGGTTTTTTAAGGGGGCAGTTTACGCCAAGATGAACGCGAACATCTGTGGCGAGTGTGGTTACACGGAACTCATTGCCAAGGATCCCGCCGCACTGTACGACGCATGTCTCAAGCCGAAATCTAGCAGCTGATGGGGCCTGCCCCGCAAAGAGAAATGGCAACACCCTCCTCCAGCGCGCTGGTTAACTATCCCAGACCCGACAATCCAAGATGCACTTTAGCCATCCCTTGGAGCATTTTGTTTGATCTGTAACGATCTCCGGAGGCGAGCAATGCGGAAAGGTCCGAGAGCGGCAGGGGACTTCCGCACTCCACGGCCTTGCGGAGTAACGCGTGCCTGGCCGTGGCGGTGGACGATGCCGACGCCGTTTATCCGGTGCGGATTGACCCCACATTCAGCGACGATAACGGTCGGCCCTCAGGGCGGGGGGGAGGTCGTTATGGTTTCTTTGCTCTGCCGGTGTCAGGCAACGATCTCCACGTGGGCGGGGATATCACTACGGCAGGCGGCACTGAGGCCAATGATGCTGCCAAATGGAATGGGAGCAACTGGTCCGCCCTCGGGTCGGGCCTATACCTTACGGTTCGCACTCTCAAACAAGAGCTAGTGACCTTCGTAAAGCCTTGTGGATTGGCCGTTTCGACTTTTTTGACACCGCCAGTGATACATGATGTCCGCATGTGCTCGGGCTCCCCCGGCCACAGTTTCAGTTCGATTTCAACTGCACCGCGGACTTGCCCTGCGGGCGCTCCCTCGGCAGCTTCAGCGTCCATGAACTTGATAAAGCACCCGGGTGCAGTTCGCCTTCCCAAGTGGGGGAAGATACTCCGGACTGCCCTGTTGTTGCTGCTCTTATCCGCACCGGCGGTGGCCGCCGAAAAGAGCGATGCTTCCCGATGGAATCTGCCCCAGCCGCGCGAGGTCGTGTTGGGCGGACGCTTAGGCGAGGCTTATGCTCTCGGGGTCAAGCGCCTGGGCTTCCCACCCTACGATTCGGCCGTCTACTTGCGATCGGACTTCTCGTTCGAAACCAATCGAATCTTCGTCAATTACAGTGGCGATATTTCCGGGCGGTTCATGCAAATCGCCAGCCTCGTGTCACCCGCTGGCCAGGCAAACCCACCTGCACTGCCGGAACTCCTGCAGGCCGTCACGAGGCACCAAAAGGCTGACGGGCACTTTGGACGTGAGGTGGATTGGAACCAACCTTTGGAGCCAGAGAACTCCAACGCTGTCCTCCTGCCCATTTTCTGGGGCAACTCCAGGCTCCTGGTGGGCCTGATCGAAGCGTATCGCGCCTTCGGACGTGAGGACTGCCTGGCGGCAGCCCGGCGCATCGGGGATTTCTACCTCACCACCTCGTGGCGATTCCTCGATCCACAACGCGAACCGGAGTACCGCATGACCGGGAGCTACGCGGCAGGCTATGTGACCGACTACTTCCCCGGCATCGAAGGACTGGCGCTGCTCTATCAGACCACGCATGATCAGCGCTACCTGCGCCAGGCCGAGCAGATGGCCGACTTCTTCCAGCGCTTCGACGGGTTGGCCATTGACCACAGTCACGGCAATCTCGTGACCCACTACGGCCTGCTGCTGCTCTACGAGATCACCGGGAAATCCGCGTATCTGCAACGATCGCTGACGCATTGGCAGAAGGCGGTGACCGGGGGCTTTGTCTGGCCGACGGGCGGAATCGGCGAGAGGTTCCATGTAAGCTGCGGGACCGACGAAGGTTGCAGCGAGGCCGACTGGCTGAGGCTTAACCTGCGTTTGTGGGAGTTGACCGGCGAGACGCGTTTCCTGGACCAAGCGGAGAGACTGCTGTGGAACCATTACGCCATGAATCGCACCGACAACGGCGGCTACGGTCACCATCAGTTCACGTGTGACGCTGAGGGTCCGCTGCTGATGCGCCCGCAGTTCACTGAGGCGGTCTGGTGCTGCACGTTCCACGGCCTGCTGGGCTTGCATACCCTCAAACGCTACGTCGTGGCCGGTTCCCCCCGGGGCTTGTTTGTCAATTTTCCGCTCGATGCAATAGCGTCCGTGCCGGTCGGCCGCAGCCGGTGGAAGGTTTCGGTCGCAACTGCCGAGCCCAGGCTCGGCGCATTGGAATGCCGAGTTAGCATCGAGCCGTCGGAAGGTGGGGCTAAACCGCCGGATGTATTCGTCCGTCGTCCAGCGTGGGCCGCGAGCGTAGCGATTACGGACCGATCGGGCCGCACGCAACACGCCCGAGAAGAACAAGGCTATCTCCGATTGTCGTTGCGTCCAGGTGCCGAATGTCAAGCGACCATCACCTTCAGCGCGGTTCCCCGCGTGGAGGACCGCCGGATGCGGCCAGTGATGCTGAATCCGAAGATGATTACCCGCCAGGCCGGGGTGACTCTGGCCGTCGGTCCACGTCTGCTGATGGCGAACGCGGACAAACCGCGTCCGACTTTAGTGGTACGGGTTGGGCCTGATGGCCGTCTGCAGGTGCCACCCAGCAACCGTTTCCCGCAAGTCGAGAACTTCCAGGTACCGGAAGCGACGGCCATTCAGGCAGCTCAGTCATCGTCCGCGCTTCAGCTCGCTCCCTGGGATACGGTCGCGCACGATGCAGCCGTCGCCCTTGTCTTTGACCTGATCGCCATTCCTGAGGATCTGGGGCCCGCGCCGTCGCCGGCGGCAGCGCGTGCCGCGCAAAGTCAGTTCTTCTCCAAGAAAGAGTACACACCGCACGCCTTGCCGGTTCTCGCCGCAGTGCGCGACCAGTTGCCTGCGCCGGTGTGCGACGCGAAGCCGCTTTGGATCCAAACGTACTGGAAAGCGTGGGAACTCGCCTTCCGCAACTTCCACGAACCCGCCCCCGGGAGCGGCTATGTTTCTCAGTTCATCGACGCCGCCTTCAATCAAAACATCTTTCTTTGGGATACGTGCTTCCTGACGATGTTTTGCAATGTGGCGCACCCCTTGGTTCCCGGCATCGGCTCGCTAGACAACTTCTACGCCAAGCAACATGTCGATGGCGAAATCTGCCGCGAGATCGATCGTAAGACGGGTTTGGACTACACCGAGTGGGTCAACCGGGAAGGCCGGTCCCTATTCAGCCGCTGGGGGTGGAACGGCACGCGGGACGATGCGGTTGTCTACCGGAACCGAGTGGTACCGAAGCCCGCGCCGGTTTTGACGCTCGACGCGCTCAATCACCCGATCTTCGCCTGGGCTGAGTTGGAGAGTGTGCGCGTGACCGGCGATTCCAACCGACTGGCTGCGATTTTTGAACCGCTGGTCCGCTACCACGATGCACTGGAGAAGTACCTTCGCCAGGGCAACGGCCTGTACACGACCGACTGGGCCAGCATGGACAACTCGCCTCGCAATGCCTTTCTGCGGAGCGGCGGCTGTGGTCTCGATATCTCCGCAGAAATGGTGCTGTTTGAGCGCCAACTTTCCTGGATGGCAACCTTCCTGGGGAATGCCAAAGAGGCGCGCCGCTTTGCCCGTGAAGCGGATTCCGTGGCGGCTCTGATCAACCGGCAAATGTGGGACCCAGCGCGGCGTTTCTACTTCGACCTTACGCCCGACGGCCACCGCGCCCCGGTGAAAACCATCGCCGCCTACTGGACCCTCCTGGCGAGAGTCGCACGTTCAACGCAGGCCGCCGAACTTACGGCTCAGTTGCGCAACCGCGCCACCTTTGGTCGACTCCATAGAGTGCCCACGCTGGCGGCGGATGAACCGGGCTATGAACCCGCGGGCGGTTACTGGCGCGGCGCAGTCTGGGCGCCAACGGACATGATGGTCATCCGCGGCCTGGAGAACTACGGGCGTTTCGATCTGGCGCGGGAGATTGCAATCGAACATCTGGACCGCGTCGCCGCGGTCTTCGAGCTGACCGGGACGATCTGGGAGAATTACGCGCCTGACTCCGTCAGCCCGGGCAAGCCAGCCAAAGGCGATTTTGTCGGCTGGAGCGGCCTCGGCCCGATCCTGTTCCTGCTCGAATACGGGATCGGGCTCAAGCCGGATGCGTTGCGGAATGAGCTAAGCTGGGATCTCAGAGGAGACAAGGCGACCGGCTGCAAGCGCTACCGGTTCAACGGCCGCGTAATCGATCTAATCGCCACACCGACAGCGAACGGAAAGAGCTGGCACGTCACTGTTCGATCGGACGGTGCTTTCCTGCTTCGGTTGCGGGCGCAAGGTCATGAAAAGCAGTACCACGTTGTTAAGGGAGAGAGTCGCTACGTCTGTTCCCTATGAATGTCCACGTCATTGGGCCTCGCCCACAACCCAGGCTCCGGTCGCGGCTGCCCGTCCATAATAGCGGACGGCTCGTCGGCGGATTGGAGCCATGACATGCCTTGCTGCAACTGATTCTCTATGAAACGACGCCAGTTCCTCCATCGTGTGGGTCTCGTTACGGTCGCTGCCCCGCTGATCCCGGCCATCAACTTCCGCGCCGATGCGCAGACCATCTCGGCCCAACGCGCGTTTTTGTCACGGCTCCAGCCCGCCGTCGTGGGTGGGGGTTTCGAGTTGCCCGATTATTGGGTCTGGTGCGGCGCACCGATTCGTGGCGAGGATGGACGTTATCACCTCTTTGCCTCGCGAGTGTCGAAGGAAGTCCCTTTTCACCCGCACTGGCTGTTCCGCTCGGAGATTGTGCGCGCGGAGGCTGACAAGCCGGTCGGGCCTTACCGCTTTTCTGAAGTGGCGCTGCCGCCGCGCGGCGGTGACTTCTTCGATGCCCGAAGTACCCACAATCCCCGCGTTCGCAAAGTCGGTGAG
>Ga0118677_10010632_pt1 | contig 14014 bp, 11 predicted proteins | sample AliMusrvi5mmetaG_FD_86154 | JGI IMG/M metagenome (GOLD analysis project Ga0118677, IMG submission 86154) | reverse complement strand
GTAATATGAAAACCAGATACGCAGAGGTCAGAGGTCAGAGGTCAGAGGGCAGAAGCCAGAAGCAGGGATGTCAGCTCCCCCGAACCCCGAACCCCGAACCCTGATCCCCAAAATCGCCATTGCCCGCGATGAGGCATTTTGCTTTTGCTATCAGGATAACATCGACCTGCTGCAGCAGTTCGGCGCGGAAATCGTCTTTTTCAGCCCCGTGCATGATCGGGAGCTTCCGGATGTTCAGGGCCTGTATCTGCCCGGCGGCTATCCCGAGCTGCATGCCAAAGCCCTCAGCCGCAATGCAGGGATGCGCGAGGCCGTGCGCTCGTTTTGTCTAAGCAGCAGACCGGTATATGCCGAGTGCGGCGGGTTTCTCTATCTGCTGGAATCCCTCACCGGCATTGATGGCTCAAGCCATGCCATGGCAGGGGTGTTCCCGGCCCGGGGCTCCATGCTGCCGCGGCTGCAGCGCCTGGGCTATGTGGAGGTCGGTGCCCTTGCAGGCCATCCTTTTCTGCCGGAAGGCGGCATAATCCGCGGCCATGAATTTCACTACTCCGAAGTGAGCTTGATGCCGCAGGATGTTAAACGAACCTGCCGGGTACTGCGCCGCAAGGACAACGCGGAATTTCTTGAGGGCTTCCTGCTGGGCACTACGCTTGCCGGGTATATGCATCTGCATTTCGCATCCCAGCCGGGCTTTGCCAAAAACTTTGTTGAGAGCTGCACCGGATCCCGCCTTCCTTGACAAAGCCGGGGCTCTTGCGTTATGTTTGACGGCACAATAAAAAACGTATCAGAGGAGAGCGCATGCAAACGATTTCTGTTGGCATAATCGGATTTGGGACTGTTGGGACCGGTGTGGTAAAAATTCTGCAGAAGAACGCCGGGCTCCTGTTTGAGCGGCTTGGCGCAAAAATCGAGGTGAAAAAGATTGCCGATCTGGATATTAAACGCAGCCGCGGCGTGAAGCTCCAGAAAGGCATGCTCACCCGCAGCGCCGATGAAATCTTGAATGATCCCTCAATCGATATCGTCATCGAGCTCATGGGCGGCATTGAGCCGGCGCGCACGTTTATTCTGAAAGCGATCCAAAACGGCAAGCATATCGTTACGGCCAATAAGGCCCTGCTGTCAAAGCACGGCTGGGAGCTGTTCAGCGCAGCCCGCCGCAGGGGCGTCGACATATGCTTTGAAGCAAGCGTCGGCGGCGGCATTCCCATACTGCGGACCGTGCAGGAGGGCTTCGCCTCGGACCGCATCTCGGGATTTCTCGGGATTCTGAACGGCACCTCAAACTATATCCTCAGCCGCATGACCGATGAAGGCGCGGATTTCAAAGCCGTGCTCAAGGATGCGCAGGCCCATGGCTATGCCGAAGCGGACCCGACCTTTGATGTGGAGGGCATCGATACGGCGCACAAGCTCGGCGTTATGCTGAACCTTGCCTTCGGCGGCACGGCTGATACAAAAAAGATTTACACCGAGGGCATCTCCCGCATCACGGCCCTTGATATCTCGTTTGCCCGCCAGCTCGGGTTCCGAATAAAGCTGTTGGCGATCTGTAGGGGTGCAGGCAGTGAAGTCGATGCGCGCGTGCATCCGACCCTGATACCGGAAACCCATATGCTCGCGCAGGTGGGCGGGGCGTTCAATGCGATTTTCGTGCAGAGCCAGGATGTGGGGCCCACCATGTTTTACGGCCGGGGAGCGGGCATGATGCCCACCGGCAGCGCGGTTGTGGCCGATATTGTGAGCATTGCGCGCAATATTGTTAAGGGTGTTTCAAACCGCGTGCCTCTTGTGCCGTTTGGCAGCCCGTCGCCGCGAGCCATCAAAATCAAGCCGGTCAGCACCATTCAGACCCGCTATTATCTGCGCTTTTCGGTGGTTGACAAGCCGGGCGTCCTGTCACGCATTTCAGGTGTCCTCGGCCGCAATCACATCAGCATCCACTCCGTGGTGCAGAAAGGCCGCGATACCACCAACACAGCCGTATCTCTTTTCATGATCACCCATGAGGCAAAAGAGTCGGACCTGCAAAAGGCCATACGCCAGCTGGAAAAGTTTTCCATACTCAAGGGGAAAACGATGGTGATACGGATTGAGGAGGATATACTGAAGGGCGGGTAGAAAAGAATTTAGAATTTAGCAAGAAAAACAAAACGTTTCAGAGCCTCATTGGAAGCTTAGCTATTTTTTATTATGATTTCCGACTCCTGACTCCGGTCCTTCCGAAACACCAGGCAGGACCACTGCTCTTCCTGCAGCTCTTTAAAGAATTGCAGAGCGCCTGAAAAAGCATTTTTCACCTCTGGCGCTTTTTCAACTATAATTCCTGACAAGATAAGAAATCCGCCGGGGGCAAGCCTCGCGAGCAGGTGCTCCTTCAGATAGATGAGCACATGGGGCAGAATATTTGACACCACCACCGGATACTGGCCTTCCAGCATCCTGAGCGGCGTATTGCTCAGCGACAGTTCTTCGGCAACGCCGTTCAATTCGGCATTCATCTGCGCCACGCGAACTGCAACCTGGTCCACATCAATGCCGACGATTTCCGTAAAGCCAAGCTTTGCCGCTGAAATGGCGAGAATTCCCGAGCCCGTGCCCACATCAAGAAGCCGCAGGTCGCCGGCCGGTGCAAGCAAGCGCTCAAGTTCATCTATCATTTTCAGGCACATACTGGTTGAGGGGTGCGTGCCCGTACCGAACGCCATGCCAGGATCAAGCTCGACGATGATTTCTCCGTCTAAACGGTGGTAGTCCTTCCAGGAGGGCTTGATGACGATTCGGCCGGTGATTTTCAGGGGCTGAAAAAATGATTTCCACTTTTTGTTCCAGTCTTCATCGGCAATGAGATTGACCGAGATAGCGGGCCGCGACTCGTAGTCGCGGGCAGCGGTAAAAAGCCCCGTCATATACTCGGCAACGCGGTGGACATAGCCGTCACGGCCGCCGTCATTTTTTATATAGGCCTTCAGTATCGCGATATCCTTGTCCGCGGGAGATTTTTCCTCGACAATGCCGTTGCTGGAGCCCTCTTCGATTAAAAACTCGGCCACTGCCTGCGCGTACTGTTTGTTCAGGCTTACGCACAACTCGGCCCACTGGATTTCATCAACTATATCCATTCTCCGTACCTTGAAAAATCGAGCACAGTATCAATAGGTCTGCCGCAGAATGCCGTTTTCATTGATTTCCAATTGGGCGCCGTTCTGATCACCGTGCACATTAAGAACTCTCATAACAATATAATAACGGGAGCAGATGGTTTTAGGATCTGCGTTGTCGCAGCTACTGCCTTCGGCATCAAGCCCATGATATTGAAAAAAGCTCAATCCCTGCTGAAGAAGGGTTTCGGCAAGCGTGGCGCCGTGGGCAGAGGATACTGCGCGGAATGCCGTCCAGTTTGCCGCCTCGTCTGTCTCGGGATATGCATCATTGTTATTTGCAGAGGCATAACCTGCCAGTGCCGGCCGGATTACTGCCGCAGTTTCACACGCGGAAGAAATTGCCACCTTATTTCTGAAAGCAGTGCTGGCGGGAACAGCAATTGTGGCAAGAATAAAAATTATTACCACGATGAGTATGGCTTCAACAAGGGTAAACCCGGAGGAATTGTGCTTAAATTGCATATGCCGTTGTCTTTAAAAGGTTATGCTAGTAGGGGCTTAAAATTTTAAGCCCCTACTACTAAGTCATATTCGAGAAAAACAAAAAACAAAAGATAAAAAATGGGTCGCCCCATTGTCGGAAAGCCTCCGCCGCTAAAGGAGGTTGCAGAAGGCGCTATTTTTTAAAAGGCGCGAAAGACAGCATCTCCCGGTCAATAGCTGCTGCACGATCCAAAATATAGCGGTTGGGGCTGGCAGGCGACCAGGAGCGCGGATTGGGAAGAACCGCGGCAAGCAGCGCTGACTGCCCATGGGTGAGCCCCGCTGCGGGGCGGCTGAAATAGGCCCTGCTTGCCTCCTCGGCGCCGAAAATGCCCTGCCCCCATTCAATGACATTCAAGTAAACTTCCATAATGCGGGCCTTTGTCCAGAAAAGCTCGATGAGCAGCGCGAAATACGCTTCAAGGCCCTTGCGCACAAAACCGCCGCCCTGCCATAAAAAAAGATTGCGTGCGGTTTGCATGGTAATGGTGCTCGCGCCGCGGTGCCGACTGCGCTTCTGATTTTCCTTCAGGGCCTGCTTAATCTGGCGCCAGTCAAACCCGAAGTGTTCAGCAAACCGCTGGTCCTCGGCAGCCATGACTGCCTGCTGCAGTGCAGGGGAAATGCCGGCAAGATCACGCCACTCATGGCGCATGCCCTCGCCCGCAACCCAGCGCCAGAGCATGAGGGGCGTGCAGGGCGGATTGACAAACCGCAGCAGCACGACAAGGCCGACTGAAACTAGCAGGCTTGCGAGCAGCAGATTTCTTGTACTCCGAAGAACTTTATTTAAAAAGCGCAGCATTCTTCTCCCTGGATGGGTTACTGATCTTTTATGGGCGGGATAACCCCGCCCCTACGAATTACCAATTCCTTAATCCCTCAATCCCTCAATCCCTTAATCCACAATCACCACTGGCAACTTTCACGCTTTCAATTTAGCGGGGAAAGTGTTATGAACCACACATAATATAGTGAACACTTTTCAAATGGTTAGCCGTTTACAGCAGCCAGGGCAATCAAAAAATTCACCCAAATTTTCAGATCAGGCAATGTCCCGTAGAGCTATCAGATCGCTGACTATTGCGGCCGTCGTGTGCATGCTCCCGTTGCGGGTGCTTGCCGCCGATGTAGCTATTGTCTCCTCAAGCGATATTATCCCCTATAATACCTGTATTGAAGGGATTAAAGAAGCACTTTCGGACTTATCCCTGCAGACAACCGTGCTGCCCCCTGACACGGAAGATGCGCTTGAAAAAATCAAGGATATCCGGAGCAACAGCCCCCGGCTTATGATCGCCATAGGGCCGCAGGCAGCATTCGCCATGGCTGCGGACAAGGGCTCCGTGCCCCGGCTGTTCTGCATGATCCTCAATCCCGACAAGGTGCTCGGAAAGGCTGAAAATTTTCCTGGTATAAGCCTAAATATACCCCCGGCCCTTCAGATGCAAAAGATCAGGGAGACCCTTCCCGGCCGTGTGCGCATCGGTGTTTTCTACACCCGCCAGGCAAATCAGGCTACCATTGATCTGCTGGCGGCTGAAGCAAAAAAAAATAATCTGCTGCTTGTGCCTTTTCCCGTCAGCTCCGCGGGCCAGATATCAACTACTCTTGAATCAAAAGATTTTACCGGAGACGCCCTGCTCATAATTCCCGATGAGCAGCTCGGCTCAACCAAAATAGTGGAATATATCATTAAGGAATCGCTGCGCAAAAAAATACCGATAATCGGATACAACAGCTGGTTTGCCAAAAACGGCGCCGTGCTTGCTTTCGCTGTGGATTATAAAAGCATCGGGCTGCAAACCGCCGCGCTTGCCCGCGGACAGCTGTCGGGCGCAGCCCCCGCAGGCACCGGCGTTATACCGCCCGCGAAAATTAAAGTCAGCATTGACGCCAAAACCGCTGAAAAGCTCGGCGTGCAGCTTGCCCCTGCTGCGCTCCAGCAGGCCGATGAGGTGGTGAGATGATGAAGTGGGGCCTCAATCTGAAGTTTATCTGCTACACGGTTTTTATCGTCGTGTTCATATCGCTGGTGTTCAGCTCGGTGTTTATTTTTCAGTCGCGCAAGGCCCTGCTGCTGGAATTTAACAACACGGCCCGGTCGCTGGTCGTGAATCTGTCGCACAATATCGAAGTGCCGCTGTTTATAGAGAACCAGTCTGCGCTGACCTCGCTTGCCCAGAACCTCATGAAAGAGGAGTCCGTGCAGAGCGTGAGCATCTATAATGAAGGCGGCAAAGCCGTGGTGTCGCTCAGCAAGGGGCGCAACCTTTTTCTCTGGCAAAAGGAGCTGGTGAAGGAGGATGTCTACTTTTCCTCTGAAGCCGATGAAGCCTTGAGCGATGACATGAATCTTTATCTTCAGGGGTCCGGAAAACGCTCCGGAGAAAAGGGCCGGCTTATCGGCAGAATCGAAGTTCTGTTTTCCCGCGACAGCATCATCAGCGCCCTGAACCGCATGCGGTGGTGGATATTTATTGCCGCAACTGTAGCTGCTTTCATCGGCGGGGTGGCGGCCCTGTATTTTTCCCGGACGCTTATTCTGCCTGTGCAGCGGCTGGCCCGGGCCACGTATTCAATCGCCCGGGGCAACTGGGAAGAGCGCTTGTCGGTATCGGGCACCGACGAGCTCGGGCAGCTGACAGAATCCTTCAACATCATGGCCCAGTCCCTCATTGCCAAGCGGGACGAGCTGGAGGACACCTACCGCGCCCTGGCGCTGCGGGATAGAATGGCGGAAATCGGAAAATTTTCCACTATTATCGCCCATGAACTGAAAAATCCGCTCGGCATAATCAACGGCGCCGTTGATATTTTAGATAAGCCGTCAACCGCACCGCAGCTCCACACGACAATGGTCGGCTATATTAAGGACGAGGTGCGCCGGCTCAATAAAATCATTGAAGATTTCCTGGCCTTCGCCCGCCCTGCCCCGCCGCAGAAGCAGCTCTGCGATGTCAATGATGTGGTGCGCAAGCTCGCAAACCACTTCAGCGTTCCCGAGGACCTGCAAAAAAATATCACCCTGCAGCTGGAGCTTGGCGCCCGGACGCAGGCTGAAATAGATGAGGACCAGATTTATCAGGTGCTCTTGAACCTTGCCAATAATGCGATGCAGGCAATGGAGCAGGATGGCGCAATCACGCTGCGCACCGGCTGTCATGAAGGGCTGGTTACCATTCAGGTGGCCGACACGGGCCCGGGGATACCTCCCGACATGCGCGAAAAAGTATTTGAGCCTTTTTTCACTACAAAAACACAGGGCACGGGCCTTGGCCTTGCCATAGTAAAAAAATTTATTGAAAGCCATCAGGGAGGCATTTCCATTGCCGAGGCGCCCGGGGGCGGTACTGTTTTTAAAATAAATCTGCCCGGCGCCGATGCCTGAGGCCGTGATAAGGAGCACTGTCCATGAATAAGATACTGATCGTCGATGATGAGAAAAAAATGCGGCATATTTTGCAGATCATGCTTGAGCAGAAAGGCTACCGCACTGATCAGGCGTCAAACGGGGCCGAGGCCCTGGAGCTGATAAAAACGTTTCACTACGCCATGGTCATCACCGATCTGAAAATGCCGGTCATGGACGGCATTGAACTGATCCATGAAATAAAGAAAATCGACCCGGATTATCCGGTCGTGGTTCTGACGGCCTACGGGTCAATCGATTCCGCTGTCGGGGCGATGCGCGAAGGCGCTATCGACTATATCACCAAGCCCTTTGAAGAGGAGAAAATACTGCTGACGGTGCAGCGCTCGATCCGGTTCTCGGAACTGGTCGACGAGAAACGCATTCATCGCGAGGAGCTTTCCGAATTTTTCGAGTTTCACAACATCGTTACCGAATCCCAGCAGATGCTGCAGATTATCAAGCAGGCCGCCATGGTGTCCAAAAGCCCGAGCACCACGGTGCTCTTGCTGGGGGAAAGCGGCACGGGCAAGGAGGTACTGGCCCAGGCCATTCACTACAACAGCAGCCGGGCGGCAAAAAAATTCATGGCCATCAACTGCGCGGCCATTGCCCCGACGCTGATTGAAAGCGAGCTGTTCGGCCATGAAAAAGGCGCATTTACCGGCGCTGACCGGCAGCGCCCCGGGCGCTTCGAAATTGCAAACGAAGGCACGGTGTTTCTTGATGAGGTCGGCGATCTGACGCTTGAGGCACAGGCAAAGCTGTTGCGCTTTTTGCAGGAGAAAGAGTTTGAGCGGGTAGGCGGAACCGTTACCGTTCAATCCGACGTGCGGGTCATCGGGGCGACCAATAAAAATCTGACCGAGCTTGTGGAGCAGCAGAAATTCCGGGAGGATCTGTTTTACCGCCTCAATGTCTTCCCCCTCTATCTGCCGCCGCTGCGGGACCGGCGGCAGGACGTGGGACGGCTTGCCGAGCACTTTCTGCGGCGCTCGGCCCAGTCCATGGGGAAAACCAGTCCCCGGATTACCGAAGACGCCCTGCGCCTCTTGTCGCGCCATAACTGGCCGGGCAATGTCCGTGAGCTGCAAAACGCCATTGAGCGCGCGGTAATTCTCTCATCCGACGGCACGCTGCGGCCCGAGCATCTCGGCTTTTTGAATCCGCAGAGCGCTTCCGCACCCGGCGGAGCGCCTCCCGAGCCCGGCAGCTTAAGCCTGACTCCCGACGGCATAGATCTGGAGGAGCTTGAAATGAAGCTTGTGCGGGAGTCTCTTGCCCTTGCCCAGGAAAATCAGAGCGAGGCTGCGCGGCTCTTGGGCCTCTCACGCGGGAAATTCCGCAGCCTTGTGAATCGCTTGCGAGGTGATTATGAAAAAGAATAAATTCATCGTGGCTGCGCTGCTTGCCACCGCTGTCTACATGCTGGAGGCTGACGGCTGGGCGCAGGAGGCCGGCGCTGGAGCGCCGCTTGATGAGACCGGGCTCATGTTCATGGGCGAGGAGCTGTATACGGTATCGATTGCTTCGCGCAAGGCCGAGCCCCTGCGGCGGGCCCCCGCAGCAGTGACCGTGATACAGGGCGACGATCTGGGCCGCTACCGCACCCTTGCCGACGTGCTGCGGCATATGCCGGGCTTCTTTGTGGAGCGCAATGAATTAAAGGACCGGATATTTTTGCGGGGTATACCGGATTCATTTCTCGTGCTCATGGACGGCGTGCCGTTTGCCAGTGATGCCTCAACCCGGGATTATCCGCGCGGCATGGATTTATCACTTGATTATATTGAAAAAATCGAAATCATCCGGGGTCCGGGTTCAGCTCTCTGGGGGCCTGATGCGTTTACCGGGGTTGTCAATCTGGTCACCAAGAAGGGAGAAAAATTACAGGGCGCGCAGGTCTCGGGCGAGGTCGGTTCGGATCACACGCGGGGCGCAAACATGCAGTGCGGTTTTGCCAAAAACGGTTGGGACAGCTATCTCTTCGGCTCATCCTCGCAGACCCACGGCTTTGAAAAAGATCTGCCGGGAAGCCAGCGCCTTGACGACCGCTTCGGCGAAGTGTACGGCAAGGTAAGCTATAAGGATATTTTGGAAATTTCCGGCCGATACTCCAAATACAGCGACTATTACACCGAGCCGACGTTTCTGCTTGAAGGCAAGGAATTCAAGCCGATCTCATTTATTCAGACAACGCTGAACAAGTCTTTTGCGAAATCTTCCGTTTCGCTGCAGGCGTGGTATCAATTTTTCAACAGCCTCGAGGATTATGATCCGACGCGTTACAAGCAGAAAAACAAGCAGTACGGCACCGAGTTCAAATATGACCAGACCCTGTTTGAAAGCAATTTTGCAACCTTTGGCGCCTCATTCCGCGACAATGATGGCAGCCCCACCAAGCTGCGGTCCTTAGGCGTGGAGTCTACCTATTTCCCGCGCTATAACACGCGCCGCTACTCGCTGTATTTTCAGGATAAATGGAAACTCACGGATAATCTTGAAGTCACGGGGGGCTTGCGCTGGGACAATCACAGCCAGTATGATAAATTTTTCAGCCCCCGGTTCGGCATCAATTATTTGTTCTGGGAATACTTTGACATGAAGCTGCTCTACGGCCGGGCCTTTCGCACGCCAAGCCTTGCCGTGGTGATTGAAAAACCAAGCCTGAATCCCGAGAAGATCGACAGCTATGAAATAGAGCTGGGCTATCATTACCGGAACCTGTTTGGTATCGAGTTGAACTTTTTCTACAATACGCTTAAGGACCTGATCGAGCGAAACGCTCTCGGGGAAATAAGCAATAAAGGCAGTGACCGGGTCAAGGGAGTCGAGCTTTCCGTAACCAGTTCTCCCCTTAAAAACGTGACGCTGTACGGAAACTATTCTCATCTGTTCGGCAAGCGCCAGAAGGGGGCAAGCGCCACAACCGTTACCCCGGACCCTGATGATCCTAATAAAACCATCGAAAACACCATTGAAAGTTTCTATAATGTTGCACCCGATAATATTGTAAACTGCGGCATCGAATACAGCTTTCTGCGGCATTTCCGGGCGAATCTGGAAATGAATTTTGTTGATCAACGAAAGCTCGGTCAGACAAGCACGAAAGGTGCAAAAAGCACGACAAACACGACACGCAGTAGTCTCGGCTCGTATGCAACCTTTGACGCCAATCTTTTTATAACCGGACTGCCCCTGAAAAACATGGAGCTTGCGCTGAAGCTGCGCAATCTTTTCGACCGGCAGTACACCACCCGCGGCGTATTCGGCAATCTTGAAAGCGAGGGCAGCAAGGCGTATTTTGTTATTAAATATAAATTCTGAGATTGAGGAATTGAGGAATTTTGCAAGTGCGGCATGCGGAGTTAAAAATACCATGCCACTGCAGATTGCTGAATGCCGAGCGCCTAACCCTGAGCCCTTGCGAATGCGGCTTGCGGAATAAAGCGTCACAGCTCACATTGTTGACTGCATGAAGGTACTGATCCTCTACTTCGCATATTGTCTCATCCGGTCTCTGCTGTGGCTGCGGTATCGCATCACGGTGCGGGGGCTTTCGGACATCCGAAAACGCGGCACGAGCGCTATACTGTTTCTGCCCAATCATCCTGCTCAAATTGATCCGCTGATTATGGCGACCCTTCTGTTTCCGGCATTTCGCGCCCGGCCCCTTGCCTATGAAGAACAGATCGATCTGCCTGTGCTGCGGGTGCTCTGCAGGCTCATCGGCACGATACCGATTCCTGATGTCAGGCATGCCGGCAAGGGGTTCAAGGCCATTATCGAAGAGGCGTTTGCGCGCATTATCTCAGCGCTCAGGCGAGGGGAAAACGTTCTGCTGTATCCGGCGGGCCGCACCTATCGCAGCTGCCATGAAAACCTCCGGAGCACGCAGGCCGTCGAAACACTTCTGCAGGCATACCCGGATATCCGCATTGTGCTGGTGCGCACCACGGGCCTGTGGGGAAGCTCCTTCGGCTGGGCATCGGGCGGGGCGCCGAGCATTATCGGTGTTTTAAAAAAGGCCCTGTGGGTGATACCGGCAAACGGCATATTTTTTTCACCGCGACGGCCTGTCAGCATTGAGTTTTCAGAGCCCGATGATTTTCCGCGCGGCGCCGGCCGCCTAGCCATCAACCGCTATCTCGAAGCATTCTATAATACCGGCAGCCGCCCCAACGCCTACGTGCCCTATACCTGGTGGGAGCGGGGCGGCACCCGCGAGCTTCCTGACCCGGATATAAAAAGCTGATGCAGGGGCATACGTGACCCGCAGCGCAAAGGCCTGTTTTGACTTTTGCCGTTAAGTTTGCTGAAAAGTATCAATTGGGCGATTAACATTGTCTCAGGTTAAAAAGTACGGGGGGCATTGCTAGAGCATCTCTGGAAACCCTTTATCATGGAGAGGCGCAATGCGTCAAGAAATGCGAAGAAAGTACGATCAAAATTGAAAGTCGAGAAAGCACAGATCCCCGAGAATGCGCTTGCCTTCCGGGACATTTAAGGCGGAAAGTTCAGAATACGGCCGTTTGGCCGGAAGGTCTTGCGCGCAGCCAGCGCCGTACAGTCGACCGTATCTGCATTTTACTTAAATGCCGACTGGACGGTGCAGTTTTAAAACGCTCCACTACTGCACTTAAAATATAAGCGCTGAAAGCTCGTTGCGAACAGCGAGATAATAAAAAAGCACCTGAGATTATGTGCCGGGTTTTAAAATTAGTGGAGATGAAGGGATTCGAACCCTCGACCCCTGCCTTGCGAAGGCAATGCTCTCCCAGCTGAGCCACATCCCCACTAAGAGTTTAAATCACACAACCACAGTTTGTGTCGGGTTCGCCCTCGGGCATTCCCTGCATGGTTATGCGATTATTTTTTTGTACGTCATATTGCTGACCGAAGCAGGCAGCAACACAGGGGCTTAACCCGACCTACATGTATAAACATACCATGATACGACCCATTTTCTCAAGAGCTTTGTGCATCAGGTGAGAAGGGCGTCATAAATTGATTCAAGCTTGCGGGCCTGCCGCACGCAGTCGTATTCTTTTTCAATATGCTCGCGGCCTGCGCGGCCCATGGCTTCCCATACTTCCGGATGGGTTACCAGATATTCAAGCCGGTCGGTAAGGCCGGCAATATCTTTTTCCGGCGCAAGCAGGCCGCTTGTGCCGTCGATGATGACTTCCGGTATATCGCAGTGCAGGGTCGAGATGACCGGCATGCCGTAGCCCGACATTTCAATGAGCGTTACCGGCGCGCCGCCCTCGGTTTCGCCGTCCGAGCCCACGATGCTGTGGGAAAGAAAAATATCGTGGTTTTTTGCCTCTTCGATAAATGCCGGATAGTCAAGAAAGCCGAGCATATTGATTTTGCCGGCCAGGTTTCGGCTTTGCATGACTGCCTGCACTTCCTTTTTATAGGCGATTTCGCGGTCGCTTTTGCCCGCATCGCCGATGATGCTGAGCTCCACGTTTTTGCGCTTCTGCAGCACATTGGCATAGGCTTCAAGACAGTAGGTGAGGCCCTTTTTATCCCGGAAGGTGCTGGCAAACAGCACACGCACGTTGCGGTCTTTCTCAAGTCTGCGGGGCAGGAATGCGATTTTCTCCAGATCAACGCCCAGGCGTTGCACCAGAACGGTCTCGGGACGGGCGCCAAGCTCGATCAGCACTTTGCGCATGTGATTGCCCTCTGCCAGAAACCGTTCACAGCGGCTAAACAGCTCCCGGTAGCGCTTTTTCCACACAGCTTCCTGCGCCATCATGGAAGCATCATGGCCGTAAAACATGGTCACCTGCGGCACCCCGAGCTTTTCCTTGAGCTTGAGATCAAAATACCCGCGGTTGCCGAAATGCGAATGCACCAGGGCCGCGTCCCGTTTTTTTAAAACCCTGTAGAACCAGGGATAATAAAAATCCGTGCGCTTGGCATACTCTCGCTGAAAAAACCGGTTGAAGCCCGACAGGCGGGATAAAAAATACGTGTCGTCCCAGGGAAAAACATCGAGATTCTGCCGCCGGGTGGCAATGACCAGGCTGTGGTATTTATGCACATTGACGAGCTGGCTGTAAATCCAGCTGCCCGTGCGGAACAGATAGGTGTGCAGTGAGTGGGCGATGATTTTTTTCATAGGTGGTTGCATCACAATGAGTGAATCCTACCTTATCTAGCCGATTATTTCCAGTCCTGCAAATAAAAAGATTTGCGACCGGCCGCCTCATTCGGCAGGGCAAAGCGTGCTCAAAAAGTTATCCCCGATTTCCCTTTCTGTTGAGGGGGCAGAGGCCATACGCCCCCGCAAAACAAGATTGCCGCGTCGCGGAGTTTATCCTGGGCAGTGCCGAAGGACTCTTCGCAATAACCCGCCCTGGACTTTTGACGACGGCATCGATGTTTGGGTGCTGCACTAGCCATATGAAGAGTTCAGGCGCGCCCGCGCACGGGAGAATATGGCTTATTAGCTTGCCATTTGTGCATATTCCTGTTAAAAAAACTAAAACAAAACGCATACTTAAATCGAATCGCCATTACTTATGACCTCTCCACCAAAACGAATTCTTATTATCCGGCTGAGCGCAATCGGGGATGTGCTGCGCGTGCTACCGGCTTTTCAGGTGCTGAAAAAAAATTATCCCGATTCCTATATCGGCTGGGTGGTTGAGGATCCACGCGGCGGTGTTGTAGGCGTAGGTGTAGTTCGTGACGCGATCGTCCGCGCTGTTGCTGGGGTCGCCTTGCTCGTTGACCGTGAGCGGGTTGCCGTACCAGTCATACGCGTACGTCGTCTTGCTGATGCGCGGTGTCACGAGCCCGTCGTATTGGTAGGTCGTGCTTGCGCTTATCGTGATGTTGTACACGCCGTACCAGAGGGTGGAGTTGAAGTCGGTGGTCGTGCGCGAGAATAGCGAGCCGTTGGTCGAGTAGATCTCTGTGGTGTATTCTTTGC
>Ga0118677_10010630_pt1 | contig 14015 bp, 25 predicted proteins | sample AliMusrvi5mmetaG_FD_86154 | JGI IMG/M metagenome (GOLD analysis project Ga0118677, IMG submission 86154) | reverse complement strand
GCGTCGTTGGGCGTGAGCGGCAGCTCGGCCGCCTGCCAGTGCGGATCGTCGTTGCTTTTGCCGGTGAAGCGACCTCCCCAAACCAAGTCCCACTCCGCGGCGTGAAGGCCAATCGCGGCGTGGATCTTGTCGGCCAAGGCCGGTTCGGTGTCATCGAGATAAGCCTGGCCGCGGAAGACTCCGGCGTCGCAAGCAACGCCAAAATTATGCCAACTGTAACCGGGCGGCGCGGCATGCGGACCGCCGGCCTGGCTTTTGCGGTAAAGCTCCGCCTGCTCTTCCCACGACCGGCCGCCGCTGATGATGCGGTAATCGCAACCGTACGTCGCGGCCGTGGCCTTGGCGGCCAACAGAAACTTTTTGATGCGCGGCTGGAACTTCGGATCCAGCGTGGCGATCACCGCGGCGCTGCGCGGGTCGATGCCCGGATCCGCTGACGGCGTCGTGTCGTCTTCTTCCGCGTCGCCCATCTGGGCGCGGCACAGCGCCCGCCACACGGCCGCGGCGGTGACGGGCCCCCACTTCTTGTCGCGGAGCACGCCTACGGCGCCTTGAATGTCGCCCGTGATGTCGGGTAACGTCTTCATCGGTGGGTCTCTTCCTTGCGGATGCGAATCCAGAGGGTCACAAAGGCGGCGACCAGTATTCCGCAAATGATGTTAGGATCGCCGCTCATTTCAGCTTTTCCGTGTTTCGGGACAGCGGCGGCAGCCGGGAAGATTTCCCACATCGCGCCCGGCTGCCGCCCTGCTGTTCACCCAAACCCGCCATGACGCGGGAGGTTGTTTCGCGCGCCGCCCGTCGGGCGCATGGGATTTGCTCGTTGACCATGGCTGGGGCGGCGCTTGAAGGTAATCAGTTGCCCGTGACGTTGTGGTCTTTTTGGACCGCGCCCCAGCCGGCGAGCAGCGCCGGCAGGATCCACGAGCGCCAGTCGCCCAGGTTGCCGCCCATCGCCTGCGTTTGGATCGCGGTGGCCACTGCAGCCAGCGCGCCGAGCAAAGTTGTTTTCCAGTTTTTCATCGTGTGTTCCGGTTAGAATCGGATGGTCACCACCCACAGGCTCATTTTGCCGGAATGACCGCCACGGCGGCCGGCTTGGTAGGGACCACCACCGTCTTGACCTGTTGGCTCTTGATCGCGGTGACGATCTGCGTGAGCCCGTTGAGCTGGTCCGGGGTGACCGTCCAGGTGGTGGTCTTCGACCCGTCCGCGGCGGTGGTGGTGGTGCAGGCGCTGGTGGCCAGCGCGAGGATTGCGGTCAACATGACCGCGAACAAAATGCTGAGTCGTTTCATCGGGGTTGGTGTTCGGTTGGATTGGCGCGGCGATCGCCGCGAGGCCCGCACCATGCGCCACCTAAAACCTAACACATCACCACCATCCTTCACCGGCAGCCACAGCCCCTCAGAAATCCGTGGCTAGGGCATCTTGCCCTAGGCCGTTCCGGGGACATCCTGTCCCCAGTCTCACCTCAAAAACCCTGCACGCGCCGTGCAGCGTCCATGCGCCGCCCCTTGTACTCCACACAGCTCTGCCAATCAATCCGCCATTTTGCGTTCCCGCGCTCGCTCGGCAATTTCCAAGCCTTCAATCCACCGTGCTCTTCCCCCAGCTCGCAGAGCCGGTAAATCGTCTCCACGTGCAGCCCCAACATCCGGGCCGCGCGCCGCGCGCCGATTTCCCGCACCACCGCCACCGCCTTGGGCCGCACCGTGAATGAGCCGTCCGCGTGGGCCACCTGGGTGGTTTCGAAGAGCATCAGTTGCGACGTCGCCGTTGCCATGCGCGGACCTTACCACAGATCCGGAAAAACCGGCGCGGGTGCCCCGCAAATGCCTCAGACCCACCACAGGAACCCCATCCAAACCAGCGTCTCCACAAAAAGAATCGGCAGCGCCATTGCGATGCCGCCACCAACCACGCTGGCAATCTCGGTCCATGCCTCACTGTTCGCCGCGGCGTCCCCGCGCGGCAACAGGGCCGCAATGAGAACCCCCAGCGGCCCGAGCAGCAGTCCCAGCAAAAAACCTTCCATACCCCGGTTTCTCATGCCGCCCACCCAAACCCCCAAAACCGGAAAAAACAGCAGGCTGCAAACAACGACGACAATCAGGATCGAGTTCATGGCTTCTTTTTCTTGGATCGGTAATCAGTGGATTCATCCTTGAGCACGGCCGCCCGTTCCGCGGGCGACAAGTAGGCCATCAACGCCTGCCTGATCACGGCGCTCTTGTTGGTCAAGCCTTGCTTGGCTCGCCGGTTCACCGCCACCGCCAGTTCGCGCGGCAGGGTAAAGGAAACCGTGACCGTCTCCGGATGGGGGGAGTTGGGCATGCGCATGGGTATAATAAAAATTCCGGTACCGCAAGAAATTTGTTGACCTCGGGTATAATATTGAGCAATATCCCTCCATAGCCAACGCGATACCGATGCCAGCGAAGAATTCCAAAGCCAAAACCGAAGGCGGCGCCTGCCGCAAACAGCCGGCCGGGCCGCGTCAACCCTGCTCGATCACCATGCCGGTCGCGCTTCAGCTCGCCATCATCCGCCGGGCCAAGACCGAGGACCGCAGCTTTTCCGCCACCGTGCGCCGGGCCGTCGAACGCTACCTCACCGCCTCCTGATCCAACCTCCAATCCCAAACCCCGCTCTCCCAAATCCCCACCCAAACCCCGCTGACCATGAAGACCCCAAAACAACGCCAATACACCGAGGGCGACGTACGCGCCCTGCTTCGCCACCTGGCCTGCATCGAACGCGCCAACTCCGCCCGCGGCCACGGCATCCCGGCCTGCGATGCCGCCGCCGAAGCCCTCGACCACTACGCCGGCGACGGCCAACTGGCCAGCGCCCTGGCTGGCGCCATCGTCCGCCGCGAATTGGAAGCCGCCTGAGTCCCTCATCGCTCATCCCTTATCCCTTATCTCCCATGACCTCCCGCGAACATCTCATCACCGCCGACGCCCTGGCCGCCGCCCGCGATCACCTGATCCGCGCCCGGGCCTTCGCCGACCAAGCGCTCTCCGACTTGTTGGAGAGCCACAACCCGGTAGCAGCCCAGCGCATCTGTTACAGCCGGTCGTCCTTGGGCGCCGCCCAGACCGCACTGCTCGTGGCTACCAGCAACCTCCCGGCAAAGCGCCGCCGCAAATCACTTGTCCCGGCGCATCCCCGCGTAGCCGGATAGGTCCTATAAGTCCCATAATTCCCATAGGTCCCATTCCTCCATCTCCCATGACCAAATCCGAATTTCTCCTGGGCATCTATCGCGCGCAGCGCAAGCACGGCATGCAGCCAAACATGACCGTGGCGGCCATGTTCCTGCTGGCGGAGCGCCAGCGTTTGACCACCCCGGAAATTTCCCGGTTTTTGTTTCCTGACCTGCCCGACCGGCAACGCGCCTTGCGCACCACCGGCATCGGCCTCCGCGACATGGAAGACCGCGGGTGGGTGAGCGGGACACATGAAAAATCGTGCGTCATTGCGCGCACCTGGACCCTTACGGACAAAGGCATCGCCATGATCCTCGAATCCCTGGCGCCGCCAGTGATCCCCTTCGTCAAACCGCAAGCCCTAGCCTCCTGACGCCCATGAACATCCTCGCCCGCGCCGACCAAGCCGCCACGCAGAACGACCTGATCCTCGCTCTGCTCTCCGAGCGGCCGGGCGAGTGGGTGCCCATGCCGGACCTGGCCCGCGCCGCCGGCTGCTACGCCGTCCATTCCCGCGTCTCCAATCTCCGTGAGCTTGGCCACCACGTGGAGTGCAAGATCGAGCGTGCCGGCCGCCTCAAGCACAGCTACTACCGCCTGCTGCCCGCCGGCCGCCCCTTCCAACCGGAACTGTCTTTCTAACGTAATCACCCAATCACCCAATCACCCTCCCATGGCTGATCCCAACAAACTCTTCCGCCTGCGCGCCGCCCGGCTCAATGTCGAGCAGATCGTTGGCATCGTCAGGCCGCCCGGCCGCATCGCCGAGGCTGACTTGGCCCGCGCGCTGGGTATGAAACCGCGCGCCCTGCGTCGTCTGGCCGCCATTGCCCTGGCCAAGTTTGAAAACGGTTTGCGCGCCCGCGGCGTTTCCGCCGCCGACATCCCGCTCTCCCCCGATGACCGATAATCGTCAACCCAAACCATGAAACTAACCGCACCCATGCCCGTCTGGCCGCTCCGCGAGGAAAACCAAGTGGCCCTCTTCCGCGAGCGCCATCACGCCGCGAGCCACCCTAGGGGGGGCATAGCGCAGCGACGCCCCCCCGCAGCATGGCTGCAGATCCTGCGCACGGCCCTTGCCGCCATCGTCGGCATGGCCTGCGCGTGTGGTACCGCATTCGCGGTCGGCGCGTTCCTCGGCCCCGTGATCGGCTGGATCCCCGCCTTTCTACCGGCCGCCGCCGCCGCCGCCGCCATCCTGTTTTTTTTCTTCCGCATCGCCCGCCTCTAACTTGATTACATTCCATGCCCACAACCACTGTCACACTCGCTCCCGCCCAACAGGATGCCGTCGAATGGCTCATCCACGCCGGCGCCGACGACACCACCCGCCGCCTTGCCGACATGACCGGCACCCTGGATGACATCCGCGTCCTGCAGGCCGCCATCGCCGAGGAAAGCGCCAGCCCGTCCCCGCGATCCTCGCGCCTCAATCCCATGGAGGCCAAACTGCGCAAGTTCTCCGCCGCCGCCACCGCCAACACCGAGGCCATGATCCTCTCCCGCAAATCCGGGGGGGCCGCGCAGGCCGCCGAAGTAACCTCCGCCCTTCCCAAGGATCCGCGGTGGGACCAGGCCCGCGAAGTTTCCGACGGCCTGCGCCTCTGCGGCCGCATGTTCCTGCGCGGCCAAGTCAAGCTCGGCATGCTGCTCGCCGCCCTGAAAAAGGAGTTCGGATGTCACCGCGGCTGCACCGGCAGAAATAGGTCGCCAGAATCTGGCGACCTAATCCCCTGGCCGGAACTCGTGAAGCGCGAAACCGGCTATTCGCGCCAGAGTTGCGACGAATTCATCCGCCTTTACGAGGCCACCAAGGCCAAGCTCAAAAAGGCCAAGAAGCTCGCCCTGCCGGCCGATGTGAAAAAGGACGCGATCATCCTCTTCCGCGCCGAAAACCCGCTCGCGCTGAGCGATGACCAGTGGCGGGACGTGGATGCCCTCATCGGCACGCTCACCACCGGCGAGACGCAGGCCAGCCTGATGGAAGAGTTGGGCATCATCCCCGCGCCGCGGCCGATGCCCAAGGGCGGTGTGCCCAAGCCGCGCGATCCGTCCATCACCGCCGGCCAGCTCGCCTTCCACTTTTTCGACGCCGTGGCCGCCCCGCTGGTCAGCGCCCGCACCAACCCGGACTACAAAAAGCTCCTGCGCGCCCTGCCCGTGGAATCCAGCGAAGACCATCCGCTTTCCCTCTGCTTTTTGGAAGCCGAGGCCCGCGCCTGGCTGGCCGACATCGAGGAAGCCCGCGCCGCCTCCAGCAAGCCCGCCCGCGGCCGCGTCTCCAAATAGGTCCCATAACTCCCATAGGTCCTATCAGTCCCACCATCTCCCTAACTCCCAATCCCCATGACCACTCCCAACCAACCCGCTCCCCTGATCGACGATCCCGCCCGCGCCAGCGAGCTCATCGCCCGCCGGGATGACATCCTCCTCGCCGCCCGCGCGCGCATCGCCGCCGGCGACGACACCTATCAAGCGTCCCTTGACGCCCACCTGTTTGCCAACCGGATCCAACAGGAATTCGCGCGCCTGGCCGGCAGTGCCATCGAGCCGGCCACCTCCACGCAGTGGCGGGGCTTTGAATGCGATGCCGAGCAGCTCGCGATGCATCACCTCGACAATTTGGACCGCGCTTTGGATTGGGACGCCGACTGCCGCGCGCAGGCCGAGACCGAGTCCCACACCTGCAAGGCCGCCAGGACCGACGCCGCGGTCTGCGCCCCCAACATGCGCTGCCCGGATTGTTTCGGCCACGGCCGTTGGGCCGGCGACGTCGCCGGCCGCGTCACATGGACCTGCAACAAGTGCCAAGGCACCGGCATCCTCCCCAACGGGCCAGCGGACAAGTGATGAACGGGAAGGTCTGCGAACCGCGCCCTGACGACGCGGCTCGCCAACACGGAGAACGATGATGAAAAATGAAACTCTATCGGCGAAACGGGGCGCGGTTCGCAGCACCGCATTGTTGGCCGTCCTCGACTTCCTGCGGTCTGAAAATCTGGAATATCTGCCCGGTGATGAAATCTTCAGCGTTGAAATCCGGGTGGGGCGCACGATGAAGGTGACTCTCTGCGACAGCGACTCGTGGTACGAATGCGAACGCGCGACACTCGACGCCGCGCTCCGTGGGGCGATGAAGCAGATGCGCGCTGAATGGCTGAAAGTCTCCCACACCGAGAAAGACCCCGACATCCGGCGCAACCTCAAAGAGACCGCCGCGAAAATGAAACGGCTCTGTACGGCCAACGACCAAACTGAGGCACCGATATGAGCGACAGCGACCAACAACCCGACACCGACCAACCCGCGAATGCGGTTGACTCCGGTGCCTTGTTCGCTGTCTGCCACGCTCGGGACTGGCCATGGGGAGAGGGAGAAAATGACAACTATGGCTGCGTCTGTGTTGTCTGCGACCAGATCTACCGAGGCCACAAGCATTCGCATATTTGCCGCCGATGCCACGAAAAGGGAGAACGTGAATGGAATGCCATGACGGAAGAAGAACGGGATGATCGACGCCGGAAGGTAGCCCGAGAAATGAGGGAATGGTATGAGGCAAACTTTACAGCGAACAGATAAATTATCCGGACTTCTTTCTAAGATATTACCATGGATCCGAAACCGGCACTGGCGAAGTTTGAAAAGTGGATGATCAACCGCGGGCTGAGGATTCGCACGCGCGAGTGCTATATTGGCCATGCCCAACGTTACGCTCACTTCAAGGCGCCAGGCGTTGTAACGCCGGAAGAGAAGGTCTCGGCTTATTTGTCCTGGTTGGCAGAGAATCGCTCTGCCGTCACTCAAAAGCAGGCTCTCAACGCATTGGTTGCATTATACAGAGCGCTTGAAAGACCGATGGGAGATCTTCCCGAATGGGTCCGGCCGAAAGAGAAACACCGGATCCCGGTTTGGGTAACCCGCGATGAGGCAATTACCCTGATTGAGTTGCTGCCGCCGCCGTGGAACGAGGTCGCAAGCCTGCTCTATGGCTCAGGCCTCCGCATCGGCGAAGCGATGACCCTTCGCTGCAAGGATCTTGATTCAGCCATGGGCACCGTGACAGTCCGCGACGGCAAAGGCGGGAAGGATCGCATCACCCTTTTGGCCAAGGCCTCGATTCCTCCCTTGGCGGTCCGCTACCGCGTCAACCGCGCGATCTACGACGAGGACCGCCGCAACGGGCGCCCTGGCATTGAGGTTCCCGCATCAGTTGCCAGAAAATATCCGCGCGCCGGCACCGAGTGGCCATGGTTTTGGGTGTTTCCGGCCCAGGGAGAGTCACGCGATCCGGACACGGGAATAATTCGCAGGCATCACTTGGGCGAAGACGGCTTTGCCAAAGCACTCAAGCGCGCCGTTTCGCGTGCCCACATCGCCAAGAATGTGACAGCCCACGCTTTCCGCCACGGTTTCGCGACGTCCTATTTGGCCTCCGGAGGTTTGCTCCACGAACTCAGCGAGCTGATGGGCCATTCTAACATAAGAACCACGGAGATTTACTTGCACTGCATCCCGGAGCTGGCGTCGCGTGTCTCCAGCCCGCTCGATGAGAAAGTGATCCAATTTCGCAGATCCGCCTGACCACTCGCACCACCCATGCAAACGCTCTCCGCCGCACCCGCCACCCTGCTCGACCTCATAATCGCCGAGGATGGCCTTGCCGACCTGGACAACCTCAACCCGCAACAGAAAAACAACCTTTTCCGCAAACTCGGTGCCGTGCAGCAACGGCTTTCGGCCACCTACAAGACCAAGGGGCCTATCACGAAAACCCTCGCCCGAATGATTGGTGTCGGCGAATCGACCATTAACCTGTGGGTCGCCCTTTACAAGGAGCATGGTTTCCGCGGTTTGATAGACGGCCGCAAGGCCACCTCCTCCAACCGGGCCGCGCTGCCCGACGTGACCAGGCAGTGGATCAAGAGCCTGGTGATTAACTGCACCAGGGACGAAGCATTCGCCGAGGCCCGCCGCGGCGTGCTCGACCAGTGGAACCTGTGGCGCCGCACCGGAGATCCCGTCCACGCGATTCCGGGATTCGTCCTGCCGCCACCGGATTGCGGCCGTGGCGAGCCGGCTGGCTTTTCGCTGGAAACCTTCCGCCGCTGCCGTCCCGGTCGTTATGCCAAAACGCTGGCCGCCCAGGGACCCATCGCCGCCTATCGCCTCCTGCCGTCCATCCTCTCGACCTGCGTAGGCACCGAGTACCTCGAATATGTGTTTTTCGATGATGAAAAGCCGGACGTCAACGTGCGGATCCAAGATCCCGGCAAGCCGGTCGTGGTGCCGCTGTGCTTCCACGCGTTGGACCGCCTCACCCGCTATCCGTTCCGGCCGCACGTTCGATTGCGCTGGTACGATGCCGATTCCAAGACCCACAAGCACCTAACAAGGAAGGAATTTGTCTTTTACGTTATTTGGCTTCTCTGCACCGAAGGCTACCGGGCCGATCACCGCGGTACCTGCCTCATTCAGGAACACGGCACCGCCAAGGTCTGGGCCAACCAGTCGCTGCGCACGCCGGACGGCCACCATTCGTTCGAAGACGCCCTGCGCTCCATCACCGCGCGCGACAATCTGCCAGGTGTGCGTTTGGACGCCTCGGGAATTTTCCGCAGCGCCGCCTTCGGCGAAATGATCTACGGCCCGCAGCCCACCGGAAACCCCCGCTTCAAGGCACCGATCGAATCATCGTTCCGCCTTTGGCGCATTTATTCCCAACACCTCCGCGGCCAGACGGGACGCAATATCGAAATGGCCCCGGAGGAAACCTATGGCCTCACCAAATACGAGGAGAAACTCTGCCGCGACGTGGCAACGCTGCCACCGGAGTTCCAACAAAATATCATCTCCAACTACCTCACGCCGGCTGAATTCGGCGTTGCCGTCGAAATCATCCGTCAGGCCCTCGCCGGCCGCACCGACCACGCCTTCGAAGGCTGGGGAGAAAACGGCTTCCACGAACTTGTCTGGCGTTGGGCCGAGGATTCTCCCGATACCTGGCGCACGCGCGAGGAACTCGCCAGGCTTGCCACCGAAGCCCCGCACATCCACGAACACGCGCTGGCCCAACAACGCCGCGATCCGCGCCTGACTCGCGTCATGCAATGGTCGCCGGAAGTGGCCCGCGAAAACCGCCGACGCGATCCCGTGATCCGCAAGCTCCCGTTCTCGGCGGCAATTCACCTGGTGCCCACCGCGTGGCTTAAGCCAGCCGCGTTCAATGCCAGGCATTTCATCGAGATCTCCGACGAACTGCTCCCCGGCATGGACCTGCAGTATCTCCCCGAACTGACAACCCCAACCGGCCGCACCGAATATCTACACCACGGCGACCACGTGCTCGTGCTTCTCAATCCGCTGATGCCCGACACCCTGCTGGCCTGCGACCAATCTCACACGTTCATCGGAACTTTGACCCGCAACGTGCCCCTTGGCCGAGACTCCGACCAGATCGAAGCACTTATGCGCCAGCGCTCCCGCATCAAAACCGCACTCGGTGCCCCGGCCCGCCGCGCCATGCAGGAAACTGCCGACCGCCGCGAGGCCGTACGCATGCTCAATGACGATCTGCTGGCCCGCGTGGCCGCGCCGGCAGCCGAGATCGTGTCAAAACCCGAGCGAGCGCCCCGCGTCGATCCGCTCGCCGCATCCCTCTCCCCCGCCGCCCCGCCCGAAACCGAAGAAGACCCGTTTGCCTAACCATTACCAACCATGACCAAATACCCCACCGACCGCGCACTCGCCGACGAACTCGTCGAGTTCCGCCAAACCCATGGCATCACCAACTCGGAACTTGGCCGCCGCCTCGGCGAATCCGCCACCTTCATCAGCAAATATCTCAACGACAATCTCGACCGGGATCCCAAGGACTTCACCGCCCGCGCCCGCAACATTTTGACCGCGCTGCGGGCTCGCTTGGAAGACGCCACCAGCCTTTTTGAAACCAGTGTGACCCGCAACATCGCCGGCCGCATCGACATGGCCAGGCGCACGCAGGACGTACTGCTGATCGTCGGCGGTGCCGGCGAGGGTAAGACCTGCGGTGCCAAACTCTACGCCGCCGCCAACCCCGGCACCCTCTACATCGAGCTGGCCGACCACCAGCGCGAGGGGCGCAGGATCGCCGCCGCGATTTTCGACCAAATCGAACGCCGCGCCGATTGGAAGGGTAATACCTCCCGCGCCGAATTCGTCACGCTCCAACTGCGCGGATCGCATCGCGTCGTGATCTGCGACGAGGCCCACTTGCTTGACGCCACCGGCCGCCAGTTCCTCTTCAACCTCAACCGCGACACCGGCTGCGCCGTGGTGCTGATCGGCAACCCGGAAATCTTGGACAAGATCCGCCGCAACGAGCAGCATTTTTCGCGCGTCGGAGTCAAGGGAGAACCCAGCCTGACGGCCAAGGAAATCCCCGACGTTTCGCTCCGCGTCGCCACCCAGTTTTCCACTCCCGAATTCGCCCAGGAAGTTTCTGACCTGGTCGCCTTTGTCGCCACCAAGCCCGGCCGCCTGCGCTCGGTGCGCAAGACCGTCATCCTGGCCCACGAACTCGCCCAAAAAAACAGCTACGATCCGCGCAAGGCATTTCGTGAGGCCCACCGCAACCTGGTCCGCGACTACGCTCTCCCGTCCGACTGAATTCAACCCCAAACCAACCAACATTATGCCTGCCCCCACCGAAAAAACCTCCCGCAGCGAGGAACTCACCGCCCAGTCCCAACTGGTCCGCACCGTCGAGGCGAATCTAGACATCGCCGTCATTGAGAGCGACCACGAGATCCGATTCCGAGATTCGCTCCTGCGTTGCGCCTCCGCCCAAATCGCGAAGATGCCGCCAGGCCTTCTCACCCGACTCTACGAAGCCGCTTGCAAGGTGCGCTTCAGCACTCCGGCCGTGGTTCTTTTCCGCGAGTCCCTCCAGGTCGAAATCGGCACCCGCCTCAGTCTCAAGTCCTACCGCCGTTAGACGCCATGGGAGAGTCGCAGGACAAAGAGCTGCAGCAAGCCGGAAAACTCCGGCGCCAGGTCGCCGATTGCGAGGCCGCTCTGGGCCATCTCAAGGCCCGCCTCGCCCGCCTTGAGGCGAGGATCGCCGGCGAGCCGTCCCCGGAAACCGGTCTCGACATCCTGTGGCAAACCGCCCTTCCCATGGCCCGCCAGCGGTCTTCCAAACTCCAATGCCGGCAAGAGTGGAACCGCATCCCCGCGCACGAACGGCCCCCCGTTCAAGCCGCTGCCGATTCCCTCCGGAAGTGGAACCGTTGTGAGGAGTGGCGCAAAGATGGCAACGCCTTTGTTCCCGGCCTCCACCGGTGGATCAAATTCCGCCAGTGGGAAAACACCCCAAACATACCCGACCCGCTCGCCCGCAACCGGGCCACCCCCACACCCCTACCTCCGCCGCCGGATGACCCGGCCACTCCCGAAGAGATCGCCGAAATCCTCGGCGTCTCCCGCAAAAATCAACCTGCTCAATCCCAATGAAAACCGCTCTCATCATCCGCCCACCTGGCGACCCCGTTCGCGTCCTCGAAATCGACGGGCCGAACAATGAGTTTGACCCCCACGTCCACAGTTACCCGCAGTCCTATTTGACGGTGGGAAAAGTCGATGATTTCAAGGTCCATTTCCAACGCAGTCCTAGACCGGCATCGTCATGGACGATTGACGAAAATTCGATGGGCCGTTGCATTCGCCTGCTGGCCACCTTCAAATCCTCGGATCCGCGGGTTATTTTGGCCATCGCGGAAATTCGCCGCCGCATCCTCTGCGCTCATCCCATGGCGCTGGACGGAGTTTGACGCCATGAAAACGACCCGTCGCAGAGCCCCTGCAAAGCGCGTGCAGGATCAGTGCGGATCCGGCAGCCTGAGTCGGCCCGAAATCACGAAACTCGTCTTGGCCGCTCGTGATGCTTATCGCCACCAAATGGCGCAGGGGCAAGTCGCCGGTGCCACCACTTTCGATGCCTGGCGGCGCGACCAGGTCATGACCTTGGTAGGCCTCCCTGGAATCTCGAAACTTCACCGCAGCCATTTTCGGCAAGTCTTCGCACATTTCCTCAGCCTTGCGGGCAAAGGTGATGAGGCGTTCGATTACCTCACCAGGACCGGCGCCAAGCGGGATCACGGCGATCCTGCCGACACTTACGAATCGGCCGAGGCCGTCGTCGCCAAGATCCGAGAGGCCCTGGCCGATCACGCGCTGGTCCCTGCAGACAAGCTCCAGCCAGGCAAAGGTCACCTCCATGCAGGATGGCTGCTGGCCGCTGCCAGGCAGCGCACCAGTAAACCTTCGCTGACAATGGACACTCTCGCCGCTCGCCTGGATCCCGATGTTTTGGTCGGCCTCCTATCGCATCTCCGCAACCACATCAGCCGCCGCGAAGGTCGTGAGAATCCGGCCATGCGTTCCCCTCGCCGATACCCCAAAAAGCGACCTTCGGTTGCCCCTGATTTGGATTGCCCGTTTTAGCCCGAAAGTTTTCTAATCTGTCCTGCAATCCCCCTACCGTCGCCGGCACTTTTCTAAAACCACGATTTGCGGTTTTTTGCTCGGCTCCCTTTCCCAGAAGCCCCTAGTTTTTGGCCTTTTTTGGCATCCTTCGGGGTTTTTCGGCTTTTCTAATCTCCATTGACTGGCTGCCATGGGGGTGGCAGAAATGCGCCGTCAAGCCGTCAAGCAGCTTGTTTACCAGGGACTCTGCAATCGAATTGAGATGCGGACGTGACTGCAAATACGCTGCAATATTCGCGCTTGGTGCTTGCAATGTCAGGGCAAAGATGCATGGATGGGCCGTGAATAAAGGAATTCGGTCCGCATCGGGCGGCCCGGTCTGGTACAGCTTCGCCCTTACCGGCGGCGAGCTGCCGGCCAGCCTGAGCTTGGACCCCGGCACCGGTGTGCTCTCGGGCACTCCGACGGTCAGCGGGACCTTCACCTTCTCCGTCACGGCCACCGATGCCTGGCACGGCATAACCAGCGTCGCTGCCTATACGCTCTACCTCGACCCGCCGTTTTTCACCAGCAAAGAGCATTTCCTGCACAACGGCGAGCGCGGGAGCGTGCATTCCTTCACCGATACCTGGGATGACGGGCTGGAGGAGTACCTGGCCTGGCTGGAGGAACGGCTGCGCGAAATGCACCGCCTGCTGAAGCCTACCGGCGCCTTTTTCCTGCATCTGGACTGGCACGCGGTGCATTATGCCAAGGTGCTGCTGGACCGCATCTTCGGCATGCGGCATTTCCAGAACGAATATATCTGGTATTACTCGGGCGGCGGCGCGTCCCGACAGCGCTTCGCGCGCAAGCACGATACCATCCTCTATTACACCAAATCCGCCACCAAATGGAAATTTTACGCCGACCGGGTGCGCGAGCCGTATAAGTGGACGAGGGATCAGCCGCGCGCGGACGGTTCCAAACGCGATTATGAGCGCGGCAAATTGCCCGATGACGTGTGGACCTATCACGCGCCGATGCCCTGGTCGTAGGAAAGCCCGGGGTATCCCACCCAGAAACCGCTGGCGCTGTTGCAGCGTCTTTTGCTGGCGACCACGGACGAAGGGGATGTCATCGGAGATTTCTTCGGCGGCAGCGGCACCACGGCGGCGGCGGCGCAATCGCTGGGCCGCCGCTGGATCACCGCCGACCTTTCCCGCGTCGCCGTCTGCCTGATGGCCGAGCGCCTGGCGGAACTCCTCGCCCCGGGCAGCGCCGGCGCCACCGCCAAACGCTCCCGCGCCCGCGCCAAGGAACGCTTCGAGCGCATCCTCGCCGACGACCAGCGCC
>Ga0118677_10010629_pt1 | contig 14016 bp, 15 predicted proteins | sample AliMusrvi5mmetaG_FD_86154 | JGI IMG/M metagenome (GOLD analysis project Ga0118677, IMG submission 86154) | reverse complement strand
CTTGTTAAGAAACATATTGGCGATCGTGGCGAACTGACAGTCGAGAATCAGATCATACTCAGCAAATTTTGGGAAAAAATAGACCTGATTTTGAAGACTGCCAAACTTCTTTTTGCTGATGACCCCGCCAAATTGAAGGAATATACCTTAGCTGACTTGAAGCGAATGGTAGAAGGCAAAAAAGGCAAAAGCAAGGACGTCGGAACAACCGATCTTGGGGATACATTGAGCAATGCCCTAAGCTAAGATCAGCGCGTTTTCTTTCCTATCAATCCGAGACTGTTCGGCGCATTGCGCTTGCCCCTTTGAAAATGAGGGGCAAGCGTGATGGGTTAATAATAGCCGCATGATAATAGTTGTGGGGAAAGTGATGTAGATTGGGTATTACCCAGTACTTCGAAAACATAAAAAAAGCCGACTAAAATGTCGGCTTTTTTTGTTCGTTTACAGATGCTTACAACCAGTACTCATCCACACATTCCGTAGTCTTCTGATCCCAATAAGCTGGCGAAACTCGACGTCCATCTTCTGTTTTCAAGCTCATTTCATAAACAGCGATCACAGGGTTGAACACCAAGTCTGTGACCCCAACAGTAAACAGCTTGGGTGAATTCTCCCCAACAGGGGCATCTTCTGACACCATCACTTCGAACTTATTTTGAGCAAGCAAGTTCTTCAGAAATTCCATCCTGCTTGTGGTTATTCCTTTTTCGACCACTGTACAGCGCTGGCCGTTGATTTCTTCTACTGTATGTTTTGCTTTCAGGGGCATGGTGCTATGTGTTGAAAGGTGGACAAATCCTGCTGTTAGTTGACGATGGAAAAAGTGAGCGAATTGATAATCTCATAAATCTGGCTCCAGAATCCCAATACAAAGATACCAATGGCGCAGACCATCAGTCCCATACGGGTAATTACATCACTCTTGAAATAGGCAATGGGTATCTCATTCTTATTGATAAACATAGCTTTCACCACTAAAAGGTAGTAATAGAGTGATACCGTTGCATTGAGCACGGCTATGAAAATCAACCAATAATATCCACCAGAGGCAGCAGAAGTGAACAGGAAGAATTTTCCGAAAAAGCCTGCAACAGGAGGAATGCCTGCCAGCGAGAACACACTCAACATCATCAACAAGGTCAGCATCGGATTGGTCTTATACAAGCCGTCGTAATCGTCCATACTTTCTTTGCCCGTTTTGGCCGATATGGCCGAAACCACACCAAAAGCACCCAAGTTGGAGAAGATATAGACCAGTACGAAATACACGGTCGAGGTCATCCCGATTTTGTTTCCACCAATGATACCGAGCAGCACAAACCCTGCCTGTGCAATGCTCGAAAAGGCGAGGAAGCGTTTCATGTTTTTCTGGCGGATAGCAAACAGGTTACCAATGGTCATGGTCATAATGGCCACCAAATAAATGATGTCTTTCCACAAATAAGCAATGGAATGGAACACGGTGAACATCACCATGATTAGGATGAAGATTGAAGCTCCTTTTGAAATGACCGAGAAATAAGAAGTCACATTGACTGGCGAACCTTCATAAACATCGGCTGTCCACAAATGGAATGGTACAAGCGAAATCTTGAAAGCCATTCCGGTGAAGAAGAAGATAAATGCCAAAACCTGTAATGGGGTGTTGGCGTAATGCGTAGCTACTGTATCAAAATAGATGGATCCTGTTGTTCCATAAATCATTGACAGGCCGTAGAGCAGAATGCCGGATGAAAGCGCGGATGAAAGAATCAGTTTGATACCTGCTTCCGCAGAACGGGTCTGATGGTGAGTAAAAGCAGCCAGTGCAGCCATAGGGATAGTGGCAAGTTCCAGGCCAAGGTACAACATCAGAAAGTCCCCTGACGAAATCATAAAGTTCATCCCGACCAATGTGGACAATAAAAGGATGAAAAACTCACTGATTTTTTCTTTGTTCTCTTCCTTGTTCAGCCAATTGACACTCTGCATCATAATGATAAGCACACCAATGTTCAAGATGTTTTTCATCAAGATGGTCAACCCATCGGTATGGTACATTCCGCCAAAAAGAGAGCCGAACTGTGCAGGAAGAAACCCGATCACAGTGTGGAAAAAGAACAGGGAGATGCTGATTGGTATGATGCTGCTTTTTTTGCCTTTTTTCAGGTTCAGATCAACAATCAGAACCAACAGTACCAGTGCCACCAGTACCAATTCGTGCCGCATTGTCATGAAATCGTTTATGCTCATAATCTGAGTATCTAAGGTGATTGTTGTCTAAGGGTTAGAAAATTCCTGCTATAGCCGATCCGCTAATTTTCTGGATGATTGGGCCGAGGCTAAAATTGATCATGTCAGAAAGCCAGAGCGGTGCCAAACCGATTGCAGCAATCGAAAGCAGGAGTGTCAGGGTTGAGAGTCGTTCGTACCACACTGCATCTTTTAAGTGGAGGAAGTGGTCATCTTTGATCGGACCAAGCAAAAGAATGCCGACCACCCTCAATATATATACTGCAGTGATCACAATTGAAGAAGTGGCTACGATGGTTGCTACGCGGTGGAAAGTATCTGTATGCTGGAACGAACCAACGAAAATGGTCATCTCAGCCACAAATCCGCTTAATCCTGGAAGCCCAAGTGATGCAAGACCAGCAATGACATAAACTACGCCAAGGAAAGGGATAACCTTCATCAGACCGCCCATTTCGTTGATCATTCGGGTGTGCGTCCTTCCATAGATCATTCCGATCAAGGCAAAGAAAAGGGCTGTCATCAGACCGTGCGATATCATTTGGATGATGGCTCCATTCATGGCAGTCTGGTTCATCATCAAGATCGCAAACAGAACGAGGCCACAGTGGCTTACCGAAGAATAGGCATTGATGTATTTGAGGTCTTTTTGCGCGATGGCTCCAAAAGCACCATAAACAACGCTGGTACCAGTCAAAATCAAGAATATCCAAGCTTGTTCCTGAGCAGCTTGAGGCATCAGGTACATGGCAACCCTGAAAGCACCATATCCCCCAAGCTTCATTAAAACACCTGCATGAAGCATGGAAACTGCGGTTGGCGCTGAAGCATGACCATCAGGCGACCAAGTATGGAAAGGGAAAAGAGCACCCAAGATACCGAAACCAATGAAGGTGAACGGGAACAAGAATCTTTGCATTTCGACTGGGATAGAGTGCTTGGCAATTTCCATCAAATTGAAAGTGAGCTGTCCTCCTGCCGGGGCAGAGTAGAAATAAATGCCCAATATCCCGACAAACAACAATGCCGAACCTGCCATAAGCATCAGGGTGAGTTTCATAGCAGAATATTCCTTAGGACCAGAACCCCAGATGCCTATAAGAAGGTACATTGGGATCACAGCTACCTCATAGAAAAGGAACATGGTGAATATGTCCAAGGAAATGAAAAATCCGAACACTCCGGTTGCCAATAGGATCAGCGAAATGAAGAATTCCCTATACAGGAAGTCCACCATCCATGAAGCAAATATCCCTGCGAACACCACAATGGCAGTCAGTGCGATCATGGCAACAGATATTCCATCCACTCCTAAAGTATAATGGATATTCAAGGTCGGAAACCACACTGCATCATAATAGAACAACATAGCGGCTGTGTTCCCTGCATTTCTTTCGGTGAGGTAAAGGTAAACGAGCAGTCCTGCAACCACAAGCTGTATTCCCATTCCGATGGCACTTACAATACGCGTCTGCTTCATGTCCTTTGTGAAAAGGATTGCGATGATGGTTAAGACGGGTATCAGAACAAATAGACTGAGTATATTCATGTTGGATTTCTTGCTAAATTAAGGTGGATTTTAAGCTCAGGTTCTTTTGGTTACCACAAATAGACGAACAACAAAACAAGAGCAATGGCACCGGTTACAAACACAAAGCCATACTGTTGAAGCCTTCCAGATTGAAGACCTTTGATCAAGTATGAAGTTTTTTCAACCACTCGTGCTATCAGGTTCATGAACCCATCAACAATATGGCGGTCGAACCAAGCAACTGGATCAGAGATTAGCTTGAAAATGATTTTCTTGGTCACAAAAAGGTAAACCTCGTCCATATAGAACTTGCGGTAAGCCCAGCGGTAAGTCTTGCCAAATGCATGTGCAACATTGTCGGGTATTACACTAACCTTCATGTACATTATGGTCGCGATTGCTATACCGACAAGTCCGACAAGAACTGAAGGAATGGCTATACTCCAATCAATATGGGCTTCGAATGGAAGTCCGTCAGAAGTGACCAGTGCATGGAACGGTAGGAATCCGGCAAACATGGCACCAAAAGCAAGTATCATCAATGGGATGGTCATGACGAATGGGGCTTCGTGTGGTTTATGGTGATAATGTGTCTGTTTGCCCCAGAAAATACTGTAATACAAACGGAACATATAGAAAGCAGTCAAACCTGCTACCAGAAACTCGATTCCGAACAATATTTTATTGTGATGCCAAGCAGCGACCATGATCTCGTCCTTGCTGAAAAAGCCCGAGAAAGGTGGCACACCTGCTATGGTAATACAAGCGATAAGGAAGGTGAGGTGAGTGATGGGCAAATATTTCCGCAGGCTTCCCATATCGGTCATATCATTGCTATGAACTGCATGGATTACAGCCCCTGCACCAAGGAACAACAAAGCCTTGAACATGGCGTGGGTAAACAGATGGAAATTGGAAGCCATAAATCCTAATCCGTCGTGACCGCCATACCCTGAGACTCCAAGTGCCAACATCATGTATCCAATCTGTGACATGGTGGAATAGGCGAGCACTCGTTTGATATCAGTCTGTGTACAAGCTATTATTGCTGCGAACAAGGATGAAAATCCACCAACCCAAGCTACTACGGTGAGAGCATCAGGTGCACCAAGTGCATAAACTGGGAAGAGGCGAGCAACAAGATAAACACCAGCCACAACCATGGTTGCAGCATGGATCAGTGCAGAAACTGGTGTAGGGCCTTCCATCGCATCTGGTAACCAAATATGCAGTGGGAACATAGCCGATTTACCTGCCCCACCCATAAAGATGAAGATCAATGACCATGTTAGAACAGATAACCCCATAAATGCTGCGCCACCTGCGTGAAGAATTGCAGGTCCTGTAGAACTTGTTAAAATCTGGAAATCAAAAGTTCCGGTATTGAACGAAAGCATCAAGATACCGATCAAGAACCCAAGGTCAGCAAAACGGGTAACGATGAAAGCTTTTTTGGAAGCAGCAACAGCACTTGGTTTTTCGTAGTAAAAACCAATTAATAGGAATGATGAAACACCAACCAGTTCCCAGAACATGTACATCTGGAAGATGTTGGTAGCCAATACCAAACCAAGCATAGAAAAACTGAACAAAGACAAGAAGGCGAAGAATCTATGATACCCCCTTTCACCTTTCATATACCCAATGCTATAAATATGCACCATGAGCGACACCGTAGTAATAACTACCAGCATCATGACCGAGATTGGATCCAGAAGGATTCCAAGGTTGATCGTGAGTTTGTCTGTCAGGTGCAGCCATGTAACTTCCAAAGCTTTCAAAGATTTGAAGCCTGTTCCAGCCACATGGTCAGTAAAAAAGTACCTTATGGCCGTAACGTATGACAGTATGGCCACAATACCAAGACCGATTGTGCCGATCAGCCCTGAAACAATCGGTTTCATTTTGTGCCCTGTCAACCCTATGAGTAAGAAAAACACAAAGGGTATCAGAGGGATAAGCAAGGTATAAGAGTAATCTACCATATCTTGTTGCTGTGCTAATTTGCTATTTTGTTAGGATGCCAATGCCTATTTCTTAATGACTTTTGTTGGGAAAGATGGGTTGGATGCATCAAAATTTCATTTCATCTACCCGATCCACATCAATGGACCTGAAATTACGGTAAATATTGATGATGATCGCGATGGCAACTGCGGCTTCTGCTGCTGCAATTGCAATAATAATCAGGGTAAAGAAATGGCCTTGCAGGTTCTGTGGGTACAGGTACCTGTTGAAGGCAACAAAATTGATGTTCACTGAATTAAGGATCAGCTCAATGGACATCAGCATGGTGATGAGGTTCTTGCGGGTTAGAAACCCGTAGATGCCAATGAAAAACATCAAAGTGCTGATGATGAGAAAGTATTGTAAAGGTATCGTTCCTGTCATTTTCTGTATGTGCTTTAATTCCTTTTACAGAATTGTCTTATTATTTTTTATTCAAAACTATTCCGTCTTTCTCTTTACGTGCAACAATGATAGCTCCAATCAATGCAGCAAGTAACAGAACAGAAATTACTTCAAAAGGCAGCGCAAATCCATCGCGGCCATAAGAAATAAGTGCGTTGCCCACATCTGCTACTTTTGAAGGTTGAGCTGGAGCTGAAGATGGGATGAAAGTGAATTTCAAAATGGTAAGCAAGGTAAGAATAGCTCCTGCCCCAACCGCTAATGCTGACAAGAGACTCTGTTTTACATCGGCCATAATAGCTTTCTCACTGATATGGCTAGTCAGCAACACAGAGAAAATAATGAGCACTACTATTCCTCCTGCATAAACTGTGAGTTGCACTGCTGCAAGGAAAGTGTATTCGAGCATAAAGTAGATGGCAGCAGTAGAGATCAGCACGAATAAAAGATAAACTGCGGCTCTCAGTATTTTTCGGCTGGTTACGGTGAGCACTGAAAAAATCAGGATCATTGCTGCCAGAATGTAAAACATTACTTCACTGTTCATTTTTCTTGTTTTTTCGTTAATCGAAAATTCGTTTCTATGATGCTGTATTATTCCTTGATACCTTCCATGATCTTGGAACCTGGCATGTTCAAAACCTTGGTCATGGATGTACGGTTCCAATAGGCATGTTCAAATTTCTGGCCCATGATGATGGCGTCGGAAGGACAGGATTTGATGCAGAGGTTACAAAAAGTGCACATGCTCAAGTGGTAGATGTGCTTGTCTAGGATTCTTTTCTTTTTTCCTTCGTCCGTCACAATGGATTTTGAGATAATCTCAATTGAGCCATTGGGACAATTGAGTTCGCAAATGCCGCATCCTGTACATTTGTGTTCGTTGTTCTCGTTGTGCGGCATAATCACTTCGCCCCTAAAACGATCGAACATCACCAGTTTGTCACGGTTTTCAGGATATTGCTGGGTTACATGCTTCCACGGAGTGAAGAAATACTTCGCCGTGATTCTCATACCGGAAATCAAAGACCACACGCCTTTGAAAATTTCGGTTATATATTGGAAGAATGAGTTCATTTTCTGAATTTAGTGTTTTTGGATTCTGAAATTTACCAGTGCCAGCCCAATAATACGACGGTTGCCATCAACAAGATATTGAACAGGTTTATCGGGAGAAGATATTTCCACTCGAGAGTAAGTATCTGGTCAATCCTAAGGCGAGGGAAAGTCCATTTGAACCACATAATTAGGAAGATAATACCAAACACTTTGGCAAAAAACCAGATAATGCCAGGGATTAAATCCATTACGCCATTGAAACCTTCCCAGCTTCCGAAATGGAAAGGCATCCATCCACCTAGGAATACAATGGTAGCCATTGCAGATACGATGAAGAGGTTGATGTATTCTGCCAAAAAGAAGAATGCAAACTTGATCCCTGAGTATTCTGTATGGAAACCTGCTGTAAGTTCCGATTCTGCCTCAGCCAAGTCGAAAGGCCCACGGTTGGTTTCGGCAGTACCTGCAATTACAAAAACAAAGAATGCGATGATTGCTGGGATATGCCCTTTGAACAAAAACCAGCCATCACGTTGCAAAGCAACAATCTGAGAAACTTGCATGGTGCCAGCCAAAATTACCATGGTGATCAGTGACATGCCGACAGAAAGTTCGTAACTGACTATTTGTGCTCCGCTGCGCATTCCACCAATCAGCGAATACTTATTATTGCTGGCCCATCCTGCAAGCAGTACACCAATGACCCCAACCGAAGAGACGGCAGTTACGAAGAAAATACCTATGTCGAAATCGAGAGCTTGCAGTCCGGGACCAAATGGAATTACAGAAATGGTCAGGAAAGGAACAATGATGACAATGAAAGGTGCCAAATTGTAAAGGAATTTGTCCACACTTTTAGGTGTGATAAGCTCTTTCATCAAGAGCTTGATAAAGTCGGCAATGGTTTGCAACAATCCCCAAGGGCCAACACGCATTGGACCCATGCGCTGTTGGAAAGCAGCACATACCTTGCGCTCGACATATACAAGCAACAGTCCAAAAACAGCGACAAACAATAAATAAATGACACCAATGATGGTCCATTCAACAATGGTGGTCAGCAATGGGGACATATTAGATATCAATCCTTCATGAATGGATTGGGTGATTGGCGTAAAATCGTATTTTTCTAATGCCATTCTCAAATGGGTTTATCTGTTACGTTTACTATTCTTTTCAAGGATTATTAAGTACCAGTTTACCTGTCAATATCTGGAATGACCAAATCGAAAGTGGCCATGATAGCTACAAGGTCAGCTATTTTCCAACCTTTGGCGATGTGGTTAATGGCAAACAGGTTAGAGAAACCAGGTGAACGGAATTTGACCCTATAAGGGTTTTTCTTTCCATCACTGACGATGAACACACCAAACTCGCCGCGGGCGGTTTCGACGCGTTGATAAAATTCTCCTTCTGGCAATTTGATAACACCCTTCATTTTGACGGCGTAATCACCTTCCGGTATGTTGTCTATCAATTGCTCAATGATGCTGATGGATTCCCACATTTCGTCCATCCTCACTTTCCAACGGGTAAAAGTGTCACCGTCTGAGCCCATAGCTTCGTTGAAATTTACCAATGGGTAAGCACTGTATGGGTGGTGTTTGCGAATGTCGCAACTGAAACCAGATGCTCGTCCTGTTGGTCCAGTGACACCGAAGGCAATGGCATCTTCTTTACTCAGAATACCAACTCCTTTAGAACGTTCTTGAAAAATCACATTTCCTGTCAAGAGGGTATCGTACTCAGGGATTTTCTTTTTGAACTTCTTGATAAAATCCTTGACCCTGCGCTGGAAATTAGGATGCAGGTCGAACATTACACCTCCTGGAACACTGTAGTTCAAGGTGAGGCGAGCACCGCATGTTTCTTCAAAAATGTCAAGAATGTCTTCACGATCGCGAAGACCGTAGAAAAATGCTGTAAGCGCACCCAAGTCCATGCCCGATGCACACCACCATAGTTGGTGAGAGGCCAAACGTTGCAGTTCGTCGAAAATAGTGCGAATGTATTTCACTCTTTCAGGAACTTCAACCTGCAGAGCATTCTCTATACATAAACAGACGGCTTCGTTGTTCATGTGCGAAGAAAGGTAGTCCATCCGGTCAGTGAGGTGGATGAGCTGAGGGTAGGAGAGGGCCTCGGTCATTTTCTCAATGCCGCTGTGGATATACCCAACGTGTGGATCCACGTTGTGCACAATTTCTCCTTCTAGTTTGAGCAACAGTCTCAGTACACCGTGTGTGCTGGGATGTTGGGGACCCATATTGACTAGATACTCGTCAGCCTTTATCTCGTCAGTAGTAACAAGTTTTTCAATGATTTCTGCCATAACTATCTTTCTACAACATGAATATCATCCTTGTAATCCTTGCGGAGTGGGAATCCCCAACTATCGTCGAGAAAAAGTCTGCGAAGGTCGTGATGATTGTTAAACACTATGCCCATGAGGTCGAATATCTCCCGCTCATGAAACTCGGCAGTAGGCCAAATGTCAGAAACTGTATCCAAAGCAGGGGTCTCCCTGTTCTCTGTATTGCATTTGACAACTAAAAAATGCTTGTGGGTTGTGGATTCCAGATGATAAACCACTTGCATGTATGTGGGATAGTCCACTCCGCCTTCGCACACAAGATAGTCGAAAGCCAGAGTTGGATCCGATTTCAACTTAAGCATAAAAGCATGAAGCATTTCTTTCCCTACAATTATCTCAGGATACTGAATGCCAATTTTGGCAACAGCATCTGGATATGCATTTGATAGGTGTTCTATAAGTTGTTCATTAGTCATGTCTAGAACGGATTTTGGCTGTTGCCTTCTAAGGGATTCCCATCAAGCAACACCTTATTTTTTGATGTTCTGCTTGAAGTTTTTTTCTCTTTTGATCTTTTTCTGCAATTGAAGAAAGGCAAACAGAAGCGCCTCAGGGCGTGGTGGGCATCCAGGAACATAAATGTCAACTGGAATCACATGGTCGGCGCCTTTCACAATAGAATAGGAATTGTAGAAGAAAGGACCGCCTGATACTGCGCAAGCACCCATAGCGATGACGTACTTTGGATCGGCAATCTGGTCGTAAAGACGCTTTAGTACTGGAGCCATTTTGTAATTAATGGATCCTGAGATGATGATCATGTCGGCTTGTCGTGGTGTGGCACGAGCAACCTCGTAGCCAAAACGGGCCATATCGTGCCTGGATGCTCCAACGGCCATGAATTCGATAGCACAACAGCGTGTACCAAAAGTGAGAGGCCATACCGAATTGGCACGTGCCCAGTTCACGAGTGCATCAAGTTGAGTGAGTATTATGCTTCCGCCTTCGTACTGTTCAAGGATGGGGAAGTCGTTTACCTCAAATTCTTTGTTCTTTTTTATTCCCATTTCAATGCATGTTTTTTCCAGCCGTACAAAAGGCCTAGACCCAAAATGAAGAAAAAGATGACTATTTCGATATAACCAGTTGTTCCTGCATTTTTCATTACAACGGCCCAAGGAAATACAAATACAGTTTCGACGTCAAACACCAAAAAGATGATCGCGAAGAGATAATAACCGACAGTGTACTGTAACCATGACCCTCCAATAGTCTCGATACCACATTCGTAAGGTTCAAATTTGGTTGGATTGTAAGATGTTGGCGGGACGAAACTTGAGAAGAGCATCGCTCCTCCGACAAGCACCACGGCAACAATAAAGAAAAGAACTAGAGCACTACTTTCCATAAGATTGTCATTTACCTTTTGGTTTGAAAGGGCAAATGTATTGAAATGTGTAATTGGATAGATGCCAAAACTAACGGCAAGCTTAATTTAGAACATCTCTAAATTAGTGAATATGAACTATGGCTGTCTGAAGTATTGCTTAACCGTTTGATAATGCGGAATAAAGAATACTGAAGTTTGAGCGAATTGAGCATATAATTGTTAATATTGCACCTCCAATAAAATGAACTCAGCACTTATGAAAAAAGTAATCATTGCCCTGCTCGCCATCTTATTCCTTGGCGTTAATGCTGTTTCGGCACAGAAAAAGACAGAAGAGATCAAGATCAAGACATCTGCCCAGTGCGAACAGTGCAAAACCCGCATAGAAACGGCTATGGCCTACGAAAAAGGGGTAGTGAAATCGGAACTTAATCTGGATACCAAGGAGTTGAAAGTGGTGTACAAGCCATCAAAGACAACCCCAGAGAATATCCGCAAGGCTTTGAACTACTTGGGTTATGATGCCGACAATACTTTGGCTGACAAAAAAGCATATTCCAAACTGCCCTCTTGTTGTAAGAAGCCAGATGACCCGGATCATACCAATCATTGAACTTCCGCATTAGTGGTTCATTTCTACGACCACCCTTCCGGTAACTTCTCCTTTCAAGATGTTGCCAATTTCAGCCTTCAAGCCTTGAAGGTTAACGGTTTTGGTTTCTATAAGATCAAAATCGGGTTTCCAATCATTGGCCATTTTGTCCCAAATATTTAATCGCAAAGGCATGGGAGTGGTTGCTGTATTGACCCCAAGAAGGTTCACACCATTCAATATGAAGGGGTAAACGCTGGTATGCAATAGGGGAGAGGCCACGTTGCCACAACAGGCCACATTGCCATGCACTTTCAACGATTTAAGGATGGTGGCCAAAGTGTTTCCCCCAACGGTATCCATGGCGGCTGCCCAGCGGGCACGGAGCAACATGCGGTCCGATTGGTCGTCAACTTCGGAACGTTGGAGGACTTCTTTTGCACCTATATTAATAAGGTATGTTTCCTTAGCTTTTTTGCCGGTTGAGGCCACTACATGAAAGCCAAGTTTGGAAGCCATGGCCACCGACAGGCTTCCTACGCCCCCGGTAGCGCCAGTGACCAACAGAGGACCATCATCGGGCAACTGTCCGCATCGCAATAAATGGTGCAGCATCAGGGCGGCTGTGAAACCTGCTGTGCCAAGCGTCATACATTCTTTTGCACTTAAGCCTGAAGGCAGAGGTACAAGCCATTCGGCAGGAACATTGATGTATTCAGCAAATCCTCCCATGGTATTCATGCCCAGATCGTAGCCTGTCACAACTACAACATCTCCTTCTTTGAACTGTTTGGAATTGCTCACAGTCACAATGCCTGCGGCATCAATGCCGGGTGTGAACGGATATTGCTTGGTAATGCCTTTATTGCCTGTGGCGGAAAGTGCATCTTTGTAGTTGAGGGATGAATAGAGCACTTTGACCAGTACCCCATTTTGAGGGAGCACTTTTATACTCCGCTTCACAATTTGGCTACGGAATACGCCTTCGGGTCCTTCGGTGACCCAGAATGCTTGGAACGGAATGTTTTTCATGGGCTGATCCAATGAATGAATTAAAGAATGGGTTTTTGATTATGGCAGACTGAAAAGATTGATGGATCAAGTTTCAGAAGTTGGTCCGTTTTGATTCGTTGATCATTCTGTCATTTTGACCACAAACATACGCAAGGAATCATTTCCATGAGCTATTCTTTAAAAATTCTGGTTTTTGACGGTCCAAGTTCTGCAAGAACACAACCTGCTCAATAATTATTTGACTTGTCCCAATGCTTGGTGGAAATGCATCTTATTTTAAAAGGTATTTATCCACCAACAGGATAGCTTTTTCAATTGCCGATTTTTAGTTGCAATATTTAGTAAATGGTATCACAATACCGATCCAATGGAGACTAAGACATGGGGGTCTTTTGGCGAATAGTTCAGTTGTTTTTTATTTACAGATTTCAGTCATAGACTAAATGCAATTTTCTGAATTAGGATATACTCTATCAATCCTGTTCGTTTCTTCGGTCCATTTCACGCTTGTTATCCTTGGTTTTGAGGGTTTCGCGTTTGTCGTACATCTTTTTTCCTTTGGCAATGGCAATGGTGACCTTGCAAAGGCCTTTTTCGTTCACGAACAGTTCGATGGGGACTATGGTGAGTCCTTTTTCGCGGGTTTTGCCCAGTATTTTTTTCAGTTCGCGGCGGTTGAGGAGCAATTTGCGGGCACGTTTGGCAATGTGGTTAAACTGGTTGCCGAACTTGTATTCAGCAATATGGGCATTGAGCAAGTAGAGTTCATTGCCTTCGAAGGCACAATAACTGTCGGTGAGGTTCACCTTGCCCTCGCGCACCGATTTGATCTCGGTGCCGACCAGCATGATTCCGGCAGTGAACTGCTCGACAAGAAAATACTCGAAGCCGGCCTTTTTATTCTTGACCGTAATGATGTTTGCCATAAGCGCGCAAAGATAGGGGTTTTGAGAATCAGGTGAAGGCAATTGGTTTTAGAAGAGGAATACGATGAGTGGGACCAGTTCTTGGTTGATTTTTTCTTTTAGATCATCATCCAAAATGAAAATCCTTGTCCGTTATACACTTAACGATTTTGAACCTATAAAAATGGATGCTAAATTCAGGTTCCGATGGCCATTTGGCGAACTTCGACAGCGATGCCGGGCCGCCGCTGCATCTCGCCGCCAAGTACAACCAGGTTGCCATTCTGGACTATCTGCTGAAGCACGGGGCCAACCGCTATATGCGCGGCCCGGCCAACAGCACCGCACTGCACTGGGCGTGCTGGTGGGGGTCGAAAGAGGCCGCGGAGAAACTGCTCGCCGAGGGCTTCGCGCTTGAGGACCAGAGCGATTCGTTCCGGAGCACACCGCTGATCTGGGTGGCCGAGGGATCCAACCACAAGCGCCCCGAAGGTACCCGCGGCAATTATGAGGGCACCGCGCGCATGCTCGCGGACGCGCGCCTTGCCCTCAGCGGCCAGCGCC
>Ga0118677_10010628_pt1 | contig 14017 bp, 25 predicted proteins | sample AliMusrvi5mmetaG_FD_86154 | JGI IMG/M metagenome (GOLD analysis project Ga0118677, IMG submission 86154) | reverse complement strand
GTGTGCGACGTAGTCCATGATGTCCTTGCCTTTCTTCAACCCGCACCCGACTTCGTTGCGAATAAGCTTGATGGCTTCGACCTTCTGACCGTCGACTAGGTGTTGGCGGGCGTAAGTTCCTTCTTCACGCCGCGATACATAACCATGTAAGTATTTGCCATTTGCGTTTCCTTTTACTTGAAGTAGACTGCGGTGTTTAACGCCGGAGCATACGCTTTCACAATTTCTTGTTCACGTCTGTGAGCAGCAAGCTTGCCACGCACAACTTCGAGGATTCCGTAAGTGAAGCTTTCCACACCGTAGGAGCGAATCGCTTCGCACAGTGTCCAAGCACGACCTTCGGTCAGTGCGCGGCGAACGTGTTTTTGAACGCGGACTTTAACGGCGTTCTTGTTAGCACCGACCGTAATGCCAACGTATTGTTCGCCAGTTGCGGTGTTCGTAAGCACGTAGACGCAATGATTTCTATCATTTCTTTTTTTACGCGTCGTTTGGGCCATTTGTAACTCCTGCTTCGCTATCCAATATAAACATTATACACACATCTACCCAAAAAGTCAACCAAAACATGCAGTTAGAGCTAAGTCATTGATTTATATAGAGCGTCCAGTTTTTGGCAAAAAATATAAAAACTCACGGTCTGTGGGGCCCCCGGACCGAGGCCATGGGGGTCTAAAATTTTGGGGTGTCGTGTTTAAACAACACCCCCTCACCGCTAAAAAGGAGGGGTATTCCGCATTATGAGATAGCATTTCACTATGTGGTATGCACCCACTCTGTCCCCATTGTTTATGTTGCGATGCACCAATGCACCAATGTGGTGCAGGTATCTGTCCCCATTATGATGCACCAATGTAGTGCATGATGGTGCGGTGCAACATGGCGGGGTGGCTGACTGGTGTTTAAACAGGGTAGCTATGCGGGTGCGAGTGGTGGGGTGGCTATGTGGCATGAATACCACAGTAATCCAAAGAAAGTATCTGCTAACATGACAATCGAATAGGAAGCGTTTTAAGCCCCTTTTTAACTGACCTGATACCCGATGAGAGGATAGTATTCCCACCCCCTTCAACGCAATTTTGCACTATTTTGGTGCAGTTATATAGAATCCAATTATCATAACTAAATATTATTAAGGCAAACAGGCACAATCCCAAAATGTATGCGAGTATTAGTCATGGTTTGAATTTATCAAGCCTGATTACTAACCTACAAGGAATAGAACCATGCAAGCACTAAACAGAGAAGCATATTTAAACTACATAACTGACACCTATGCCCGCCCCCATTTCAAGGCTAAGGGCTACACAATCCCCGATAGGGTGCGTATGTCATGCGGGCAAACAAGCACCAAAAAAGCCATTGGTGAGTGCTGGTCTAGCGAAGCAAGCGAAGATAAGCATTGTGAGATTTTTATAGCACCCCGCTTGTCAAAATCATTTGATGTTATTGATACCCTTATACATGAGCTATGCCATGCCACAGTAGGCAATAAAGCGGGGCATGGTGCAATATTCAAGAAGTGCGCCAATGCCGTAGGATTAGAAGGCAAAATGACAAGTGCGGGGGCTGGTGCTGAATTGAAAGCCATAATTCAAAGCTGGATTGCCGAAGCTGGCGAATATCCACATGCAACCCTCTTATCATCTAACCGCAAAAAACAAGGCACTCGCATGATTAAGTGCGTATGCTCTCATTGTGGCTATCAGGTATATACAAGTAAGAAGTGGATTGAGTTGGCTAAACCGACCTGCCCTGATGTAGATTGCGAAGCGAATGGGTGGGATATGTCAGTAAACCTAACCGATGATTAAAACCAAAGCGGGGGGCAACCCCCGCCATGTTTAAACACTACCAATAGGAATCAATACCATGACAACCAATTACACCCAAAAATTGACAGGCAAAGACCTTGAGCAATACATCAAGGCACGATTTAGCAAACCCGAAGATGATGCACCCGAATCCGAACCCGAAGATCAAACCATTACCATGACCGAATCCGAAGCCCTCGACCAATACAACGAGATGCTAGACGATTGCTACCCGATGGCAGAGATTTGCGGGTATCAGTATCAACCTAGTAGAGCATTGAGAGAATTAGACCCTATCGCCTATCGTGTTGGGTTTAGTGATTATTGCTCTAGCCTATCCGAAGATGGCTACGAAATTGACTACGATTAAGGGGCTAGACCATGTTTAAACATTACCGAGTATTTTATAGGGGGACAGGCAATTTCGAGTTGATCGAAGCCCTGACCCCGCACCAAGCCAAGCTATTTATGGCACTTAAAAACAACCTACCATTGACCGCATTACACCGCTTACGGGCAGAGAGAACCTAAACCATGAACCAATTACAATTAAAACCAATCGCTTCTAATATGAACCTATTAGAAACCCCCAAGCATATTGTTTTATTTTCCTACGCTACCCCTGTTGCAAGTTTTGACAAGGCTACCTATTCATTCCATCGAACCACTAAAAAGTGGTCTAAGACCACCACCCGCCACATTAACAAGTGGATTGATGGGGTAAAAGCAATCGACCAACCACAGGATTATTTTGACAATTTATTAAACTTAGGGAGTGTTTAAACATGGCACATTTTAAAGGTCTTATTATCGCCCTTGTAATCGTTTTAATTATTTTATGGGGGACAACGCTATGATTAACGAGTATTTTAAAGCGGGCGATCATGCTATATGGTGCGGGTTTGATGAGGTCGAAATAGTCGATATATCGGGCGAATGGGCTACCATTCGTTTCCCTGACACCCTCACCACCACCATAACCAACACCAAACATTTAGAGGAGATTGTTTAAACAATGTCAGAATGGATTAAACACGCATCACCGAAGGCAAAGATCAACGCTAAAGATTTTGCACAGTTGTTAGATATGCCAATCTCTACATTTTGGCTACATCTAAAAGCGGGTAAGATACCGCCACCTGATACAAAGCACATAGTCGGAAACACATTAGGAAAAGCAAAGACCTTTGTAAACAAAACATTTTGGAACATGGAAACAATTAAGCAGTATTTAAAAACAAGGAGTTTAAACAATGTCCAAAGATGACCTATATTGCACCATGCTTTTATTAGGGTTATTACTGATATTCATATTAGCCCCTGATCTATACAATCCAAGTTTTCAGCAGTAATTACAACCACCAAAGAAAGGCAATACCATGACCGATTTATATAAGTCGCTATCACTTAACGATACCGCCAATTTGATTCTAGCAGTAGGCGATACAACAACAGTATTAGCACAAGGCGAGATGGGGATAGGTAAGTCCTCTATTCTGTCCATCTTGAAATCTAAACTAGCCGATACTCATCACTTCTGTTATGGTGATATGACAACCAAAGATGTGGGCGATTTTCTAGTCCCTAAGATACGCAGTTTAAACGGCACAGAAGTTTGTAGTTTTATTCCTAACGAGGAGTTTGGTTTTCACTTTGATAAGCCCATTGTCTTAATGCTTGATGAGATCGGCAAGGCATCAAAGGCAGTAATGAACGCTTGTCTTAGATTGATGTTAGAACGCAAGCTAGGCACATTTGAATTGCCCGAAGGAAGCATTGTATTCGCCACCACCAACCTAGCCAACGAAGCTATTGGGGATAACCTACCACCCCATGCCCGCAATCGTATCTCTGTTGTGAAGGTGCGTAAGCCCTCATCAGATGAATGGATTGAGTGGGCATTGGACAACAACATAGCCCCCGAAGTATTGATGACAGTCAAACAGTTTCCGCAGATGTTGGCATCATTCGAGGATTTTAACAACGCATCGGATAATGAATACATCTACGACCCACGCACACCCCGCCCCGCATTTTGCACCCCACGCAGTTTAAACAAGGCATCGGACATCATTAAAAAGTCCAAGCATTTAGGCATTGACATCATGGCACACGCACTTAAAGGCACGATTGGAAACAGAGCCACATACGATATGCTCTCCATCATTCAATTAACAGATGAGCTACCAACATGGGAAGCCATCATTAAAGAGCCAAGCAAAACGAAAGTGCCTAATAGCCCAAGTGCCGTATGTATGCTAGTTTATTCCGCTATTCAGCAAGTAGAGAAGGACACTATCAATAAGTGGGTAGAGTATATGGGCAGACTATCTAAAGAAGCACAAGGGCTATTCGCAACATCAGTAATGCGAACATCTAAGAAAACAACAGTTGGAACATCACAGGGGTTTATTAAATGGGCTACCGCAAACAATTATCTATTCGCACAGACAGTTTAAACGCTATGCACAATATCCCTAAACGCAGAGCCAAGAAGATCGAAGATGAGATTCTGAGGTCTATGCAATACCGCATCACGCAAGCCATAACACCCGCAGAAAAGCGAGCAGTAGTGGTGGAAGCCAATCCATTATTCTATGTATTCGGGGAAACCCGCAAGGTGTTTAAACCATACCTAACATACGAGGAAAATTATGAACGAAGCTATTAGAATTATTGATATGTTGGTGGGTTTGATCTACGATTTATACCCTGACGAGGAATACGAGGAATTGTATGGGATTAAAGATAAGATTGAACAAGCCCAACATTTTGTAGATAAACAGGCACAGGGAGTTTAAACATGGCACTAACCGCAGAACAACGCATTGAGAGATGCCACATTGAGTTAATGAAGCACCCGCATTTTGTGGCTTATTCGGGTATCTTGATGATTGGTGAGTGCAAGGTAGAGGACAACCTACCAACCGCTTGCACCAATGGCAGAGATGTTCGTTATGGTCGCAAGTTTGTAGAGAGTTTAAACGATGCAGATTTGCGAGGGGTTATCTTGCATGAAGCCAAGCACAAAATGTATCGCCACTTACTAACATGGAAGCATTTAAACAAGCAAGACCCACAGAGGGCAAACATGGCTTGTGATTATGTCATCAATCTTGAATTGGTAGATGAGTGCAAGCGATCAAGCGGGTTTGTATCACTACCCAAAGGGGGATTGGTAAGCGAAGATTTTAGAGGGCTTAATTCCGCAGAGGTGTTCAACCTATTACCGCCACAACCTAAAGGGAAAGGTGGTGGTGGTGAGGGTTTTGACGAACACGACTGGGAGGGGGCAGATGGTTTAAACGATGCCGAGAAAACCGAGTTAGCCAAAGAGATCGACCAAGCCATTCGTCAAGGTGCAATCTTAGCGGGTAAGGTAGGTGGTAATGTTGATCGTAGTTTCACCGACCTTATGAGTGCTAAAGTGGATTGGAAGGAAGCCCTAAGAGAGTTTGTGTCTAGCGTATCGCAAGGCAAAGACGATTCAACATGGCGAAAACCTAACCGCAGATGGCTTCAGCATGACATCTATATGCCATCAACCATTAGCGAATCAATGGGGCGCGTGGTGGTGGCTATTGATACATCGGGCAGTATTTATGGTGAAGTCCTTAACCGATTCATTAGCGAGGTGGCTAGTGTCATGCAAAATATGAACCCCGAACAGGTAGATTTACTGTATTGGGATTGTGAAGTAGTGGGGCATGAGGTGTATGGTTTAAACGATGCCGATAGAATGACATCATCAACCAAGCCTAAAGGTGGTGGTGGCACAAGTCCGAAGTGCATCACCCAATATATGCGTAAGCATAAGATAGACCCTGTATGTGCCATCATTCTCACCGATGGGTATGTGGGGAACGATTGGGGTGGACAATGGAATTGCCCTACCTTGTGGACAATCACAAGCGACATCAAATCACCCATTGGTCAAACTATTAAGATAGAGGTTTAAACATTATGAGTTATTACAGACAGTCATGCAGTCCATACGATGTGCAGTCAGCACAAGGCGGGGCATTTACATTTGCCACAGTTAAAGAACGCTATGAGAACACTATCCCAATTCGGGGCAAGCGTAAGGCAGACAACATTAGACCGATTAAACGCAGAGATAGGTCGTGCGAACGCATCGTTAAGGTAAGCGACACCGAGTATTACATTACCTTTGATGGCTACAAGTGGAGAACGCATCACAACAAGGCGATCACATGGAGTTTAAACGAGGGCATGGAGTTTATGACTATCCACACCCCACGCAAAACATGGGATACTAAAGACCCTACGCAGTTATACCCACGCTACCTATCATCGTCATCTACATTTTGGTTTTATGATTTTAATATGCCAAGTGGTTTTAATATGGTTAATTATTATGTCAATAAGTATGTCAAATACCAAGACAAGCACTACACCATTGAACATGGCGATATTATTTTCCAACGCAAAGAGGGTGCAACAGAATGGCAACCGCTAGTAGTGCATAGACAGTTTAAACACCATATCGACAAGGAAAAGACCAAGCAATTAAGGCAAGACATCAAACCATTCTTGGAATACTACGATACGATGACAGGCATTGTTGAAGCCGAGCATGGGTGGGGTAATGCCATACATAGAGCCATCATTAAAGATGATTGGCGGAGTGTTTCGCCTGATGAGGTAATGGCATTGTTTAAACCCAATGAGGGCAATATTCCTGACAGTTGGCTTGATATGGTGGAAAAGTATAAGTATAAAATTACATACCGCACCTATCACGAACAAGCAACAGTCGAACATAGAGGTGAATTAGAAAAGGTAATTACTAAAGACCTATTCGAGTTAGCAAAACCATGTAAAGCAATCGAAGTCCCACTAGGTCAGGTGTGTATTGACCGCTACAAATCTTGGTATAGATAAGGAAAAGAAAATGCCCGAATACAATATTAAAGCAAGCAAATTTAGTGATGTTGATACAGTAGATTGTTTGATTGACCTAGCCAATCAAATATCTAAGGTAGTCCCCGACATATCGTTTAAACATGGCGGCATGGAAAAGTGGGGAGTTGATTTAGAAAAGCACCCCGATGGTGTTTGCCAAGCACTTAAAGTATTCCACGCAGATGATTTAAACAACCATATCGGTGTTATTGAGGTATCAAATTTTTATCGGGAAACAGATAAGCCCAAGTATGGTATCTCCTCTATCAATATCAACGATGGTAGGAATACTTATGGTGAGAATGGTCAGCATAAATACTCTATCAACATCAAGAACATTGTTCGTGTTGCCAAAAAGGTATTGAAGCCCTTTACATTTAATCAGATTGCAGACAGGCATAAACGAGAGTTTGAGAATAACATAGACAGTTTACGCAACAATATGAATTGGCAATTACGGCAAAATGTATGCGATGGCTACCAACATCTTATTGATGACATCGAGAATCTGTATCACTTAGACTACAAACCAAAGAACGATAAGTTTAAACAGATGATAGAATATGTTATGAATAACAAGGCAAACATCGACAAGTATAGGAATTACAAACCACCCCACTATTTTGTATTGGTCAAGAACAACCTAGTCCAATACAGATTGATGGGGGATAAACTAGCCAAGCCATTTACTATCCGAGCCAAAGACGAATTGCCTGATGACATCAAGGGTAAGTTGTTTGTCCTAGACATTACCGACAAGCAAGATTTTGTGGAGGACATCGGTCTAAAACAAAACGATGGTGCATATTGGATAATAGCCTAAAAGCGGGTGATTGGATAATGCTAGATGATTGGGGGTGTTTAGCCCGATTAGATAGTATTAACCACTCTGACCCCTCTATTGCAAGCCTACAAATCTTTGACGAAGATGGTGATACTTTTGTATTTCAAGATATTAGAGTGAAAGATCACAATATTACCAAGATAACCAAAGAGGTAGCTGATATAATGAGAGTTGTTTAAACATGGGGAATGATTTAAACGAAGGGGATTGGGTGATACTCCATGATGAGGAATATACACCCGATTTGGTGGGGCAAGTTATTGAAATAGATGACATCATAGTAAAAGCAAAATTTTATGACCCTAAATATAGTTATGCAGTTGCTACTGTAAATAAGTATTATTTAACTAAAATAACCAAAGAAGTAGCTGATATAATGAGAGAGGTTTAAACCATGCGAACAGAAACCTATGTAATGAACAAGCTAACAGGGAAAGTAGGCATAGCCTACGATCTCCCCGAGTGGCTTAATTTTGACGAGAAGCCCCCTAGAAGTTTTGATGTGAAGTGGGGTGATAATAACTACACTCTTAGAGCATCGACTAAAAGCACCGCTAAGATAACCAAAGAAGTTGCTGATATAATGAGAGGTGTTTAAACAATGTATAAAACAAGCATAGTGATAGAACGAATGGATTACCTAATGATGGAACAGGGTAGTGGAGAGCCTGTGTTTCCCCGATCTGAATTTAGGGCGATGATAGGCGAGGTATTATGCACACCAATCGCACAGATATGGCGGGTTAGATTTTATGATGATGATGACACAGTAGCCCTATATAGTTTTGCCATGCCACAGACCGAAAAAAATTTACCCCCCACACATCGTTTAAACAGGGAGTCAATTCCACAATGGATTAGTGAACGAATCTGTGTCTTGCAGATATGCGAAGATGGGGACATCGTAGAGGGTGTGGGGCAAAAAGTATCAGACAGGGTGTTCTATGTCATCGAATAAGTATGATGATTTTGGTGAGCTAGTGTGGGCTTCACCCCAGAAACCAAAACGCAATCTGGCAAAGAAATGCAATTTTAAAGACGCGTTTAAACTACTAGGGGAAGCATTGATATGAACTATGTAGGAGCATATATAGCAATATTTGTTGGGTGGGGTTTACTGGAGGAATTCACGCTGTTTAAACTATCTTGGTTTATAGTCGGTTTAATTCTATGCGACCCCAAATTAGTTAAGTCGTTGATTATGCACTATCTTAGGGCATAGATTTCACAATGTGGTATAATAGGGGCTTATCCACAAAATAAGCCCCTATGATTGATAATGACATTCTAAGCGACTACCTACAATCTCTGTATGGTATAGAACCCCTCTCAATCGAGGAGGAACACCGACTAGCCAAGCTAGTGCAACAAGGTGATGAGAAAGCCTTAGACACCCTAGTAACCCACAACCTACGATTCGTGGTCTATATCGTCAGGAAGATGACCGCATGGAATCATGGCAAAGTGCCAGTAGAGGATATGGTGGCGATGGGTAACGAAGCCCTACTTATATCGGCTAGGCGATGGAAACCAACCAATAATTCTAGGTTAGCCACCTATGCCAAGACATTCATTGAAAAGGGGGTGCGTAGGGATTTAGATAACACCGCAAACATCATCAGGCTACCTATAAACATCATGGAAGCCATTAAGCGACTAAGCTATAACGACAGGGCATTAACCCAAATACTAGGTCGTAAGCCCAAAACCAAAGAATTAGCCAAGATAATGCGGGTATCCGAAGCAAGGATAGCTGAATTGCAAGGATTCATGGCAAGAGAACCTATTTCCATAGACCATTTAAACACCGAGAGAGTAGCAGATGAGCAAGATGATTGAGTTGAACCCCGAACAAACAAGAGCATACAACCGCTACATTATGGCAAGGGATAAGGTAAACAAGAAAGCTAAAAATTGGGTTAGGGCATCAGATATCTCCCATACAGTAGATATAGTAGGTTTAAACCGCCCCCTGTATGTAGTAAATGATGTGTATGTGGAGTATGTGGAAGCGTTTAAACAATGGCTTAGTGTAGAACCCCGCTTTAGGAACGATGAACGCATGAGGTCATCTAGGGGAGATTATGGATTACCAGCAGACAATTGGGAAGAAAAACCAAGCAAAATTAAAGAATTATAAAAGTTTGTCGGACCCGCCTATAAATACTGGTCGGACCCGCCTATAAACAATTGAAAGAGAAATGATGATGCAAGTTATACCAACCGATGTATATGACAAAGACGGCAACCTATTAAGGGTGGAGTTTCACGACCACGAAGGTAAGCACCATCTCCAAGCTGATTGGGATAGCCGAGATGAGCAAACCAGCGAAAACCGAGATGCTTTCCGAAAATGGGCATATCAAATGGCAAAACGCTTAGATTTTGACATAAAGCTCTAATAAGACGGGTGCGGGACAGGGAAGACACAGAAGACAGGGTATGTTTACTCTTTATTATATTTTTTTAAATTAAATTAAAAATTAAAAAATAAGTATATATACCCTGTCTTCTATGTCCATCCTGTCCTTTCCAAACTTTTAGTTATATAGGATGAGCTTTTTATACATTTTAGCTATATAGTTAACATTTTTTTGATTTCGTCCGGGCATTTCATATACAATAGGAAAACGGAAAGGAATCCTCATGCAAAAACCCGCAGCACTACCAGTTCAGTTTTCCAACATCCCCATGGAGCTAAAGAGAATCCCACGCTGGGTTCTATGGCGCCACACCGAAGTGGGTGAAGAAGGAAACAAACGCTGGTCTAAATTACCAATCCAAGCATCGGGGCAATCTGCCTCATCAACCAACCCAACAACATGGGCAGACTTTCTCACAGTACAAGCTGCCTATGAGTCCAACCCAGACCGCTTTTCCGGCGTTGGTTTTGTCTTCTCCGAAGATGATAACCTCATTGGGGTGGACTTGGATGACTGCTATGATGCCACATTGCAGAGTTTCACAAATGCTGCAATGCAGCATATTGCTACATCAATTAACGGCTACATGGAGGTTAGTCCATCTGGCACGGGGGTAAAGATCTTTACTAGGGGCTCTATAAAGACAGCCCACGTTGACCATTCGATTGGGTTTGAGTGTTACCCACATGGGCGCTACTTTACAGTAACAGGTCAGCTCATCTCGGGCACCATCCCAAGTGAGGAACAAGACCTATCCACCATCATTCCTGACAGAACAGTTCACATTACTGGGGATGACTTTGCTGACTACAAGCCCCCTGTGCCAGACTATGACCTAGCTAGAGTGGAGACAGAGATCTTAGCGCACCTACCATCTACCAACTGCGGGTACGCAGACTGGATGGCAGTCGGTTATGCACTGCACCACCAATTCAGAGGTGACCCTGAGGCTTGTGAGTTATGGGATCGCTGGTCTTACGCAGACGGAGCATCGCCAGAGTATCAGGCAATCGGTGAGATGTCATGCCATTACAAATGGGGCACATTTAAACGGGAGTCAGGCTCGACATCCACACTACGCTCGCTGATCTTCAAAGTTAACATTCAAACTAGACAAGAAGCACTTAATCGTGGAGAAATTATTGTTGATGCAGGAACAATGAACCATGCTCGCACATTCTTAGACAATCTGTTTTCATCTGAGGAAGGTTATACCTTAGTGCATTATGCGCAGGACTTTTTTATCTATGTAGGAACCCACTATGAAATCATTGAAGAAGCAACAATTAGATCCAAGCTCTATAGCTTTTTGGATAAATGCAAGAAAGCGGGAAAGAAGGGTGCGCTTGAAATGTTTAACCCTTCTCCAGCATCCGTATCGGCCGCACTTGATGCTGTCAAATCAATCACACATCTTCCTAATCACCCAAATACTAAGCCTCCAATTTGGCTTGAGCCGTATGCCGCTGACGAACCGGACGCTTGCGATCTTATCTCCCTTAAAAACGGAATTTTCCACCTTAAAGACTATGTAACTATCCCTCACTCACTAGGCTTCTTTACACAGAACTCATTACCCTTTGTGTATGACCCACAAGCACAGTGCCCCACATGGACGAAGTTTTTAGATTCTATATGGGGTGATGACCCGCAATCTATCGAAGCGCTACAAGAGATGTTTGGTTATATACTATCTGGTGAGACTAAACAACAAAAGTTTTTTAACATTATTGGACCCCGCCGTTCAGGTAAGGGTACCATTAACAAGATCTTAGTGTCGCTGTTAGGACAGCACAATACGGTCGCACCACAACTGGAGGAACTCTGTGATACATTTGGTTTGCAGCCTTGGCTGGGTAAGCTCCTCGCTTCTTTTACTGACGCAAGAGCACCTGAGAGAAACAGATCTGCTGTTGTATCTCAGCTTCTGCGTATTGTGGGTGGTGATACCGTTACTGTCAACCGGAAAAACAAAGAGGCTTGGTCTGGTTATTTGCCTACTCGCATTGTTGTTTACTCTAACGAGGTTCTTCAACTGACTGAGAACTCCAACGCATTGACCGGACGTATGGTAGTGTTCAAAATGTCACGTTCGTTTTATGCTAAAGAAGATACGGATCTATCTGTTAAGTTAGATAAGGAATTGGCTGGCATATTTAACTGGTCAATGGAGGGGTTAAAGCGTAGACTAGCCCGTGGTGGGCACTTTATCCAGCCAGACTCAGGCAAAGATTTGCTTGAATTGATGGAAGACATCGGTAACCCAATACGCTCATTCGTATCTGAAGCATTAGAATTTGATTTAGCTGGTAGTGTGTCTAAGGATGATGTATTTACGTGCTTCAAGCATTGGTCGTTACGTAAGTCTTTGCCGCCAGGTAACGAACTATCATTTAAGCGTCGTTTTTTAGCTGCAACTCAAGAATATCGTGTGGAAGCTAGCCAAGAGAAGTCAAATGGTGTTAGAATGCACATATACCGTGGAGTTAAACTTAACGTCCGCGCTCAGAAGTATATTGACAGTGTTGAATCATTTAACGAGGAGATTTTCTAATGGAACCACGCTTACTAGCAAACAGAATCATTACACCAGACGGTACGATGTTGCAGTCTTTTAGCCGGCATGACTATAAAGAATATACAGACGCCAACGGTAAAGAGTACATGGTAGACGGGGGCATTGAATACCAACGTTGTAATGTCCACGATGATGCTCCACACCAAGATGCCTGTGTGTATTCTGATGACCCACATGATGTTATCCGTGATGCGTTTCACTGGGGCACATACGGCAAGGGTGGAGATCAGCCACTTCGCTGGGCTAAGCTATCTGAGATGACTAACAACCACATCGAGGCCATACTTGTAACACAACACCACATTGGACCACAGATCCGTAAAGTGTTTGAAGACGAGCAGCAGTACCGATTGGATAACAACATCAACATCGAGGACACAGAATGAACAAAGAACTAGACGAAAAGTTGTGCGCAGACTATCCATTGATTTTCCAAGACCGCAACAAGCCAATGAACCAAACGGCAATGTGCTGGGGCTTTTCATGTGGAGATGGTTGGTACAACATCATCGACACACTGTGCCGCCTATTAACCAGCGACTACCGCACAGCAAAAAGCCAGTACGAATATTGGCAAACACTCATCGGCAAGCCACACCCATGGAACAGCGATAAGGGATTGGTAACACAAGAGTATGTTGATGAAAAGAAAGCCAAGCTAGACGAAGAGGCCGCTAAGGTACCCGTTGCCTCTCAGGTCAAAGAAAAGTTTGGCGGCCTGCGATTCTATGTTCAAGGTGCAACTGAAAAGCACTGGGCTTATATCACCTTTGCCGAATGTATGTCACAATCTACGTGCGAGGAGTGCGGCGCACCGGGCGAGACATACACCGACGGCTGGCATGCTACATTGTGTGAGACACACGCCAAAGAGATGGGTAGAACTAAACGTATAGAGGAAGACGAAGATGAGTGACTACACACCAGACAAGTGGGCAATTGTCCACATCACCAGCCCAGACCATCCCCCTATTGACAAGGTGGTCGGCTCTTGGTACGGCAACTTCACCGGTGGCGACTCATGGCGCATGAACAGCGGCATTGAGCGAGTAGCAGACGCCGGTGACTTCTACCACATCTACGGCTACTCAGGCTCCATCTACCACTGCCGTAAAGGCTGTCAGGGTATGAGCGCCTACACTGAGATGGTGATGAACAACATGGCCACACAGCTCGAAGAGGGCGGCCTCGGTATGATGAGGGTGATTGACATCAAGGAGCTACTATGAACGCAAATGAACTAGCTGAAATAATTGAGCACCTTGAAAACGCAAGGTATATAGGAGCAAGCAAAGCCGCTGAAATGCTACGCCAGCAACAAGCTGAAATAGAGGCGTTGAAAGTTAAAGCGCATGAGTGGTATTTAATTGCTATGGAAAAGGCACAAGAAAAATGAACTTTATAGATAACCCTACTAAAACAATAGAAATAG
>Ga0118677_10010626_pt1 | contig 14017 bp, 13 predicted proteins | sample AliMusrvi5mmetaG_FD_86154 | JGI IMG/M metagenome (GOLD analysis project Ga0118677, IMG submission 86154) | reverse complement strand
CTCTTAACTTAGGAACATTAAGAAGGGCTTGCATAAACCTGGTAAAAAGCGATCCTGGATTGAAAAAGTTAGGGTTTGCTAAAGCAAGACGTCAGGCGATGTGGGGAATGGATGATGTACTTATAAAGAAGGTGATCGACAGCTTATTCGGTGTCAAATCTTTATAATGAAAATGCCGTGATAAAAAGACAAGCCTTAAAACACGAATATTCTAGGAAAGGATTTTCTATTAATTGCTTGAGAGTTCTTGAGGATTATACAAATACTCTACTAGCAAATGCTGATTCGATTGCTAGAAATCCAGAACTTTTTAGACAAATTGATCCAGGATATGCAGATGCCAAGAGTTATCTGCGTATCACTGAAGAAGATATTATAAAAGCATCTGCTATAGCCTCTAGATATTTTGCAGCTCACAAACCAATTTTTTCTCAAAGTGCATTACTCAGTGATTTAAAAAAATATCGATCGGAAACCCTAAAAGATATAAATCAAGAGGCTTATAAATCCTTAGGCATGGAAAGAAGTAAGCATCCAATTTCCTATACACTTGAGGAGCTTCATCTTTTCACCCCGGCGGAAGGAGACATCCCGGATTCCAAAGAGCTCACCTGCTATGGTTATGCTTTGCTTAAGTCAAGAGTTCGAGAAGCTAAGGACTTTATTTTTACAACATCTCGTAGCGATGAAAAATTGGATCAACTCTTAGGCCATTTAAGCAAATGGGGCTTTGTAGTCACTGATAAGCCACGCGCTGGAGATCTTGTCGTCTATCTGAATGATGAAGTGACACAACATGTTGGCATATATACATCATCTGGAAAAATTCTCTCAAAACTTGGAATCCAGTCTCCCTACTCTCACATGCATGCACTTTTTGACGTACCATCCTATTACGGTTCTACTATAATTTTCTGGCATAAAGCCACTTCCCCTGGATTGGCAATTTGAATACCTCATCTTAAGGTATTTATATAGCTGTAGCGCGCCTATACTTTAATTTTTCATTTTAATTCCCCTTTTACAACTGTTTTCTTGTAACTAAAAATATGATGCATTATGCTTTGAAAGATGCGAATATCAACTAATCAAGGGAAGTGATCTTTATGACAAACTTGCTAATGGAATTAACCCCAGTCAGAAAGAATAAAATCACCCTTTCCGATTATGAATACCAAAAAGATATCGAAAACCGTTTACTTATGTCTCAGTTTACCTCGACCGATCTCGAAGTACTCGAAGAAATTCTTTATAGCTCCCTATCAACTCCTATAAAAAAACTTGCCATAAGCTTAGAAATCGAAGAACAAAAAGTAGTCGCTTCCCTCGATAAACTCTCTAAAACAGGCCTTCTTAGCTACAACGCAGAAACGGTGACTACCGATAAAGATATGAGAAAGTATTTCGAAGCGCAGATCCAAAAATTTGATGAAGACTTTGTCCCTGGAATGGACTTCCTTCAAAGCTTACTCCGTAAAGTGCCCATTCACATCCTTCCTACATGGTATTCTATCCCAAGAACGTCTAATAACATATTCGAATCCATTATAGAAAAATATTTATTTACGCCTCAAATCTACCAGCGCTATATCATGGAGCTTACATTCCCCGATCCAGTTCTCCAGGGTATTATCGACGATGTATATTGCTCTAAAGATCTCGAAGTATCAGGTGCTGAGCTCATAGAAAAATATGGTCTTACTAAAGAGCAATTTGAAGAACACATGCTCCATCTGGAGTTCAACTTCGTATGCTGCCTTGGATATAAAAAAATTGATGACCAGTGGCATGAAAAAGTGACCCCATTCCACGAGTGGAAAGAGTATATTACATTTTTGAAGAATTCCGAAGTTCCTTCTATTACTGAGGAAGAAAAAGTCCAAAAAAAGCGTCCCAATGACTATTCTTTTGTACAAGACATGGCAATCATCCTAGAAAAAGCGAAAAAGCAACCTCTTGCCATGGAAAGAACGGAAGAAGGCCTCCTTATCCCCCAAAGAAAAGTACTACAATCCCTTTTAGCCTCTTTTAGCGATCTGCATTTCGAAGCCTCTGCCCTAGAAGCGTACATACATAGCCTAGTTGCTAAAATTCAACTTATAAAACTTGCAGAAGTTACCGATAAAAAGCTTTCACTAAACGAAAGAGCTCATGAGTGGTTAGAAATGAGACTGGAAAGTCGTGCGATGTTTCTATACCGCCACCCTCTTAATAGACCCCTAACACTCGGCTCTGCGGAATCAATCTGTAAAGAGAAACCTCTGCGCGAGGCGGAAAAAAGCATAGCGCGCGCTATTAATAAAGGTTGGGTCCTCTTCGAGGACTTTTTTAAAGGAGTCTCAGCCCCACTTAGTGAAGAAGGGTATATATGCTTAAAAAGACTCGGCAGAACATGGAAATATGCTCTACCTGAGTACTCTGTAGATGAAAAGCACTTCATCAAAACAGTGATTTTTGACTGGCTTTTTGAAGCTGGCATTGTCCAAGTAGGCACAATTGATGAAAAAGACTGTTTTAGAGTTACATCAATTGGTCAATCTCTTTTTGCGAGATAATAAGAGATCCATTCAGGCATAATCACTGGCGTACTCTAGATAAGGAATTTTATGGCTAAATCCCCTCCAAGTGAGCTTGTATCCAATAGAAAAGCTTTTCACGAATATGCAATTTTAGAAACATATGAAGCTGGTATCAAGCTTGTGGGTACGGAAGTCAAGTCACTTCGTGACCATGGTGGAAGCTTGCAAGATGCTTACATCCTAGTTAATGCACAAAACGAAGTTATCTTGAAAAATGCATCCATTGCGGCTTATAAGTTCGGCAATATTAACAATCACGAAGAAAAGCGAGATAGAATCCTTCTTGTTCATAAAAGAGAAATACGCTCGCTAAAAAATCATGCCCAAGAAAAGGGTTTTACCCTAATTCCTTTATCCATGTACTTAAGCAAGGGATTTGTAAAAGTGAAAATCGGAATCGCTAAGGGAAAATCCACCTACGACAAGCGGCAGGACCTTAAAACTAAAGAGCACAAGAAAACAATCGATCGTGCGATGAAAGGTCGTGACGAATAGTATTTGACGGCTCTTTAATATTCGATTATCATCCGTGTAAATTGTACAACTATTCGGAGATTTTTTTTTATGAAAGTTATCATCTCTAAAGCGAACCTAACCTCCTTAATCGGTAAAGTCCAAAGTATCATACCGACAAAGCCTGCAATTCCCATCGCTGCAAACATCCTTATCGAAGCACTTAACGATCAGCTAATTCTGACAGGCACAGACCTCACCGTAAGCATGAGAGTACATGCAGAAGCTAAAGTTGAGCAAGAAGGCTCTATTACACTCCCTGCTAAGAAGTTCTTTCAGCTAATCAAAGAACTTACAGCCCCCCTTGTAGAAATACACCTAGAGTCTGGTGAAATTGCGACAATTAATTCAGGGTCTTCCTATTTTAAAATACATGGGATGACTAAAGAAGAGTTTCCAGAACTTCCGGATATCACATCGGGGTCGGTAATTGAGCTCCCCTCACAGACTCTTAAAGAGGTCCTTGCCAAAACAGCCTTTGCTGCAGCAAGGGACGACTCTCGCCAAATGCTGAATGGAGTATCTCTTCAGCTAATCGACTCTACTGCATTATTTATTGGAACAGATGGAAAAAAACTTGCTAAAGCAATCACCACTTTAGACACGTCTTCAGCGGCTTCAGGTTCTTACATCCTCCCTATTAAAGCTGTCGAAGAAATTGTTCGGCTACTTGATCTAAAGGAAGATCGCGTCAAAGCTACCCTTCTTCCTGATATGATCGCGGTTGAAGTGGGAGCATCATTGCTTATCTCCAAGCTGATAGCCGGTCAATATCCAGATATAGCTCGGATCATCCCAGAGAAACAACAAAATCCCATTAAACTACACAGAGAAGAGCTCACATCGCTGCTAAGGCAAGTATCTCTGTTTACCACTGAGAATAGCGCTTCCGTTCGGTTTACTTTTACAACAGGTGAGCTTCATCTGTGTGCAAACAGCGGAGAGATAGGCGAAGGAAAAGTGCACATGCCAGCGAATTTCGGAGGAGAGAAGCTTGAAATAGCCTTTAATCCTAATTACTTCATAGACATCCTTCGCCATAGCAAAGATGAGACAGTAAACTTCGAGGTAAGAGATTCCTACAATCCTGGTATGATTACAGACTCTTCTAATACACTCTTTGTTCTTATGCCTATGCGACTTGATGTGTAACTGATGTGGATAGAAAAACTGATCTTGCGCAACTTTCGCAATTACCAGCAGGCAGAGATCAGTTTCTGCAAAGGGATAAACATGATCCAAGGGGAAAATGCGCAAGGAAAAACCAATATCCTTGAAGCATTCTCTCTTTTAAGCACAGGCAAGTCTCTACGCACCCCTAATTTGCAGGATACCATCCGTGAGGGGTGCTCCTCGTTTTTCATCGAAGCCCTCTTCCAAAAAGAAGGGGTAGATCAGCGACTATCCTTAAGTTTTGATGGTAGTTCCAAGAAAATTAACCATAACCACACGGGATACACCAGCTTCATTTCTCTTCTCGGTATTATGCCAAGCGTCCTTATCACCTCTGAAGATATTTCCATTATCATAGGATCACCTGCCGAAAGACGCCGCTTTATAGACATGCATATAGCGCAAATCGATCCTCTCTATGTATACCATTTAGGAAGGTATTTTAAAGCGATGAAGCAGAGAAATGCTTTATTGAAGCAGCAATTAGATACCTCCCTGTCACCTTGGGAACAGATTATGTCAAGCGCCGCTTCTTACATCACTATCTCCAGAAAAAAACACCTAAAGCTTCTTTCTCCATTAGCTGAAAAATATATGAATATTTTATCGGAAAGTAAAGATGAGCTCTCCCTCCAGTACCAAATGTCCCTATCTGTACAAGGGGAGGAAAAGGAGTTATCCACGCAATATTTAGCCCACTGGATAAAATCAAGAAAACGAGATTTCCTCCTTAAAAGCACCTTAAATGGCCCCCATAGAGATGATATCGGGCTCCTTATTAATGAAAAGCCGGCAAAACTGTTCGGCAGCGAAGGACAAAAATGGTGTTTTGTCATTGCGCTACGCCTTGCACAAAGAGATGTTTTTTATGAGACGCTCGGATCGGCTCCTCTTATAGCCATTGATGATTTCGGTACGCATCTAGATAATAAGAGAAACAAAGCTCTACTTTGTCAAATCGCTTCACTTGGGCAAACATTTTTAACATCACCCACTCCGTTTGCCTGTTCCGAGGTAGATACGAAAAAAATCATCTACGTTCGGAGCGGCTCGATTATTCAAGCTGAGACTCAATATGACGAAAGTACGCTTGTCCTAAAGGAAACGTCTTAACATCAGGGGCCTTGTTCTGATTTTTCAAGGCAAATAACTCAATAAATTGACCTGCTAAAACCTTACCTAGCTGAACTCCCTCTTGGTCAAAGGAATTAATATTCCATAGAAATCCTTGGAATGCGGCTGCATGCTCATAATAAGAAAGGATCATTCCAAGAGTATACGGATCGAGCCTTTCTGCTAGGAGGATTCTCGAAGGGCGATTACCCATAAACACCTTATTGGGATTTGTACTTTTTTGTCCTGTTGCAAGGGCTAGAGATTGTGCAAATAAATTAGAAAGAAGCTTATCTTGGCAGCTAGTGCCTCTAAATTCCACGTCTTGCTTGTATTGACTCTTTACAAAACCTATGAATTCTACAGGGATAAGGGTGGTTCCCTGATGAATCATCTGAAAAAAGGAGTGCTGACCATTTGTTCCCGGCTCTCCCCAATAGGTAGCCCCAGTTTCAAAGTTTACAGGCTTTCCAAGCTTATCTATCCGTTTTCCATTCGACTCCATATTAAGCTGCTGGAGGTGCGCCGGAAATCTGGAAAGCGCTTGAGAATAGGGAATCACTGCCTGCGTTGGCATATGGAGGAAATTTCGATTCCATATAGAAAGCAGAGCAGAGAGTAGGGGGAGGTTATTATCTTTTCGTAAAGCGGCCTTATCCATGAAGCTTGCCCCTCTTAAGAAATCAAGCAGTCTATCCATTCCTAATGCAAACGCTAAAACGACCCCACCGACCATTGAAGTCACAGAGTATCTACCACCGATGTAATCCCAAATATAGAAAGCGGCTAAGTATTTTGCAGGGTCATCCATCGGACTTCCCTTTCCTGTAACTGCAATTAAATGATCCTTGGGATCAAGCCCGGCTTTCTTAAGACGGGTCCTTACCAGCTCTTCATTTGTCAGCGTTTCTAATGTAGTGCCAGATTTTGATACGATGACAAATAGTGTCTTTGAAAGATCTAGATCTTTCATGACATCGGCCCCATCATCGGGATCAACGTTTGAAAAAAAATGGGCCCTTCTGCCCGGTTTTTGAAAAGCTTTTAACGCCATATATATGGCTCTTGGACCCAGGTCTGATCCACCGATGCCTACCTGCACCATATCTGTATAGAGATCTTTACCCTCGATATCTTTTAAAAAAGCGGTTAATTTTTCTAATTCTTTATAGGCAAGACTTGCAGCATCAAGAGCTTCAGGAGAAGTTTCTGCTGACCCAAAAAAATCACGCATAGCAGTATGGAGAACCGCTCTATTCTCACTTTCAAAGCCTTCGATGCAGTTAATTACTTTGCCAGCTTGCATATCCGCCATCTTGGCAAGAGCTCCACTTTCCTCTGCTAATTCATATAAAGCAGCAAGAGTCATATCACTTACTCTTTCCGTTGCGTAAAAAAGCTTAAGACTTGATGATTCTTTGATCATAGAGTCAATTCTTTTAGAGGATAGCGAATCTTCTTTGGTTAAATCATACGGATCTTCTGCAAGCTCGTTTAATCTTTGTACTGACTTTAGCTGAGTAAATGAAGGCATAGGTCCCTCTCCGGTAATAAAATAGTGTTATGTATTTTTTTAATGTGTATCTATTTTGATTGCTACAGAAAACTTTTAACCGCTAAGTTTCCAGTTAAGAAAAAGGAGCGTCCATGAGCGAATATTGGCCAAAAAATGCACTTAGCAAACTTCTCCATTTAGATTTCCCTATTATCCAAGCACCGATGGCAGGAGTTTCTACACCGGAACTTGTCACATCCATATGTTACGCAGGAGGTCTTGGATCCCTTGGAGCTGGGTATATGTCTCCTCATGAAATACGAAAAGCCATAGAGCTAATCCGGATGAAGTCGCGTAAGCGTTTTAACATCAATTTATATTGTTATAAACCTCAAGAGAATCAAACTGCATCAATGAAAGCACAAGGGGCTTTAAATCCCTACAGAAGAAAGCTTGGTCTCTCCGATAAGCTCGATATTCCCGAGCTAACATTTACCTTTGATGACCAATTGCAAATCATCATCGAAGAGAAAGTGCCTATTTTTAGTTTCTGTTATGGAATACCTACAAAAAAACAAATCCAAGACTTAAAAAACAACGGGACGATACTGATCGGCACTGCCACTAATATCCGTGAAGTCATAGAGCTAGATAAAAGTCATGTAGATGCAATCGTGCTCCAAGGAACCGAAGCCGGAGGACACAGAGGAACATTTATCGGAGATTGGAAAGATAGCATGATAGGGCTTATGAGCCTCATCCCCCAAGCAAGAGAAGTGACTAAATTGCCTTTGATTGCAGCAGGAGGCATTATGAATGCCAAGGGAATAACCGCAGCCCTTATACTCGGAGCTCAAGGGGTGCAAATGGGAACTGCCTTTCTTGGATGCGTTGAAAGCGGAGTCCCTAACTGTTATAAAGAAGCTTTAACTAAATACTCTTCCCATACGACAACTATTACCTCTGTATATTCGGGGAGACCTGCAAGGGTTATCCAAAATAGCTGCCTAGAAAATTTAGTAAATCTTCCGATTGCTCCCTATCCCTACCAAAATATCATGATGCAAGATATTCGAAAAAAATGTGAGGAGCTTTCAAGGCTGGATTTTATTCCTCTCTATGCTGGAGAAGGATTTTCCTTTATCTCAGATAGATCAGCACTCGAGATATTTTACGATCTCGCGCAAAGCACATCCCTCCTTTTCAAAGAGCTAAATAAAAAAAACTAAAAAGTCGCTTGCCATAAATAGTTTAATCGGAGTATAAATATGTACTTAAATCGGAGCATAGCGCAGCTTGGCTAGCGCAATTGCTTTGGGAGCAATGGGTCGGGGGTTCGAATCCCTCTGCTCCGATTTACTTTGTTAAGCTTCTCAGCTGTTCTAATTTCAGTCTTATAAAAAAATCAGATTAAAACCTTTCTAATTATCATCTTCAAAATCTCACATATTTTCAAATTTTTTTTAACAACATGCGCTTCTTAATATTGTTTTTTTTGTAAAATTAATATTGAACTAAAAAAAACAACATAAAATAATGCAAATATAAATATATTATGCTATTATAAAGTCATTATCAACCAATAAAAGTTATAAAATTATGTGTTTTTCTACAGCAAGAACGAGCTCTCGGGTTAGGCCACGGGATATGACTGCAAGCCCCATCTCTTTAAGATTAGGATCTTACTCACCTCTCACCGCGTCTTCTCAAAGGCCCCTTTCTTCAGCATGTTCTCACCACGAGGTATCTGCACCTTATTCATATCCTGCGCGGGAAAAATTAGATCCTAAGTCTGCTGCGCAAAAAATCATACGAATACTTTCCCAAAAGGTTGAGCATGGAAAAAAACTAGAGGAATTCAGGAAATCCATCTTTGCTCAAAGAGTAAAGCGAGCTCCTGAAAAACCCGTTTTCACTGTCGAAAAAATTCCCGTAACTGATTATCCTGCGTTTAAGAGAACCATTACTTCATGGATGGATGAGATTGGAATGTTAAAATCTCAAAAAGGAATCACAGAAACTGATATAGCAAGACTTAGCAATTCTGAAGGAATTTTATCCATGATTGAGTCAGAGTTAATACCTGGCGGCGAGGAGCATTCAAGGTCTAGAGGGAAACCAAATCCCACTTTTTTTCTTGTAGCGAAAAATCCTGTCACTGAAAACATCGAAGCTATAGCCTGCGTAATAGAGCCGCATCAGCCAGTGGGCAGCTTATTCAAAGCTGACTATGAAATTAATTATCTTGCAACAGCACCTAAAAACCTTCGGCTTTCCTTTCAAACAACCCGTATAACTGGAGCCGCTACGGCTCTTATAGAAAATATTGGTTATAGGACATTAAGACACACCTCTCAAAAAAGAATCTCCCTTTATTCCTCGCCAAATGCATATGATTTTTATAAAAATCTTGGATTCACTATCCCTAAAGGCGAATGTAACTACAATCTATCTGGCGAAAAACTGCTTGAATTTTTAAGTCGGTTTGGAGGAATTTTCCTAGGTTCTTCGATAGATTATTAGGAGCTTGCTACATTCTTAAAATATTCAACAAAGCAGAAGCTGATTAAATGAAAACTTCTTGGTTCGAAAGCTCCAAACCAAATTCTTCATAAACGATAGAATTAGCAAGATTAAGCCTTTCTCCGATACAGACAACTTTTCCTCCAGCTGCACAAAATCCTTGGAGGCGCCTTTTGCCCTGCATAGAAACAGAATCTGAAATTACGATGATATTATCGATCCCATTCCAGCCTTCTGTAAGTAAACTTTCTGGAATGATCCTATAAGGAATTTGAAGGGCTTTTAGCTCCTCAAAAAGCTTTGTTAGAGATTCGGTTGCTTTCTGAGAAAAGAATTCCTCAGAGGGAAGACATACGGCAAGACTTACCTCTGAGACAGTAGAAAAATAAGGCGAGCTTCTTCCTATCCAACCACCAAGACAAGATCCTTCATCCCAATTCAAGTGACCGGCAGGGACTACCGACCTTTTAAGGCCGAGCAAAATGTACTGAAATCTTTCTTTCGAAAGAAGGCGTGCTAAAAAAGCAGGATTTTCCTGCTCTGTGACATCAAACAAGCAAAAAGGCATAGCCGTATCTGGTAAATAGGAAGCAAGCCTTTGAAAATACTCAGAAAATAGATCTGCAGCATAAAGGATAAAGGAAGAATTGTGATTTATCGCTTCAGCCCAGTCATCTCCACTTTTGGCTATGACATCAAGAATCTTCTCTTTATCTGGAGCTACATGCATTTTTTCGATGAAAAATTGTTTCTGCTCATCATTCCATAAGAATTTTCTTGCGAAATGAGCGTCGCCTCGATAAAGAACAACACCGATAGAGACATCTTTATGATCGCGCCAGAGAGTATTTACAAACTCATCGACAGCGATTCCTAATGAATAAAATAAGGAGCTGTCGCTACTATCTATTTTTTTTGTAGAGATACCAAAGTCAAATTCCCAGAGAATTAGCTTTCCTTCTTCACTTGCCCTTTCCGCATAAGCCCGTTCCTTTTCCCATATTAGCTCATTATCAACACTTGCTGGGAGTTTGATTAGAACAGCATTAGCAGCTTCGAGCGTCTGGAGATCGAGGTGTTCTTCTTGGATAACCGGAAAATACTTGTGCCCGTCTCTGTATAGGTAGTTAAAATCAGCTGTTATTTCTATAGTGTCTGTCATGAAGTCGCTTTCGTGTTACTAAATTGCATATATCGAATTGTTTTGCCCTTGGCTCTCCAGAGCTCATCAAAATACGAGCTCCCATATTGAGGCCAATCGGTTACGTACTGGGGATCGGGAAGTGTAGATTCCCATTCGCCACTTTTGCTCATTTCCTCTATCATCTGCAAGGAATACACTTCGTCATCTGTCACAAAGGTCGCCTTAGCATCTTTTTTAGCGATCTGCGAAACCCTTTTAATAAATGGCTGCCGGAAGATCCTATTCTTTGCATGCCTTTCTTTAGGCCAAGGATCGGGGAAATTTATATAAATTTCGCTGAATGTGTCCTCTTTTACATAATGATCAGCAAAGGGTTCAGCCTCTCCGCAAACAACCAGAACATTAGTTATTGAAGTATTTTTCATCCGAGCCCAGATCTTGCTCGCCCTATCGAATCGTTTTTCCACTGCTACCCAATTTTTTAATGGGTGGGCTTTAGCTTTCTCTAAAATCCAAGCTCCATTGCCTGAACAAAATTCTATACACAGATCATTATCATTGCCAAACATCTCAGGATTATTCCAAGGGATTGGGCTCCAAAGATCATGCTTATCATAAAATTTAGGAACGTAAAGCATTCGATCGTCTAAATGGGGCTTTCTGTGCTCCCAAGTAAAAGGAAATTTTAAAATTTTGGATTTCATAGCCTAGAAGTTTAGCGTAAAAGGGGGTTTCTCATCCAGGGTTATCACACTAAAAAGATCTTCTTCAAAAAAAAATTCCCTAAATCTTTAAGAAAAAAGATTCTTTTTTTCCTCTAGTAATTTCTACAGAAACTAGGCGGGCTTCTATGACCTTAAAGTGCAAGATGCTTGAACTATTCCCTCCCAATTGGTAGTCTAAAAAATTAAATTATTGTGCCTTTTTGCACCTTTTGTTAAAGATCCCTTATAGTTTAACTTCTTAGTCGGAGCTCGATCCCATGAAACGTATAGCAGTATCTTTAGGAAGCCTATCCCTTGTACTAATGCAAGCCGGACAATGCGAGTCTGTAAATTCAGCAGATTTCCCATTAAACACATCTAGTATTTCTTCAATTTCAGACCAGATCGATCCTCTAGCTCTGTTAGAAGCTGATCCGCAAGAGCTCGATGATGAACTTTTGTCTCTTGAGCAAGAATTAGAAAATGAACAAATGCAAGAAGCTCTTTCAGGCAATAGCGCAGCACTTGAAGAAATGGCCAATTCCGCATCTCCTCTGCCTCTTAAAGATGGTGAAGAGAGCGATTCTGTAATAAGTGATCTTTCGATAGAGGAGTCTCATACTCCCCTTGATGAAGAAGACGAGATTGCTATGGAAGACCTATCCACCGATCAAGAGGCCTCCCTATCTATAAATTCAGAAGAAGATGATAGAGAACTTGAATCTGCTATCCCCCCAAGAAGAACAAGGGCAAATAAAACGACAAGCAGCGAAATTGTTCTTAACGAAACAGAAGAAAAAACACTCCTAGAATCGGTACAAAGCCCTGTTATAGAGGAAGTTTCTCAAGTAAGTACTATTCAACCGGTGCAAGAAAGTACCCCCGCTGTAGAAAATAATATAAGCGAACTCGCCCCTAAAGAAAACCTTGCTCTGAAAGAAACTGTTGCAGTAGCCCCGATACCTGCCGCTGCTGAGGCCGCCAGGTCCCCAGCAAAAGCCTTAGAGATTAGCCTGCCGCAAGTATTTGCTGGATCTCCCACAATTTACCTCACCCTTCTTTTGCTCTCCCTGATTTCTGTAGCTCTTTGGCTATTTAACTCTGTGAGCCTGAAAAAGTACGCATCTACTCGTGGTGAGTTCATAAGAAACCTTCACAATAAGCTTGTCAGCAACCACTATGATGAAGTACTTGTACTTTGCAAACAAGACAATGGCTTTTTTGCAAAAATGATTGCATCAGGAGTAAATTCGAGAAGATACGGTCTACAATTTATGTTAGAATCAATGAAATCAGAAGGAAAAAGAGGGAGTGTTTCTTACTGGCAAAGACTTAACATCCTTCAAGATATAGCAATCATCGCTCCGATGATAGGCCTGCTTGGAACGGTGCTCGGTATGTTTTATGCATTCTACGATCTTAATAGATCTTTTGAAAGCATCTCCTCACTCTTTGATGGTTTAGGAATATCCGTTGGAACGACAGTTGCTGGTATCTTTGTTGCGATCCTTGCTATGGTTCTTCATTCAACATCTAAGTATCGTTTAGTAAAATCCCTTACCTTTGTTGAAAATGAAGCGGTAACCCTCGCTCATTTAATGGATAACAAACACAGCCACTAACCAAAGAGCCTAGGAATTTTATGAACTTAGTACCCGAAGAAGAGCTACACGGCAGAAACAATTTGAACCTAGCTCCCATGGTCGATTTCTTGTTTCTTATTGTGGCCGTCTTTGCAACACTTGCTGTTACAAGGGCGACCCTATTTGATTCCGATATCAATCTTGTTAAGGTTACATCACTTGAATCTCCAAGTGATACCCTAGCAAATGATGATTTATCTATAATTAATCTTGCAGTGACCTCTACCGGTCAATACAAGTGGGTTACAGAATTTAACGAGTATCTGATGGAAAATATTAGTTCGATCCAGCAAGAGCTCACAAAACAGCAGCAACTAGGTCTTTTACCGAGTGAACAGGAAAAAACTAAGATCCTACTCCATGTTGATAAAAAAGCAGAGTGGGAGCCCGTAGTTCAGCTGATCTTTGCCCTCAAAAAAAGTGGCTTTCAAATAAGCCCTGTATACGAATCTGACGAGGCTGTCTAAGGACAGCCTTTTTCTCTAAAAACTCTTCCTTCCAATGATATAGATCTAAAAGTCCTATGGGGTCCCTTCCTAGAATTACATAAGCTAAATATAAAGCTTCGATAGAAGCCAGCCCCTTACTAGGGTCTGGGCAGTCCTCTTGTCTCCGTGGGTAAGCGGTCTCGAAGTTAGGGGGAAGACTACGTATGATAAATGGATAGGGGGTCGGGATCTGCTTTAGCATTTGTGTCGCATAGCGCCAGGTAGCATCGATGAGGAAAATTCCCTTAGTGGATTCTTCTTTAGAAAGAACTGGAGCGTCCATTCCGAGAAGTACATACGAGGTAAGATCTGGAAGTATACTTGTAGGGTAGGTGTAAAAGCACATGTCCTCTCGCGTTTCAAGCCCGCGAAGACTGCATTTTTTTAGATTTTCTCTGCGATGACGCAAAATAACTGTTGGGGGGAATGATTCCATAGATAAATAACTTTAGTTTTTAAGAGAGTATACTCCAAAATACAGAATATATCAACTTACAAAGAAATATATGTAACGCCAAAGTTGTAGTGTCACCACCTCACCAAAGTTAAAATGTCACCCCTAAGCAGAAAAAGGGGGCAACTTTGGAGACCATGATGAGCGTGAAAGAGGCCGATCTATTGAGCATAATGCGGCAAATAGAC
>Ga0118677_10010625_pt1 | contig 14017 bp, 15 predicted proteins | sample AliMusrvi5mmetaG_FD_86154 | JGI IMG/M metagenome (GOLD analysis project Ga0118677, IMG submission 86154) | reverse complement strand
CGATTTTCATTATCAAAGACCACAAAATAACCCTGTTCCGACGACTTTTTGATCGTGAAATAGGCTCCTGCGTACCCGATTCGAGCTGATTTGGACTCAATATTTTGCATTTGTTCCGTATTTCTGTGGGGGATCTGCAATGTATCGACAGACAGATCAATCGGAAGAAGGAGCAAACAATGGCACGAGCACTAGAGAGTTTTCACGGATTTTGCGGGCAGTCCGAAATAGTCAAGTCGCTTAAGGATCACTGCACGGGAGCAATGACGAAGGGGTCTCCATTGCCCCATATTTGTCTTATGGGTCCGAGCGGAATGGGGAAAACCCAATTAACAAACTGCATCGCAAAAGAAATGGGAACGACCTGCCATTCTTACTTTGCCAGTCCCCAATCAAAACGTTGGCAACTCGCTGTTGCTCTTAGCAAGATCCAAAAATCCGATATTTTCTTCATCGATGAGATTCATGCACTTGGCGACGGCCCGCAGGAATGTCTTTACCCTGCTCTGGACCGTTTACAGGTTCCGTTTGTTGATCCCGATACCCATCGAATTGTCGAAAACGAGTGGGTTTCAATTCCTCCATTTACTCTGATTGTGGCTACAGATCAGCCTGGAAAACTCAAGAATGCCCTGACCCAGAGGCTGATCCTCAGACTCACATTGGGCGATTATGCCGAACGCGAAATGCGAATCATTGTCGGCAACCGAGCCGCTGAAATTGGTGTGCTTCTTTCACCACAGGCGGTGACACGTATTGCACAGGCTGCACGGGGTAGCCCAAGAAGAGCACGGCACATCCTGACCTCGCTTCATACTTGTCTCGAAGATCTGAGTGTGCCCGTCTCCAAAATAGCGGCGAATCGACATCTCAGTTCCATCGGGATCGATAAGGACGATCTGAATGGCAATGACAGGGCATACCTTGGTGTGTTGGCTCGACGGGGTGGATTCGTTTCGCTGGAGACATTGGCAATGCAGCTCGGTCTTGATGATATCACCCTTAAGCGTGATTTGGAAATTCAATTGACCAAGCGGGAATTGGTTTCTGTTGATAGTCGAGGTCGGTCATTGACTGATAAAGGGCGAGAGTACGTCGGAAAACGGAGGTTGGCATGAAAGTCAAAGCAGGTCGCCCATTGATTGACATAATAAAACTTTGTTATGCCAGTAACACTCCATGTCTGGTAACTGGATCTGCGGGTGTTGGCAAATCGGCTATGCTGGAAGAAGCGTCAAGGGAGATGAATGTCGAATTTATGACTTTGAATCTCTCCTTGCTTGAAAATGTCGATCTTCAGGGAATTCCAACGGTCAAAGATAATACGACAATTTACAATCCTCCTGTGATCCTCCCTCGTAGTGGTCGGGGACTTTTAAGTCTGGAGGAAATAAATCGGGCTGACCGTAGTGTTTTGTCATGTGCCCTTCTTCTCCTGAGTTTGAGAAAACTCAACTCATACACATTACCGCCGGGATGGCTTCCCGTGGCATCTATGAATCCTTCTTCTGATATGTATGATGTCAATGAGCTTGATAATGCAATGACAACCAGATTCCTGAAGGTCTCTGTAGAGGGAGATGTTAAGCATTGGCTGAAGTGGGCTGAAAAAAATTCTATTCATCAATCCGTATGCCGGTTCGTTCGGAACACTCCCAATATCTTCGATTCCAGCGACAGTACTCCCAGAGGGTGGAGCTATGTAAGTAACGTCCTTCGGGCATACGAACAAGGTGGCGCCGTTGACGAAGGCCTTCTGACCACCGGCGTCTCAGGTCTTGTAGGTGACGCTCTTGGGGTTGCATTTGTCCAAGCTCATCTCAATGGAGAGGAGCCAATTCCAGCGGACGCCCTTCTTCGTGATTACCAGCGACACCAATCGACAATTGAAGAATGGAAAAAGGGAAAGCGTACAGATTTGCTCAACGCTACGGCCCATGCCTTACTCGTGATGATGCAAAACAGTGACGTTTGCACTGAGATCGAGAAGTCCACGGTGATGAAAGATTCACTCATGTCATTCCTGAATAGCCTTCCGGCTGATATCGCAAAGAAAGTCAGGCTAGCTGCAAAGAAAGCAGGAGCCCTGCCATGAAACAATCAAAAGCCAGAGGACGGGTGTTGCTCGCCATAGATAGACTTGCATCGGAGTTGCCATTTCACGGAAGCATCTTGGGTCGCTGGAAAATTGTTCAAGATTCGACAATCTCAACGATGGCGGTGGGATTTCAGGGCGGTCGTCTGATTTTATATTTCTGCCCTGAATTTGTTGAGCGGATTAAAATGGATCAGCTGGTAGGGGTAGTTGAGCACGAATGTAATCATGTGTTGCTCGGTCACGTTTTTCACGACCCGCTTCCCAATGAAAACTCAAAGGCTCGAATGGTGTCAGAAGAATGCGGCGCAAATGAATTTTTATCGCATCCATTGCCTTGTAATCCGATCTTGCTGTCAGACTACCCCAGCCTTCCTGCTAATGAAGATACTGAGACCCGTTATGATCGCCTTGTCGCTATCTTGCCCGATGAAAAGGTTGTGACCCTTGATGACCACACCAAGTGGCCGCAAATTCTCTCAAACGGACAACTCTCCTCGGCGGTGGTGTCCGTCATTATTGCTCAGGCGTGGGAAAAGCTTACTCCGGAACAGAGAGAGAAGGTCAACTTACCATCGCAGGTGAAGATAGCCGTCGATGAAGCCGTTAAGACATCAGGTGCGTCAGCTATTGGAATCGGCATGGCAACCGTGCCATGGCGGCAGGTGTTAAGAAAATATGTCGGACGGGCATTGATACGGAAGCCGATCTTTGGGCGCGTGCCACGACGTTTTCCGGAACTGGTGGGTGTCATCCCCGCCACAGGACGGCAGCCGTCAAAGCTAAAGGTGGTAGTTTGCATAGATACATCGGGCAGCGTCTCCAACACGATACTGGCGAATTTTTCCACGGAGATTATCCGAATCGCCAAAACGCATGAGGTCTGGGTAATTGAGGCAGACCGTTCCGTGCATGCCGTGTACAGATTCAGAGGACCTATCACCTCAGTCAGTGGGCGTGGAGGCACCTGTTTCATCCCGGCACTTGCTGAAGCGGAAAGGCTGAAAGCGGATTTGACGATCTATATGACCGACGGCTATGGCAAAGTGCCGGACTCTGCGCCAAGATTTCCCGTCATCTGGTGCCTGACAAGTCACGGGGTACACCCGTGCAACTGGGGCAAAGTCGTCAGAATGTCATAAAACAAGGCTTTTCTTATGCCGGAAAGGCTCAAAAACGAGTACAAAAGGGGCAAATTTAAGTCCCGGATTGATGAAAACGGCATCTAAATCGCGATATGGTCGCACTAATTTCCATGTTCGAGGCCGGAATCTGGCGCCACCGTCCCATTTTGTGTTGGCTGGCGTATTACTGACTGAGCACATGTGACATCTTGACCACAGAGATTAACTGATCCAACATCAGCTGGTCATGGTAAGTAATTAAAAAGGTTTTGTCGGCAAGGACACAAAAATGAAAAGAACCGGGAAACAGAACTTATCGGACGATCAGGTTCAGTTGGTCGTTGACCAGATCATCAAGAAGTATCGGCTAGCACTGAATCCGGTCCCTCATCAGAAGAAAGGATATTCACACACCCGTCGCAGGGAATTTGAGTTAGAGAGACTCGATATCGCCATCAAGGACTTATCACCGGACACGAAGGAGCTGTTTGAACGCCTGAATCTCGACATTGCTCCTGCACTTGAGCTGATCACGAAAGCAATCAGGTATGCGTCGAAGTTAAATAAACCCCGATTGGATAAGAATTGGTTACGGGAACTGAATTCTCAACGCGACGAACCCTCAAGCGATACAACGAGGCGACAGCAAAACGCCGAACCTATATGGGTAAAGAATCCTCTCTCTTTAAAACGTTCACTTCTGGAAAAACAACGGCTCCTTATGGCCTTAGGTGATTTGTACACGGCGACAAAGGGCAAAGCACCGACCGTAGATGATGATGAGTTCTTAACATTCGTTGATGGGTACCTTCCTGATGACATTGCAGTGACACGGCGCTCACTCAATAAAGTTGTTCGTAAGTATGCAGAGCCCATTATCACAATCAATGAACAAGATGTGTCCGAGTAGTGATATGTCTTAGATAAAATGCTGATTCTATTCTTAGTGGCTACTGAGATCAGCGATTAATATCGTATCCTGATCTTCCCCGTCCCAACCCCTGCCCATCCTTCGGGCGGGGGTTTCTTATTCCGCACGATCAATGATGAATCCTAATGGGTGTGGGATGAATCCCAAATCGATGTCTGTCAATATCTGGACAGTAACGGATACGTAGGGCAACACCCTGCATCCATAACACACATAGGAAAAAGTTCATGAAAAGAAATGATGATGGGTATTTGCGGAAGAAGGACGCGGCTGAATATGCGGGAGTTTCAGAACGGACTCTAGGCAACTGGATGACCAAGGGAGTCATTCCATTCAGGCGGGTCTCAGCAAGGGTCGTGTTATTCAGAAAAGATGAAATTGACCAAGCTCTGTCACTATCATCAGTCGGCGAGAATCAAGGGGGTGAACAATGACAAATACCCAAATGGATGCACTGACTGCAGAGGCTGCGCTTATCAGTTCCGGCGAGTTGCTGGTAGCGCGACTTGAGCTTCAAAGGAACTGCGATGCCACGGTCAGTGCAACACATACCGTGAAATTTATTAAAACGGCAAGAGACAGCATTGATGCTGCTATTGGGCGAATTGGACTGTGGGATCACAACATAGTGTTAGGGCAGGAGTGTGACTTCTGGCATCCCTCGCTAAGAAGCAACGGTGTGGGTGCTGGGTTGGCGCAATATATTATGGGGCTGCCGAGGATTCAGTTAACAATATTGACTTCTCAGGCCTCGGTAGTAAACGACCTCAGCAATATTATCAAGGACGCTAATCCCGGCCGGCTAACTATTATGTATCGTATGGGAATTCCACTCGGACGTAATGATGTCCTCATGGCCGTTGATCCACAATCATCACCCATTTTGGAACGGCTTACAGCTCTCCGCAAATGCCGTGAGATGGGGGTCACGGTCGCTGCTTTAGTTGACGGCATATTGCCAGGAATAGGAGACAGTCCCGCCGATCTGAAAATGACTTTTAGCCTGTTGCGCGAAGTCGGGGTGACGGAATTGCGAATTGCTCCCTTGCGTCTAAATGACCCAAGAGCCCGCGACTTTTCCGAGCGTCTCAGGACTGCTGGGTTAATCAAGGAAGCACACTCTGCGAATTATGCATATATCCTATTCGGATGGGAGCGCTTTTATAAACCTCTCATCAGTAACGCGCAGAAAGCCGCTACAGAAACAGGGTTCTCTAATCGTCTCTCCATCGTTTTCCCTAGACGTTACGTCAAAGAGGGAGATGGCCAATGAATATAAACGATATTCGGACTGCGACTCCATTCTCGGCGCTCTTCACAGTAAAAAACACCGTCCTCATGCCACTCGTGATGGATAGTGATATGAAAAGAGAGGTTGCCAAACGGATTGCCCATGAGCTTCTAGTGGACGGTGACCGCGATTCTGTTGTCGAACTCCTGGATTTGGGCCCAAGTGGAATGGTGACCGAAATATTTACTAACTATTGCATCGAGTGCGGGAATGAAGATGTTGAGAGCCTTCTTGCAGACATGTTTGAATTTGTCCCCATTCATAATCTCCTGGTGTACGATGGGCGTATCGCGATTGAGTGCGCCCCCTATCTGAGCGATGCCGAGATCAGCTATGTGGACGGTGAAATCGACCTTTGCTACGGGCGGGATTACCAAACATGTCCTGAACACGCACGATCTGGATGCGAGAGCAGGGATGGATGTGCCTCAAGGTATGGTACAGCACAAGGATATATTGTTGTCCAGGATGAGTGCGACAGTGAAGCAATAGATGGTCTCTGTGGTGCCGTGGTAAAAGCAGATCTGCCCGGCTCTAACCAGTCAACACTACCGCACAACGATGGCGCGATGGTGGGAGGTTGCATATGACCGGAACTGGGGACATTACACTCGAAATGTTCACTACGCCTCGGTCGCTGCAGGACTACGCGTATATGGCTCACACCGGTCCTGACGACAAGATTGCCTGGGGCTGGACTGCCAGGACCTTCAGCGACTTCAGACAACTCATCCCGTGGCTCTATGGGTATGTTGACAATCGTTATTCACCGGCAATATTCAAGAACAAGCATCGGAATAAAGCCAATTTCGGCCATACTGACACGTTGGTCATTGATTCCGATGCAGGGCTCAATCAATGTGTATTTCTGAATGCTGCTAAGGGGATCGAGGGGCTGTTTTACACGACGAAGAAGCATACGCCAACGGTTCCCCGCTTCCGTTTCATTTGCGGGTTCTCCCGGCGTGTCACTGATGGGGACGAATACGAGGCCATCGCCAGGCTCATCCTGCACGTCGCCGGTGTTGAGAATACTGATGGTGCTCATCGGTCCGTTGTTTTCAGGGGGACGACTCCTGAAGCTGAGATTCAGGTCAATCCCGGCAATCTGGTTATCGATGTTGATGCCGTGCTGAAGTATCTCAAGGGTAATCACGACTTCTCTTCCCGCAGCATGAAGCGTGAACCAATTCCCATTCCCGATTCGCAATTTCAAGGTGGTAATGTCAGTAAACGTCTCCTCACATCGCTGCGGCGCATTTGGACAACCACGGACTGGGGTGTTCAGCATCAGCGCGAGAAAATCTTCGGCACAATATGCTCGGTGTTCCGAACCATCCGAATCCGGTCACTTGGAAGCTTCTGTGCCACTATGCGGGCCTGGGAGGTCTACCAGGCTTGGTTGGCCCATGATCCCGTCAGATCATCCAGTCGGGATGCAGAACTCCCTGAAATGATCAGGAATGCACTTGAGACCGTCATAGAGGAATGGACAAACATCGGCCGCGAACTGGAAAGCCGAAATGAAGTGGTCGAAATTGGTGAGGATAGTCTTCCTAAATTGCCTCCGGAATTGGCAACAGCCCTTAATAAATATCGCACCACATTCGACGTAAACCCTTCCCCGTTGGGCGATTTGCCTGCTCGACTCGTCTGGCGATGTATTATCAACGAGGATAAAGTCATCATTGATGCTGGTTGTGGCCTTCAGAAAACTACCTCCATTGTGTGCTACGTCGTCGTCTATGCTTCATGTGACAATCAGGTTTGGGTCATCAAAAGGACCCTCTCTGACTGTATCCGAACTCGGGAAACGCTTGTGAAGATGAACAGAAATCCCGCCGACATCTCCGTCTTGTCCGGTTTTGATGCAGACGCCTGTAAACTCGGCCTTCAGAGAAATGACGTGTACCGGGCATACAACCGAAGCAAGTCACCCTGTAAGACCTGCTCACATTTGAACGAATGTGATTTTGGGAAGACCTTGTTTGACGAACCAACTCTTCTCTCCAAACCGATCGTCATCATGGCGCATGAACGATACATAAGGATGCTCGAATCGGGTCGAATACCCGGTAACGTGATAATATTTGCAGATGAACAACTGGCCGATTATGAATGCATCACCGTCAGGATGACTGACCTGACCCTAATCGAGAAGCACGTGGATCGCAGATTTGTCACGCGATTCTGCAAGACTCGTGGCCAGTTGACGACAGGGGCCCTTGGCTCGGTACGTGACAAGTATACTCTCGGCAAAGGCAAGGCCAACGAAGCAAGAAAGGCAATATCCCTTTCCGTCACACACTCCGACAGCGATCGGAATTTCCTTACCGGATTTGTGAACTTCTTCCAGGATTCGCAGGCCATACGATATGCAGTCATCACGGGAACTGGCCGCGAAGAGGCCATCCGTTGGATTCGCAGCCGGGTAAGTTGGCGGAAGATTCAAAATAATGTGGTGATTCTTGATGCGTCTGCTCGTTTTGCCATCCCCACCTTTGAGGGATTCAGAGTATACCGACTCAAGGAACAAGCGAATCTGCGATTTCCTCATGTCCGACTCCACGCCATCAGAGGCAATCCTACTAAAAGGTCTATGAGTAAGCCTGATAGATGGAACGAGTTCACGACCACCATCCTGTCCAACTTGCGCCAGAACCCCAATCGAAGAGTTCTTATCCTGACCAACAAAGATACCCCGCCCCAGGTAATGTCGCTCATATCCGCGATCAGTGTAATTACCAACACTCGCCCCGTAATTCTCAACCGGGGAGATTTCATCGGGAGCAACGCCGGCAGGAAATGCGATTTCATCGTCATAGCAATGTCGATGTTCAACGACATAGCCGATACCGTCCTCAAAGCCAGCGAGATAGAAAAGCCCGAGCAAGGCATTGCATTCAATCGTGTGTGGAAGAAACCGAATGTCGTGAATATGCACTCTGGATTTGTGGACGAAACGTTGGATGAGGTTTACAGGAAAATATACGCCGATTTGCTTTACCAATCGATCATGAGGGGAAAACCCAGGGATTACGACAACACTCCCACTGATGTGGTTGCCTTCATTTCTGACTACTGGGTGCTGCACGAATTGAACCGACTCCTCCCCAGCATCCAGATATCGACAAATGATCGTACCCTCCAATCCTTCTCAGTTCTCAGAGATATGTCCCTTGATGACCTTCTCAATATGCCGGACAAGGATTTTCAGAAGACAACAGGCGACAACTCCCGTCCTCGTGGAAAATATGAAAAACAGGCGAAACACTACATGAGTTGGATCGAGAAGATGAAAGGTAAATCGGTAACACTTTAATACCTATTATATAGAACAGTCGCCGATTTGTGATTTATCGACTGAAAAGTAAGGAAATATTTACACTTTTCAACAGAAGATCGGGAGTTGTGGCTGAAAAACGGGAGTTGTGGGGATGCAAAGTGGGGGAAATGAACCAAATACATATAAAGGTGAATGAAAAAGAAGGTACTCAAAAAGATGGAAATGGTGGTGATTGAAATGAAGAGGGGCGGGAAGGGGTTTGAATATGCGCAATGTAAATATCATTGAGGGGGTAAATCGATTATGAGCACATTGAATACAAAGGGGTCAATATTGGGAAGACTTCGAGCAAAAGGACTTCTGAGCCATCTACCGGTTTCTAAACCAAAACCCGAAAAGAACAATATTGATATGGAGGTAATAATGTTAAACGGGGTAAATGATGTTTTGAACTGGAACAATGTTACGGGGGAGGAGTTGCAATACTCTGTGTACTCTACATTACGTGAGGTTGGTCTGCATTTCTGGTTCTATTATCCGAAGAATGGCCCAAAGGTATTTGTTGTATCCACAGAGCCCAGAGAGCCGGAAATTCCTGAGGTTACACCGTGTCAGCAAAAGAACGTTGAGGCGAGAGATGGTCAGGAATAGTTCATGAATAAATTAAGAATATGATCAGTACAACAATGGATACGGATCAAATGGACGAAGATGAGATGCGCGATTTGGAAGAGGACTTATCTAGCCGATACGATGATGATTATTTTGCGGGTTTCGTGGACTTTGAAGACCGACCTCCAATAACGTCAATGAGGATTGTGGATAGACTGGAATCCCTTACGTGCAAAATGAGCACTAATATGGTTGGCGAGCTTTCGCATATGGGGGATGTGCATTCGGTTCCTTCCGGAGATGATCTGAAGAAACATGTTAGATCGTCACTTTGTCCCTGTGGTCCGATTCCTGGTCCACCTCCGTCACATCCGCAAGGAAATGCTGCGAACTGGTGTCACAGCAGAATCACAACAGTGTCGAAGCAGTATGAGAAGGATAATGTGGCAATCCAATCGGGTAATGTTCCCGTTTGCTATGGAATGATAAATAACCTTCAACCGAAATGCCGCATTTGTGAGATCAGTGGTACCTGCCAATGGAAGAATAGTGCCTCGATGACTATTCGGATTTGGGACGAGCGCGATGACTCCGATGCTGAACGTGTTAAAGTCTATCCCTCACAGTCCCAAATCATTGAACGGATTCTAGCGCTTCGCTTGGCAAAAAGAAACCGCACTGGATAGGCTCTCAATAACGAAAGTCAGGTAGTCTTCGTAAGTTTGTAACGAAAGGTTGTAAGTCTTTGGATTACACTGAGATAGCTGTGTTCGTTTCGGCAGTCGGCAGTCGTTCCGAATCGGGATGTTCGCCATCATGGGAAGGCATATTCGCCTGCGATGTGTCGGAGGATTTCCGTGCAGATGCAGATTCCTGTTTGTCGATTTGGCGTCCAAGTCCTGCCAAAAACTCTTTCAACTCCGCGCGTGTACCGTAAATTCGTCGCAGGGGGTCAAGGCTTATGCCGGCACGGTTCAGTTCCTCCATCGTCGGGCTGCTTCCCAGGCGCCGCCTGAGTGCCATCCATCTTGATAGGCTGGCTTTCATGCTTACCTGTTCAGCGGCCCACCTGAGGCGGTCCCAGGAGCCAAATAGTGCTATAACCCAGTAGGTGGAGTAGACGAGATCCGGCTGCCGTCGGTGAGCGTCTTGGTAGGCATCACGTTTCCACAGATCACAATCCACGACCGTGTTGATGATGTATGTTGGATCAGGGCGTGGGGGTAACTTAAATGGCTCTGCTTTTCCAAAACAGATTAGCTGCGCGGCTTTCCATGAGCCAAATGCTTTCTGGATATCGTAGGGCGAGGGATCATCAGCCATTCGGGTTCTCCGGTATTGGCGGAGGCTCCGGGTATTTCGGCTCTTGATGATAGATATCAGTTCGTCTGGCGTACGTATTGGACGACGTTTGTACCGGCCACGTGCTTTTGGCCGGACGCGAGTCTTTTTCCTTACCTCAACCGAAAGCGATAGAAACTCATCTAGGTTCATAAGGGCTCCTTAATTTAGCGGTCTTCATATTAGGGCACATTATCAAAATAGATTCAGGTGGGTTTGCTGTGCAAATCCAGATGATTGTTACGGACTGCAATTGAGCTTGGATTGGTTACTGATAGCGTTGGTTTGCCTGGAGAAGCGTACTCACATGTATTCAAAAACATCCATGATGAAAAATCAAGGGTGTGAAAAGACGGCTTATGAGGAGTCTGTCATCATATGGATATTGAAGGCATCGTCCGGAAATACCGGGCGATAAATAGGTGCAATGATGAATCAGAGCAAGAACGGGAATGTGTGACTGAGCGGTGAAGCAAAACACAAGCCGTGAATAAGGACTATATTCAAGGTTGTGAAATAAAGCAGGAGATAAAATGATAAAAACTAAACCCGGTGAGAAAAGAATTGTTTCAAGGATAATTGTCGAACAGTGTTTCTTGGAATCACTTGAGCGATGGAAGCGGTGGGTTCCGGTATGGCGACGCAGGTGCTTTTGCGGGTGCAGGAATATGGCCGTTGTGATCGCCGAAAAACGTCCAACTGATGCTTCTGACTTCATTTGTCATGTCTGCGCCAAGAAATTCATGAAGGAATTGCAAGGCCGTACTACGTAAATGAGTTGCGCAGTATTCTGTGTTCAAAACTTATTTTCCGTATTACAGGCGAAATTCTGCAATTTAGAATAAGAGGAGGGCAATGATGTGAACAGGATGAAAGTGATTTTACCGGACGGCTGTGCGTCCGAAATTAAGCGGCAGTTGGCTCAACGGCCACCTGTCATTCTCTCGGAGGATAGGCGAGAATTTATTCGTAGCGTTGCGGAACATCAACCAGATGCAGAGGTGTCGGCTGAGACTCATTGGAACAATATGCTGGAGATCAATGAGGCCGAGCATAGGCGGCAAAGACAACAGGATGGTGCCGCGCCAACACGAACCCCCTATTTCCTCACGGTCGACCAAATCGCAACAAGATGGAATATGTCTGCGAGAACTGTCTGGCGCATGGTGCGGGATGGGCGTCTCCCATCAAGGCTGATTGGATCATCTCGACGAGTGCTTGAGGAAGACGTGGAACGATTCGAGATGGCGGACATGGCGGTAGCATAAGAGATACCAATGGCGAGGGAAATTACAGGAAGCTTATTCAAGAGAGCGAAGGTCTTTTGGTGCAAATTCAAGCACAAAGGCCATGAGTATCGCTTTTCGCTTCAGACCACCAAGCAAGGTTATTCTCAACATGAGCTTGATCGACAGATGACCTTACGTCGTGCCGCTATGATAACCGGAAAACGACTATTTCTCTCAGGAACGGCAACGATGTGAGTCTTGTTGGAGCTTGGCAGCGTTACCTCCAATGTGGTGATCGGCCGCGATTTATTGACAGCACATCACATCAGTATGAATTGCAGTTTGAGAAATTTGTAAGGTGGATGCAGTCACATAGTCCAAATGTGAAGCATGTTGGGGGCGTAACAAAGGTTATGGCTAGAGGATTTCTGTCTCATCTTGAAACCAAAGAGAACTGTTCATCCGGCACCTACAATAAATACGTCGATTTGCTCAAAACAGTTTTTCATTATCTTAAGGTGGAGGCTGGTGTCACTGCTGAGAACCCGTGGGAGGGGATCAAGCACAGGAAGAAGTTGGTCAACCATCGAAAGGATTTCACTGTCCAGGAGCAACGTATGATTCTGGAAAAGTCCTCAGGATGGATGCGGACGTTATTCTACATCGGGTTCTATACGGGGCAACGGCTTGTGGATTGCTGCACCATTAAATGGGAGCAGTTCGATTTTGAGAACAATATGGTGAAGGTCATTCCCATGAAAACCCGGAACTCGTCGGGGTTGGAGGTAGAGCTTTCGCTCCATCCTGATTTTCGTAAGCACGTAGAAGATCTGAAGTCTAATCAAGGTGGTCAGGTCTCAGGCTGCGTTCTGCCCGAAGTGGCCGCCAGATATCGTAGAGACCGGGCGTCTCTAGTTACCAAGATCCAAGAGTTTATTTTGTCTTGTGGGATTCAGATCCATAAGGAAGGGACGGGAGGAAAGGGGATTCGTGCTGTTCCCGTTTATGGATTCCATTCTTGTCGCCACACATTCGTAACATTGTGTCAGAATGCTGGAACTCCAGATCGAGTGATTGCATCTATTGTCGGGGAGTCATACAGGCTCTACTCGCACGTTGATCGGGAAAGTCGGAAGAAGGCAGTTTCAACACTCCCATCTGCAACTGATGCCGGTGACAATGGCGTACCCTACAATCAGGCTCCGCTGACTTTGTCAGTCTCCTCCCTTAGCGACATTGATTTAGAATCGATGTTCATCCGCATTCAGGCTGAGCGACAGCTCCGAGGAACTGATCATCACAACTCCTAAGTTGCCTGATTCCCTCCTTGTCTTGGGGTACATTTCGGGCGTGAAAGGGGTACAGTGGTCGAAAAGTCCAATGAAAATGGCATTTAAACATACCTCTGACTCTGCTTGTCTAGGTTCGAATCCTAGTCCGGCAACCACCTAACTCTTCCAATACCAATGACTTGTGCATAATTTTGAATTTTAGCCAAAAACCAGATTCACCTTTAAGAACCAATTATTCACCTTTAAGCGGAGTTGATGACAGATTACGACAGGTTATGACAGGCTACGACAGGGGAACTCAAGATGCCGATTTTCGGCTTTTCCGAAGTTCAAGTTCTTTGATTGGGGCGTGGCCGATCCCTCAAGCCAATTGGACTTTCAGTTTCTTCCCGAGTGCAATGGCAACGCTTTCAAGGGTGAGAAGTGTGACCGATGCGTTCTCCGGGTCAAGGAGACGGTGGAGAGAGGATCGTCTGGTTTTCATCATGGTCGCCAGAGTGCTCTTGGAGAGATTGCGTTCCGCCATTTCCTTCTCTATCTGGAAGGCAATGACTCGTTTCACCGCAGTCGCCTCGGCTTCGGCAAGCAGACCCTCCTCTTGGAGGAAGTCATCGAAACCACTACCGATATGTGTATTCTTTTTCATGATTGTGCCTCCTGATATTGCTTGAGTCTGGTTCTGGCCGTGTTGATCTCCGTCTGCGGGATCTTTCTCGTCTTTTTGATGAATCCGTGCAGCAGGATCATCATCTGACCGTCAACCGTGAACAGAACACGGGTGATACCGACAGGAACCTTACTACGGACTTCCCACAG
>Ga0118677_10010624_pt1 | contig 14019 bp, 9 predicted proteins | sample AliMusrvi5mmetaG_FD_86154 | JGI IMG/M metagenome (GOLD analysis project Ga0118677, IMG submission 86154) | reverse complement strand
GCCATGGGGCCCAAGGTGAAGCTGACGCAGTGCCGGGCAAGTCCTTGGCTAGGCCGTGCGACGTCGATTGGCTGGATGTCTTGTTCGGGTGGCGTCGGAGCGGTTGCCCTTTGGGCTCACGCTGGTCTTGCCTACTTGCCCCTGGCCTGCTGCTTCAGGATCTCCGCGACCTGGGCTTTGAGGGTGTCCAGGTCGTTGGTCAGGGTGAGGATCCGGGCGTGCTGGGTGGCGCTGGCCTGTTGTTCGGCGGACAGACTGGCTTTCAGCGCATCGTTCTCCGCCTTCAAATCCTGCATCCCTTTCACCAGCAGCGGCGTTATCTTGCCATAATCCACGCTCCACATATCCTCTGCATTGGCGGGTTTGGTAACGGCATTGGGGAAAATCTCATACAGCTCTTGTGCAATAAAACCGGTGGTCGGCGTATTGGCGGCATCGGCTTTATAGGTATAATCACGCACCGGAATTTTCATCAGATCGTTGATGCCAAAATGGGTTTCTACGATGTTGTTTTTCAAACGGCGGTCGGAAGAGGTGTTGTATAAAACCGTGTTTGATCCACTTTGGGTGATTGAACCGAGTCGCGTTGCACCCGATGCATCAAAAAAATCAATCAAATAAGCTCCATAAGAAGCTGTATTTGAGCCGGCAAGCACTTGAATACCATAACCACTTGATGTGTTATTATAATTACGAATCACAGCCGCATAACCATTAGATACACTTGACTCAACGTGTAATTTAGAGTTTGGTGTAGTTGTTCCGATGCCAACATTGCCCGCGTTGTAATAGACATTGCTGCCGCTGGTGGTCCACTGACTGCTGGTGAGCGCACCCCAGGCGGCGTTGGTGCCATCGGTGGTGAGGAACTTCCCGCTGTTGCTGCCCTGGGTGGGGAGAATCGCATTGGCCGCGCCCGCTTGGGTGCTGGCGCCGGTGCCGCCGTTGGCGAGGGCCAGGGTGCCGGTGCCGATGTTGGCGGCGTTAAGGCCGGTGAGTGCTGCGCCGGAACCGCTGAAAGCGCTGGCGGTAACGGTACCGGCCACCTCCAATTTGGAAGCCGGGGTGGTGGTGCCAATGCCGATGCTTCCGCCCGTGTCATAAATACCGCTGTTGGTGATGACGGTGCCGCTGGCGGCCTTCGTGACAAAGCCCGCCGACAGGCCGCTGGTGGAGCCGGGATCGAAGGTGATGCCGGAAGCGCTGATGGTGAAGGTGTTCGTGCCGCTGAACCCTTTCAGGTTGCTGCCGTCAAAGAAGATGCCCCCCTTTCCGGCGAGCCCGCTGAAAGCGGAGCCGTTGAGGATCATGGCGTCTGCCTGGGCGTTGCCGACCACATCCAGCTTCTGTACCGGGGTTGTTGTGTCGATGCCGACGTTGCCTAATCCATTAATAAATATGCCTGTATTCAATACGGCAGTAACTGATGAATGTGTTTGTAATTGCAAAGAAGATTGATTTCCAGTCGGGTTTTGACTTGTGATATACGAACTTCCGTCCCCATACTCAGTACCAAGCTTGATACGAGCACCCGCAGTCGGATTACCGTAATCAGCGCTATTAACACTTAACAAATCCGTAATCGCTCCTGTAGCTGCAGATTCTATATCAAGCTTTGCCCCAGGCGTCGTCGTCCCGATGCCCACGTTGCCGTTTGCTAAAATATTAAACCCTGCCTCATTTTGATATGTGTTAACTTTAAATACATTTGCGGTTAAATTATTTTCCCAAGCCGTTTGTATATGAAACAAAGGAACAGTCGCAGAACTGCTTGACTGATGACCATAAAATTTATATCCAGGATTAGTTGTAGCGTCAAAATTATTATTGACAGCACTTAATTTTGATAATGGCGCTGTTGTTCCGATGCCTACGTTGCCGCCGTTAGCTGCCAGAGTTACTCCCGACCACTCTGTGGCACTTCCCACATCAACCCACGTACCACTTGCGCTTCGCGAAACGAGTGCATCTCTGGGTCCTACCGTTGCGACACTAAGTTGGATGCCGTACCCAGCATTACCCCACTTAATATTCTTAGCAATAGTCAGGTTTTCTGAAAAATTGGCTTCTCCGATGACATCTAACTTTACCGCAGGCGCCGCCGTTCCGATGCCGATGTTGCCTGCGTTGTAATACACATTGCTGCCGCTGGTGGTCCACTGGCTGCTGGAGAGGGTGCCCCAACTTGCGGTCGTGCCATTGGTCGTGAGGTATTTCCCGCTGTTGCTGCCCTGGGTGGGGAGAATCGCGTTGGCCGCGCCGGACTGGGTGGTGGCGCCGGTGCCGCCGTTGGCGAGGGCCACCGTGCCGGTGACGTTGGCCGCATTGCCGCTGATGTTGCCATTGATGTCCGTGGCTGGGATCGTGGCCGAGGCGGTCATGGCGCCCGTGCCGTTGCCCTTCACGTAGCCCGTGAGCGTGGTCGCCCCCGTGCCGCCGTTGCCTACAGGAAGGGTGCCCGCGACCTCGCTACCCAGGGCAACGGCGCTGCCGCTGGCGGCAGAGGTGAGGCGCCCCTGGGCGTCTACGGTGACATTGGCCCGGGTGTAGGCGCCGGGCGTCACCGCCGTGTTGGCCAGACCCAGGGTGCCGCTGCCCGTGATGGGGCCACCCGTCAGACCAGTGCCCGAGGCCAAGCTGGTGACAGTGCCCGTGGTCGCCGCCGTGGGCGCCCACTTCGCGCCATCCCAGGCCAGCACCTTGCCCACGCCATTGCCCATGAGGCTGACATCCGTCAGGTCGCTACTGGATAAGGTCACGGTGCCGGTCTTCCCCGCCACGCTGGCTACGGTGGCCGTCTGGCTGATCTTCTGCCAGGCGCTGCCGTTGGAGATCAGCCAGTCGCCCACGCCAAAGACCAGACCGCTGCCCGTCTCAGTGCCCGCCACGCTGATGATGTAGTAGTTGCCCGAGGCTTCCACCGCCACAGTGGGATTGCCCGTCAGGCTGCGGTTGCCCTTGTAGCTCATGCCGCTGATGGGCAGCAATGCCGTGGGAATCTTGCCGCCGCCATCCAGCAGGGGCACATTGCCGCTGCCTGTGCCGGTGTTCGCCACCGCTGCCGTGCCCAGCCCCAGGTTGCTGCGGGCGCTCGCCGCGTCCGTGGCGCCGGTGCCGCCGTTGGCGATGGCCACGGTGCCCGTCACGTTGGCGGCGGTGCCGCTCACATTGCCCAGCACGTTGCCCGTGAGGCCACCGACGACGTTGCCTGTCAGGTTGGCGGTGATGGTGCCTGCCGTGAAGTTCCCGGAGCCGTCCCGGCTCACCAGGGTGGAAGTGCTGGTGCCGCTGCTGGCGGTCATGGTGGCTGCGCTGCTGAGGCCCAGGCTGCTGCGGGCACTGGCGGTGTCGTTGCCGCCCGTGCCGCCGTTGGCCACAGGCAGAGTGCCGGTCACCTTGGTGCCGGACAAGTCCACGGCCCCCGTGGCCAGATTCGCTGCTGTCACACCACCCGTGGCGATGCTCACGTTGGGCGCATTGAAGGCGAGGCCGCCACCGAAGGTGTAGCTCGACCCGGCGAACTGCACCCATTGGGCGCTGCTGGACAGGTAGACGTAGCCGTTGGAGGGCACCGTGGCGAACACGGACATGCTGTTGGTGGGGGTGGTGAACACCCAGGGCGTGGTGCCGTCGTACTGGGCGATCATGTTGGCCTGACCTGCCCAGGCCCCGGCGGCCGGCGTCCCCACGATGTAGCGGTCCCCGTTCACGGGTGTGAGCGCCGTGGGATCGGCCACGATGTTGATCACCGGGGCCTGCCAGGCCAGCCCGGCGGCGATGCTGTCGACATAGCTCTTGTTGGCAGCATCGGTGGCCAGTGTGGGCGGGCCGATGAGGTTGATGATCTTTTGGCTGCCGAGGTCCAGCGCCCCGGTGGCGGCCACGCTGCCGTCAGCCCTGAGGTTGCCGGTGCCCCCGGCGGCGAAGGCGGTAAAGTCACTGGCGGCCAGGTAGCCGTCCGCGCTGGCCGTAGCCTTGGTGATGCCGAGGGTGCCGGTGCCTGTGATGGTGCCGCCGGTGAGCGGCCCAGAGGTCGCCACGCTGGTGACCGTGCCGGAGCCCTTGGCGGCGAAGGTCGCAAAATCAGTGGCGGCCAGATAGCCGTCCACGCTGCCCGTGGCCTTGGCCATGCTGACCACGGGTGCAGTGGTCCCAGTCACTGCAATCGGAGCCGTGCCCGTCACGCCCGTGACGCTGCCTGCGCCCACCTGGGACCAGGTGACGCCGTTGAACTGGTAGAGCCCTGCTGTTCCGTCGGTCTGGTAGACCACCAGGCCCGCCACGGGACTGACGATGGCGCTGCGGTTGGCAGCGGTCATGCGCGGGGGCAGGAAGCCCTTGGTGGTGCTGCTGAGGTCCAGCAGGGCGCTGGCATCGGGCGGGCTGATGCCCAGCCCGAGTGAGCCGGTGGTAAACACCGCGTCCGCGCCATTGAGGGTGAGGGGGCTGGCGCCTGCCGCGCCCGTGGCACCGGTGGCGCCCGTGTTGCCTGTGATACCAATGGGTCCCTGAATGCCCTGTGCGCCGGTGTTGCCTTGCGGGCCGGTCGCACCAGTCGCTCCAGCCACACCCGTGGCACCCACGATGGAGACGCCTGCGGGCCAGGACCCGGCAGCCTTGGGGCCGTACATCGTGCTGGCGGCGGTATTGAGGTAGAAGTCCCCATCTACGCCTTGGCTGGCAATGGGGGCCACCAGTCCGTTGAGGATGGTTTTGCCGTCCAAACCGTTCGTGCCGTTGGTTCCGTTCGTGCCCGCCGCACCTGTGGCGCCGGTGAGGCCCGTCAGGCCGATGGGGCCCTGGATGCCCTGAATGCCTTGCGCTCCCTGGGCACCCGTGGCGCCCGTGGCACCGACCAGCCCCGCAACGCCTTGGATGCCCTGGGATCCTGCGGGCCCGATCATGCTGACACCCACCACCGGCCATGTGGTGGCACCCTTGGGTCCCCACAGCACGTTGGTCGTCGTGTTGATGTAGAAGTCCCCGCTGGCACCCACGCCCACGTCAGGGTCGCTGGTGCCGTGCAGCACCGCCTGCCCGGCGATGATGGTCTGCCCGGCCACACCCTGGATGCCCTGCGGTCCACTGGGGCCGACGAGTCCCTGTGCCCCCACGGGTCCCAGGGGCCCGACAAGCCCGATGGGGCCGACTGGGCCCGTCGGTCCAGCGACACCCTGCGGCCCAGTGGGGCCCGCCGGACCCGTGGGGCCCACAGGACCACCTGCCGGGCCTGCGGGGCCAACCAAAGAGACGCCCGTCAGCCCCACCCAGGTGGGCCCTGCCTTAGGCCCGTAGAGCAGGCTGGTGGCGGTGTCGAGGTAGAAGTCGCCCGCCGCACCCGCTGCAGAGGCCGCCACAGGGCTGCCTGAGCCGCTGAGGATGGTCTTGCCATCCAGGCCGTTGAGGCCGGGCGTGCCGATGGCCCCGGTGAGCCCCATGAGGCCCTGGGGGCCGATGGGACCTTGGGCGCCCGTGGCACCAGCGGGCCCCTGCGGACCGGTCGGACCTGCGGTTCCAGCTACGCTTCCCGCCAGCCACTTGCTGCCGTTGAACACCAGGGCCTGACCCGCGCTGGGCGGCGTGGTGATGAGGTCCAGGGGCAGGCCCTGGAGTTTCATCACCAGGGTCTGGTTCTGGGTCCCGGTGACGTCGCCGTTGAAGGAACCCGCCAGTTCCCAGGCACTGCGTGCCTGGAAGGCGGGCACGATGTCCACGTCCGGCGTCAGCGCCTGCCCAGACACGGTGACATGCAGTTTCAGTTCGGCTTTGCCCAGCAGGGCGACGGGCAGGGCAGTCATGCCAGTGGTGCCGAGCACCACCGAGTAGAGGCCCTCAGTCACGGTAAGGGTCTGCGCCGTGGAGTTCCACTGCTCGACGCCAGTACTGTCGAGGATGCTGAACACGAACTGGCGCACGCCCGTGACACCCACGCCGCCTTCCATGAGCCGCCCCTGGTAGGCGATGGTCGGCAGGGGCGCCACATCGGCTGCCACAGGCATGGCCTGGCCCTGGAGGGCTGGCAGCGCGGTGCAGGCGATGAGGGCGGCGATGGTGGGGGTCAGGAAGGGATGTCGCATGAGATTCACCGGAAAAGGAGAGTGGCGGATTCCAGAACGGGGACGGTCAGCGCAGCGGCATCACTTGGGTGGATCAAAGCCGTGGCGGATCTTGGTGGCCTGATCAGTCGTGGTGGTGGTGGTAGCAGGCACGGATTCGCCCACCACTGCGCCGTTGGCGATGCTGGTTCCCGGCACCGCCTGCTGGGCCCCAAAAGCCTGGACAAGGCTCGGTGAGATCACCGCCGCCGCTGGCAGAGGGCGGATGGTGACCATCGTGCTGGCGGTATAACGGACATCCTTCGACCACACGGCGTAGACCGTGCACGGGCCCGGTGTGTTTGCTGCGGTGAACAGCCCGCCGGGCGTGATGAGGCCTGCCGTGGTAGGCAGCACCGACCACTGGGCTTCGTTGCCCCAGGGAGTGCTGGCGCTGAACTGCACAGACTGGCCCACGATCAGGGAGGGCGTGGCAGGCAGGACCGTCATGGTCCAGTTGATGGTTCCGGCGCGATCGCCGGAACGGTGGCCCCCAGTGCAGCCCAGGAACAGTAGGGTGAAGGGGAGCACTGCGAGGCGGGGCAGCAGGGCCATGGCGGCTCCCCTAGAAGTGCAGCAGCAGGTTCAGGGAGGCGACTCGGGCTGGCAGGTTCTGCTGGCCGAAATGGCTGGCCACGAACCTGAACTCAAGCTCGGCTCGGTCCGTCCACTGGTAGTTCGAGAGCACACCCCATTGGGCCCGGGTCCAATGGCTGGAGCCGCTGGGTGCGAACACGCCCGCAGGCGTCTCAAGTCGATTGCTGCTGTCCACGGTCCAGCGGACCAGACCGGCGCTGACGCCCAGGGACCAGCGCCGGTTCAGCCAGGAAGGATGAACGAGGTAGTCCACCGCCAGGCTTTCGGAATTCACGCTGGTGTCGAGTTGCTGATGCAGCCCCGGGCTGTCGCTGACCTGGGTCCCCTGGGGGAAGAAGGTCCACTCCACCCGCGCCCGGAGCGCCTGCCTCTCACCCAATGGATACTCACCATAAACCCCCAGGGAAGGGGCCGGGCTTGGGCCTGCCGTCAGCTTCAGGTCGCGGGCGGCGGGGAGGGCCAGACCCAATTCCAAGCCCAAACAGGGCATCGTTCCAGCCTGCATCGGAACCTGACAGGCCAAGAGGGTGAGGAGTAACCGCCTCCCGCTGGTAAGGAACTGGCTGCGCACGACAATCTCCGCTAACGGTGGAATAGCCGGGCTCCAAGGGAAAGAGTCCGGGTCAAAACATGTTATCGGATGTACTGGTTGGTTTCGCAATTAATTGTATAGAAAAAACTTAGAGTAGGTAATCTGCCCCAGGGAATTTCCCCTATCGTAATAAGAGGCATAAGTGGCTCCGGGACCTGACGTTCCCGCCCAGGACTCAGCCCTCTGGGCCTTGGGCCTCCTAGGGCTTGGCTCGGTCCACCAGACCAGCCCGAGTCGCGAAGGTGGCGATGGCCTGGGCGTTATGCAGGGCCAGCTTGAGCATGATATGGGCCCGGTGGCCCTGCTCAGTTTTCGGACTGATGCCCAGGGCTTCACCAATCTCCCGGGAACTCTGGCCCTGGCCGATGCGGATCAGAACCTGCCGCTCCCGGTCGCTGAGCAAGGTGTAGCGTTGGGCCTCCTCAGGACTGAGGCCCGAGGTGGCAAGGGCCAGTTCGCGACGTCGCAGGCGGGTTGCCACGGCGCTCAGCAGTTCCTCAGCAGAGAAGGGCTTGGTGAGGAAATCGTCGGCGCCGAGGTTCATGCCCTTACGTTGGCTTGCACGGTCCGTCCGGGCAGTCAGGAGCATGAAGGGGAGGTTTGCCAGTGCTGGATTCCGCCGAACGGCTTCCAGGACGCCAAAGCCATCAAGCCCCGGCAGCATGAGATCACAGAGGACCAGGTCGGGGAGGGGTGCCTCAAACAGCCGTTGCAGTCCCGTTTCCCCATCCGGAGCGCTGCGAACGGCATAGCCTTCCAGTTCGAGGAGCAGGCAGACGTTCTGACGGCTGTCCTCATCATCCTCGATCAATACGATGGTGGGCTTAGGCTGCATGGGCACCCCGATACAGGTCCTTCAAGCGGATCCGGATCCTGGTGCCGACGCCTTCCTGGCTATCCAGTTCCAGGTCGCCCCCCAACAGCAACAGCGCATCCCGAACAATGCTCAGGCCGAGGCCAGTTCCTCTCACGTTACCTGTGTTGGAACCGCGCTGGAACCGTGTGAACACACTGGCTTGTTCTGACTGGGGGATACCGATGCCGGTGTCCTCCAATTCCAGGACCAAGTCCATGTCGGCCTTCCGGGCACGCAGCAGAATCCGACCATCAGCAGGGGTGTACTTCTGGGCATTGCTCAGCAGGTTGCCGAGCACCTGCCGCAGCAGTTCCTCATCCACCTCGACGACCCCGAGATCCGGGGCGAGTTCCAACTCAATTCGAGTCGCTTCCCCGGGGCCTTCGAACTGGGCCGCGAGCCCCTGGAGCCAGGAAATCAGGGGTGTTTCCTGGACCTTTTTACCAACTCTGCCCGCATCCACCCGGTGGATGAAAAGCACTTCATCGATCATCCCGGTCAGGTGAAGGACTGCCAAGCGGATGCGGGAGGTCATGTCCTGGAATTGTCCAGGGTCCAACCGCTCCCGATGGCGTTCGAGGATGTCATTGCTGGTGCCAATGGCATGAAGCGGCGTTCGGAATTCATGGGAGACCGTGGTGATGAAAGCCTCCCGGAGGACCGCCAATTCGGTCCGCTCCCGCACCAGGTTCTGCAGTTCCCTTTCGCGCAGCCAGCCCTGGCGCCGCCCTCGACTGACCCAGTAGGTAGCGGTCAAACCGATGAGGTGGGCGCAGAGGTAGGCGAGAAGGATGGTGACCAGAGCCACAAAGCCCACATGCACCTTCACAAACAGCGCGAAGCAGATGCCTGGAATGGACATCAACAAGGGCACCGTGACCTTGAGCCAGCGACGATCGGGCATGACCGTGTACAGGACAAGGATGCCGATGACCTCCAGGGTGACGTTCTGGTTGTAGGTTCGCGGGCGGCTGCTCAAGACAGCAAGGTTCGACAAGCAGATACCGATGCCGAGGGCAAGAGCCCAGGCTTCCTGGCTTCGTGGACTCTGGACCTTCGATACGGCCCCCACCACGGTCGCGCATAGGCCGATGAAGCCCAGTCGCATGACCAGCAGGGCGTAGAAAGCCGGAGAGCCCCCCAGGAGTGCATGGTCGGCTGTGATCAGAAGTGCATAAACGGCACCGTACAGGATGGCGCCATAGCTCAGGATGGTGCCATCGATGGCGTGGTGATCCAGGCGGTATTGGGCCTCCTCCTCAGGGGCGAGGAGGTCCGGATTGGTCAGAAAGGGCGGGAAGCGCGACATGCGGCAGTCCGAAGGGGGGCTGCGTTCAGTATGACCGGCTTGAAGCCGTAGGCCGGATCTGACGCTCGGAAAACTTGGGGATAGAGGTATTGAGAGACTCCATGCTCATGCCCTAAATGCTTCTCATCGCCGTTGAACCAGCCCCTCTTGGAGGCACCACCCAGGTGGTACACACAGGGTCCTGTAGCCATCCTCACAAGCGGTGCAGCCGAATTCCCCACACCTGCCGAGCAGAACGGTGGGGTTCAAATCTTGTCCGATTCGGCCCCACTGGTCCAAGAGGCGTCAATGAGCGTTTGGTTCTCTAGAAACGGCCAGGTTGGATGGAACACATTCCACCCCGACTCTGTAGAGGAAACGGCTCACCGTGTGGGGGGTCGCTTTACCTTGGGCACTGTGGGGTTAGGGCAGCTAGTCTCCCTGGGCTGCGCACCACTGGCCAGGATTTCGCTGACCGGCACCAGACGATCCGGAATAACCACGTTTTCGGTCGCCGCCTGGACCACGCGGAAGGCGGTGACGTTAGGATCGGCAGGGGGAAGTTGCTTCCGTTTCAGCATGCCTCAAGTATGCGGCACCTGGGGAGGGGGCTGCCAAGTGCCTGGCTCCGGAATATATTTCAAACTGACCCACTACCAGTGCTTCCCCAACCGTGCATCTCCGGTCGCTTGGTGGTAGGGTGCGGGCAGCCCTGGAGGATTCATTGGTCCCACCATCCAGTAAGAAAATTTTCGTCCTTGATACGAATGTCCTACTGCACGATCCGAACTCCATCCTGCACTTCCAAGAACATGACGTGGTCCTGCCCATCGTGGTGATTGAAGAAGTGGACCACTTCAAGAAGGATCAGACCGAGGTGGGCCGCAATGCCCGCACCGTGTCCCGCCTGCTGGACAGGCTGCGGACCACGGGCAGCCTCAGCCGGGGCGTGCCTCTGGAAGGGGGCGGCACCCTCAAGGTGGATGTGGCCGCCCACAACCTGGACATCGGCATCCTGTCTGCGGACAAGCACAAGGCCGACAACCAGATCCTGGCCTGCGCCCGGGAGCTGCTCCATACCGCCAAGAACCAGGTGGTCCTGGTCACCAAAGACACGAACCTGCGCATCAAGGCCGACGCCATTGGCGTCCAGGCTGAGGACTACACCACGGACCGCGTGGAGATGGACGAGCTCTACACGGGCCACAAGAGCTGGGAGGTCGAACCCGACAAGATCGACCTGCTCTACGATGGCGGCCTCACGCCGGACCCCGAACTGCACCTCTATCCCAACCAGTTCCTAACCCTGGTGGACCAGACCAACGCCAGCCACACGGCCCTGGGCCGGTTCATGGTGGGCGAGGGGCTCCTGCGCCCTCTGAAGCGCATGGACGCATACCCCTGGGGCATCAAGCCCCGCAACCGGGAACAGCAGTTCGCCTTGGAGCTGCTGCTGGATCCCGCTGTCCAGGTGGTCACCCTCCTGGGCAAGGCGGGCACGGGCAAGACCCTCCTGGCCATTGCTGCTGGCCTGCAGCAGGTGGTGGACGACGAGGCCTACGACAAGATCCTCGTGAGCCGCCCTGTGATGCCCATGGGCCGCGACCTGGGCTACCTGCCCGGCGACATCAGCGAGAAGCTGCGGCCCTACATGCAGCCCATCTACGACAACCTGGAGTTCATCGTCGGGGCCAACACCGAAGCCCGGCGCCGCACCACCATGACCGCCAGCCAGCTGGAAGAGGCGGGCTACCTCAGCGTGGAGCCCCTCACCTACATTCGTGGTCGCAGCATCCCCAAGCAGTACCTGGTGGTGGACGAGGCCCAGAACCTCACGCCCCACGAGGTGAAGACCATCCTCACCCGGGCTGGGGAGGGCACCAAGGTGATCTTCACGGGGGATCCCCACCAGATCGACAACCCCTACGTGGACGCCAGCACCAACGGCCTCAGCTTCCTGGCGGAACACTTCAAGCACCTGGACATCTCCGGCCACGTCACCCTCCAGAAGGGTGAGCGCAGCAAGCTGGCTGAGTTGGCCAGCAACCTCTAGGAGGCCCCAATGGCCGATTCATCCTGGGACAATAGCGGCCAGGGCCTGCCCGCCAAGACGGGCCTGCCCACCTGGGGCAAGGTGCTCCTGGGCTGCGGTGTGGTGTCCCTGCTGGTCCTGGGAACCTGCGTGGGCGGCATCGCCTACCTGGGGCACCGGGTCAAGAAGGATCCCGATGGCTTCAAGAACAAGGTTCTGGGCTTCGCTCTGGAAAAGGTGCGACCGGAGTGGGATGACTTCCAGGCCGTGGTGGACCAGCTCCGCAGTCCCGAGGGGAGCCGAGCCCTGTATGCCGCCAACCCCGACCTGGCAAAGTCCTGGCCCACGGAGGCAGCCTTCCTGGAGGCCAGCAGCACCTGGCGCAAGGAGCTCCCTCCCCGGACGGAGCTCAGCCCCGACCTCATGGAGCACCAGGGGCTCCAGATCAACCGGGTCATGGGTGGCAAGGTGAGCATCGGCTGGAGCCCCCGCAGCGGCCGGGCCGTCTATGTCACCTTCGACCGCCCCCGGAAGGCCGGGGACAAGGGCCCCCGAAAGGTGGTCGAGCTGGAGGTCCGCTGACCAATCCCAATTGAGCCAGCGGGCTTTTTCCGCCAAGATGCAGACATGACTGCCGCTTCCGGTTCCACAACTGATGCCCTGGCCCTCCTCACGAAGGGCACAGTGACGTGCCACAAGCTGGAGCAGCTCGAGGCCAAACTCAAGGAAGGGCGGCCTTTGCGAATCAAGGCCGGCTTCGATCCCACAGCCCCCGATCTGCACCTGGGCCACGGCGTGCTCATCAAGAAGATGGCCCAGTTCCAGAAATTGGGGCACGAGGTCACGTTTCTCATAGGTGATTTCACGGGCCTCATCGGCGACCCCACCGGCAAGAAGGCCACCCGTCCCCCCCTCACCCGGGAGGAGGTGCTGGTCAACGCCGAGACATACAAGACCCAAGTATTCAAGATCCTGGACCCAGAGCAGACGAAGGTCCGCTTCAACAGCGAGTGGCTGGGCGGCATGGCTGGCGAGGCCTGGATCCGCCTGGCCTCCCGCTTCACCGTGGCCCAGATGCTGGAGCGCAACGATTTCGCCAAGCGCATGGAGGCCCGGGAGCCCATCGCCCTCCACGAGCTGCTCTACCCCCTGACCCAGGCCTACGACTCCGTGGCCCTGCAGGCGGACGTGGAACTGGGCGGCAATGACCAGCTCTTCAACCTCATGCAGGGCCGCATTCTCCAGGAAGCCTCGGGCCAGAAGCCCCAGGTGGTGCTCACCGTGCCCCTGCTGCTGGGCCTGGACGGCGTGGAGAAGATGTCCAAGTCCCTGGGCAACTACATCGGCTTCATGGAGGACCCGGACACCCAGTTCGGCAAGGCCATGAGCGTCAGCGATGCCCTCATGTGGGACTGGTACCTGCTCCTCACGGACAAGCTGCCCGCCGAGATCGAGGCCCTCAAGCAGGGCCATCCCATGGATGCCAAGAAGGGCCTGGCCCGCCAAATCGTGGCCGACTTCCACGGCGCCGCCGCCGGGGCCGAGGCCCAGGAGCGCTGGATCCGCCGCTTCTCCGAGCGCAGCCAGGAGGAGGCCCCCGAGGTCGCCGTCCCCGCCACCGCAGGTGAGGTGCCCCTGGCCCGCCTCCTGGTGGACCGGAGTCTCGCCGCCAGCCGCAAGGAGGCCGAGCGCCTCCTGGGTCAGGGCGCCGTGAGCCTGGATGGCCAGAAGGTGCTGGAGCCCAGCCTTCGGGTGACCCTCCTGCCAGGTCAGTCCCTATTGGTGAAGGTGGGCAAACTCAAGCTGGAACGATGGGTGATCACATGACGCTTCCGGCCCTCAAGGACCTCTTTGCCCGCAACCGGGCCAAGGCCACGGGCCTCTGGCGCCTGGGGCTGGAACCGAACCGCACGGTCTTCCTGGAATCCGGGGACATCGTCTTCGCGTCCAGCACCTTCCCCCAGGACCGGCTCACCCACCTGCTGGTGGAGCGGAGCAAGATCACCCAGGCCCAGCTCGACTACGCCATGGCCAACCTCAATCCGGGCATGTCCATCGGCAAGAACCTCATCGAGATGGGCTTCATCACCCAGCGGGATCTCCTGGAAGTGGCCCGGGCCCAGGTCGAGCGGGTGGTCGCCGCCAGCATGGCCACCCCGAACGCCATCCCGTCCTTCGAGAGCCGGGAGCTGGACGCCACCACCGTGCGCCTGCCCTTCGACACCCCCGGCATGCTGCTGAGCGGGGTGCTCAGCCTGGAGGACCGGGAGGCGGTCCTGGAGGAGTTGGGTCCCCTGAACCAGGTGGTGGTCCTGGAGGGACGTCGCCACCAGGAGCTGACCCTGACCCCGGATCTGGCCAAGCTGCCCACCCTCCTGGATGGCAGTCGGACCCTCATGGAGCTGAGCCGGGAGGCCGGGGTGGAGCCCTTCCGCCTGGGGGCCTTTGTCCTCTTCCTCCGCGAGATGGGCTGGGCCCGCCTCCACGAGCTGCCCCCCCTGGATCGCCGGGCCCTGGAGCGGGCCCTGGACCCCCAGGAGGCCGCCATCACCCCCGCCC
>Ga0118677_10010184_pt2 | contig 14019 bp, 14 predicted proteins | sample AliMusrvi5mmetaG_FD_86154 | JGI IMG/M metagenome (GOLD analysis project Ga0118677, IMG submission 86154) | reverse complement strand
GTTCACGGTGCTGTCGAAGTCGCTGCGGCCGATGCCTGACAAGTATCACGGGTTGGCGGACCGGGAGACGAAGTACCGCAAGCGCCACCTTGACCTGATGGGCAATCCGGCGAGCGCAACGTTGTTTGTGACGCGCTCATTGATGCTGGCGGAAATCAGGAAATTCCTCCAGGACCGGGGGTTTCTGGAAGTGGAAACCCCGATGCTCCAGGATATCCCCGGCGGGGCCGCCGCCCGCCCGTTCGAAACCTATCACAACGCGCTCGGCATGCCGCTCACCCTGCGCATCGCCCCGGAACTGTTCCTCAAGCGCCTGCTCGTCGGCGGCTTCACCAAAATTTTCGAGCTCAACCGGAATTTCCGCAACGAAGGGATTTCGCGCCGCCACAATCCGGAGTTCACGATGTTGGAAGCTTACTGGGCGTTCTCCGATTTCGAGGGCATGGCCAACCTCGTCGAGGATCTCACCTGCCACCTCGCGGAAAAATTCTGCGGCGGCCTGAAAATCGAGCACCGGGATGACGAGGGCAACGTGACACGGACCATCGATCTAACAAGGCCGTGGCGGCGTGCCAATTATCACGACCTCATCATGGCAGCGGCAGGCGCGGATTTTTTCGACCTGACACCCGCCCAGCGCCGCGCGAAGTGCGATGAACTCGGCGTGCAGATCTCCCCGGAAATGGAAGATCACGAGGTGGTCCAACAGGTTTTCGAGAAGAAGGTCGAGGAACACACCTTCGATCCCTGTTTCGTGACCCGCGTCGCCAGCGAACTCGTCCCGCTGGCCAAGGTCAGCCCGGGCGGTCGGACCGTCGAGGTCTATGAACTCATCATCAACGGCCAGGAAATCTCACCGGGTTACTCGGAACTCAATGATCCCGATGTCCAGCGCCAGCGCCTCGAGCATCAGGCCGGTGGCGAGGAAGAACAAAAGGTCGACTACGAATTCATCGAAACCCTTGAACACGGCATGCCCCCGGCCGGCGGCATCGGCATCGGCATCGACCGCCTGGTCATGATGCTCACCGGTGCCCCCACCATCCGCGACGTGGTGCTGTTCCCGCTGCTGAAAAGGCGGGAGTAGGTTGGGCTTGAGGATTCCGGAGTGGTTGGAATCGTCTGGTGATAGGTCTCCATCCGGCCGATTTGCCACCATTTTTCCAAAAAACTCGCCGATTGGGCAAAAAAACCTTGCGTGCCGGGGAGACCCGTGGTGTTCTCCCCGCCCGCCCACGGGGGGCGGACCTACAAATTTCTCCATACGGCCATGGCCTACGCAGTGATCAAAACCGGCGGTAAGCAATACCGCGTTCAACAAGGCACCAAGTTCGACGTCGAAAAACTCGACGCGGAAGTGGACACGGAAGTTCAATTCGACGTGTTGCTCGTCGGCGAAGGCGAAACCGTGAAAATCGGCGCGCCGATCGTGGAAGGTGCTTCGGTGACTGCCAAGGTGGTCACGCAATATCGCGGGCCCAAGGGGATCGCGTTCAAATACAAGCGCCGCAAGGGATTTCACAAAACCAAGGGCTTCCGACGCAGCCTGACGACGCTCGAAGTGACCTCGATCGCCGGTTGATCATCCACCACTCACCCACCTGATTTTATGGCCCATAAGAAAGGACAAGGTTCCGTCAAGAATGGTCGCGATTCACGCGCCAAACGTCTCGGTTTGAAAAAATCCGGCGGTCAAGCCGTGATTGCCGGCAACATCCTGATCCGCCAGCGCGGCACGAAAGTGCATCCAGGCGTCGGTGTCGGCATGGGCCGTGACCACACGCTGTTCGCGTTGCTTGACGGCAAGGTGATGTTCGACAAGGACTCCCGCCGCGTCAATGTGATCGCCGCCGCTGCCGCCAACTAGCGGATTTTCACAACATTTTCCGCAAGCAAGCCGCTTCCGCCACCGGGAGCGGCTTTTTGTGTGGGGGAGTTCGTGATGGATTTCAGAAATGCCCGGTCAGACCGACCACCGGGCCGAGGGCGTCAAGCCCCGGATTGGGATCGCTCGCGCCGCCGTTGGAAAGGTGTTGGAACCACTGACAATCAAGAGTTCATCCCCATTGCGGCTTGTCAGGTGTCACAGCTTGCCGGACACTCGCCTTTGACAACCATCCATGCCACCCGCGCCACTTAGCGGCATGCCCCGGCGGCATGCCAGCATCCGCATGACCCTGCGGCTTCTTTCCCTGCACGTTTGCGTGCTGGTCCTTGGCTGGTACTGCGGTTGGATCTGGGCCGCAGTCGGCGGTTCGCTGGTCTGGCTCGTGATGGTCTTCGGCAGCCTGTATCCCCACAGCCGCTTGTTCGGCGATGCCATCCGGCGTTTCCCAACCGCAGAGCGCGCCGTCATCCTGACCATCGACGACGGTCCCTGCGCCGATACCGACGAGATCCTCGGCCTGCTGGCGGCGCATCATGCGCGGGCGGTGTTTTTCCTGATCGGCGAGCACGCCATGCGCCGCCCGGATGATGTGCGGCGCATCATCGCCGCAGGCCACCTGATAGGAAATCACACCCACACCCACCCGGCCTATGCCTATTGGAGTTTTCCGCCGTGGCTCCACCGCCGCGAACTGGGTCGCTGCCAGCAGGCGCTAACTGCCATCACCGGCTCTCAACCCCGCTTGTTCCGGGCACCCGTCGGCATGAGAAATCCCTACTGCAATCCCATCGCCGCCGAGTTTTCCCTGCAAGTCATCGGCTGGCAGGCCCGCGGTTTCGACGGTGTCACCAACCCGCCGGAAAAAATCATCGCGACCATCCGCCGCGGTCTCTGCCCCGGTGCCATCGTCGTCCTGCATCAAGGGCTGCCCCACTCGCCGGATGTCATCCGGCGCACGCTTCAAATGTTGGTTGAGGACCACTGGACCCCGATCCTGCCGGAGGCTTGGTTGGCAAAATAATAACGATTCCGGACGATCTCCGGGTTCCCTCCGGCTCACGGCCTCCCGGAACCTCACCAAGCACCTTTTCGCGGCACTCGTTCCGCTGCCACACGGGTCATCGGGCAAACCCCGAGCTTTGCAAATCGATTCTTGGCAATGTGGCCCGAAAAGCTAGTTTCCGGCTCGCCGAGGATTCCTCATGTTTTTGAAGAACTCCCATATTTTTCCCCAAGATCCAGCCGAATTCAAGCATCGGTCGGCTGCGGCATTGCGGTCTTTTCGCCGCTTCATCGCCTGTTTCTCCCTCACCCCCTCAGCACCGCTCGCGCATGCTTAAGACAACCGTGGAAGATATCATCCTGGAAAATGACAGGCGGGGCATCTCATTCCTCAAGCCATACCTGCCAGCGGACTATTGCGGCAAGGCGGCGCTGGCGGTTCTCAACTGCCCAGGGACCGCATTCATCGTCACCGGATTTCACATAGCGGACGCCAACTCGCCCGAAACCGACGGCCCGCCCGGGGCGATCGCCCTCGCGGGGGCATTGACGGCACTCGGATGCAAAGTGTGTCTCGTCACAGACCGGTTCTCATCCGCCCTTCTGCAAAGCCTCTCCGAGGGCACCTATCCGATCATCGTTTTTCCGTTGGCTGATTATTCCGGGAGTCAGGCGTTCGCTGCGGATGTGCTCGCTGAGCACGCGCCTTCAGTTATCATATCCATTGAACGTTGCGGAGTAACCGCCGACGGGACCTATCTGGATATGCGCGGCCAGGATATCTCCGATTGCAATGCGAAGATCGATTGTTTGTTTGCCGGGCATCCGAATACCATCGGCATCGGGGACGGGGGCAATGAAATCGGGATGGGGAATTACGCCGAGATCATTCCCCGCTCCGGCAAATTGGTGAATCGCCCAGGTGTGACCAGGACGACCCATACGATTATTTCAAGCGCCTCCAACTGGGGCGCGTATGGTTTGATCGCTGAATTATCCGGGATGGCCAACCGGAACCTGTTGTTATCGCCTGACGATGAGGCGGATCTCATCCGGCGATCCGTCGAATGCGGGGCCGTTGACGGGGTGTCCGGGAAACGTGAGCCGCGAGTTGACGGCTTCGATCTGCGGGAAAATGGCGAATTGCTGTCAAAGCTCCACCAATATCTTGGGCGGAAATCACAACTTCAATGAGTACGAAATCCGACCACGCGCGAGTTCTTGCGGAACGCCATCCGGTCTTTACCATCCATCCGCCCCGGGTCGATTTCACGGGCGATTCGATGGCTATCACCTACCGGTTCAGCGCCTCGGGCGGGTTGGGTTTCGGTTCCGTCACGCGCATTTGCGGGAACCCCGCAGGCAATGAGTCCGCACTCAGGAGGTTGGCGGTTTATGCCGCCATGGTGGAGTCTTTGAGTTATTGGAAATCCTGCTTCTCCCCAAAAATCGTGATCGAGCCGGATATCCCGCGCGCCGCATTCCAATGGTTCGAGGATTTGATGCTGCATGGAATGATGGAATATCGATTCACGAATGGTCTCCCCGCCCGGTTCGTTCCCGAAATCGATTGGCATGACGACAGCGAATTGGCGATCCTGGCTGAGGTCGGAGACACGGTGCCTCTTGTGCTGGCCAGCGGGGGAAAGGATTCGACTCTCACCCTGTCCCTGCTGGCGTGCGACGGCCCCATGACCGCATTCGTGCTGAATCAATTGCCGGCCGCTGACAGGGTGCTCGCCGCCTTTCCCGATGTTGCGATCGTGAGGGCCGAACGGAACATCGATCCCGCGCTCCTCGAATTGAACAGGAAAGGCTATTTGAACGGGCACACCCCGTTCTCCGCGTTGCTTTCGGTTCTATCAACCATTGCGGCGGTTCTGGCCAAGGCCCCGCTGGCGGTCGCTTCCAACGAGGCGAGCGCGGAGGCTTCCTTCGCAACCCATGAGGGCATGGAGGTGAACCACCAGTATTCCAAGAGTTCGCGCTATGAAAACGGCTTCTCGGATCTTATCAAGCGGACCATTCGTGGAGCGCCCCGCTGGTTCAGCATGCTCCGCCCGCTGTCGGAACCCCAAATCTGTTTGTTGTTATCCAAAAGAAGGGATCTCCTTTCGCTTATCACAAGCTGTAACAGGAATCAATCGGTCGGCTCATGGTGTGGATGCTGTCCCAAATGCGTTTCAACGTGGATTCTCCTGCATCCCTATGTCGCTACCGCGGACCTCATAACGCTTTTCGGCAAGGACGCGCTGGTGCAAGGCGAGCATCTTCTGAACGCTCTCTTGGGCAAAAGTGATTGCCGGCCGCTTGAGTGTGTGGGAACGCCGGAGGAGTTGGACGCCTCGCTCCGCGCGATCGCGGGCGAAACGACACCCCTCAAGCGCATCCTGGCCCGCTTCCCGGCAGCGGCCCATTCGATTCCCGCGAAATATGAACAACTGCTCAAACATTCCCTGGAGGACGCCCGCTATGATTGAAACGATTCTATCAGCGAGTTGCATCGCGGTGGCCGGCTTGGGAAAGGAAGGCCGCACCACCATATCGTGGCTTCGCCGCAAGGGATATTGCGGGAAAATAATCGGGGCTGATCTGGTTGAGCGCGAGATGCCGGAAGGCGCGGATGAAGTTTGCTTCGGGAATGATTATCTGGCAAGAATCCGGCTGTCTCCGCTCATTTTCAGGGCTCCTGGGATTCCACTAGACAGGTTCCTGGGCGCGGGATGTCTGGCGGGGGCCATCACCAGCCAGAGCGCCATCATCCTCGGGAATTGCATCGTGATCGGAGTAACAGGGACCAAGGGAAAAAGCACGGTCGCTTCCCTCATTGCCCATATTCTAACCAAAGCCCGGGTTCCCTGCCATCTGGCGGGTAATGTGGGAACCCCGTTCTTCGAGTTGCCTGATAACGCCTGGAATGAGGTGATCGTGGCCGAACTCTCGTCACATCAACTCCAGGATGTCCGATGCTCTCCTCACGTCGCGGTCCTCCTCGGGATCGTTCCGGAACACCTCGATTATTATGATAGTTACGAATCCTACGTCCGGGCGAAGATGAATATCGTGTCACATCAGAACACGGAGGACACCCTTCTGGTGACACCCGATTGCGCACACGGTCGACAGGCCATCGCACAGGCGAAAGGCTCGGTTGTGACTTTCGGACATGCGCCCGAGGCGGACTTCTTCGTTGACGGACAGGAGGTGTTTTTCGCGGGCAAACCGGTGATCAACTCGGGTTTCCTGCGGGGAAGCCACAACGCCGTGAATGTCGCCGCAGCGCTTGCGGCATGTTCGGCCGCGGGAGTGGGCATCCAGGATGCCGCAGGGTATGCCATGGATTTCAAACCTCTCCCTTATCGGTTGGAAACCGTGGCCGTACTGGGAGGAATCGAGTTTATAGATGATCCGCTCGCGACGACACCGGAGGCCCTGATCGCCGCCATCGGGGCTTTCGAGGGAAAAATCGGCGCGATCATCTGCGGCGGTCACGAACGGGATCAGGATTACACCTGGGCCGCCGAGGCCATATGCGAAAGCCGCGCGAAGGTGCTGGTCGCTTTTCCGGTTACCGGTGAACGAATCGCATCCCAGGTGATCGCCTGCGCGCGGTCATCCGGGGCGTCCCCGCCTGTCATTGTTCCCGCCACCACCATGGACGCCGCGGTTGCGGCCGTGTTCAAATATTGCGCTTCGGGCGACGTGTGCCTGCATTCGCCCGGCGCGCCGAGTTTCGGCCAGTTTGATAACTACAGGGAAAGAAGCAGGGCATTCCGCGAGGCCATTTCGGGGTTCATATCATAAGCGTTGGGCTTGAAGCCCCGACATCGGTCACCTCCCGATTGGTGAGTTTCTATCCGTTCTCCTTTTTCAAATCCCTGACACTCCACAACATCCCCGCCGCCGCTGCTCCGCTGCCCCGCAACTTCCGTGCCCCGTCCTTGCGCTTCGGCCCGAACCGGTCACGGCACCGTCGGAAAACCTCATCCACAAACCCACGGCTCCCAATCACCGCACCATCCGTGAAATACCGGACCCGGCACCGCAGCATCTTGCCGATCGCCACATCCCGACTCCGCTGCAACCGCTCCATCTCCGCGTCCACCGCCGCCTTTCTCAACCCCTTCCTTACCACCTTCACCGAACGCTCACCCCGTTCGTTTGCCACCTCCTTGAGCTTTTCCCCACCCTCTTCCAACAAGATCATCCGATACCTTTTGGAAACCTCTCCCGGCCAGTGCCCCGCGTCAGCATCCCACCCCTGGTGGGCCATGATCGCCCGCACCAATCCCGCACGCGCTTTCTTGCCAATGCCCTTCGGCCCGCCGCCCATCGCCTCACCATAACTGCTCCAGCGATAATCAGCCGGGTCCGCCACCATCCCGGCTCTAACAGGATTCAAATCGATGTACGCCGCTATCGTCCGCGCCGCTATTTCATCCTCGACCAGCACACTTTTGAACCGCGATTCCCACAGCGTCCCTGTCCGCTTGTGCTTCGCATTGAACCACCGCGTGAATCGCTGCAGCAGGGTTATTATTCGTCTGGCCCCTAATCTGAGGTAACCCTCATCCCGCCGGGGGGAAGGGAAAAAGCGGCGGCAAGGCCCCGTACCGCATCCCCCAATCGGGTTACCCCAGCTATTTGTTAGATCCAGCGTCCTTGACCGGTGGCCGATTGGGAGACATAATCGGGTGGGCGATTTTCCCGACGGATTTCGCCATCTGGAGCGCTTTTCCATCCAAACACTCATGAATACCGAAACTGTCATCGAAGTTCTGCAGAACCACTTCACCTGGGGGTTGCTTCTCGGTTTGTTATTCGCCGGATTCATCTGGAAATCCGGTTTCACTGCCCGCCGTCACGCGATCCGCGAATTCAAACGCGTATCGGCTGAAATGCGCGAACTCCAAAGCCACCTCAACACCCAGCTCAAGATCAACGCCAGTGGCAACGACACGCTTCAAGGCGAATTGGAATCGTTGCGGCGGCAAAACGAAGTATTGCGGGTCAACAATGCCGCCCTCCAGCAGAAACCTGGCCGCGGCGAAATGCGCTTGCTCCAGATTTACGAAATCGCCGCGCGGTCGATGCGCGAGCAGGCTCCCGGGTTCGCCCCGGTGTGGGAAAAGGCCCTGCGTCAGGGCGAATCCGAAGTGGAAGCCGCCGAGTCCGGTCTCCGGAAACTCGTCCGCCGCGTGTTGCCGGCATTGGGGAATTCCCATGCCGCCCAAGCGGGAGTCGTCTTTTCCGAGGATCCGGCCAGCAACGTGTGATCTTTGAGGGCTAGGGACTAGGGACTAGCAAAGAGTGGCGAATTCCATCTAGCCCCTGACGCCTAGCCGCTAGCCCCTCAATTCGAGCCTTAGAGATACGGATTTCCAGCAGCCTCCCTGGCGATGGTGGTGGCCGGTCCGTGCCCGGAATGCACCCGGGTGGCCGGTGGCAAAGTGAGCAGGTGCCGGGCGATGCCATCTAACAACATTTGTGTGCTGCCGCCGGGCAGATCGGTGCGACCGATGGAGCCGGCAAACAGGGTATCGCCCGAAAACAACACACCATCGGCCGACAGGTAAAATGTGACCGCGTCCGCCGCGTGCCCGGGAATGTGGGCCAGCGACATTTCCAAACCCGCGAGGCGCAACGGTTGGGAAACGTCCAGCAGCGCGTCGATCTGATAGGGTTCTACCGCGATCGGCATGCCCCAGGCGCGTGCCAGCGATTCGAGCGTGAGATCGGTGGAATAGGCCGCGAAGGCATGCAGCCGCGCGCCCGCCTGCCGCAACGCGGCGGCATCCAGCACATGGTCGTAATGCTGGTGGGTGAGCAACACGTCGTCCACCCGCACGCCCTTGTTCGCCAGCCAGCCCGCGACGCCTTCCGGCGCGTCAACGAGGAGGTTGCCGTCGGGTGTTTCGATCAGATAGCCGTTGGTTTCGGTGTTGCCACCGGTGTAGGGGGTGATTTTCATGGGGTGGTGTTATCCTTGTTCAAGGTGCGATGCCTGCTTCTGTTGCATTAAACCATGATACTTCTTCGCAGATGTAAGACAAGATTGCCGGCGTTCCATTCGGAGTTCGGTTAAATGTCTGGAATTGAGATCATTTCCCCCTTCTTGGGAACAGGATAGCCCCGACTGGCCGCGATGAGAGGCTCATCACCCTGATGTCCCAACACCAGGATGCCCTCTCCTTTCAAGTGTTTTCGGGCATCACGTGCGCGCTTCATCGAATCCATTTGCTGAGCGACCGTTTCAATGGCAACACGGGGAATGATTCGTCCCTGAACCGAACGGAAAAGTTCATTGATCCGAGCTTGGCCACTCTTGCTATGACTGAATATCCGATTTCGAATGGCGGGATCCAAGCTGGCCACAAAGTTGACCGGTAACTGTCCTGCTTCGATCAACCATTGGATGGACTTCTTACCTTCGGAACTAAGAGAACTCTTTTTGTCACGATTCAAACCAGTTCTCAAAACATGAGAGTTCGCTCGGACAACTCCAATCCAGAATTTCGACCTTTGATCGTCAATCCTGACAAGCAGGCATAATTCTCCGACAGCCTCTTTTGGAATCATCCAATCCTTCAGAACGGTACATTTAATATCAACTTCAGTATCAACGACGCGAATATCGAGTTTGTTTCCTCTGGGAAGCTCAAAATCGAATTTGAATAGAATCTCAACTTTGGTTCCGATATATGTTTTCTCTGTCTTTTCCAATGATTGCACCGACCATCTTCCTGTACGCATTCCATCGATTACCTCGTCCAACGCTCTTCTCAGTGTGACAGCGGCTTGCGCTTCAAAGCCACTTTTCCGTAAGAAGAATTCAACAACCTTCGCAAGTTCTGGATCGACATTATCGGTGTCTATAGCGTTCATTAATAGAGTCAGGAAATATGGAATTTTGAAGAACTCATTGAACAAATTGCCTCTTTGATCCGCAAAGCAACGGCTCGTGCCACTGGAGGCGGGAAAGCATTACCGATCTGACGATAAGCAGCGGTTTTTCCACCAGAGAAATGCCAATCGTCAGGGAATCCTTGAATACGGGCCGTCATGCGGAGAGTCAGTCTAGGCATGTCATTAAAGCCTTTTGGAGGCGCGAACTCGGCGAGAGACTTGCCATTTACTCCCAAACTAGCCCACGCGGTTCTGGCACGGGTCGGGCCAAGGTCCGCGCCCCCGTGTTTTTTCGATCCTCCTACGATGGTTGGGGCGATTTCATTGGCATTTGAAGCCCACGCCAAGGCTCCTTCCCAGCCGTTAGCCGCCATCAGATCCACCAGGGATTCACCAACAGTCTTGGTTGGAGTTCCATCGGTGAGAGGCATGGGAGGGTAGAAGTTTTTCGCCAAATCTTCCCGTATGGCCACCACCACAACGCGGGGACGGAGTTGTGGAACGCCGTAATCCGAAGCATTCAACAGATGCCAGCTTGCATCATACCCCATCTTTTTGAGCTGTTTCTTAAGACTCATGCGGTAGTCCGTAAACACAGCATCGAGGAACCCTCTCACGTTTTCAAGCATCACTGCCTTTGGGCGGCACTCGTCGACCAATCGGAGGGCCTCGGGGAAAAGGTCCCGTTCGTCGGCCGAACCGAGCTGTTTGCCAGCCACTGAAAAGGGCGGACAGGGCACCCCACCCGCAAGCAGATCAACACCCTTGAATTCCTTCGCTGAGAAATTCCGGACATTGTCCTCGATGATGTTCCATTCCGGGCGATTTAGCCGGAGGGTGGCGCAAGCGTGACTGTCATATTCAACATGGGCGAGAGCATCAAACCCTGCCCATTCCAGCCCCAAAGCCTGACCGCCGGCTCCAGCACAGATTTCGACGCAAGTGAGACTTGAGCGATTCTTAACTGGCTGTGATTTTGTTTTCATGAGTTCAAATGAACACAAGCGGGGCTACACGTCAATCAATAAAACCAGATGCCCGGTGGAAAGCCAAAAAACGACTTCTTTTGTCTTTGTTGCATGGTTCCATCCAATCGGCCTGATCAAAATCCGATTGATACTTGACTGATCGGGGATGCTTTGGATCCCCGGTTCACGCGGCGGCGAAATCCGGATCGCGGGTGGCGCGGACGGCGGGATTCGGGAGTGCTTCGCCTTTGGCGAGGCGGTGGGAGATTTCGTCGCGGACGATGGCGCAAAGATCGGCGTAGGTATCCTCTTCGTGATCGCCGTGGCAGACACCGCCGAAGTAGAGGTCCGGGCAATAGCCGATGTAGCACAGATCCTCATCGGACCAGCGGACAAAGCGATGGTAGCGGTCTTCGGGTTTCATGGCGGTTTTCTGGGAAGAAGTTTAGTGCAAGGTCTTGGATTCGGCAATGGCTTTCGCGACCTGGCGTTCCTGATACGTCTTTACGTCGTCACCTTCCGCTCCACTCACGGTGATCAGTCCTTGAAACGATGGGTGTTTGAACTGGCGGTGGGATCCCTTTTGACGGTCCACGACGAAACCGGCTTTGCGAAGCTCTGAGATGAGTTCCCGGATTTTGCGAGGCATAAGATTGAGGTGATCAGTCACGCATGCGCCATGGCCACCAGGCGAGCAGGTAGAGACCGGTGGTGACCGGGATCATCACGAGCAGGCGCAGCGGGTAGTCGCCGAGCACATCGAGCGGGGTGGGCGCGCCCGGTTTCGATGGCCCGACGAAGCCGTAGGTCCAACCGAAGATCCGATCCAGGACCACCAGCAGGATGAAGTAGCAGAAGGTGAAGATCCAGGCGTTGCGCAGGTCGCGCAGGTTGGGGCGGAACCGTTGCACAACCAACACCTCCACCACCGTCAGGGGAATGAACAAGTGGTAGCCCCAGAAAACCCAGAACTCCAGCGTGCCATAACCACCGCCGATAACCGGCGTCAGGAAGGCCCAGATGCAAAGTGTCACGGTCCAGAAATACAGGACCGATTTCCAGATGCGCCACGGTCCCAGCACCGCGGCCGCGCCGATGAGATTGGCGAGATTGCAGAAATGCAGCGGCAGGCTGTAGTCCCAGGAAAGCCGGGGTGGCAGAGCACAGAACACGGCACTCGCCACCCACATCACGAGCCCGCCATAACCCGCGAACCGGCGCAAGCGGCGCAATACCGCAGTGTCACCCCGGTCATTGGCGCGCTTTCCGGCCAGGCCAAAGAGCAACACCAACGCCACGCAACCTAACAGGCAGGCGAGGTGCGAAACCGAACCGGTCTGGAATTGATCGGCTGGGGAAACAATGCCGGTCAGCATCTGATGCGCCTATTTCGCGGCGTTCTTCTTGCGGTCGATGAGCGAAGGAATGAGCATGGCCAATCCGAAGACAAGCAGCACGCCGCCCCAGCCCAGGTTGATGTTCATGTCGAGCGAGCATTTGTACATCTTGGCGTCCGCGTAGGTGATGAGTCCGTAGGCTCCCAGCATCACGCCGAGGAGGGTAAAGTAGAGTCCGATAGGCAGGCGAAGGTCGAGTCCCATGATGGTGGATGGTTAATAGTTGAGGATTACCAGAAGACGATGTTGAGGGCCACACAGCCGATGAGCAGGAGGATGCCGATGACGGACGGACGCAGCCACCACGAGTCCTCGTGGTCCACGATCTTCGGGGTGAGCGAATAGACCAGGCCCTTGAGTTCCTCATCGCTCTTGGTGCGGGCGGTCACCAGCGAAACCACCAGGGTGATGACAAAGCAGGCGATGAACGCGAAGCTGGCGAGCCAGAAGTTCTGGGCCATGTCGCTGCCAAACTGCAGGCACTTGGGCACGCCGTCGAGTTTCGTGCCCATGACCCGCCAGATCCAGCCGCCCTTGATGCCCAGCGCGTTGCCCGTCGCCGTGGAAAGCGCGTGGAACGTGGCGGAGGTGCCGATGCCGCCCAACAGCCCGAAGAACGCGCCGTGGCTGGTGGTGCGTTTCCAGAACATCCCTAACAGGAATGTGGCGAACAGCGGCGCGTTGACGAAGCCGAACACCAACTGGATGATGTCCATGGCGTTCGACCAGTGGCTTACCAGATAGGCGCAGACGATGCTGAGCAGGATGCCGACCACGGTGATGGCGCGGCCCATCCAGGCGTAGTGTTCGTCGCTCTTGTTCTTGGCGATGTATGCCTGATAGAGATCGTAGGTCCAGACCGTGTTGAAGGCGGTGACGTTGCCCGCCATGCCCGACATGAACGAGGCCAACAGGCCGGTAAGCGCCAGCCCTAACAATCCAGGCGGGCAGTATTTCTTCACCATCGAGAGGATCACCCCGTCATAATTGATTTCGACCACGGCGGCCTGGAGTCGGGATTCGATCTGGCGGGTTTCCAAGGTGGCAGACTCCTTGATCAGGGCGGCCACTTTGGCTGGGTCCATCTTCGCGCCAGTGGCTGTGGCCACACTTTCCAAGGCGGCGGGAGCGCTCAGGGAGGCACCGGCTTTGATCGCAGGCACAGCCTTGTCGTATTCGGAGGCCGTAAGGGGTTTCGTCGGAAAATGATAGCCGTCTTTGGCGGTCAGCGCGAGGCCGGCGGCGATCATGCCGGGCAGGATGACGAGCACTGGGAAGATCATTTTCGGCAGCGCGGCGATGAGCGGGGTGCGGCGCGCGGCACTCATGTTTTTGGCGGCCATCGCCCGCTGGACGACCAGGAAATTGGTGCACCAGTAACCGAAGGACAACACGAAACCCAGACCGAAGAGCATCGCGAACAAATCCACGCCCATCGGGTTGTGGCTCGGTCCCCCGATCAACGGCGTCCAAGCGCTGGTCCAGGCGTCCGGCTGGAAAGTGTGGGTGTTGAGTTCAAGGGAGGGTGCCTTGTCGGCGACCTGGCCTAACAGGCCCTTCAGTTTGTCCCAGCCACCGACGTCTTTCAGTCCCAGATAGACGATCGGGGCGAAGCCGAGCACGATCATGAAGAACTGGAGCACTTCGGTGTAGATGGCGGAGGTCAGTCCGCCCTTGAGCACGTAGGCCAGCACGATGGCCGAGCAGATCCACAGGCTGACGTCATAATTCCAACCTAACAATTGGTTGAGCAATTTTGACAATGCATTCATCGAGATGCCCGAAGCGAACACGGTCATCACCGCGAACGAGATCGAGTTCAGGCAGCGGGTTCGCTCGTCGAAGCGCATCTTGAGGT
>Ga0118677_10010623_pt1 | contig 14020 bp, 10 predicted proteins | sample AliMusrvi5mmetaG_FD_86154 | JGI IMG/M metagenome (GOLD analysis project Ga0118677, IMG submission 86154) | reverse complement strand
GCATACTCCTTCTTTGCTATTGTAATCTACTGTAATATGAACAGATTGGTCTTTACCAACATACTCAACTTTCGTTACATGCCATTCTTCTCCAAAATTTAAAAGAGATTCAAATAATTGTTCATCTTGCATAATCTTTTTTAATGCAAATTAAACTATTTCACACGATACCCAGTTAAACTATTTATTACGGACCTTAATTATTCCAGAATATTGAAAGTCAAAATTTAAAAAGTTGAATTCGTAGCGACAGATTTTAATTCGTATTAAATAATTTGAGACCGTCGCGACAAGCTTGAATTTGTATCAAATAACTCAGATCTGTGTAAAATACCTTGATTTCAAATTAAATAATCTGAATTTCTTGCTTCAACCTTTAAACAGAAAAGGTTCACGGGATTGTCAAACTTATAGCGTAATTCCAATGCGAAACAGCAGCATCGGAAGTAATTATCCTGTATCAGAAAAAATATTCCCGCATTTTGTCAAACACGGAACAGTAGTTGTTCCAATGTTGCCGGAGGAATTTCATTGTCCAATAAATAATAACCTGCCAATTCCAAAGGTGTTTTTGTCATTGATATAATATCAACTGGGTCAATATGGTTCAACATACGCTTCGGATCGTTGACTTTTGGGGTTGTTTTACAAACATGAAAAATTGGAAAAAACTTTCCATGTTAGCGGCTCCAACGAATCCGAAGGATTCAAATGTTTATAGAAAATGAAAGACAATAGGACATACGACCCCGATGGGGTCGCGCCCTCCGATGTAACATTTCTGCTATAAACATGAAATCCCTTTGGGATTTTTCGCTACTTGTTGACTTTCCATGTTTTTTTCCAAACCCGGAAAGTCTTTGATAATATCTTTAATAAAACCTGCCCTGATTTCATAATCCACAATGACTATCAATGACAATAAATGACCATGAATGACAATAAATGACTACAAATGACAATGAATGCCCACGAATGACAATAACGAATCATTCAAACAATCTCCCACAAGAAAAATTTTACTAATTTTGACAATCCAAATTTTATATAATTGGAGCATTTTTAATTTGTAAAATACTATAATGAAAGTTTATAAAGACATTGAAGATTTTAAACCCATCCATAATGCAGTGGTGACTACCGGCACTTTTGATGGTTTGCACAAGGGCCACAAGGTGATTATTCAGCGCATTAAAAAGCTGGCTGCCGAATCAGGAGGGCAGTCAGTGGTGGTTACTTTCTATCCGCATCCGCAACTTGTTTTACATCCCAACGAAAAATACCTATATATCCTCAACACACAGGAGGAAAAAATAAAACTTTTCGAAGACCACAATATTGATCATTTGGTTTTTATTCAGTTTACACCCGAATTTGCAAAATTGTCGTACACGGATTTCATCAAAAACATTTTGGTTGATAAGCTGCATGTGCATAAGCTTGTGATCGGCTACGACCATCATTTTGGCAAGGACCGCGAAGGACAGTTGCAACACCTGGTAGATTTCGGCAAGCAATTTAATTTTGATGTTGAACAAATTCCGGCGCAGAAAATCGGCGATGTGATGGTGAGTTCAACCAAGATACGCAAGGCTTTGCTGCTGGGAGCAATTTTGTCGGCCAACAAATTTCTGGGATACCGTTATTTGTTAAGTGGACGTGTGGTGAAAGGCGACGGTATTGGCCGAACCCTGGGTTTCCCAACTGCCAACATCGAACTGAACGACCCTCATAAACTTGTTCCTGCCAACGGTGTTTATGCAATTGAAGCGGAAGTTAAAAATCTGCGCTACGGCGGCATGCTCAACATTGGAACACGCCCTACTTTCAATGGCGTGAAGCTGGTGATAGAAGCGAACATTTTTGATTTCGATGAAAATATTTACTACGAAACTCTGCACATCCGTTTTGTTGAACGTCTGCGCAACGAAATTAAATTTGAAAACATCGAATTGCTACAGGAACAACTGGTGAAAGACAAGGAAAATTCTTTGAAGATGCTCAAGAAAAACAAGGAAGAGTTTTAAGAATTGTTTGAAGGGTTTGAAGAGTTTGTGGTTTGTGGTTCGTAGTTTGAGGTTGTTTTTGAAAGATAAATTGAAGGTGTTGAATAAAAATCCTTAACTTTGTTTATCTCTGCAAAATAATTTTTGTTTTCAGGCGTTTGGGTAGTTTTAAACTGCAGGTTGAGGAAACCGGGAATTCATTAAAAATTAAAAAGAGGGAACATGATCATGAAAACTTCAATAATAAAAATAATCGCTTTTTTGCTGATGTCTGCAGGGTTTACAGCATCTGCACAAATGCTCGATTCGGCAACTCTTGCCACCAAACCTGTTTATACAAACCTTGCCGAAGCGCTCAAGAATCCTGATAAAGTTTACAGGCTGAACCTTCGCCATCAGAAGCTGAAAAAAATTCCCGATGGTGTGTTCACCCTCACAAACCTTCAGGAACTAAACCTGAGCAAGAACAAGCTGAAAAGCATTCCCAAGGATATTGCAAAACTCAAGAATCTTGAAATTCTGAACATGTCGTCGAACAAACTGGATTCGCTTTGCCCCGAGATCGGGCAGCTTGTAAATATAAAGAGACTTATACTTAACCAAAATGTGATCAACTTTTTGCCGGCATCCATCAGCAACCTCACTAAAATGTATTTCCTCGACATGTGGGGGAACAACATTCAATCGCTGCCAAAAGAAATCGTAAAGCTGAAAAGCACACTGAAGACAATAGATTTTCGGGTAATTTCAATCAAGGAAAACGACCAGGAAGAAATGGAATCGCTGCTGCCAAATACGAAGATATTCTTTTCTACAAGTTGTAATTGTCAATAGTCATTTGTCAATAGTCATCAGTTATTTGTCATATGCATTATTGATCATTGACTAGTGACTAATGACCATTGACTAGTGACTAAATATCTTTCCAGTCACCATTGTCTTTTATGAGGTTGATAAGTTCATCAAGGGCGTTGGCTTCATCAATGTTGTGCTTCACAAGTTCCTTTCCTTTGTAAAGATTAATTTTGCCGCGTGAACTGCCTACATAGCCATAATTGGCATCGGCCATTTCGCCGGGACCATTGACCACACAGCCCATCACAGCAATTTTTAATCCTTTAAGATGTGAGGTCAGTTGCTTGACGCGATCAATTGTTTCGATCAGGCTAAATGAAGTTCTTCCGCAGGTAGGACAGGAAATATACTCTGTTTTTACAATCCGCTTGCCAATAGCCTGCAATATTTCGAACGAAATTTTTTCAATATGCGAAGGCTGCGAATTTTCAACATCAAGCCATATTCCGGCGCCTAACCCCATCGTCATGATCAGGCCAACATCACTTGCCGCGAAACTCTGAATTTGTTCCCAAATGTCGAGGTTGTAGCTTATTTTAATAATAGAAGGGCGTTTGCATCCTTCGGTCAATAAACGGATCATTACCGAACGGATGTCAATGGCTGCATGTCGTTGAACAGACTCAATAATGAACACCACTGTGGGATCATTCATAATTGATGACATAAAAAACTGGCCAAAACTGATCGTGCTGATCAATATAAAATTGAGCGAAGGAGATTTTTTTGATGAAGACAGATACTGATTCGCCCTGAACAAAGGGAACGACAACTCATCGGACGGATCCCAGTCCTGTACATCAACGATACACTTCCTTCCGGGAATAGCTTTACTTCCCGAAAAAACAAAATCCGCTTCGTTGAAATCATTGCCATCGTTAGCCGAAACGATAACAATGGGGACATTGTATTTGCCTATCTTTTCAACTTCGTCAGTCACAAGTTCATCATCATTCGTGAAAGAATGAGTAGTAATATCGCTTAAAGGGCTGGGGTAATTCAGATCTTTATTTCTCCTGCCGAGGATCTTTGCAGGAGGAATTTCAGCTTCGGGTTTTTCACTGAGCGAAACACGGATGGTGTCGCCAATGCCATCGTCGAGAAGTGCACCAATTCCGGCAGCGGATTTGATCCTTCCTTCACTTCCCGAACCTGCCTCAGTAACGCCTATGTGCAAAGGATAAGAAAAGTTTTCGCTTTTCATTCTTTCCACAAGAAGGTGATAAGCATCAACCATCATGTTGACGTTATTCGATTTCAATGATAAAACAAGGTTATCAAAATTATGATACTGAAAGATCCTGACAAATTCGATCACCGATTCAACCATTCCCAAAGCAGTATTTCCATATCTGAAGACAATCCTGTCGGACAACGAACCATGATTGCTTCCAATGCGGATAGCCGTTCCGTATTGACGGCAGATTTTTATCAGCGGAGTGATACGGTTATTTATGCGTTCCACTTCATCGGTATAATCCTTATCGGAATAGTTGGTTTTCCATGCAATCTTCCTGTCGCAGTAATTGCCCGGATTGATCCGTACCTTTTCAACAATTTTTGCAGCCACCTCAGCAACTTCAGAGTTAAAATGAACATCGGCAATAATAGGAGTATTATATCCGCGTAATCGCAGTTCTTTTTTAATGTGGATAAGGTTTTCGGCTTCATGGATGCCGGGGGTAGTTATTCTCACCAATTCGCATCCACAATTTATTAAACGAATGCATTGTTCAACGGTGGCATCGGTAAAGAGTGTATTGGTATTGGTCATTGACTGTATGCGTACCGGATATTTTCCTCCAATAGGAACATTGCCAACATAGACAGTGGGTGTGTCCAGGCGTTTATAAGAATACAGACTGTTGCAAAATGTGTAATTCGGTCTCATAAAATAGGGGTTAAAACAAGGCAAAAATAATCAAAAGAGTGAAGAGGGGTAAAAGTTTATTAAAAAAGAAAGAACGATCAGATCAGAAAAAAAAATTATTTTTCACGAAGATCACTATTGAATATTTTTAAAATCTTTCAATAGATGAAGCACTCTTCAGAAGAAAAATTTTTATCTGAGAAATTTTGCAATTATTTCTTTGCATATAAAGCAATGAGTTCCTTATTTTCTTTCAATGCTTTCTTCGTTTCTTTATACCCCAATTGAAAAATATCTTTGATCTTTGAGACATCCATAAGCTTGTAGTCTTTTAACTCAGGAGGCTCAATAAAAATGTCGCACTTGGTTGCTTTTTTGCCAAGATTCATTGAGAAACAAAGATGGAATGAGCGCTCGGCAATACTCAGCATGCTTGTAAAATCTTCTACATATCCCAGTGGATTCACATGCACTCCGATCAGCAAATTGCATTTATTCTCCAAAGGTTCCGTGGGAAAATTATTCATAACCCCGCCATCCACATAGGTTTTTTCATCCATTCTTAAAGGCTGAAACAAAACAGGAACAGTGGACGAAGCAATCACCCGGTTCAGCAATTCGCCTTCAGAAAAATAATCCACTTTGCCATTGGTAAGATCAGTGGAAGCAATAAACAAAGGAATAGAAAGATCTTCAAAAGTTCTCGCTTTTAAATTACCGGATAGTATTTTTGCAAGCCCCGTCATCTTCACCAAACCTTTTTTAGGAATAATAAATTCAATGTACTTATAGGTCTTGGTCTCTTTAAACATCCCCATAATTTCTTCGGGAGAATGACCATCGGCAATCAATGCACCTGCAATAGCGCCTGCACTTACACCTGAAATAACATCAGGAAAAATTCCGGCTTCTTTTAAAGCTCTGAAAGCACCAACATGAGCAAAACCGCGGGCTCCGCCACCACTCAGCACAAGTCCGATGTTGTATTTTTTCTTTTTATCAGTCATTGGTTGTCTTGACAATTTTATAGTGATATTTCTTTTCGCCTGTAATTACTTTTAATAAATAAACATTGGCCGGCAGCTTTGCTGTTGCAATAACAAAATGATGATAGTCGCCGTTGCCTGTTGCAAAAGCATAAGATTGCACAAGATTTCCAATGATGTCATATAGCTGCACAATGACCGGTGAATTTTCATTCTCCTGCAGGTCAACCTGGATTTCAGTGGTGAATGGATTTGGGTAAATATTGCAATATTCAGGGATTCCATTATTATTTACAGAAGTTGTTATTGACGATGGTTTCCTGATCCATATCGGATTTGTGAGGCAATGAAACAATTCATTCTGTCGTGCATGCAATGTTGCAAAAGCGCCGTATTCTTTCAGGCAACTGATATCGGCACGGATATAAAAATACTCATTGTCCTGTATGCTGTCGCCTGATAATATTTGTCGCAGGAGAGAGTCAAGATTATAAATGTAGGTATTGTTGTGCACAGTTGTGTCAAGAGGCAATATCAATGAATATTCATGATGTTGGGTTCCGGCAATAATCCGGAGCTGATGAAATGAACCATATTCAGGAGTTGTGACCATCTGCATGTGCAGTTTTGTATGCTCATAATCCCACAGGCTCAGCAAGGCTTCCTGCCCAACGATATATTCATCGGTATTATCATTGCCGTCGGTACTCAATCCGATTGTCAACAGCGGACCATCTGACATCACGGCATTCCCGTTTTTCAAAGCATGCAGTACATTGCTTCCTCCGTTACCCATTCCATTCGGGCAATAAGTAACAGTTGCAACTTTGCCCAACGCATTATCATGAATGTTGGAAGTTACTCCCAGCACAAAATCAGTGTTTGAAAAGTTGAAGGAGCCATGCGAATCAGTTCCGGCAATCATATAAAAACGATAATCCTGAAGTGAAGGATTGCTGTTTTTCATTGCAAGTCCTTTTTTATTAAAAAATTTCACTACTTCAAGATTCTGAAGAAGCCTGTTGTAATGCCATTCAACAGCTGTGGTATCAAGAGGAACAAATGGAGTAGTGCTGCTACTGTAAAGAGCATTCCAGGGATTTGTATCATCATCCGTAGTGAAAAGCGATATTCTGCAATTCCAGATCTCTCCTCCTTTGATCTGCGGTTTAAAAAGCATTTGACCCAAATTTTGAGAATAGAGATCTGAAGCGTGTGCCGGATCATTGCATATCACATTATCGTGCCCCTGAATTGCCGTACCATTGGCATAAAATCCGGTATCTGAAACATTCCAAAACCCTCCATTGATCAGTGAAGGAAGCTTTTCATACGCCGCAAAAGGATGTGCGGCATAAGCAAAACCTCCTGCACCTGCAAGAGTGGTAAGAATATTGTCCAAACTTAACGAAGTAGCAGTGATGTCACCGTTGCCATCTCCCAGGTAAGGCATGGAGTAAGGCAACGAATCATTGGGATAAGCACACATGTGAACCACTTCGCCGGCGCTGTTGTTTGAAGAAACTTCTTCGCCATGGATAAAGATCATAGAAGTATCCTGCGTGTTCAGAGCCAATATTTCCGAGTCTTCCTTGTTCCAGTTTGATTGCATGCTGACACCGTAATTATCAAAATCGCATGAATGATCGGTTGTGGTAATCCAGTCAATGTCTATATCCTTAGCAGCAATTTTGGTTGCAGAAATAGGAAGACCATATTCAGCGGAATTGTTGGTGTACAAAGTATGGCAATGCGTATCGCCACGGTACCAGCCGGGAAGTTTAGGCAGATCATTATCATACCTGAAAACTCTTAAATAGCGTGATTCATCAGTCTGCCAGTTGAGAGTAAAATAAACTTCAATATCCACGATATCATTAAAAGTAGTGAGCATTTCGGGTGGTATGGTAATGGTAAAATACCAAAACGAATGGTTCACGTCAACATAAGTGCAGTTGTCGGGCCAGGTGCAATTATTGGATTTAAAAATGACGGTGTGACTCGCATCTTTCGCCGGCTGACTGGCATCGAATTCCTGGATATCCAACTGTGAATCGTAAGGTGATTTTGCAGAAAACAAAGATTGAAAAGCGCTGTCAGTATAAGAACCAAAAACGATCGGATTTCCAAAACTATTACTTGATGCATTCTTGATATAAATATCTACAGAGATAAGGTCTGCGTTATATCCTGTCAGATCTGCATCTTTGATATAGACATTAACCGGGATCCCTTTCAGATTTCCCAATGAGTCTGTTTTCTTCATTCGCCATGGTGCATCGGCAGTAAAATCAGAGCCGGGAACATTTGATTGCTTTGGATTACCTTTTTGCGCATATCCATTCAGACAAAGACAGGCAAGAATAAAAAAGTAAAAATATTTCATCGTATTCTATTAATATTGAAAACCTACAAATTTAGTATAATAATTCCTCATGGTTTTGTTAATTCGTAAAAATAATTTCATTTGCATAAAAACTGTACCTTTATCATCAAATTTGCAAGGTTTTTAAAAGAATGGAAAAAGTCTTTGCTTTGGTTGATTGTAACAGCTTTTATGCTTCCTGCGAAAAGGTTTTTAACCCTACGCTGGAAGACAAAGCTGTGGTTGTTCTATCCAACAACGACGGGTGTATCATTGCCCGCTCAAAAGAAGCAAAAGATGCCGGTGTAAAAATGGGCGAACCGGCTTTTAAAATTAAAGATATTCTCGAAAAGAAAAATGTTCAGGTGTTCTCTGCAAACTTCGCTTTGTATGGCGATATGTCACAAAGGGTGATGAATGTTCTTTCCAAATTTACACCGGATCTTGAAATCTATTCTATTGACGAGGCTTTTCTCGACATCCCGGGAATGAAGGAAAATGAACTGGTTTTGTATGCACAAAAAATAAGAAATACTGTTCTTCAGTGGACCGGAATTCCAGTTACCATTGGGATCGCGCGTACAAAAACACTTGCAAAAATTGCCAATCATATTGCAAAGAAATCTGAGAAATTAAAGGGCGTTCTTTCTATTATTGATGAACAAAGTATTGAAAAAGCATTGCAAATAACCCCTGTTGAAGATGTGTGGGGTGTTGGACAGAAATACTGTGCTTTCCTCCGAAGTCATGGGATTACAAATGCTCTGGAACTGTCAAAAGCAAATGACAGTTGGATAAAAAAACATTTGAGAATTGTAGGATTGCGCACTGTTGAAGAACTTCGCGGGAAACCATGCATAGCTTTTGACATAACTGTTGCTGACAAACAGGCAATATGCACATCACGTTCGTTCGGACAACCACTGACAGACTATGCCGATCTTGAAGAAGCTGTCAGTACATTTGCTTCGCGTTGTGCGGAAAAACTGCGTCATCAAAAATCATGTGCAAGCGTGATGACAGTGTTTGTGATGACCAATCTTTTTGCAAAAGACCCGAAATATGTGAATGGGAAAACAGTGCAATTGGCAGTTGCAACCAACAACTCATCCGAAATTATCAGTCATGCTGTGACACTTCTGAAACTACTTTTTAAAAAAGGTTATAAGTACAAAAAAGTCGGTGTGATCCTTGCGGAATTTATTCCCGAAAGCGAGGTGCAGCAAAGCATCTGGGATAATATGAACAGGGAAAAACAAAGCGAGCTGATGGGAGTGATTGACAAGATCACTTCGACCATGGGGCGTGATGTTGTGAAATTTGCCATTCAGGGAACAAAGAAGCGCTGGAAATTGCGACAGGAAAAACTCTCGCCCTGTTACACCACAAAGTGGGAGGATATTCTGACAATTGACATTGATAAGGAATAAAAAAAAATGTTCAACAACAATTGACCATTGACCATTGACTTTTGACGAATGACAATTGACCAATGACTTTTGACCAATGACTTTTGACCAATGACTTTTGACCAATGACAATTGACCAATGACTTTTGACCAATGACAATTGACCAATGACTTTTAATTTTCAGAAACACTATCTTTGCCGTCTATTAAACCAGCATGGGAATTTTTCTTAAAAGGACAGTAAACAATTCTTCAATAATCGGAGTGTGGGACATCACCGAAAGTGTTGATGTTTTATTGTCACAAATAAAGTTGAACAAAGAAGAGCAGGAACGTTATGATTGTTTCGGGAATGACCTGCGCAGGCTTCACTGGCTAAGCTACAGGAACCTCCTGAAAGAACTCATACCCCCTGAAGAATATTCGCATGTGATCTATGATGATTGCGGAAAGCCTTACATGGAAAACAATCTTCATTTTCTTTCAGTGGCTCATTCCGGAAAATTCTCTGCGGCCATTGTCAGTAAAAGAAAGCAGGTAGGAATAGACATCGAAATGATACATCCGAAAATTGAAAAGGTTGTTTCAAAATTTCTTTCTGAAACTGAAAAGGAACAGATCACAGAAAAAGACAGGCTCGAACAGTTGTTTATTCATTGGGCTGCGAAGGAAGCATTGTATAAATTATACGGCAGAAAAGAACTTGATTTCAAAGTAAACATGTTTATCAATCCATTCAGTTATGCTGAAAAAGGCGAATTAATTGCAGCCATCAAAAATGAAGAAATGGATCGGAATTTCAATTTGCATTATGAGAAAATTGAGAATTATATGATGGTGTACATGACGGAGTAAAAAGATTAAAATTAAATTCAATAAGAATATTATTTCATCGAAGTACAAAAAAGTCACGGAGTGACGGCATATTGGTAGTAATAATAAGCAGAAGCAAACGAAAGTCACGGAGTGACGACATTATAAAACACAATCAATTTTAAATGAGGAAATGCTGTAGAGTCGTTAATAATGTCGTACCTACGGCACTTTTGTTTTCCCGCATTTGATTTTCTACCAATATGTCGTCCTTACAGGACTTTTTTCCGGAAAAACGATTCTGCGACTTGAGAAGTATGCGAAGCTTCGGGAAGATGTTTTGAAAGTTTCACTGAGAAGAAAAGTGATAGTGTTCCTGAATTTCTTTACCCACTTTTGTGTTTCGTTTAAATTTTAAAACATACTTTTGTATAACAATTCAAACCGGCATGAATATTTATGATTTAATAGCAGGGAAAAAGGCAAGGAAGTATAAAAAGTTCGCTGTGCTTATTGATCCCGATAAAGTTGATCAGAAAAAACTGACACATCTTGTTGATGTAGCTTCAAAAAGTTGCGTTGATTTCTTTTTTGTCGGGGGTAGTCTCCTTACCAACGACACCCTTGATCTTACTATAAAAGTAATAAAAGACAATTGCATTATTCCTGTTGTTCTGTTTCCGGGAAACACGATGCAGATAAATAAAAATGCAGACGCATTGCTGTTATTGTCGCTCATTTCGGGCCGCAATCCTGAAATGCTCATCGGCAAACATGTGATAGCTGCACCCTATCTGAAAGCAAGCAAACTTGAAATAATTCCCACAGGTTATATGCTTATCGAAAGTGGCAAACCAACAGCAGCTTTGTACATGAGCAACTCCACTCCCATCCCTGCTGATAAAAATGATATTGCTGTTTGCACAGCCATGGCCGGCGAAATGCTTGGTCAGAAACTGATTTACATGGATGCCGGAAGCGGTGCAATTATCACCATTTCGGAGAAAATGATTGCACGTGTAAAAGAAAACCTTTCTGTTCCGCTCATCGTTGGCGGTGGTATCCGCACCCCGGCAAAAGCCCATGATGTGTGCAGCGCCGGAGCCGATATTGTGGTTGTGGGAAATGCCATTGAAGAAAATGTGCGCCTTATTGAAAACATCTCTGATGCTGTGCATCTGATCTGATCTTAACTTTTATAAATTTTTATCATTATGAAAAGAACATCCTGGTTTTTTTTACCATTCTTTTTTATTTTTTCATTCGGTGCATTTGCACAAAACAAAACTTTTTCAATTGAAGATTTTTATACGAAGCGTGCGTTTGTGCCTAAAACCATGAAGCAACTTCAATGGATACCCGGCAGCGATAATTTCACTTATGTTGACCTGAAAATGCTGATCAGAGGAAACACAGCCAATGAAAAGCGTGATACACTTGTTAATCTTGCAAAAATAAATGATGCTCTGATCAAATTGAACGATGCTCCGTTGACCGCTTTTCCGCAGATCACTTGGAGAAACGACACTACTTTTTACTTTAATAACAACGACAAGATCTATGTGTATAACCTGGCTAAGAAAAGCGCCAGGGCTGTGAATATTGTCCGCGCGAAGGCTGAGAATATTGACATCATGGAAAAAACGCTGAATGCGGCTTACACCATTGACAATAATTTATTCGTTACCGTAAACGGGAAAGAGGTTGCGGTGACGGCTGATACCAATAAAAATATTGTGAATGGCAAATCCGTACATCGTGAAGAGTTCGGAATAGTGAAGGGGACTTTCTGGTCGCCAAAAGGGAATTTGCTTGCATTCTACAGGATGGATCAGACAATGGTTACCGACTATCCTTTGGTGCACATCACTGAATTGAGCGACCGTATAGCAGAGGAAGAGAACATCAAATACCCCATGGCAGGCATGAAGAGTCATCATGTTACTGTTGGCGTTTTTGACCCGGTGACGCAAAAGAAAATTTTCCTGAATACAGGTGAACCTGCTGATCAGTATCTGACCAATATTACATGGAGTCCTGACGAAAAATATATTTTCATACAGGTGTTGAACCGTGGTCAAAACTTCATGAAATTAAATCAGTATGACGCTGCCACCGGCGATTTTGTCAAAACCCTTTTTGAAGAAAGAAATGACGACTATGTTGAACCGCTGCATCCCCTGTATTTCCTGAAAACAAAACCTGATGAGTTTATTTATCAGTCGCAGGTGGATGGTTACAATCACCTTTATCTTTATGACACCGATGGCAAACTTATCAAACAGCTTACAAAAGGGAAATGGGTGGTTACCGATTTTATTGGCCTGGACAGCAAAGACAGCAAAGCTTTTTACATCTCAACCGAAGTGAGTCCATTGGAAAGGCACATCTATTCGGTGAATCTGAGCAACGGAAAAATGATACGGATCTCTAAAGCCGAAGGCATGCATGATGCTTATGCAAGCGATGACGGGAAATATTTACTTGATGATTACTCAAGCAAGACCCTGCCCCTTGAATATACTCTTGAAACTTCGGACGGAAAATTGTTGCAGACACTGCTTAAAAACAGCAATCCTTTTAAAGATTACAAAATGCCGGAGATGACGATATTTACCATCAAAGCCAAGGACAGCACGGATCTTTATTGCCGGCTTATAAAGCCTGTGGACTTTGACCCCAACAAGAAATATCCTGTGATCGTTTACGTTTATGGTGGTCCGCACGACCAGATGATCACCGATTCGTGGCTGGGTGGTTCGAGTGTGTTCCTGCATTACCTTGCCAGCAAAGGTTATGTTGTATTTACCCTGGACAATCATGGCTCGGCCAACCGCGGACTTGCTTTTGAACAGGCTATTTTCCGCAATCTCGGCACCATTGAACTGGAGGACCAGATGCTGGGTGTGAAATATCTTAAAAAGCTATCGTATGTTGACACCACACGCATTGGTGTGCATGGCTGGAGTTTTGGCGGTTTTATGACTGTTTCGCTGATGCTGAAACAACCCGATGTTTTCAAAGCTGCTGTTGCCGGCGGACCTGTTATTGACTGGAAGTTTTACGAGGTGATGTATGGCGAGCGCTACATGGATACGCCCGATGAAAACCCCGTGGGTTACGACAATGCCAACCTGCTTAACTATGCAAAAAATCTGAAAGGAAAATTACTGATCATTCATGGAACCGCTGACCCCACAGTGGTGTGGCAGAATTCACTCTCTTTTGTAAGAAAATGCATTGACGAAGGCGAGCAGCTTGATTACTTTGTTTATCCCGAACAGGAACATAACATGACGGGCAAGGACAGGGTGCACCTTTACCATAAGATCGAGAATTATTTTAATGATTATTTGAAGAAGTAACCGGAAAGGTATTGCAGCAGTGCCGCCCGCGCTAATGTTTCTTATTAGCACAAAACTGTCTGGCGGCATTGCCTGCAATCTTTTCGTTAGCAAACGTATATTTATTTTATTCTTCAGAACTTTCAAATTTTAATTGGTCAAGTTTGAATCCCTTTAATTCAAAACTCCATATTTTAAAGCATTCTTCATTAAGAGATTTACAATCAGTAACTGTAAAAAATTTAAGTTCTGAAATTCTTTTATGTTTATATTGTTTAAATTTTTTTTTTGATAATTGAAACCCACTTCCATAATAAAAACCCGTACTATCGAGAAGATCTTCTCCAGTCATATATCCTGTCTCTTATACAC
>Ga0118677_10004193_pt2 | contig 14022 bp, 13 predicted proteins | sample AliMusrvi5mmetaG_FD_86154 | JGI IMG/M metagenome (GOLD analysis project Ga0118677, IMG submission 86154) | reverse complement strand
CGGCTTTGCCCCGGGGCCGGCGATCGAGAGTCTGCGGGCTCGTCATCCGAGTCTTTTTGCCCACAATAGCATCTTGCAGCCCGCGACGATCCTGGCGGCTGCGGAGTGGACCGACGACGAGTTATCGCTTGGAGGGCATGGTGCGGACGCCAGCCTCGAACGGGTATTCGTGCCGGCGGCCCGCTCGATCCGACTCATGCTGGATGAAGTGGCGCTCAATTTGCGGAACCCCGGACGCTGGAGCTGGCGGGGCTATGCCGCGGTCCTTGCCCTCGGCGTCATCCTGCTTGCCGGCCGATGGGCCTGGATGATGGCATCCCGCGAAGGACTTACGGTCACGTACTATCGCGATACGGAGTTTCGGAGACCGGTCGCGCGGATGGTGGCGAAGCACGTGCAGGCGGACTACGGGACGAGTTTGCTCCGTGTGTCCCACCACCGGTTCTCGGCCAGGTGGGAGGGCACCCTCGTGGCGCCGGTCGCGACGAACTACGAATTTTACTGCCAGAGCGAAGGCGGCGTGCGCGTACGGATAGACGGCGACGTGGTGCTCGACAACTGGCGCGAGGTCCCCTGGGATGCCAGCGGGGTCCACGGCGAGAAGAAACTCGCGGCCGGCGATCATGCGATCGTCGTGGAGTACTTCAAGAGCGCCGGTCACGGCGGCCTTCGCCTGCGGTGGTCCGGCGGGCCGATCCCCGACAACGCCGTTGTGGGCGTGCCCTATTTGAAACGGTGACGGGGGCGAATCGAACCCCGTTCACTGCCGCCCGTCATGGGAGGGGGACTTGTTCAGGACGAGCCAGTACAAGCCCAATTGCCGGGCCGCTTCCATGAAGTCCTCGAAATTGACAGGCTTCTGAACGTAGCTGTTGGCGCCCAGGTCGTAACTCCGCAGCATGTCCTTTTCCTCGGCGGACGAGGTGAGCACGACGACCGGCAGCGCGTGCGTCCGGCTGTCGGCGCGGATCCGCCGCAGCACCTCCAATCCGGGTACCTTGGGCAGTTTCAGATCCAGGAGCACGACCTCGGGCATCGGGTGCGGCGGCTTGCCTTCGCCGCCCAGGAGATACTCCAGCGCTTCGGCGCCGTCGTGGGCCACGATCAGCTTGTTGCCGATCTTGTTACGCTCCAGCGCGTGCTTCGTGAGCATTTCGTCGTTCGGATCGTCTTCCACCAGCAGGACTGTCTTCTCTCGTTCCATGGCGTCCTCTCTTCCCGCATGCGTGCGTCCGGTCAACCGGCCGCGTCCATTACAGGTGCCCCAGCGTAAAGAAAAACGTGGCGCCGTGATCCACTTCTCCGGTGGCCCACACTTTGCCGCCGTGCCGCGCCACGGCGCGCTGCACGCTCACGAGTCCGATGCCAACGCCGGGAAATTCGGCGGCGCTGTGCAGCCGTTGAAAGGCGCCAAATAGCCTGTCCACGTAGGCCATATCGAACCCGACGCCGTTGTCCCGCACAAAGTAGACCCGTACTTGCGATTCCTCCGCGCTGCCCATTTCGATGCGGGCCTCGGATCGCTTGGACGTGTATTTCCAGGCGTTGGACAGCAGGTTCTGCAGCACGGTCTTCAGCAGCACCGGATCGCCGGTGGCGGTCATACCCGGCTTGATGACGAACTCGACCTGGCGAAGCGGTTCGGCCTGCTGGAGTTCCCGTGCGGTTTCGACGGCCATGGCGCTCAGATCCACGGCCACGTGGGTCATCTCACTGCGCGTCAGCCGTGAGACGTTTAGCAGCCCGTCGATCAGGCTGCCCATTTTCACCGCACTTTCCCGGATGCGCGTTAGATAGTCACGTCCCATGGCGTCGAGTTTGTCAGCGTAGTCTTCCAGGAGGATCTTGCTGAAACCGTCCATATGCCGGAGCGGGGCCCGCAAGTCGTGCGAGACCGAGTAAGCGAAGGCTTCCAGTTCCTTGTTGGCGGCCTCGAGTTCGGCCGTGCGCTGACGCACTCGCAGTTCCAGTTGGTCGTTGAGGCGGCGGATGACCAGCTCCGCGCGTTTGCGTTCGGTGATATCCTTGGCGATGGCTTCCACGATCTTGATGGACGTCGCGGGATCGGTGGTGACGAACGAATCGTGGAGAACCCACCGGTCATCACCTTTCAACGTCTTGAAATGATACTCAAACGCGTGGATTTCGCCGGCCTTCTCCATGGCGTGCCGGACATGGCCCTCCTTTTCCGTGTAGACGAGCACGTCGCGCAACCGTTTGCCCACGAGTTCCTCCGGCTTGCACCCCAAGTCCAGAATGTCCACCAATCCCTGGTTCGCCATACGGATGGTGCCATCATCGAAGCGGTACTCGTAGACGGCGTCGTGAGTGAACTCTATGAGTCGCTGGAAGAGTTTGTACATGCCATTAGTCCCGTCCCGCCGTCAGCGCGAAGACGCGCGCCGCTGCGACCTCGTCGCGGATCGCGCAGTGCTTCCGGTAGACGGCCTCATAGGCCGCCACGCGGTCGTCCGCGGGCTCATATGTGCGCCGTATCCTTACCATCTGTTTGGTCGCTGCCGCCACCGAGTCGTACTCGCCGAGTCCCGTTGCCGCGAGGATGGCCGCGCCCAGAAGGGTGGCCTGCGGCGTTTCCAGGGTTGAAACCGGTTTGCCGAACACGTCGGCCTGAATCTGGTTCCAGGCCTCGATTTCGGTGCATCCGCCCGTCAGGCGGATTTCCCGCACCGGCACGTCGAGCGACGCGAACACGTCCAGTACGGCCCGCGTTTGCATCGAGACGCCCTCCATGACGGCCCGCACGAGCTCGTGGCGGCCGTGGTGCAGGCTCAATCCCAGGAACAGGCCTTTCGCGTCCGGCTCCCAGTGCGGCGCGGAGTCCCCCGCGAGATAGGGATAGAAGACGATTCCGCCGGCGCCGGGAGCAACATTCCCGACGCGCGTCAGAAAATCCTTATGGAAGCGTCGGGCACCATTGGTCACCTTGGCCACCCAACCCAGGCAGGCGCCCGCCGAGTTCTGCAGGCCTTCAAGGTTCCATTTCCCCGGCACGGCGTGCGCGCAGCAGGTGATCCGGCGTTTCGGGTCGCGCGCCACAGTAGCGGCATAGCACAGCGGCACCGCCGCGGTTCCGAGTGTGATCTCAATGATCCCGGGGGCCACGGCGCCCGCGCCGACGCCGGCGCACTGCTGGTCGCCGCCGCCGGTCACAAGCGGCGTGCCTTCCAGCAGTCCCGTCCGGTGGGCCGCGAAGCGGGACAAGGCGCCCACGCGCGTCCCTGACGGCACCAGGTCCGACAGCCGGTCCAAGGGGATGCCCGTCGCCTGCAGGATCGCCGGGCTCCACGCCAGGCGCTCGACGTCCAGCATGCCTGTCAACGAGGCATTGGAAATGTCGCAAGTGAAGCCGGCGCAACCGAGCTGCCGCAGCAGGTAGTCCTGAACCAGCAGGAACCGCGCGGTCTTCCGGTAGCGGGCCGGATCCTCCGCCATGACCCACATAAGTTTTCCTAATGTGAATACTGGGTTGTTCGGCAGGCCGGTGATGTTGTAGTAGGCGGCATCGGGCAGTCGCTGACGGAGCGTCTCGATCTGCGGCGCACCCCGCATGTCCTGCCACGATATGGCATTCCCCAGCGTCTTGCCGTCCCGGTCCACGCACAACACGGTGGCCCGTTGATTGGCCACGGCCAGGGCCGCCACGTCGCGGGGCGCAACCCTGGACCGGCGCAGGGCAACGCGCAGGGAATCCAGGCAGGCCTTGAGCATGCCCTGGGGATCGGCCTCGATGCGGCCGTCCGCGTGTTGAATGCACGGGGAAGGTTTGCCGGCCAGGCCTTTGATTTCGCCCCGGAGTCCGACAATGGCACTCTTGACGGATGTCGTCCCGCAGTCGATCGCCGCTACAGACGTTTTCATCGGGGTCCGCTCGAATCGACACTCGGTCTTTGGAGACGCCGTACGATCCTATGTCGAGGAAAGCGTAACAGGGTGCGGGGGGGCGTCAAGGGGCATTTCTCAGGGCGCGCCGGGTGTCAGCCTCTTGGCCATATCTTTCAGCGCCCGCAGGTCGAGTTTGCCGGTGCCCAGCACGGGTAGGGCCTCGATGCGGTGGCAGGCATCCCGGCCCGGTTTCCACAGATTGGGAATGTCGGCGGTCTCGACGGCCTGTGCGATGCGTGCGGCATCGCCCGCCTCATCGGTATACAGCAGCACGAGCTTCTCGCCTTTCCGCTCGTCCGGCACTGAGACCACCGCGAGGACCTGGGTGGAGAGGTCGAGTTGCTGGTGCAGTGCTTCTTCGATGGCCAGGTGCGGCACCATCTCGCCGCCGATCTTGCTGAACCGGGACAGGCGGTCGGTAATGGCCACAAAACCATCCGCATCCATACGGGCGACGTCGCCGGTGTTGTACCAGTCGTCCTGCAATACCTCCGCGGTCAGTTCGGGCTTGCCCAGATAGCCCAGCATGACATTCGGTCCCTTCACCTTGAGCAGGCCGGCTTCGCCCGTGGGCAGGGTGCGGCCGGTGTCAGGGTCCGTGACCTTCACGGCCACGCCGGGCAGGGGCAGGCCGACGCACCCCTCCTTCCAGGCGCGCTGGGAGACGCCGCCTTCCTGGACGTGCGGCAGACTCAAGGTTGCCACGGGCGACAGTTCGGTGGCGCCGTAGCCTTCCAGCGGGCGAACCCCGAACTTTTCCTCAAAGGCCACGGCCAGCCGTTCCTTCATCTTCTCCGCACCCACGATGACGTACTTGAGCGAGGCAAAATCCGCCCTCGTCGCCTTGCGCATATAGAGCGTGAGGAACGTCGGCGTAGCGAACAGCAGGGTGGAACGCTGTTCCCGCACGAGCGCGACGATCGTTGTCGCGTCCAGCGGGTTCGTGTGGTAGGTGGCCGAAAACCCGCTGAGCAGGGGGAACCAGAGCGTGCCGGTGTAGCCCAGCGAATGGAAGAAGGGGAGGCCGGCGCAAACGTTATCGGTGGGCGCCGAATGGAACACCCGGCGCAACGATTCGATGTTCGAGGCGATGTTGTGGTGGCTCAGCATGACGCCCTTGGGCTCGCCCGTGGAGCCGGATGAGAAGATGACCGTCGCCACGCGGTCGGCCTGGAACCCGGGCACGCGGCCCAGGATGCGCGCGGGCAGGAAGATGGCTTTGAGGAACGCCTTTCGTTTGTCGCCGGGCGTCAAGGAGGCCAGCAGGTCTTCCACATAAAGGGAACCGGACGGCAAGTCCAGCGGCGGGATCTTCGCGAGGAACGCCTTGGATGTGATGATGGTTTTGAGGTCGCATTGCCGGATGGCCGACCGGAAGGCATCGGCCGAGGCCGTGAAGTTTAGGTTGACGGTCGTCTTGCCAAGTAGCGTCAGCGCGAGGTTGGTCAAGGCGCCGCCCACGGAGGCCGGCAGTAGAATGCCCACCCTTTCTTGATCCGTCAGGGGGCCTCGCAATTTGTCGGCCAGCGCCAGCGAGCCGCACAGCAGTTTGGCGTAGTTCAGGCGTTTGCCGGAGGAATCGGTCATGGCGATCTGGTCCCAGTTGGCGTGGGCAGACTTGGCGAACATCTCGCCGAGGGGTTGTCGTTCCGGCTTTCGGTCGTTGTAATAGTCGACCGCGAGTTCCATGACGGCCAGACGGATCTCGGAAATCGGGGTTGTCGGGGGCAGGGGGCTGCCGAACAGAACCGTTACGGGGTACCGCAACAGTAGCGTGCGGCGTCGACCGAGCTGTCCGTGATAGTAGCTGGTGATCGCGCCCCAGGCCCCGCCGATGTAGACGGGGATGATGGGGTAGTTCGTCTCACCCACCAGATAGGCGAGGCCCTGCTTGAACTCGCGGAGATTCCCCGTGTGGGTCAGCGTGCCTTCGGCGAACACGCACACCAGGTAGCCCTCATTGAGGGCGGCGCGCACCTCGTCCAGGGCTTGCGCCAACTGTTTGGGCGAGGCCTTGGCATCTACGGGCAGGCAGCCCAGCAGGTTGAAGGCCCAGCGAAGCCGCGGCCAGCGGGCATACACCGACGATTCGACGATGAAGCGCAGGCGCCGGCGTTGCGTGGCAATCAACAGCAGCGTATCCAGGTGCGAGACGTGATTGCAGACCAGGACAGCGGGTCCGTCGGGCGGTATGTGGGCGGTTCCCAGGACGCGGATGCGATACGCAAGGCGTGTCACGACAAGCAGCGCGAACCGCAGCAGGAAGTCGGGCAGCACCGTGAGTGTCGCGGCCATGAGCAGGCATCCCGTTGCCGCCGGCCAACCGGGGCGATCGGCCTGCGAACTCGCAAGAGCTCACGATCAGACAGCGCCCAGGAAAGCGGTCGACGACGGCCACCTTATACGGCGGGCTTGACGGTTTGTCGATGGTGGAGCGTGGAAGCCCCAGCCTCGCTCAAAGACGTTACAACATTACGGCGTCACCCCTCGCGCCCAACATTCACCGGCGCCGTGTCAGTGCGGGCACTCGTGCCGCGATGCGTGCCGGCCCGCGGGCCTATCTACCTCGTCCCAACCACTTTGATACGAAATCGGTGCTGAAGGCCGCCAGTGCGATCACGCGGCGGCTGTCGGCGCGAGTGTCTTCCGTCGGTCGTGCGATGGATGACAGAACGGATGGAACCGCGGATAGCACGGATGACGCGGATGGGGAGGGACAGTGAAGGATTCCGGGCAGACGAGTTATCATCCGCTTACCTCTCACGAAGAGAAGAAAGACCAGTCCGAACAACGGCAGCCAGGCTAGAGTTCGCCCTGTGGGTTCACCCAACCTGCTGCCGACCGTCGGAGCAATACATTAATATGTATCTGTGTATTGCCAGTCAACCCCGGCTGCTATAGAGTGTTGACATGTCAAAGGTGAGTTTCGAATGGGACGATGCCAAGGACAGGGACAACCTGAGGAAACATGATGTTCAGTTCTCGAAGGCTCAGTTGGCCTTCGCTGATCCGAGGCGTGTGATCGCCCAAGATTTGGCGCACAGTCAGGTTGAACAGCGCTTCTACTGTTTCGGGCGGGTTGACGACGGGATCATGACGGTCAGGTTCACGTATCGGACCGATGTGATCAGGATCATCGGCGCTGGATATTGGCGAAAGGGAAAGGCAATCTATGAGCAACAGAACAAAGTACACGACTGAGCCCATCGGGCCTGTCAAGATCATCACAGACTTTTTGCCGTCGCCGGACCAACTTGCATTCAAGGAGGACAGCCAGAAGGTGACCATTGGTCTGAGTCGTCGCAGCATCGCGTTTTTCAAAGAGGAGGCGGCGCACTACGGGACTCCCTACCAGACGATGATCCGACGCCTTCTGGATTCGTATGCCGAAACATACAGGAAGACGGTTCCAACAACGCCTCGTACTTTACGGCCCGTTCCTCGCCGAAAGTGAAGGCGAGCGTCGGATGGATGGCGAAAGGGATTGAACCGCGGATAGCACGGATGACGCGGATGGGGAGGGACAGGGAAAGGATTCCGGACCGGCGATTCGTCATCCGCATCCGTGACAGCCGCGTAATCTGCGGTTCCGGCCGCATTTCAGTCAGATGGTGATTGTTACGCAAGGAGATACGATGCTTACGATACCGGCGAAGAGAATCCATATTGATCCGAAGGTGCGCCAGAACCCGGCGTGCCGTGACCGGCTTGAGCGTGTGCTGCCGCACGTCCGCTGTGACGATATCCGCGATCTCGACGACGAGACCGCTCGCGCCGTCTTCGACATCGGCAGGCGACGTCACGGCAAGGACGATTTCGGCGACGATGCGGTCCTGATCTTCACAACGTTCGACGAGCAGCGGCAGGACTGGTTCTACCACTGGCGCGACGAGTCAGGAACGCACGGTGGGGTCTGTCAGCCCGCGCTCGAACTGAACATCGTGGACGGCTGCCTGTTCCGCTGCGCGTACTGCGGATTCGGGCGGTACATTGTCTTCTACCTCGATGTCGAACGGTTGGTCTCCGGGCTCGATGCGGTCTTCGCGCGCTATCCCGCTCAGCGCCTCTACAAGTACAGCAACATGACCGATTTGCCGCCGTTTGAACCCGAACTCGATACCGTGGCGCCGCTGGTCAAGCGGTTCGCCAGTGAATCGGATCGTTACCTCATGCTGTTTACCAAGAGCGATAATGTGGCGTTCTTGCGCGACCTTGACCATCGCGGCCACACGATCATCAGTTGGTCCATTACATGCGACAGTGCCAGCCGCCTGGTGGATAGGCGCGCGGCGACCATGGGCGAGCGCATCGCCGCCATGGCGACGATGCAGGCGGCCGGTTACCCTGTGCGCGCCCGGCTCAGCCCGATCGTCCCGGTCGCAAACTGGCGCGAGGAGTACACCGAACTGTTCCGCGCCCTGTTCAGCCGCGTACGTCCCGATTTGATCACTTTGGAGTTGCTCGGGTGGATGACCGTCGACGATCTGCTGGCCATCTTCGACCGCTCCTTCCTGGATGCCGCGGCTGTTACGGCGGCGGAGAAGGCGCGGCAGGAACTTGCCGACGTGAAATGGGGCCCGTTCACCCAGGAGACACACGAGGAAATCTACCGTTTCTGCATCGAGACGGTCAGGAAGCTTTCACCGGGCACGCCGGTCTCTGTGTGCCACGGGACCGCGGAGACCTGGAAGCACCTTGGCAGCCAGATGCAGATGACGCCCGACGATTACATCTGCAATTGCGGCCCCTGTTCGACTCCAGGCGGCGCTATGTACGACGCCTGGAATCGGGGTTAACGCTTCACGCGGGCGTTGCCCTGCCAGATGCTCCACACCTGCTCTTCGTCGGCAGGCTGGGCATAGTCCGTCAGCAAGGTGGTCGCCAAGGCGCCGCTGGCCCAGCCGAACTGAATCCACTTCTCCGGCTCCCAGCCCTTGAGGATGGCGTATAAGAGGCCGCCCACAAAGCCGTCGCCGCCGCCGATCCGGTCGAGAACGCCGATTTCGCGCGGCTCGACCACGTGCCAGTCGTCGCCCGCGGCCATGACGGCGCCCCAGAGATGCCGGTTGGTGCTGATGACCTCGCGCAGGGTCGTGGCGAACACCGAGGCGTTGGGGAATTCCCTCTGCACGCGGTCGATCATGCCCTTGAAGCCGTCGATTTTGGAGGCGATCCCTTTGCCGCCCGCTTCCGGGCCTTCGATGCCGAGGCAGAGCTGGAAGTCCTCTTCATTGCCGACGAGGATATCCGACACGCTGGCGATTTCCGTAAAGATGGCGCGCAATTCCTTTTCGCGTTTCTTCCAGAACGAGGCGCGATAATTGAGGTCGAAGGAAATGCGGGTTCCGTACTTCTTGGCCGCCCGGGCCAATTCCAGGCAGAACGTGCCGGTGTCCGGCGACAGCGCGCCGACCAGGCCCGACAGGTGCACGATCTGGACGCCTTCCTTGCCGAAGATGCGGTCCAGGTCGAAATCCTTCACGTTCAGCGTCCGCCCGATCTCGCCGGCGCGGTCGTTCCACACGCGCGGACCGCGGGAGCCGCAACCGCTGTCGGCGATGTTGATCTGGTGCCGGTAGCCCCAGGGGCCGCCCTGTTCGACTTCGCGGCCTTCGTAGGTCATGTGCCGGCTGGCAAGGTTGTCCTTGATGATCTGGGCGATGGGGCTGTCCTTGACGAAGGTCGTCAGGATCTTGACCGGCAACCCGAGGTAGGACGCCACGCTGGCGACGTTGGACTCAGCGCTGGTCGCTTGCAGTGAAAACGTGCTGCTGCTGTGGACCGGCTGGCCGTTGGCCGGCGTGATCCGGATTCCCATGCTGGTGGGGACGAGCAGGGAATACGTGAACTCTTTCCGCAGTTCGATCTTCATTTTGGACTCCTGTTGCAGGGTAATGTGGCGGGCTCATGGCCCCGGTATGCACCCGCACCGGCGCGCCCGTACCCTGTCGAATGGGGCGAGACCATAGCACGGTTGGCGGCGACGGGAAAGAGCCGTTTGACGTTGCCGGGCAAGCCGCAGACTGCTTGTGGTGCCTTCTTCAGCGGGCGCCCGGCGGCGGGTTGGCGGATGTGAATCCGTGCCAGGCGTCAAAACTGGGTGCCGTCCACTGCACGGTGTAGCCGTCCACACGACGCCCCTTGAACGGCCTGAGATCGGCCGCGTCGGCGTCGCCGGTATGCTTGAACGTCAACTCGACCACAGCCGGCCGGCGGAAGCGGAATGGCTTGACCCGTCCCCGTTGCCTGACTGCCTTGGCGGCGCCTTCGCACAGCAGATCCCGGGTCTTGGCGGGTGGCAGCAGCACGGCGGCGTGACGCGCCAGCCCCTGCTTGACGCACACGGTCGTCACGCCCGCACCGACGAACGCCCGGGCTTCGGCGCAGGCCTTGTCGTCGCCGCTGACCATGATGACCGGCACGCCCACGGCGCCCACCAGGGCGGCGTCATAGGCGATTTCGCCGATGGCGCGGCCATTGACGGCCAGCCTGAACCAGCTTGCGCTGCTCATGGTGTGTTCCAGGACGGCATGGCAGGTACCGGCCATGGCGTGGTAACCGAGCAGGATCGCGCCCGCCGTCTCGCGATCCGCCAGAGGCCAGCGCAAACCGTTCGCGGCATTGCCGCGCAGATAGCGGGCCGCCGGGTGGAGCGGAGGGAGCCGGACGTTGAACGAGCGATAGTGGCAGTCCCAGACAACGATGTCGTCGACTCCGGCCTCCGTGAGTCCCTCGACGACGGCGTTAATGTCGCCGACCATGAGTTCGCAACCCTCGGCGTAGAGCGCATCGCCGGGATTGGTTTGCTCTCGGCAGCAGATCCCCGTGATCCCTTCCATGTCGACCGCAACAACAACTCGCATACGTCACCTCCTGAAGAACATCATGTGCGTTGGAACGTGTGCTGTCAACTTTGCCAAAGATGAGCAGATCACACTTGTTGCGGCATCTGATGTGCGCGATTATGCGTTTTGATGTCAGCACCATGCTGACCGCTGGGCGCCCCAGCGGATCGGGACGCGTTGAGTTTGGACCTGTCGTATGAAGACGCATAGTGTGACTCGCAGCAAACGGCGGCGTGGCCTGTCGCCGTTTCGGATTCTGTGCGGTGCGCTGCTTGCCTTGTTCGTGTTGGTCATCCTGGGCCTCGTTGCGGCGGACGTCTCCTACCTCTATGCGAAGGGCGTGAGCTGGCGTCATGCGGCGAGCCTGCTGAGCCAGGAGCGGGTCCTTTTTGCCCTGCGCATGAGCGTGGCCACGTCGCTGACCACACTGATTCTGGTCATGCTCACTGCGGTTCCCGTCGGCTACGCACTGAGCCGCTACCGTTTCCCGGGGCGCGCCCTGGCCAATACCGTGGTCGACGTGCCGATCGTATTGCCGCCGGTGGTGATCGGCATCTCGCTCCTTGCGTTCTTCAGCTTCGGCGTGGGCGAGCCGATCCGGCGCGCGCTGGCGACCGCGAACCTGTCGCTGGTCTCCGGCTTGGGTATCGTGATGTGTCAGTACCTGATGGCCGTCTCCTACTGCATCCGCTCGGTCAAGACGGCATTCCAAGGAGTGGATCCGGCCCTGGAACAGGTGGCGTGCGTGATGGGGTGCTCGGAATGGCAGACCTTCTGGCGCGTGTCCCTGCCGCTGGCGCGCAACGGCCTGATCGCCGGTGGGGTCATGTCCTGGGCTCGTGCCATCGGCGTGTTCGGCCCGATCATGGTTTTCGTCGGCACCGGGCCGCACGTGCTTGTCATGCCCACAACCCTGTGGCTCGAACTGAGCATTGGCAACATCGAGACCGCTATCGTGATCGCCTTGATCATGCTTACCCTGGCCGGGGTGGCCCTGACCCTGGTGCACTGGCTCTCGCCGGATGGGACGGCGGTATGAATGGATTGGAACTGCGCGGCATCGTGGTGCACGTCGGCAAGTTCGTCGTGGACGACATCAACCTCACGGTGCCGGCTGGCGAGTATTTCATTCTGATGGGCCACACGGGGGCAGGCAAGACCCTGCTGATGAAGGCGATTTGCGGAGTGCAGCCGTTGAGCGGTGGACAAGTCCTGATCGACGATCGCGACGTGACGGACCTGGATCCGCGCGTGCGCCGGATCGGTTATGTCCCGCAGGACTCCGGCCTGTTCCCGCATCTGGACGTGCGGGAGAATATCGGATTCGCCCTGGATTTGCTGGGGCTGGACACCAGGGCCGCGGCCTTGCGCGTGGAGGCCATGGCCGAGGAAATAGGCATAGCGCCACTGCTAAAGCGCCACGTTCGCGGCTTGAGCGGGGGTGAGCGGCAAAAGGTGGCCCTGGCGCGGGCGCTCGTGCGGGAACCGCGGCTGCTTCTCTTGGACGAACCCGTGAGTGCACTGGACGAAGGCACGCGGGACGACATCTGCACGTTGCTCGCTCGCGTCCATAGGGAACATCATCTGACGGCCTTGCACATTTGTCACAATCGCGCGGAAGCCGAGCGACTCGGCGACCGCGTCGGCCTCATGAGCAACGGCCGGTTGGTTAGCATCGAAACAGGAAATCCCGCCCCATGAAACGATTGCCGCTGGTCCTTCTTATCGTCGTCTCCCTCGTCGGAGTTGTCGCCCTGATCTGGCCTCGCACCGAGCATCCGTCGGCCACGGCCCGGCCTCTGATCTGCTACGTGGGCGGCACCATGACGCCGGTCTTCAACGCCCTGGCCGCTGCCTACGAGAAGGCCACGGGACGGCGGCTGGAAATCACCTCGGCCGACTCCGGCGAGTTGCTGGCCACCATCGAAATGCAACTCCAGGGTGATCTCTACGTGGCGCACGATCCGTTCATGGATATCGCCATGCGCCGCGGGCTCGGCGTCAACGCTTGGTGTATCGCCGAAGTTTATCCGGTGATGATCGTCCAGAAGCGGAATCCCAAGAGAATCAAGACGCTGCGGGATTTCTTGCGGCCGGACGTGCGCGTTTACCTCACCGACTACGAGCACTCCACGCTCGGTTACCTCCTGCCGATCGTCTTCAAGAACGCGGGTGTGGATTTCGATGAGTTGAACCGGAGCAAGCGGATTCCCACGCACCGCAGCGGCTCCTGGGTGGCAAATCAGGTCATCATGGACGCCGCCGATGCGGCCCTGGTCTGGCAGGCCGTGGCGCACCTACGCGAGAAGGATTTGGACGTGATCCCCCTGGATGAAAGGATCCTGCCTGTGCCTGGCGTCGACGCGATCACCAGCGCGACCGGGAAGCGCTATTTCGCGGCTCCCGTCAAGGTCGCCATCGTATCCCTGGCCTGTTCGCAACGGCAAAGCGAAGCCGAGGAGTTCGTCAAGTTCGTCAGCTCCGAAGCGGGGAAGGCCATCTTGAAGGACAACGGGTTCAAGGTTTCGGACATCGCCGGGCGGCGTGAATATGCCAACGGGGTCCGGGTCGAAGGGCGTTAGAGGGAGGGAAGCATGCAACACAAGACACTGCCTGAATGCACGACGCCTTACCGCGGCCGCGGCCGGGTGCTGCGCGTCAAAGAGGGTTACAACCCCAATTCCAGTTCCCTGGGGTCCGTTGTCTTTTCGATTCATACGGCCCTGATTGCCGCACCCCTGTTGCTGGCAGGCGCGGCGGCCTGGATCGCCTCCCGTTTTGCAGGCGCCGCCCAGTCGCCGCCCGCCGCGGAAACACGGCAGGAGGAGAAACCATGAAGCGGATATCGGCCCTGCTTGTCCCGTTGATCTGCGCATTTACCGTCGTTGTGCGGGCTGAAGATCCAAAAGTCGCAGAGCCCCAGGAAGCCCCGGCGGAATTCAAGAGCGAGAATCCCGCTCACCGTGAGGCGGATGCCGTCTTGAACGAGGCACGCCTGCACATGGGCAGCGTCGAATCTGCCGCGGAGCGCGTGAAGCGGCTGGAGGGCATCGCAGCCAAGTTCCCGGACTATCCCTATCGCGCGGACGTGCTTTACTATCTGGGGATCAACAACCAGATGTTGAAACGATACGATGAGGCTGTTGCCGCATTCGAGGCCGCCTTGAGGGCCGAGCCGGACATTGCGAAGGAAACGCCGATCGTTTCATATCTCAAGACCCTGAAAGGCCGGACGTTTACCCGGCGCGCTTCCGTGGCGGCGATCGCCCTGCTG
>Ga0118677_10010622_pt1 | contig 14023 bp, 12 predicted proteins | sample AliMusrvi5mmetaG_FD_86154 | JGI IMG/M metagenome (GOLD analysis project Ga0118677, IMG submission 86154) | reverse complement strand
TTTCAAGAGTCCGTCAAGGTTGGGCGCACTTGGAGAAGGTGCACCAGTCTCATCATCCGGTTCGGTTCCCGGCGGCAAGCCACGGGAGGAGGGACTGAAGGGAGTTGATTTCGAGCGCCGCAGTTTTCTCGGAAAAGTTGTAGGGGGTATTGGCGCTGCTGTTGCCATATCTACACTCTATCCTGTCATCAGGTACATTATTCCTCCAACCAAGTCAGCTTCAAACGTAAAAGAACTGGTTGTGGGGAAAGCCTCTGAAGTTCCCTTGAAAGGCTTCAAAATATTTCAGTTTAACAAGGATAAAATTCTTGTCGTCAACGACAACGGCAAGCTTACTGCATGCAGTGCCGTGTGTACCCATCTTGGTTGTCTTGTACACTGGGATAATGCCCAGAATCTTATCGCCTGCCCCTGTCATGGAGCAAAGTACAAGCAGACTGGAGAAATCATTTCCGGTCCGCAGCCTTTACCTTTAGCCTCTTTTAAGGTAAGGGTCGAAGGGGAAAATCTTATTATCGCAAAAGCGTAAACTTTAATTCTTGAAAACCAAGGGAGTCAGGAAAGATGGCTGAAAACAACAAGAACGCTTCGGCAGGAAATATTCCAGCCAAGCCGAAACCCGCTGCTCCGGTCGCCGCCAAGCCGGCAGCTCCGGTTGCTGCAAAACCCGCAACCCCGCCAGTTGCCTCTAAACCGGCAGCATCTCCAAGTGGCGTTTATAAACCCCCTGTAGACCGTCCGGATTCGAATCCTTACAAGGATTCCCGTCTTGGTCCTCTGGGTTCCTGGTTCCAGGAGCGCTTTTATGTAGTGCTTCCGGTAATCGATTACCTGAAGAAAAAAGAAGTTCCAAAACACCGTCTCTCATTCTGGTATTATTTTGGCGGACTGGCCCTCTTCTTCTTCATTATTCAAATTCTGACCGGACTGCTGCTTCTTCAGTACTACAAACCAACTGAATCCGAAGCATTCGCCTCATTTGTCTTTATCCAGAAAGAGATTCCTTTTGGCTGGCTTCTTCGTCAGATCCATGCATGGTCTGCCAATCTTATGGCTCTGATGGCATTTATTCACATGTTCAGTACCTTTTTCATGAAGTCATACCGCAAACCACGTGAGCTGATGTGGGTGAGTGGTTTTATACTTCTTGTTTTGACCCTCGGTTTTGGATTTACCGGATACCTTCTTCCCTGGAATGAACTGGCATTCTTTGCTACCCAGGTCGGTACCGAAACTCCAAAAGTTGCTCCAGGTGGTGCCTTGCTTGTCAGTATTCTTCGTGGTGGTGAAGACGTCAGTGGCGAAACACTTACCCGTATGTTCTCAATGCACGTTGTTCTGCTCCCGGGCCTTATCCTGCTGTTGCTTTCAGCCCATCTTGCTCTTGTTCAGATTCTCGGCACATCAGCTCCAATTGGTTACAAAGAGTCTGGCCTGATCAAAGGGTACGAGAAGTTCTTCCCGACCTTTCTTGCTAAAGACGGAATCGGCTGGATTATCGGATTTGTCCTGCTTGTGTACCTCGCAGTTGTATACCCATGGGGAATAGGCGTTAAAGCTAATGCGCTTTCACCTGCACCTATCGGTATCAAACCAGAATGGTATTTCTGGGCAGAATTCCAGATGCTCAAAGATCTCAAGTTTGAAGGTGGAGAACTTGTCGCTATTATCCTTTTGACCATTGGGGGACTTGTCTGGGCAACCGTTCCTTTCCTTGATCGCAAGGCATCTCAGGAACAGAAAAGTCCGATCTTTACATTTCTTGGTCTTGCTGTTCTGGCCTTCCTGCTCATTAACACCTACCGTGTATATTTAGAGTATGGCTGGTAACTGAAACCGCTCATTGCAACAAGATAAAAGCCCGGTTCAGCCGGGCTTTTATCTTGTATACTATTGGAAAGAGAGAACCATATCAGGAGTGTATCCTGATTAACTCTCCAATTTCATATCCCGCAAGGAACGCCTGCATATCTATCTTTTCCGCAGTTTCGACCCATTCAGCAATCACCGCTTTCGGTTTTACTGTTGCCAGAACAAATGCCGGTTCCTTCAACAACTCCAGCAGGGTAAGCCATGCCACCAGGACGCTGAAGCGATGTTCACGGAACCAGATTTTTTGATGCCTCTCATCAAATTGAAGCATTCGGCCGAGATGTATTTTGTCAACAGCAAAAAGAGTTTGTAAAAGGGTGTGCAAGTGTACTTCCGGGTCATCCGGTGTCAGCTCAGGCTGGTGAGTGAGCATGCAGCAGAGAAGGTCGGGCAGGTTTTCGCCGGGAATGCCGATAAAACCTTTTTCGGGATAGATTGCCGCCATAGCACGGTTCATCAGCCAGTTGTCGATAAGGTTTGTACTTTCTCCTGCAGTTGGTTCGATGATCATTTTCTGCAGTGTATCCAGCACAATCCAGTGCCTGACAAACAGAAAATAGACCGATGCGTCCGTGCTGCTCAAGCCGAGGGCCGCCTGAATTTTTCTAGAATCAGGCTGCTTTGAGAATAATATAGCAAGGGAAGCAGCTCTACGGTAGAGTGCTGACGCTTGTGACGGAAGAGTTTCAGGAACGTCAAGAGGTTTTTCCATAAGTTCACTGAACTGCACCGCAACACTTTCGAGAAGTAATGCAATTGACCGTTCAAACGCTAGCGCCTCTTTTTCGTCATGCAGTTCTTCAGGTGAAGGTATGATATGTTCAGAGGTTAGAAATGCAGTTATCGACCGATGCAATGGAGAAAGGCTCATGGTAAGCACATCGTGTTCGATTGATTCGGTTCCCCGACCGTTGAGTTCCAATGCAAGTCTGTCATAAGGGCGGAGTCTTGAAGAACGGACTTCACGGAAATCAAGGAATACATTGTATTTATAGCCATCCAAAGCAACCATTAGCCCATTATCGGCGATCTCTCTGTTCGAACGGATAAACTCCATTCCACTGGCAAGATCCCTGAAAATGACAAAGGTGCCGTCCTGATGACTCAGGTTGAGACCGTCAACCAGTGAAGTCTGCAGAATTTCGTTATTCCTTTTGTACCCTACCGATGTTTTAATCCAGCCGCTGGATTGTTCAAAGCGGTTGTTGAAGACTATAAGGGCTTTTTCATCAGCGAGACGGTTTGAATAGGCAAAGATATTTTCATTGACACTTCCGTCCGGTGAATAGACATCATAGAGAAAAAAGTTGCGTACCTCAGCAAAAAGAGGTCGCTTTTTCATAATGGGAAAAATTTCCCGGTAGTGGCGTGAAACAAGGTTTTCATCCGGTTGTTCGTCATAATATGCCTTGGCGTATTCCATGCCGTATTTTTCGGTGAAGCCCTCTACCTGCCCGTGGCCGAACATTGGCAGACCAGGCATGGTGAGCATCATCACGCAAACACCAAAATATTTATCTCCTCTGCCGAACTGTGCAATGGCGGTATCTTCATCAGGATTATTCATGAAGTTGACATACCGCTTGAGGATTTCAGCATCAAACTCAAGTGTGTTTTTGATCAGGTACCGGTAATCTGCATTATCCTCTTTTTTAAGCATGTGCATGAAAGCGCTGTTATAGACCCTGTGCATTCCAAGGGTTCTGACAAAATACCCCTCAAGCATCCAGAATGCTTCAGCCAGCAGAAGGGTGTCCGGCACTTCCCGCTGAATGCGATCAACGACTTCGCGCCAGAACTCATCTGGAATAGCGGCATCAAATTCAGCCATACTCATGCTATAGGATGAGCGGGAAGGCACTCCAGCGCTCTGTCCATGAAGAGGAAACCACAGACGTTGAATGTGACGTTTTGCCAGCACCATTGCTGCATCAAAACGTATGATGGGAAACATCCTTGCAACATGCAGAATCTGCTGTATAACCCCTTCACGAACATCAGGACTGAGAAAGTTCAGCTGAGCGGTATCATTCCAGGGCATCACCGTACCGTCATTGCCATGATAGATATAACGTGTGTCGCCGGTGAGGTAGTCGACCCGCTTGAAGGTAACTGCCGCATCAGAACGGTTCCAGTATCCGTCTTCAAGGTAAATACCGAAGCGGGAGTCGTTACTCAGGTTTGGGCCGTTATAAGAATAATTATAATAAGGCGATGTACTCGACGAAAGAAACCAGTCGGGATTGGTTCGAACCAATTCTGAATCCATGCCGGTATGATTAGGAACCATGTCACTTGCAAGGCGGATGCCACGAATCCTTGCTCTTTGACGAAGGTTCTCATAACCTTCATAACCTCCAATGTCTTCAGCAATATCATATTTTTCGAGTGCATATGCAGATGCTTTTGCTTCCGGATTACCCTGAAGCTTCTTGATTTTTTGTGAAGCGTAGCTTCGCTGCCAGAGTCCGATAAGCCACAATGCTGTAAAGCCCCGTTCAGAAATCAGGTCAAGTTCAGTATCAGGAATATCCTGAAGACGGTAAATGGGTAGTCGGTACCGTTTGCTGAGCTGGTCGAGCCAGACGTAAGTGCTTTTCGCAAGCATGACAACTTCAGGCATCCATGAAGAATCAGTTGAAAAGTTTGCCGGAGCGTCATCATCATTAAAAGAGCTGTAATTTGGTATGTGGGCCTCTTTTTCAAAAAAGTGGCTTTCTTTACCGGCATTTTTTTCATTGGCAATGTGCTGGAAAAAAAGGTACTTATCCTCATCCTCAATTAAATCGATAGCCTCGGGAAGCAATGTCCATAAAGGAGAATCTCCCAGCAGGTCAGACCAGTTCAGCCTGATATAGCGGAGCTGTTCAAGGATTGATGAGGGAGCGTGCCGTATAGGTTCGGTGAGCAGTTCCACGAGATCGGTATCGCCGGTTCCTAATGGTCCCATAGCCTTCATAGAAGTCCGCAGGGTCAGAATCAGTTTTCGGTATGCTTCTTCTCCCATCACTTTTTGATCTGTTAAAAGGTCGGAAAACTGATCAAGAGCAGGATTTTGGGAATTAAGCCAAACAAGGAATGACTCCTCCAGCAGATATTTTTTATTGTTTTGCTGGCTGAGCCAGGTTAAAGGAGCTTCAGATCCGGCATAAATCTGCTGTGTAGGAAATGCGCTGATAAACCGGGTCAGATACTCTGTTGATTGCTCTTTTGAAAGTTCATGCTCAAACTTTTCATAAGCGCTTTCGAGCAGGGTCGGTTGCCGGACTGCCATTGATGATGTCATGATATAGTGAAACAGTTCGTGCAGCAGTTTCATGCCGTGGAACTGTGCCGGCAGAACTGGCTTTGCTTCTTCGCCTTTCTGCTTTTTCAGGAATGCGTTGATGATACTTGCATGCTTCTCAGCGGTTTTAAAACTTTCCTGACCGGAAGCGGGTAGAGAGAGAAATTCAGGATCGGTCAGATGAAACAGTTCACGGGCATTTCGGTTAACGTAAAAGTGTTCTTTATTCTGAACCACTGACGGGTTATGTTGTATGGTCATAGTCGGGATGAAAAGCCCAAAAAATTAAACTGGTTGAAAACACTCCAGATAAAGTACGGAATTTCTGCAATAAATGTCAGGCTGTCACCTTGAAGTCATAAAAGGAGAGGGTGTGCTTCTGTCCATGAATTTGGCAAAAACAAACCTGGAGTAATGTGGAATTATTTGAGCTTGCTGTCGATATACCGTTGAAGATATTTGAAACCAAGATCTTTCACGGAACGCAGCACGTCGAGGCCGATGGTATTGAGGGCACTCTGACCCTGTGATTGTATAGTGGAATGCTCTCTTTGTTCCAGTGTGGAGGTTTTTTTGCTGCCTCGTAATGTTCTTGTGAGCAGCAAAGCGGTAACAAAAGTTATTCCAGCAGCTTGGAACGGGTATTTTTTGACAATCTCCATAGGTGCAAGTTCCGCTTTTAGATTATCCGACAAGTGCAGAGCTCTTGACTTGATCTGTTCTTCTTTTTCAGAAATGGTGTTCTGCAGCTCTTCTATTCGCGCCTGAATGCTGGATAACGGCTCATTTTTTGTAGTCATTGACCGATAAGAAAATTTTTTGGAGCAGCTCCTTTAGAAGCAAGGGTTTGAGTTTCGTGAAAAACAAAAAGCATGAAAGAAAAATAAGGCTAACAATGAAATAGCCGAGAAAAGGATGTCCCAGCATTTCTCCTGTGAGTAAAGCAAAGGTGGTGATAAGGTAGGCAATGCCGATTATCAGAATAACGCCAAGAATAACCATAGCAGATACAATCGAAATTTTTTCAGTCAAATCAATTTTGACCAGTTCGATTTTTGCTTCAATTATCGTTATAACGTCTTCATACGTCGACGTTGCCGTATCTTCAAGGATTTTATGGATTCCGGTAGTTTTGCTTTTGACTTTATTCGATAACGGAACCTTTTCCTCTGGGCGGTTGATCATATAATCGTTAATAAGAGCCTGTTAACGCTTTTTTCTCATCAAAAGTCCGAAAAAAGCACCTGCACCGATGGTGTAAAGTATTACCTGGGCAGGGTTTTTAACGATATACTCTTTGACTTTGTCGGCACTTTTTACAAGAAGTTCATACGATTCGCTCTCTTTAAAACGGCAAAATGCTTCAGAGAGGGTTTCACCTATCTCTTTGACCTGCTCCGGTATAAAGGTCTCTCGCTGCGGTTCCTGTGCCGGATCCGTTGGTTCATGTCCGTGAATGATAACCGGGACTTCCTGTTCCATAATAGTTCCAAAGCTTATGATGAGTTTTTTAAAGCCGATCTGAAAGGAATATAATAAAAAACAAAATGGTCTTTACATCGCTCTCTGTTACTGAAGAATTCTGCCTCCGTCAACACTGATGACCTGACCGGTGATATAGTCGCTTTCAAGAAGAAAGGTTATGGTTTTAATGATATCCAGTGGGTCACCAAGGCGCTTGAGAGGTATTTTTTTGATCATCTCCTCCTCGGTATCCATCTCTTTTTCAGGATTTATTGTAATCGTTCCTGGTGCAATTGAATTGACAAGAATACCGGGGGCATACGTTTTGGCAAAAATTTTAGTCAGGTGCTGTATACCTGCCTTTGCTACCGAATAGGGCGCAAAGTTACGCCAGATAAGATGAGCCGAAATATCACTCATGGTAATGATTCGAGCTGTAAACAACTGTTTCCGCATAATCTTTACCGCCTCCTGCAGGGTAAAGAATGTTCCCTTCAGATTGGTATCGATCAGATTGTCCCAATCTTTTTCGGTAACCTCCGGCAGGGGAGTGCTGTAAAAATTTGAGGCACTGGCGATAAGGAGATCAAGACGGTCAAACTGCTGACGGAATGCTGCAAAAGCGCCGACGATATCGCTGTGTTTTGATACATCACAGCGTACCATTTGTGATTCGGAGCTTATCCAGCGAATTTTTTCAAGCGTTTGTGCTGCTTTCTCCTCTGATGAGTTGTAGGTAAAAAAAACAGTGTAGCCTTGACCGGCGACAGAAAGTGCGATTTCACTTCCGAGGATACCGGTTGCGCCCGTCATGAAGCAGACTTTTTTGCCGGAAGAACTCATGGCGATAACGTTTAATCTCCTTTCAGGTGATTCCTTATTGAACAGTAATGTAGCTTAAAATCTTGACTGAACGTATGTTTGCTTCTTGATTAATGCTGTTGTCAAGGATGAAGAGAGACTCCGATATCCGCAGGTTTACCAAAGTATGGTGAAGAGAGTACCAGTATATCCACACCTGTTTCGGCATAAGCGGTTGCATTTTCCGCATTGATGCCTCCCGTTGCCGAAATCTTAACTTTCGGGTTCACTTGTCGGATCTGCTTCACGAGAATTAAAAGTTCGTCCGGAGAAAGTTTGTCTATCTGAATAACATCAACACCGGCGGCAGTAATCTTCAGGGCTTTCTCTGCGCTTTCGGCTTCCACAATAATTTTATGTTCAGGTGCTTTAGCTTTCAGCATTGCAACAGTACCGAGAAAGGGTTCCAGTCCATCCATAAAAGTTGTATGCTGTTTGAAGACAAGGATTGAATCTGAAAGGCCCGTCCTGTGCGGAAGCGCCCCGCCAGCCATGATTGCTTTCAGTGCTACTTTTTTTGTTCCGGGAAACGATTTCCGTGTTGTCAGGACAGTAATGTCTGGATTGATCTGCCGGGCAAGGTTTATTATAGTTCTTGTTCTTGTGGCAATTCCCGAAGCATATTCCAGCAGATTCAAGGCAACTTTCCATCCGGCATGAAGGCTTCCCGCAGCTCCAGTTGCTGCAAGAATGGTAACCCCGGGCTCAACTTTCAAGCCGCTCTCCAGGCAGCAGGTCACAATTGCCCCGCACTGTTCAAGAACTCTGGCTGCTTCTTCAGTACAGCACAGCACGGTGGAGTCTCGACTTGTAAATACTATCTCACCTTTCTGAGAACTGATCCCAAGCAGTGAAGTAGTCAAATCCCCGTAAGGGACATCCTCTTCTATAAACCGCTCAATATCACGGTCAGGCAATCGATACAGCATGATATTATTGCTTTTGCGGTTACGTTTCATAGTAAGATAGGATAACGAATTGCAATCTTTTATGAAACATGATTCAAAGTGAGCATCATGACATCATGCTTGAACATGGGATTTCCCGGATTCCAATCAGGAGTGTGCTGTGGACTTCAAGAATTCTTGTTATGTAAAATGCACACTGGGGGATGTGTGTTGCTGGAAAGAAAGCAGTGATAAGATTTGTTCGAAGCCTGTAATAATGGTAGACATAATTATTATGCTTCTTTGTTCATGCGACGCTTGCCGTAAACTGCCATGAAAAGTATCCCTGTGCCAAGCAGGATTATGGTGCTGGGTTCTGGGTTCTGGGCGGTTACCAGACCCTGATACCGAACGTTCGAGCCCGTAGCATCATTACCGGGATTGATCCAAATGAATTTAGTTACGTCGCCGTGATTATTATCTGCAGCAGTGATGTATTGATTGTACAGAGTTGCTATTGTGGAGGAAGATCCATAATATGCAACATCTAACTTATACACACTAGGAGCATTAACTTCGTGCCAGATAGCAGCCTGAAGAGCTATTGCCTGGTCTGTCTGACCACCAGTGCCATATGTTGTTAACAGATAAGCAACCTTGTCTGCATTGTTTAAACCAATGCCATGGATCTGGCCAGAGTTGTTTATGGTGGTATTAGGATAAGTAACACCGGGATTGATATTATTAAAAGTATCAACACAGTAGAGATATTGTAGCTGCCTTCCGTCAAGAGAAGATCCGGAAATAGAACCGCCACCCTCTATTGTATATTGATCACCTGACCCCAGATTCACCACAGAATGAATGTTTGAGTAGTTTGTACCAACGTAAAGCGAAGTAGCCATTGCGCTTGTTGCCAGCGTCAACATTGCCACTGCCAGTAACGCTATAATCTTCTTTTTCATTTCATGTTCCTCCATCGTGGTTTATTGCGTACACAACGCGCGATCTAATCTTCTTCACGCTCATTTATGACAATAAACATCAATTATCATGCCAAAAAGCATAATAATAAGTGAATAAATGTATATAAGAGGGACGAGGTGGTTTATTTATAAATAATACATCCGCTTACATTTACATGTATTATTTATATAGATGTTGTTTTATTGAAATACATGACGTATACAAAATCGTCTTGTATTGTCTCAAAAAAAAACAATGTCTCATTTTGGATCGCCGACGAAGAATCCATGGCGGTTATAGCCAAGGCGCTCAGTCATCCGGTGAGACTGAAAATATTGAAGCTGCTTGCGATGCATGAGTGTTATTATACGGGGCACCTCTAAAAATTGATTTTTTATATATCACGGATATCGAGCCGAATAGCACCGATCAAGATTTCAGTCTTAATGATCTGGTAAACAGTGTTCTTTGTCAATATTTGAACGTAAAATGCTCAGTTTTGCTTGCAACCGGACGCACTTATCCCATGACAGCATAGACTCTTTTCTTGAGCTGTACACAGCGCATCATATTGTAGGTTAAATTCGTCAGCCCAATTTTTGCAGCTGCTCTGAGGATCCCGATCGTACAAATATGCATGGCGTCCATGCTGTTGGTCATATATCCGAAGATATGTTCAACCCTTGCTCTGAAAGTTGATTTCAAGCGATTGGAAGTTTTCTGTACATCTGTCAATGGGTGATTTCTGACGCCTTTTTCATGCACTTCGCTTATCATGTCACACCAGTCGATACTGTCGTCCTGACCGGTATAAGCACTGTCGGCATAGAGTTTCTGGCCTGCGTCTTGACGATCGATGAGCGCTTCAAGTTTTTGGGAATCATGAACAGACGCACTACTTACTGCATAGGTACTGATGAGTTTTGTGTCCTTATCAGCTTTGATATGATTTTTGTAACCGTAAAAAAGCAACTTGTTCTTTTTAACCCAACGAGCATCGACGTCTTTCTGTCGGAGCTTATGGGGCTTCTCTTTCCATGCATCCGGTGTTTTACCGGCTTTTATTTCTTTGTTTTCCTCCCGTGTATTGCGTTGCCGAGGAACTTCGACAAAACCGGCATCGACTATCTGGCCTGTATTAGCAAAGATACCTTGGTCATCAAGTGCTTGGTTGAATCGATAAAATAATGCTTCAACAATCTCTTCCTGGACGAGGGTTTCACGGAACTTCCAGAGTGTCTTACTGTCGGGAACTCTGTCACTCGATTTCAGGCTGAGAAATCGTTTGAAACTCAGGCGATCGATGATCTGGAACTCCATTTGGTCATCCGAGACATTGTAGAGACTTTGGAGAATGAGAATTTTGAACATCATAACCCGGTCGAAAGGAGGTCTGCCTGCATTGCTTCTATGTTCAGGCTTATTGAAGACCACATCAAGTATCGGAGCGAAAATTTTCCATTCTATATGTGCGTTGAGTTTGACGAGAGGATCTTTGAGCTTGGTGAGTCTTTCAAGCAGAAAATGCTCGTCAAACATGCCTAATGGATTGATGTTTTTCATGATAAAGGGCGTAATAAGGATGATTTCATGAAAATACGAAATATTGCCCTTAGTTTATAGTGCTAAACCATTATATCTTATAAACATATATCATTCAAGAATAAATAGAGATGCCCTAATACCTTTGCTCCCACACAGTTTCGCTCCCATCGCGTTGTTCTTTCCAGTCATGCAAGTCGAGCCATTGGATGTGGCTGATACTGGTTGGCGGTTTTACCTCAGTTTCGCTCTCGACGAGAATAGTCTGAATGTTGCCGCCTTTTGCACCGATAGCAATGGCTATCTCGTCGAGGCAGACGCCCCGGGATCACGGGTGGAGTGTTTCGAGAGGAAGGATAGAACCCTATTGCTATGCAAAATACCGTCCATGATGGAGCGCCGCCACTCGTCACCGAACTTGATTTTGTTCTTGTCAAACCAGACATCATGCCCGCGTTTTTCCAAATCAGCGTTTATACAGCGAACCAACTCTTCGTTGCTATCGTGACCGTAACTCAGGAAGATGCTGAGCGCTTTGTGCGGTTTCTCAAACGAGACCTGTCCATGTTGTGGACAAATCCAGAGTAGACCGGCCTCAGTGGGAGAGTGATTACATTGTGGACAGTGTTTGTCCCTTGAGGTTTCGTCCTTATCTGGCTTTTCTTCCATATACAGAGTTTTTTACAGCTTCAAGATTGTCTTGATGTTGGTAACAAAGCTTGGCATAAAAGAAGGTCAAATACTTGTCCATTTGGAATAGGCGTCTCATTTGTGTTTCGTATCCAAATGCAGTGCCGATTAAAACCAAAAACTAAACGAGCGAGGCGTTAGCTGGCGTCCTAAGCAAAGTACTGGCGCAACACACGCAGATCGTCCGTCCATGAGTCTTTCCGGCAGACGATTGCCTGATAGCAGTCGAGCGGTTCTGGCAGGGGAGTCTCCTTCGGTAGATCAACCAGCACTGTCAACATAATTTTATCGGGTTGGTCTTGCCTTTTCATCTTGTTCAAAAAGAACTTTGTATACTCAAAGTTAACCCAGTTTTTACGCAAATGCTCTGGTTGGGAACCGACGACGATCATGCACCGCGCGCGCTCCAGAGCCTCAAAAATCACATTCGCGTAATCCGATGCTCGAATGCTTTCGGGCGAGAAAAATACGTTTTGGTGAAGGTCCTTGTTCAGGAAGGTATAGATCTTCTCTGCGTGCACTTCGTCCTCCGATGCAAAGCTGATAAAAATATCCAAGGGATCAGCTCTTGGTGTAGTTGATTTCATCAGCGGTGCCACGCGCCGCAAAATGTTGCGGGACACGGGGCAAAGGTCAAATTCAAGCTTCTGGCGTTGTGCCTCTTCGAATTGTTTCTGTTCTGGGCCGCGCAGCAGGCCGTTTTGACGCTTCTCCTCCTGAAATTGCGAGATCAGGTTTTTCAGTTCGAAGTCTTCATATCGACGACCGCCATGAAACAGGATGTCAGGCATAAACTCCCTTTTCTCATCGCACAAGGCTTGATGCATTGCTTGCACTTCGAAAAGACCGATAGCCGAATTCAGTAGCACACCCTCAAGCAGTTCGCCGTCGCAAATTACCGCCGTTTCAGGCAGTTCAAGACGGACCACGTGATCTATTTCTATCCCGAAATCTTCCGCGTTGACGTTCAAGAAGACGTTTCGGGCAGCACCGTGCTTTACGATCTTTTTCTTATCGACAAACGTAACCTCCAAATCATCAGGTCCTTGCATCCAACCCAATGCGAGTCGCTCGTGGCGAATGACGTTGCACTTCATCCCATTTTGTAGGAAGCGGATCTGCCACTGGCGCATAACTTCTACGTCACGGGGATTCTCCAACCAAGCCGGGCCATCCTCAATCTGAGGTGTCAACCGGCGGCACCCAGAGTCGTTGATGTCGAAAATGAGTAATTCTTCGAGGAGTTCACGATAGAGGATCTGTTGCGGATCGAGCATTTCGAGGACGTTGTCTGAGCCACCGTTGATAATGTTCCACCCAACAGGGTGAATGTCTCGCCAGTGCAGTCGGTAGTAGTCCTTACTGCCGATGGTGATCAACGGAAGCGCTCCGCCTGAGCAGAAGCGGAAAGGAAACGTTTTATCAAAAAACTCGCAATTCGCTTGTGTGGAATTTCCGAAGAAGAAGACCTCAAGTCTCTCTGCGATCTTAGGCCACTCGTCGAGATAGTCAGGTATGACCCGGTTACGGATCTCATCCTTACCCCGTCGGTTCCAGATGGTCTGCGCATCAGAGTCGAATGTCACCGCCATGGTGGCGCCGCTCCCGTTATGTTTTCGCTTCAGTGAGAATGAATCCACGAGCACTTCCAGAAAGTGGTTCTCCGCCTCGTGCAGCGGTTTTACCCAAGACTCTACCTCCAGTTTACACACGGCTGCATCCTCCTTATTGAGTTTCTGTTGTAGGTGTAGGCAACGAGTTGAACTTGCTATATTTTCATGGATAGTTGCTTGCCGAGCATAACTTTTCTGTTTAGAGATCTAAATCTTAGGTCATAAAATAATGTAGTATTTTACTGATAATTATCCTTGATTGATGCGAAAAAATGCTTCATGAGTTTATTCTGCATGCCAATCAGACAGGTTGTAGTATTCCTAAGGTTTTCCCTATAGATCGGTTGTGCAAAGAACAAACAATGATATTGATCAAGACAAGTCAACGATTGCACCTTATGATTGCCACCATAACGTTTCACACACTGGCGAAATTGATGAAGCGGCAAATGTTCTTGAAATTAAGCAAAAACAGTTTTTCCTGTAAATCAAGAACCTCTACCACCATGAGGAACGCTCCTTTCAGGCAAAGAATTGTAGTGAGGGTTTCGGAATAATACACAAAACACAAAACCTGTATACAACGAAACGAGAACTACCGCCTGACTCTCTGCTGGGTCTTAATCATCTCATGGGGAAGTTTTTCAAAAACAATTAAATATAAATATATTGTGTGGCATTTTGCTTCATAATACTTTTGTTAGGATATCAGATAATGATCCAGAACACCGTCAAAGAGTGTACAGAGAGATGAAACACAATCCATTAAAGAAAGTCGGGATTATTGTTTTCCTTGTGGGCCGGTATCTTTTTGCAGCGTTTTTTCTTTATGGGTTCTGGCG
>Ga0118677_10010621_pt1 | contig 14024 bp, 14 predicted proteins | sample AliMusrvi5mmetaG_FD_86154 | JGI IMG/M metagenome (GOLD analysis project Ga0118677, IMG submission 86154) | reverse complement strand
GAGGCGGTCGGCAACCAATGCTCCGAGACGTTTGATGATTTGAAAAATATATTTGAGTCAGCGGTCACTGGTAGAAAGTTTGATTATACAATCCGAGGTATTTGATTTGCGGGGGCTATATTACCGGCGGAGCCGAGACTTGGGTCGGCCGGAATACTCGGGAGATAGGTCGGGACGAGCTGCGGGGAGAGATCGAGACACGCGTCGGTGCCGACGTCCGCGAGTTTTTGGATGCCGAATTCGAACAGTTGCCAGAAGAAACCGTTATTGGCATTTTGGGCGTAAAAACGCACGCGGATCTGACTGACGGTTTGCTGCGAGAATGTCTCGGTCACCCACTGCTGATCGGCAAACGCACCCTGATACAGCGTCACCCACGAACCGTTCGTAAAAATATCTATGTCCACCTGCGACACCTCATTGCCGCCGCGCGCATAGAATCGCAGGCTGTCCGCCAGCGTGTTCGGATAGCTGAAATACAGATATGAACTCCACTGGGTGGCGTTTATGGCGTGATAGGCACTCGCGTAAGTGGCCGGGTCGCCGTCGCCGACTGCGGGAATGTTCGTCCACTGACTCGTCGGGTCGCTGCCGCTTGCAGGCGCTACCCAGCCCTGCCCGGGAGGATTGGTGGTAAAGGTCATATCGCTGCACGACGCGCTGCCGGCGCTGTTTTGCACCTGCGCCCGGTAGTGATACGTCGTGTAACTGGTTAAACCGGACACGGGCGCGCTGAGCACCTCACCGGTCGCAGCACTTCCCGTCCACGCGGTCGTCGTGTCGTACGAAGTCGAGGGCCCGTATTGAAAACGATATTGCACCGGCTCGCCGCCATCATCGATCACCGAACCCTGCAGCACCGTCGCAGTGCTTTGCACCGACGTGGCCGGAGTCGTGGCACAACTCGGCGGCACAATAACCGCGGCGCCCTGGTAAAATTGGAATTCGTACAGCCAATAGTAAAAGCCGCCGGCGGAGTAATTATAGCGAAAGCGCGCTTGCGTTACCGTGCCTTTCGGAAAGGTGATCGTCACCCATTTGTCGTTCCAGGTCGCCTCGCTGCCGCCGACGAATGCGGTCACCCAGGTACCGTCCACAAAGACATCCACTTCCGCCTGCGACACCTGCGCATCGAGATAATCGGTATTGATGCGCACGCGGTCGGAGACGATCGGATTCGTGAGCGTGAACACGATATATTGTCCCCAGCCGGTGCCGGCGTACGTGTTTACTGCATAGGTGCCGATATTGCCGTCGTATGCGAGCGCGGGTTGGTTCCACTGCCCGCCGGGTTCCTGGTCGCCGGTCGGCGATATCCAGCCGGTCGCGCCGGCGGCATGCGCGGTCGGCGTTTGCGCAAAGAACGGAGAAAAGGGCTGCAATGCGGTGCCGAGCACGTCCGCCAATGACGACTGAAATGACGGCGACGACATACTCACGACCGTATTACACGTTACCGCACAGCCGGACGTTGCGGTGCCAAGCGTATGCAGCGTGCCGTCAATGCCCGGCGGGAGTTGGCCACTGTGATCGATCTCATATTGGGAAATGGCGTACGAAATGGTTTTGACGTCCGTCGCGCGACCGGAATTACGCGTCTGCGCCATCTGCTTTGACGGATTGAGCGCAACGATAACGATCGCCGCAAGAACGCCAATCATCGCCAGCACCAGCAAGATTTCCATCAACGTAAATCCGCGGCGGAATGACGGTCGGTGCATATCCTATATTTAAACATAAAACCCCGCACCGGGGATGGTGCGGGAGATTATGTTTAGACTCTCACCGCCTCTCCGCCACCCCTCACCTGCCCTATCGGGCATCCTCTCCCCCTGGAGGGGCGAGGAGCCTGAGTTTTGCGGTTTTGGGCTGCCTCCTCGCCCCTTCAGGGGGAGAGGATTGAGGTGAGGGGTGGCGAAAGGTTTAACGTGTGGCGGTGATGGCGACACCGTTTTCTGCGGCGGGGGCGGCTACGGTGATGCGGCCGGTGGTGGAGGACGCGATGATGGTGTAACCGGTGCTGCTGGCGGTGGTGGAGGCCGGGTCCATCGGAATGGACACGAGGTACTTCTGACCGTTCGTGAGCACGGAAAGGTCGGTCAAACCGGTACAAATACCGGCGCCGGTCTTACAAATAGGCGTAGCGGTCGTGGTAGCAAGGGTACCCGGCATCGCGCCGCTGTTGTCGATCGCATACTGGTACACGGCGCTCAAAATGGTGTTGACGTCGACGCGGCGCTGCGCGTTGCGGGCGTCAGCGAGCTGCTTGGACGGATTGATAGCGAGAATGACGATCGCGGCAAGGATACCGAGGATCGCGACGACGAGCAAGACTTCGAGCAAGGTGAAACCTTTCTTGGTGTTCGTATGGAAACGTGACATAAAATAAATTTTTTAATTAAATAGTACCCGTAACCGCCTCATTGTAGCACACATTCACACAAGCAAGCCACCTTACTTATCCCCTACCGCGTCGCGCTGATGACCGCCCCGTTTTCCGCCGCAGGGGCGGCGACGGTGACGCGGCCGTTGACGGAGGCAACGACGGTGTAGCCGGCGCTGTTGGCGGTACTGGAAGCGGGGTCGAACGGGATGGAGACGAGGTATTTTTGATTGAGGGTCAGGACGGTCAGATCCACCAGACCGGCGCAGGTGCCGCCGGTCTTGCAAATAGGCGTGGCTGCAGCTGTGGGAATAGCGCCAGGAGTGGAGCCGGTATCGATCGAGTATTGCGATACGGCATTAAGAATGGCGCCGACGTTGAGCTTGCGTTGCGCGTTGCGTGCGTCGGCAAGTTGCTTGGAGGGGTTGATGGCGAGGACGACGATTGCCGCAAGGATGCCAAGAACCGCAACAACGAGCAGGACTTCGAGCAAAGTGAAGCCACGGGAACGGGTGCGGTGTGCCAAAACAGTCATGCTTGCAGTATACCAAACGAATATCATAAATACATGCTCTATCCTCCCACTTCCTGCCAGGTCGAGGAGGTCGCAGAGAAGAACGAAGTGTTGGGTATGGTGACGGACGTTTTGCGCACGACAGTGGAGACGGTGCCGGTCGCGGAGACGGTGCGACTTGAACCGGCACCCGCCACAAGATAGGTGCAGGAGCCGCTGTCGAGCGCGAGTGCACCGGAGCCGGTGAACGCGGCGTTGCTGCGCACCTGGAGCAGTGCTTCCTCGGTGCAGGCGTCGGCAATAGCGGACGCCTGCACTGACTGCTGTAGGACGATCATGTTCTTTGAAAAGATCGAGCTTGTGAGTAGGATGGAGAGCGCGATCGCAAGGCCGACCGCGCCGGCGACCACGACGCTGATGAGGGTAATGAAGCCGGAACGATAAGGCGTCCGCCACCCCTCACCTGCCCTGTCGGGCATCCTCTCCCCCTGAGGGGCGAGGAGCTTGAGTTTTGCGATTTTGGGTTTTGAGCTGCCCCCTCCACAGAGGGTCAAGGGGTAGTGAGGTGAGGGGTGGCGAAAGAAAGTAGTCGTCAACATAAAATTTTTACCGCACCGTCGCCGTCCCAATAAACGTCTTTACATACGAAAACCCGCTGGAGGTGGCGAAGTTGATCATTGTGAGGGTGAATTGCATACGGACGCTGCCGGAGGTGCTGGCGGTGCCGAAATTCGTGAATGAGAGACCGGACGCAATCACCTTACTATTGGTAAGCGGAATCGCCGCCGCCGTCCCCTCTTTTATTTGTAACACGCCGCCGGAGAGCGCAAAGACGGTCGGGCTCGTGGTGGCGCTCGTGGTATTCACCGACAGAGTAGTGGAACTTGTGCTTGCCGCCGGTGTATTGAGCAGCGTCGCATTGCGCACTGTTTCTGTCATCAGTTGCATCACTTGCATCCCCTGCCCTTCCACCTCCGAGATCGCCACACCCTTGGAACGCGTCTGCAGCATATTGGTAAGAAAAAAAGAAATCGTCAGCAACAGAATGCTCGCAATGGAGATATAGAGGATCGTCTCCACGAGCGTAAAACCTTTTATTTTTTTCATGGAAATCATTGGCATAATGATGATTGTGAAGTGGAATTTGTTGGGAGAACGGAGATAATCTCGCCATTGTTTGCCGGCGAGGCACCGAACGCCGCGTCCGCGGCAACGCTATATGCAACACCATTCCATAGGATACTGTTCACATCATTGAATGTACCAACAATGAACGGGCTCGCGAAATTAGAGACATCGACGACTACCAACTCACCGTTAGGATTATTGGTTGCCGTGAACATATACGAATTATTCCGACCCGACGCTATGTCATTGACCACGCCGCCCGTCGCCAACACACCGCGTTGCACGGGCACCGCCGGATTGGACACATCTATATCGTACAGATTAACATCTTGCCCGACCACGATCGATGAGCCGAAGGAGACCACCGCTACCGCATCCGAACCGCCGGGGAGATTGATGGTACTTACCAGCGTCGGAGAGGAGGGATTTGAAATGTTCAGAATCTCGACTTCCGTCGCCACATCGCTCGTCGCCACATACGCGTAATTACCATTCACCGATACCGCGTTGGCGGTCGCGCCCGAACCGAGGAAATAGGAACCGAGCGCGACCGGCGCCGCAGGATTGGTGACGTCGATGATTTGTAGGCGTGTACTGCCGACCAGATACACTTTCGTTCCCACGACAAAGATATTGTTAGCGCCGTTCATGACGGTCGAATTGTACGTACCCACAACCGTAGGTGCTGCGGGATTTGAAATATCGAACACTTCCAATTCACGGCTGGTATTTATATCGGACACATACGCATAATTTCCGGAAACCGCGATGCCGGTAAGCGAGTCGTTGTTTCCGTAATACAGACCGACCACGGACGGAGCTGCCGGACTCGATATGTCGGTTATCACCAGATCGGGAGGCCCGTTTCGCACCATGTAGGTGTAGTTTCCCTGTGCCTGTATCTTGATACCGTCGGCGGTGCCGGGGATACTAATAGACTGTCCCAGCACCGGCATGCCCCAGTTCCCCAGGGAGATCGTCCACGCGGCAAGCTCGGTCGTGAGCGAGACGGAACCAAGGCGCGCCGCATCCTGCTGCCACGTGACGGTCGAGGTAGCGAAGGCGCGGCTGGTGGTGGTGGTGGAAATGACAATCTGCCGAGTATAAATACCGGTCGTGTCACTCGTGCTTGAGAATTGCCACTGGGTGCTCGTCGCGGAAAGGCCGTGGACGCCGGGGGTGAGACGATTGTAGCAGACGTCGCGAATGGAGCGGGTTCCTTCAAGACCTTCCTGTGCGAGATAGATCGCGCGGGCGCGGTTGCCGGCGGACGCGGCGACAGACTGGCCGTTGGACACGCCGTAAAATGCGATCGCCAACATCGCCACAAGCGCAGCGGAGAGGACCACTTCCACGAGCGAAAAGCCCGCGCGACCCCCACCCCTACAAAGGTGAAACCTATGTATATACATAGGTTTCACCTTTGTAGGGGTGGGGGCGCTCGCGTTAATACGAGACGCCTCCTTTTGTGTTGATTGTAATAGTGCGGGTTCCATCGGCTTTTGAAGTTAATAGCATTGTACCAGTTGCCGAGGGCAAGCCATACACTTTACTGTAGGTAACGTCGTTGACGCCCGACGCGGTGATTGCGGGACTTAGGTCGTTTACTTCGTCGAAGGAAGTTGCACGCGACGCGTAACTCGCGCCCCGGAACACCGTCACCGTACCCGTTGCCATATGCACACCCCACACCGAGTCCCCGCTGGAACCCTCCGAGAGCAACTGCGCGCGACGCAGCGACAGCGCAATCGATTGCACCGCCACATCCGCATCATTGCGCCCCTGTATCGTGTAATACACCGGTATCCCCACCGCCGCAATCGCCCCCAACAACGCAAGCACGATGAGCATTTCAACCAATGTAAAACCGCGAGAAGACATAGGTATAGTATAGCGCGAACCCCCCTCACCTGCCCTGTCGGGCATCCTCTCCCTGGAATGGGAGAGGAGCTTGAGTTGAGCGGTGGTTTTGCAGTTGCCCCCTCTCCCATTCCAGGGAGAGGGCTGGGGTGAGGGGGGGTCTCGGCGTAGACCTTATGTCCCGAAATTTCCGACCAAGCTGTAGATCGGGAGAATGATAGCGAAAGCCACCGCGACGACGCCGAGCCAGACGATGATGAGGAGGACGGGCTCGAGGATGTTGGCGATGTCTTTGGTCATGTTTTCGCTGCGGGCTTCCAGGAGGTTGCCGATGTTGCGGAGCGACTCTTTGAGGCGGCCGGATTCTTCGCCGGAAATGATGATCTTTTGGATCGGGATCGGCATGAGATTATTGATGCCGGGATACTCGGAAAATATCTGGCGGAACCCTTTTCCCTGCTCGATGCCGGTGCGAATATGGCGATAGAATCTCCGGTACATCGCGAGGTCGGTCGCTTCCATCAGCGAGTCCAGCGCGATCAGGATCGGCAAGCCGGTGTCCAGCAGCAAGCCGAACATCGAAGTGAACCGCGCCATTTCCACCTCTTTCATGATCCTGCCGATGCCCGGCACGTGCAGCATAAACCACTGCCCCATCCACTTGGTGCGTTTGAAGAAGAAAAAGAAGTAGATCGCCAGCGCCAGCGTCGTGAACAACACCGGCACAGCAATGATGCCGTATTGCTGCATAAAAAGACCGAAGCCGATGAGTACGCGGGAGATGAACGGTAGCGGGATGTTCAAACTTTTGAAGACGGTCGCCAAACGCGGCAGCACGAACCACGACATCGAGATGCCGACAATGAGCGTGAGCCCGAGCACCAGTCCCGGATACAGCATTGCGGAACTCACTTTGCCGGAAAAGAGTTTGTCTTTTTGGCGCTGGAGCGCGGCGGAGGCGACGGTCTCGCGCAGACGGCCGCCCTCCTCGCCGAGACGCACCAGCGAAATGGTGTATTGCGGAAGCAGCTCGAACGCCTGCAGCGTCTTCCACACCGGTTCGCCGCGTTCTACCTGTTCTTTCGCTTTCCACACCTTCTCCCGAAAATGCGGCGACGGCATATCTTCCGCGACCGCCTCCAGCGCCCCCGGCACACTCATACCAGAGCTTAGCAAAATGCTGAAATTTTCGGTGAATCGGTCAGTGCTGTCTGCCATAGATTTAGTATAACGTGAGATTAGATAAACCCTTCGCCCCCCTCACCTGCCCTGTCGGGCATCCTCTCCCTGGAATGGGAGAGGAGCTTGAGTTTTGCGTTTGGGTTTTTGAGCTGCCCCCTCTCCCATTCCAGGGAGAGGGTTGGGGTGAGGGGGAAGGTTTACGCCGGTATCGCCACTCGTAACAACTCCTCGATGGTGGTCATACCGGTTTTTACTTTTTCGATGCCGTCGTCGAACAATGAACGGGCGCCGTTGGCTTTGGCGATTTTCCAGAGCTGCGCGGAGGTGGGGTGCTGGATAATCGCCTCGCGCACCTCCGGCGTGACCTGCAAAATCTCGAACAGCGCGATGCGCCCTTTGTAGCCGGTGTGGCCGCAGATGTCGCAGCCTTTGCCGCGGTATAATGTGACGTTGGCACCGGTGAAATAGTGCTTCGCGGTCGGCAGGAGGTCGGTTAGCTCGGAGACTTTTGTGGCGTAACTGTAGCGACACGACTCGCATACACGGCGCAGGAGGCGCTGCGACACGATGACGTTGATGGACGAGGAAAGCAGGAACGGCTCGATGTCCATCGAGAGCAGACGCGGAATACTCGACGCGGCGTCGTTGGCGTGGAACGTGGAGAGCAGAATATGCCCGGTGAGCGCGGCGTTCACGGAGATTTCCGCGGTCTCGCTGTCGCGAATTTCCCCCACGAGGATCACGTTCGGGTCTTGGCGCACAATCGAGCGCAAGCCTTTCGCGAACGTAAGGTTCGTGAGCGGATTGACTTGGATCTGATTGACGCCGGGGATTTTGTACTCCACCGGATCTTCGATCGTGATGACTTCCACCGTGGAGCGATTGAGGAGCTTGAGCAGCGCGTAGAGCGTGGTCGTCTTGCCGGAGCCGGTCGGGCCCGTCACCAAGATCATACCGAACGGCTTGCGCGATTCCGCCAGCAGCAAATCCTGATCCGCCGGCTGCAAACCAAGGTCGGACAGCGCGAGATTTTGCACGTATTCGGAAAGCAGACGAATCGCGACCTTTTCGCCGGTCACCGTCGGCACGATGGACACGCGCATATCGTACGTGCGGCTTTCGTATTCAAATTGCATCGAACCGTCCTGCGCCGCGAAGTGCTCGTCGATACTCATCAACGCCTTCACTTTTAGGCGATTGAGCACCGAAGGATAGCTGCCCAGCCCGATGACACCCATATCGCGCATCACGTTGTCCACACGGAAGCGCACCGCCACGCCGTCGTGCCGCGGCTCCAGGTGGATGTCCGACACGCGCAGGAGGAATGCGTCTTCGAACACCACATTGAGTATTTCCGGCGCCGCGCCGCCCTTTGCCGTGAGCGCAACGAGGCGTTCATTGAGCGGAGAGCGCGTCAGTACGAGCGCGTCGTTGATGTCTTCCGGCATTGAAAAAGCAATCGTGACTGTTTTTCCCGGAAAGAGTTGTGCCACCGCCGGCTGCAACTCCGGGCGCGGAATGTCGGTCGTCACGGCGACGGTCGTCTCGTCTTCGCCGAAATACGCCACGCGATATGCGCGCGCCACTTCCGCGGGAATAAGTCCCATTTGTTCTGCCGTCGGCATCTTGGAGTTGAGATCGGCATACGGCAGCTTGTACGATTCCGCGATCGCCTGCCCGATGATGTCGCCGTTAAGCGTCCCGTCGCGCATTAAAAACTTCAGCCGCGACTCCCCCGGATTGCGCGCGTCCGTATCCGCCGCAGCCGCCTGCTCCGCCGTGATATATCCGCCGTTCTGCAAAATCTCCACCACCTCATCGTCTCCGGGAAATTTATACGGCGTCTTAGGATACGCAATAGCCACCCCGGGTTTCGCCGCCACCTTTTTTGAAGAAGAAGAACCAAACATACTAAAAGTATACCACCTGACACCGATAACCCCCTGCAAGAAACGCCTATTGGGTGGAAAACAATTTTTTACCGATGCGCACACAAAAAAACGAGCGCCACATTGAAGTGACGCTCGAAGCCTAAACCGTTACGTTCTTTACCGTACTGTTCGCGTTGAGGGAAACCGGATAGTGAACGTACTCCCCTTCCCAAGTTCACTTGTGACAACGATCATTCCACCAAGCGCTTCAATATTCTTCTTAACAAGCGCCAGTCCCAATCCCTGTCCGCCCGCCCGATTCGCATCGACGCGCACGTGGAGGTCGAAAATAAGGCTGTGATATTCCGGCGCTATACCGATACCCGTATCGGATACCGTAATCACGACCGAACCGTCGACCAGTGAACCGTCGAGGTTTACCGCGCCACCGGTCGACGTATGCTCGATGGCGTTTCGCATCAGGTTTTCAATGATCTCTATGATCGCGACCGTATCACCGGTAATCCGAAGACCAGGTGAGATCGTACACCCAAGCACCACTCCTTTCTTTGCCGCCGGCGACGTCAGCATACCGACCACCAGAGCGCACGGCACTTCAAGACTAACGGGCGTATCATACAATTCACGCACACCGTGCCGAGTACAGTACAACTCTCGCGCCAGCAGATCACGCAAATATTGACCGGCACCGAGGATGTACCGGGCATATTTCAGATGCATCGCCGACAGCTCGCCACTATCGCACAAGATTTGAATGAAGCCGATGATCGCATTCAGCGGCGTATTCGTCTCGTGGCTCACCACCGACGCGAAGCTCGCAAACGCCATATCGCGCATCTTGGCGGGCGTGATGTCGTGCACGAAAATGAGCGCAAGCGCCGTCGGCTTCCCACTTTTTTTCGTCGAAATCCCCTCCGTATCGTAGTGATGGCGGGTCAATTCGACATACACGTTCCTGTCGTCCTTCGCGCGAAACTCGCTCTCGCTTCTTATTAGGTCGATATCCTGTTCGGCCTGATTGACGATGCCGCATAACTCGCCCTTGCGATGATTCGCGAAGAGGCAGCAGACGGAACGCCCGACCAACTCATTGGATGCATAGTCCAGCAGCTCAGTGAGCGCCGGGTTCACGTAGAGGATCTTGTGCGGATGCGTCGTGGTTCGCAGATATGCCGCTACCGGCATCTCATCCCACAACTCAAGCCTTCCGCTGTCACCAAACAGCGCCCGCACATCATATGCCGGCACTATGGTTCCCTTATGCTTAAACGGACACGCCATACGATGCCTCCCTTACCATAAAGACCTGATTCTATTCGAAAGCGTACCATATATCCACAAAAGTTCCAGCCTCCATCCACTAGAATTTATTACTTTTTCTTCGGCGTCTCTACTGCCTTCGCGGGCGTGGAGGTGGCTTCGGAAGAGGTGGCTTCGCGGGTGAGCGTGGCGGCGCCTTGTGTGACGTCTTGCTGATACGCGCCGCGGTACATCATATTCGGATAGTAATTGGTGCCGCCGGTGTTGTAGTTGTACATCATTCCCGGACCAAATGAGCGCTCCAGACCCCAGGAGGAGCGAAACTCGCCGACGCAGATGCCGATCCAGAAAATCGCAAGAACAGCGACGCATACGAGCACCGCTTTCCACACGCGGCGCATACAGTGATGCGCGCAGCAGCCGTGTTCGCACCCCGGCTTCATACTCATACCGCTCATATCGCCCGCCGCGCACTTCCCGCCTTCACACATTGCACCCTTGTGACACTCGCAATCGCACGCCTTTTCTTCAACCGCCTTTTCAACGATGTCTTTTGCCATATATGTTAGATTGTTTATTAAATAATCAATCTACAGTATACCACTACTCTGCGGTCGAATAGGTGCGTCCGATTTTTTGCACCAACTTTTCTTTTTGAAGCGCCGCGAGAACGGCAACGACTTCGGCGAGGGTGCGGGCGAGGGTTTTCGCGAGCGCTTGCGGGGTTGCCGGACGAACCAGAAGTTCGCGAATGATGCCGCCACGGAGCTGCCGCCCAGAACCTTCGAATTTCGATTGCGGCGTGTGGTGCGCGCTTTTCTTGTTGAGCCGCACGCCGGAGCGTTTGAGGTGCGAGCCATAATCCATAAGCGCGGCGTAGAAATCGCGCGGGTGCATCGAGGATTGTGCAAGCGCGGCGGCAACCAACGGCAAGAGCTGTTTATCCGACACCGGCGTGCGAGAGCGTGCGAAACAATGATGGAAAAAGACCGTGCGAATGTTCGTCTCGATGAACACCTCCGGCGAGTTATGTGCAAATGCCGCGATCGCCCGAGCCGTGTACGGCCCGACGCCGGGAAGTTGCTCCAATTCCCCTGCCGTCCTCGGCAGCACACCGCCCCAATCGTGCATCACCGCCTGCGCCGCCTCGTGCAAAAATTTCGCCCGCCGATTGTACCCAAGCCCCTGCCACGCCCGCAGCACATCCGCCCGTGAGGCACCCGCCAGCGCCGCAACATTCGGAAACTCCCGCAAAAAGTTCTCGTAAAAAGGAATCATCCGCTCCACCTGCGTCTGTTGCAACATAATTTCGGAAACGAGAATGTGGTACGGGTCGCGAGTGTTCCGCCACGGCAAATGCGTACGAGCATTTGTCCGCGAATGCTCGCGAAGCGCCACCAGAAGTTCCGAAATACACCTCTTTTCCTTTACCATCATTCCGACATCATACGCGCTCGGACGTCAGTCGTAAAACACAAAACCCCGCCACCTTTCGGGGCGGGGTTTGCGCATTTCCTTGCGGAAAGTTAGGCGCGAGGGGCTTTGGGGCGGGCCTCGGAAACGGAGAGGAGGCGGCCGCCGAAATCCTTGCCATTGAACATGGCGATGGCGGCGTTCATACCCTCTTCAGTGGCCATCTCGACGAAGCCGAAGCCTCGGGAGCGACCCGTTTCGCGTTCGATGACGATCGAGGCGGAAACCACCTCGCCGGCCTGCGCAAACAGGTCGCGGAGCTCGCCGTCGGTCGTGCGGTACGGAAGACCGCCGATAAACAATTTACGTGGCATAGTGCGAAAACTTAGAGTACTCAATAATTCGGAACGGAAGCAGATTGCCGCCGATTCCACTGTCGAGTAAGCCGACCTCTCCGCTTGCAAACGCTCACAGGAGAACTTATCACGAACCCCAAAATCGTAGCATGGTTTTATAAAAAGAAGAAGCCCCGCGCGACAGTGTCGCGCGGGGTGATGAAGGTGGCGGGATCAGGCGGCTTCGGCCTCTGGCTCGAACGGGTTGACGGGTATTCTTTTGCCGCGAACCGTGTAAGAGTCGATTTCGAAAGTGACCTGAGCTGCTGCCTCCTGATGAGTGAACTTTTCCAGAGACGGCGCAGAAAGTCCGGTCGGCTTCTGGAGCAATGCCAGCAACTCGGCATAGCAGGCTTGCGGGTTGCGACTCTGAGAACAATTCTCGCGACGGCGCAGCGTTTTCGCGTTATACCCGGACAGCCACGTTGCCGCATCCAAAAGCGTCTCGTACACCTCCTGATCGTACATATCCCGAGTGTATTCCTCGCTGAACGCGATGTCGGGAATCCTGATGGTGACGATTGGCTGATTGCTTTTACGAAGCCATTCGACCTCATCGGCAGTCAGGATGTGGATTTGCAAGAGTCCGCGGCGCTCCAGCTTCGCACAGACGAATGCAAAAACAGCAAGCGTATCGTACGTCAGACTGCTCGCACCCATCTGTTCGATGGCCTTGACGGCGCGCAGGAGTTCGGCGATCTTTTTCCCCGACCACCGACAACTCTGCATCATATGACGCATCGGTGCACCATAGAATCGCAGCGTGCGTATATATCTGGACGTGTAGTAGATTGAGGCGATAAACGCCCAGGCACCCGACAGCATTCTGACGATCAACATCGCACGTCTCCTTGGTTAAGATTTCCGAAAAGGACAGCGAGGATTTCTTGCCCCCGCATTGGTACTCTGGCGCTAGCATAGCATATAGGGTATACTTTTGTCAATGAGGATACTTTCTATTGAGACATCGTGCGATGAGACGGGGGTGGCGCTGGTGGACGGGGTTAAAACTCCGGGCGGGTTTGGGTTTTCGGTGGTGGCGAATGCGCTGCTTTCGCAGGTGGAGCTGCATCGGGAATATGGTGGAGTGTATCCGTCATTGGCAAAGCGGGAACATATTAAAAATTTGCCGGTGTTGCTGGAGCAAGTGCTGGCGGCGGCGGGTGCGGAGGGCGCGCCGGAAAAGATCGACGCGATTGCGGTTACCTACGGGCCGGGGCTGGAGCCGGCGCTGTGGACGGGGGTCGTGTTCGCGGAGGAGTTGGCGAAAAAGTGGCAGAAGCCGCTCTTCGGCGTGAACCATATGGAGGGGCATTTGATGGCGGCGCTGGCGCGAGAAAACTCATCGACCGAAAGCGCAATCGAAGACCTGCAATTTCCGTTGCTTGGGTTGCTCGTGTCGGGCGGGCATACAGAGTTCGTGATTTCGCCGGAACTTTTTTCATATCGGATCATCGGCGAGACGCTCGACGACGCGGTCGGCGAAGCGTTCGACAAGGTAGCGAGAATGCTCGGGCTTCCCTATCCGGGCGGGCCGGAGATTTCGAGACTGGCAGCGGAGGCGAGAGGACGGGGCAATGCTTCGCGTCTGCCACTTCCTCGCCCGATGTTGCGTAGTAATTCGTGCGATGTTTCTTTTTCCGGATTGAAGACGTCGGTTATCCGCTCAATTGAGAAGGATCCTTCTCTCGCCGTTGCTGACGTTGCCGCAAGTTTTCAAGCAGCCGTGGTCGATGTGTTAGTCACCAAGGCGATGCGTGCCGTTGAGGCCATTGACGCAACAGCGATCGTTCTCGGCGGCGGAGTAGCGGCAAATTCGTCACTCCGACAAGCCATCAGTGAAGCCGCTGTTGAGGCAGGGGTGCGATGCGCGTTGCCCTCATTGACGATGTGTACCGATAATGCCGCCATGATTGGTGCGGCAGGGTGGTATCGCTTCCGAAGCTTCGGCAGTGATCCGTTCACGCTGAGTGCTAACCCATCCCTCTCACTAGAAC
>Ga0118677_10010620_pt1 | contig 14024 bp, 11 predicted proteins | sample AliMusrvi5mmetaG_FD_86154 | JGI IMG/M metagenome (GOLD analysis project Ga0118677, IMG submission 86154) | reverse complement strand
ATGGTCAAATCGTGATATGTCGCACTTCGTTAAAATTCTATCCACTTCTATAATGACTCATGGAAACATGCTGATCCCGCCTCATTATCTATTGTCACGCTCATTTTTCCATGTTACAATTCCCAGCAAAAATATTGAAAAAGAGTTATGGATAGGCAAGGAGATGTGAATGTCACACAAGGGCGACAGAAACAAAAAGCTTGACACTCTATCGCGACGGGATTTTTTAAAAAAAGCGGGGGTCGTTTTAGGCGGTGCAACTTTCATTTCGTTGCCTTTTGCTGCCGCCTGTGGGAATATTTCTAAAATTTTCACCAGTTCAAATGCAACTCTTCCTTCCGTTACAACAACCAAACCTTCAACAAACAACCCTCAGACTTCGTTGACTCCCGTTTCCTCCAGCCCGGCCACTTCCTTCACATTTCCAACTGCGACTTCGATACCCAATCTTTTCGATTTGTCTTTGACTGCCTCGTCATCGTCTGGCAAGCCGGCGAATGTAAGCGGGTACACAGTATCCGATCGTATGTTTATAGATTGGCATCTGGCTGACCAGACCCGGTGGTTCCGCTGGGGCCGTAAAAGCAGCGGTACCGTTAGATTGCTCTGGCAAGTTTCTATGATGCCATTTGATAACAGCACAGTGACTGCCTTAAATCCGCCGGGTCTGGTCGCGAGCGGTGTTCTGGAATCACGCTCGTCTGAATTCAGCGTCAACTTCGCCAAATTCTTGCCGGGGCCTAACCTTGTGAAGGCCAATTTATCCAACGCTTCTTTTTACACTGTTGTGAAACAAAATTCTTATATGCCGTCATGGTCGGCCTTCAACGTACCGAGTTCCCGCGGCGTATTGACTCTAAACACAGCGATATCCAGCCGCATCTCCAGTGTAAGCAATTTGAACTCCGGCAAGGTCTCCCTTCTTAAAAATTACAACAGCACACTTGGGAATCCATCGTCAATCCAAACGCCCGATTTCAGCAAGCCGGTTGTAGTTTCAGATGCAAATCAATCCGCTTTGAAATCGGTTCTCGAAGCTACCGGCACGGTGAAACAATATAATTACTATATAAGGGTCGTTGCTTTGGATGCCAGCGACAACCCTGTCGGGACGCCCTCGAACACGATTGTAGCCTTATGCGGCGACCCGATTTTCGAGAAAGATATCAGCGTGTTGCCCCAAATGCTGAGGGCACAGCTTTTTGGCACCGGGGATTTTCAGTATTCTGCCATTTTCAATCTGGACTGGACCACCGGGGCTGCCCTCAACAAGAAGTTTATAGCCCCGTTTACGGATACCAAGGACTATGGGTACACATATTTTCAAGTGACCGCGGAGAACGTAGATCCGAATAGGCTCTCCGCGCTACATCCACCGGGATTGGCAGCGACGGTTATTAGCTCGGAACTGGGAAATGACAACCTTGGCGCTAAAGGTGTAATCGCACAGATAGATTTCCGTAATTTTGCTCCGGCCGCGGATGCCAAGAACCCTGTTCAGATACGCTATTTTGTACGCGCCATACATGTTTATTCGGACACGGCTAACCCGGGGTACGCTCGCCTGGTTTTTTCACCCCCTGCGATCGTAAATTATGGCGACCCCAAAGCCATCGCTTACCAGAATCCCTACCTTGTCAATGTTGACATCGGGAGCCCTTCGGTAAGATTCGTCACATATTCTCCCCCTTATTTCGGAGACAACCCCAGTGATCACGTTATCGTGACCCAGGTTCCGGGCGCTCCTTTCGATTGGCTGAAGGTTGGGGAGCAGCGCACCGTCAGCGGCTTGAGGGACTGGCTTCTGGATCAAAACCGGAACAAAGACAATAGCGTCTTGAACATGCTCATACAGGGGTTCAACGGGCTTTTCGGCGGGATTGCCAAGTTGATCAACTCGGTCAGCCAGGCATGGTCCCAGATACAGTCCGCTGTCGTAGCCGGGCTCGCCAGCGTAGGGATTCCCCCTGTGATCGGCGGGATGTTGTTGAACGCGGCGCTCATGGCAGCCGGCGTGCCGCCAACCCTCCCTAATTTTGACGATTTGAGCAACATGGCATCCGGCGAGCTGGCTGATATGCTTGTTGAACAATCGGGTGGTATAGTACCGAGCGATGTAGCTAAAGCTGCCGTCAATCAAGTGGTCGATCAGGCGAAAAAAGTAGCTGCCTCCACCATCGCCGGGCTCAACGGCGACTTAAGCGTTCTAAATGGATGCTTGAAACCCGATACGAGTTATGTGTGGAAACCTGCCATCATTTCACTGGAACTATACAATCCGCTCAAGACCCAGATCCCCTCGGGTAATTTCCTGCTCCGGTTTGTCGAGTCTACCGACTTTAGCGTCACTCCCACTTCGAAAAGTTATTTTTATCCTCAAACTGTTTCTTACCCCCCTGTCCCTGCGGGACAAAAAGTTTCACTCGCCATTCCCCTGGATGAAGCCTGCTACAAAGTTATCGGCGGAGGTGAAAAACATTTCCCGGAGGATTATTCCGGAGGAACGGACGACACAACGTGGAACAAACTTATATTGGGGCATAAGCAGCTGTCGGCGCTGGTCACCGATATCCAGCCGAATATCCCCGACCCCGGTGATTTCGAAAAAGAATTGGGCATGGGAGGGATAGTTTTCATACATCTGAATATACTTCCCAGTGTTTTGAATGTCCGCCGGGATTTAAGCGGCATAAAGACCGCATGGGCGTCGGGTTCTGACGACCGTTTCCCCGGGATGGTATACGTCTCGACGACGGGCAGCGATACAGGGACCGGGTCTTATTATCATCCGTATAAAACCCTCGATAAAGCCTTCTCTGTTTCTGTAAGCAACGATGCCATTCTGCTTGAACCGGGGACTTATCAGGCTAGCAACCTGAGCGTTACCAACCCTGGCCAATCTATCGGGGGTATCGCTCCCGGCGTGATCATCAAGGCTGGCACCGGTGTGGATTATTGCTTCAACGTCGGCAGCAAGGCCAACGATTTTACCATTAGAGGGATAGAGTTAGACGGCGGGTTGTCGATAAACGGCGTCTCGGCAGTAAAACTCGAGGATTTGCGGATACTCAACCCACGAAGTGTGGGTTTACAGATGAACAACTGCCAAAATGCGGCAATAACCCGCTGCGAAGTAGGTAAAAGCGGGACAACGTCCGCCAACCCCACCCTTGGGGTCAACCTGAACAATTGCTACGCATTTTCCATGACGGACTGCAGCATTCACAACATCACTAACGGAACCGGCCTTCAAATCAGCAACGGGTCGCTGGGATCGGTCAAAAACAGCGTGGTTAGTTTTTGCCTGACGGGGATCTCTTTGGGTGGTACCGGTAATACCGTGGACAACTGCTTCATCCATGATACCGACCTCTCCGGGGTAACATTTGTCGGAAGTACCAATTGTTCCTTAACCCGTTGCACTTTGAAGGACACTGCCCTTGATGAGTTGTACGGATTCGCTCCCCTTTATTTTGACTTCGGCACCGGTGCCCCAAATAGTGTCACATTGGTACAATCCCAGAATTTGGGATATTTTCCTCAAGTGTACTACGCTCAGTATTGCGTCTTTTCGGAAAAGGCCCACAACAATGATATCGCTATGGTGAATGCCAGCAGCGATTTAACAAAAGTGGGGATCAGCAAAAATCAGCAACCATACATCTCTGATAATATATACTACTCCGCGTTGGGGAAAGTACGCATGGTTGACCTCCGAAATAATAAGTATTATCAATTCACCCCCGCGGCGACCATGCCGCCCGGGATTAACTCTTTCGCCTGGGCCGATATTGCCATCGACCGAAATTCCAAGGAACTTGATCCCAAAATCGATATTCTGGGGCATTCGGCGGTACCGGATTGTCTGGGCGAGGGGGTGCAATAGGGCTTGGTCAATAAGCCATAATGTGTCGGCATGTCTATGACTGCCGGATTTTAGAAAATACCCTCCCGGGGCTGCTCGGTGAGTGGGTGTAGTTCACAAAGAAGCGGCCAAGTAAACCTGTAAGCCGAGTTCTGTATCCGCCCGAAGGCGGACGACGACCATCTATCTAGCCCTCCCATTACTGGGAGGGTCGTGCGACCAACCCGGGGAAAGGCCGGGCACCAGGATCCCCCTATTTGGTCTTGCTCCGGATGGGGTTTGCCCGGCCGGCCGGTCACCCGGCGCGCCGGTGAGCTCTTACCTCGCCATTTCACCCTTACCTGCCGAAGCAGGCGGTTTGTTTCTGTGGCACTATGCCGTAGGGTCACCCCTCCTGGACGTTATCCAGCATCCTGCCCGGTGGAGCTCGGACTTTCCTCCCCGAAATAAATCAGGGCGGTCGTCCGGTTTACTTGGCCGTATATACTCTATCGGAGGGGATGGTTTATGTCAACAATTGTCGAAATAACTATTTGAAAATATGCCATGGAGGGCCCGTGATCAAACATGCTTCCACATTCGACAGCTGACGGTCTTGAACCCCATTTTCTCGTAAAAAGCAGCGGCTCCCCGGTTGAAATCCCAGACATTCAGATCGATGGCTTCAATGCCGCGTTCCGCAGCCCAGTGCTCCGCTGCCGCCAGCAACGCCATGCCGGCGCCGCTCCGGTGAAAACGGCTCGCCACGCAGAGGTAGCTTATCTTGACGAAACGCCGCGGGCGCAGCATTGAGCCAACCTCGGGTTCTTTGATTTTCAGGTAGATGAATCCAAGCACCTCTGCGCCCCTTTCGGCAACCATCAGGACGGCATGGTCATCCGCCATGGCGGAATCAAATTCTTTCACCTGTTCTTCATGGGACATAATCCTGAAGAAATCAGGCACGCCTTCGACATGCTGCTTCTCGAGTTCCATGAAGATACCCAGCATGGCCGGGTAATCATCTTGTGTAGCGCGTCTAGTGTGTGTGGCAGAAACCGCAAGTGGTTTTTCTTGGCTTTTTTGGCAGTCAAGCGCCATGTTAGCAAGTTTATCTGCCTTCGCATTCTTTTCACGCGGAATGTAATTTACTTTGAAAGAAGAAAAACTACGGCACAATTGCTGTGTTTTTAGATAAAGAGGGGTTAATGATGCGTTTTTTACTTTATATTCGCCTGAGAGCTGGCGTACCACGAGTTCCGAGTCAGAGCAGATTTCGACTCCGGTTGCCCCGATGTCCCGCGCTTTTTCCAGCCCGGCTATCATCGCGCGGTATTCGGCCTGGTTGTTAGTCGCTTTCCCAAGGCAAAGAGATATGGTTTCGAGGATTTGCCCGATTTCATCCTGGATAACGACCCCAATAGCGGCCGGCCCGGGGTTTCCGCGCGAGGCGCCATCGGTGAATATAACGACTTTCTTAGGAGTCATTTTACTCGAAAAAAAGTATCCGGCTGCAGCTGGAGCACTGGGCCATTTTCCCGCTGCGGGCTTTTTGCAGTTCCGCGCTCGAGAGCGATATCCGGCAGCGCCCGCAGGTGCCCTTGTCGATTTTAGCCACTGCGATACCGCGGCGGGTCTTTATTTCTGCGTAAAAGTTTAATTCTTCAGGAGGTATCGCTGAAATTATCTTCTTGCGGCCTTCTTTTAACTGAGCCAGTTTGACGGTAAGTTCTTCTATCTGCAGGTGCAGGCTCTTGTGTTCCGCGCCTAGACGGCTCTCCAGCGATTTCAGGTCATCCTCGAATATCTTTATCCGTTTCTGAGTGTCTTCGATCTGTTCCATATATCCCATGGCTGTTTCTTCCAGGGGGTCGCGCTGTTTTTTGAGGGATTCCAGCTCCTGTTGAAGGCTGCCCAACTCCTTGGGGTTGCGGACGCGCCCGCTGTAAAGGGACTCGTTGGCGACCGTCATCTTCCCGGTGATGTCTGAGATCGACCAATCGTTTTCTTTTTGCAGTTTCAAGAGGGCATCGAGTTCTGATTGGGATTTAGCCAGCAGGGCTTTTGCGCGGCGTAATACTTCATTCTCGTTGAGTTTAGCCACGGCCAGGGCTGATAGTTTATCTGTGGATTCTATTTCGAGGTCACATTCCTGTAACTGGTTCAGTTGACGGACGCTCATAAAACTATTTTAGCCTTCGGGATATCGAATAGCAACGGAGGTTGGCACCGCCTGGCGGAATAAAGGCCTAACTTATTTATGAAACTCGTCCGCGCGCGCCAGGTTGTAGCAATCCAGGCACATGATCTCGCAGGACATGGCTGTCCCTTTCGCAGGGACAGTGATGTAACGCGGGGCCCACCCCCCCGAGGTGCCTGCTCCGCGGTTTTCGAATACGAGGCGATTGGTGCAGCGGGAATATATATGGCCGTGGGAAACACGGCGGCATTCACACTGGCCTCCGGCTTTCTCCCATGCCTGTAAAACGGATATTTCGGGGATTGCCATATCTTCCCTATAATTATGACAGCAATAAACGTGATAAAGCAACATCCCGGCTATTGACACCCCAATTTTTTGAGATTAAAATAGCTGCGTTTTCCCGGGATACAAGATGAGCTGCTCCGGAGTGTCAGGAAAACGGCACCCGCCAGCAGGCAAGCAACCAGGTCTCCGCACGCAGATCCTAAACCGGTGAAGCAAGGATAAGAATGGACAGTCCGCTCAAGCTAAAATTGAATGACGACCTGAAGCAGGCGATGAGGGCAGGAGACAGCCTGCGCTGTTCCGTCATACGCATGGTGCTGTCGGCCTTGAAATACAAGGAAGGAGCCAAGGTGCAGGCAATCCTGGCTTCAATGAATTTCACCGAAGTCGCCAGGCAGGCCGAACTCCACGGTACCCCGATGCCCCCGGGCTTTGACCATGCCGAGATTGCCAAGCAGGTCACTATCACCGATGACGATATCCGCGGCGTGATCGCCAGGGAGATAAAACAGCGCAAGGAAAGCGTCGAAGCCTACACACAGGCGAAACGCCCGGACCTGGCAGCGAAGGAAGATGCCGAGATGGCTATCCTGAAAGCCTATCTCCCGGAACAAATGAACAGGGAAGAGATCGTCACCCTTGTTCGCAAAATTATCGCCGAAACCGGTGCCCAGGGGCCCAGGGATAAAAACAAGGTCATGCCCAAACTGATGCCCCTGGTCAAAGGCAAAGCAGACGGCCAGGAAGTGAATGCCGTCGTTACCGAGCTGCTCGGCTCATAAAACCACCTTCGGTTAAAAAAGGGGGATATTTCAGCCTCTCCCTTTTTTTTGCAAATCAGAGTTCGATGGAATCCCACGGCAACTTCTCATCCTCGCTCCAGTCCTCGATGATGTAGCGGGGGGAGTCCACGCCGGCTTTATTAACGGCCCTGCGCCAGGCGGCCAGCGAAACTTTTTCCATGTCCGCTAAAACCGGAGCCATGTCTTCACCGCCCCGCGACAGGGCAGCCTGGATCTGACTCCACTCCGGGCTCTCGGCCTTGACGTCGATCCCCTCCCCGCGAAGGGAATCTTTGAGAAGGTTGATCCTCCGTTCCAGCGCAGGCAGGCCCGCCATACCCATGAGTTGGAATGATGTTCCTGCCTTAGGAACAAACGGAGCCAGGTTGAGTGTGAGCCGGCAGCCTTTTTGGCCTTTGTCGAGCAGTGCCTGTGATTTCAGCGCCAGGGCAACTATCCCCTCAACGTCCTCGTCCGTTTCTGTGGGTAGGCCGATCATGAAATAGAGTTTGAGCTGCTTGAAAGGCCTTTCCGCGACCTTTGCCACCGCTTGCATTATGTCCTCTTCGGTGAAGTCTTTGCGAATGACTGCCCGCAGGCGTTCCGAGCCTGCCTCTGGTGCCAGCGACAGGCTGTGGGTGCCACCCAGCAGCATCAGGTCAAGCACCCGGGGCGCAAGTTTTTTCAGTCTGAGCGAACTGAGGGAAAATCCGGCGCCCATGTCCGCCAGACCTGAAAGCAGCTGCTCTATCTGCGGATGGTCGGTAACCACAGGGCCGACCAGCCCGATACGCCTCCTGAAGCGCAGCCCTTCCCGGGCCTGTTCGAGGAGTGAATCCAGTGGATGAAAACGCAAGGGGGAAAAGGCGCAGCTCACCAGGCAAAACTTGCAGCGGCCGCTGCAGCCGCGCTCGACCTCGATCATGAATAGCTCGCCCATTTCTGTGTCGTGCGTTAGTACGGTGGAGTGGACCGGGGACCCGGCCAGCTTCGGCTGCCATTGCCGTTTGATTTTATGCCCCAGGGTGTAGCCGGGGACCCAGACGCCGGGCACATCCGAAAGAAGCCTGAATTTTTCGGCACGGGCATTGTCCGAAACCAGTATCGGGATCAATGCCAGCAGGATCACCTCTGCTTCCCCGACGCAAAAAACATCTATGAACGGCAAAATGGGGGCTGGATTGGCGGTGATGCACGGGCCTCCCGCGATGATGATGGGATGGGTTTCATCGCGCTCGCGGGAATAAATCGGGACCCCGGACGCCCGCAGGATGGGAGCCAGGTTAAGGTAATCCAGCTCGTAGGAAAAAGACAGTGCGAGGCAGGCATAATCCATCATGGGTCGTGAAGATTCCAGGCTTAAAAACAAGGAACCGTCATTCTCCCAGAAAACCCGTTCGCAGACTGTGTCGTTCCGTCCGTTCAACAACCCGTAGATGTACTGTATGCCCAGGTTGGACATGCCGACAAAGTAGCTGTTCGGATATATAAGCGCAACAGGGTAGCGCCCGCCCCAGTCCTTGATGACCGTGCCATCTTCGCCCCCGAGTCTTCCCCCGCTGAAATAATCAGCGCGGCTCTGGGTGGAGAAGGATTTAACTTTTTTTGCGCACATCTGCTTTTGATATTACAGCATGACAGGCGCGCGCACAATAAAGGGCCCCTCTTGCGGAGGGGCCCTGTTGCTCAAAACGAACCGAAAACACTTAAGCTTCGAATCTGGAGTCGTTCCATGAGCTGGCGCGGGGTTCGATGACAGGCTCGATGCGTGTATTTTCCACAGGCATGCTGTGTGGTTCCGAACGTGGCTCTACCTGAGAGTTGGGCCGGCGTTCTATCCGCACTGTTCCGCGTATCTGGGGGGCATGCGAAGGCGGATTCGAGCCGGGCGGCGGAGGGCCTTTCCAGCAGCCTCGCAGGATACGTCCGTCGAGGGCGATAACTCGGTCTGCCACGTCCCTGAGCTGCCGGGAGGTGCGCTCCTGCCCGAACAACGCGACTTCTACATGCTTGCCGTTGTCCTTGACCGCCTGGATGGCCCCGACGTAATCATTGTCTCCGGCCACGAGGATGGCTACGTCGTAGTTGTTCTTGAACGCATGCGTGATCATGTCCGTGGCGAGCTGCACGTCCACGCCTTTTTCGAAAGGCGGGCTGCTCGGCCACTGGCTGGTGTAAACCAGCCTTCCCAGCCGCAGTTCGGTGTAAGGGATGGCCGCCACGCTTTTGAAGAACTTGTCCTGGTCTTTGAAACGCTCAGGCTCTTCCAGTTTGCCCACTAGGGCGTTGTAATAATACATGCGAACGAGGCGGCGCTTCTCAAGGATTTTTTCGTTGAAGCACGCCAGGTCTATGTCGGTACGTTTGAAATAGGCCTTGAGCGAATGGTACATGTTGGAGCCGTCGATGAATATCATTACCCTTTCGTTTCTGTCGATGTCCTTTTACCTCCTTTCTTTGAGATTTATACCGGATCGATCAGCACTTGGTATACCCGCAGCTCGGGCACTTCAGGCAGCCTTCCTGGTATGCCAGGACGCTTGCGCACTCAGGGCATTGCCCCGCCACGTTCTTCACCAGGCCGAAATCCTGGGTTGCCCCTCCGTCAGCAGCCTCTTTGCCGGGTGCGAGCCCTGCATGGCGTTCAAGGACCCCCGAGATGGCATCGGCGCATGAGAGTATGGACTTGCCGTTCTCCCAGGCTATCGAGGGACAGCGTATGCCTTTCAATTGCTTGACCAGGGAGGCCACATCGATACCTGAACGGAGCCCAAGCGATATGAGGCGGCAAGTGGATTCAAGCTGGGCCGCGGCGCAGCCGCCTGACTTGCCGAGATGGGAAAAGACTTCGCATATCCCGTGTTCGTCGGAGTTCACCGTGACATAGATATAGCCGCAGCCTGTGGTTACACGCTCTGTAAAACCGGATGTGACCTTGGCCCGGCGGCGCGGGGCCAGGACCGAAGACTTGGCTTCTTCTTTCTTCTCTTTGGGGGCGTCCTTGCCGGTCGTGAACACCTGCCCTTCACGGCTGCCGTCGCGGTAGATCGTGATGCCTTTCAAACGCTGTTCGTAGGCCATCATGTAGACATTGCCCACGTCGGCAGGAGTCGCATCTTTCGAGAAATTGACCGTCTTGGAAACGGCATTGTCCGTGTGGTGCTGGAAGGCCGACTGCATACGGACGTGCCACTTGACCTCGATATCGTGCGCGGTCACAAAAACACGTCTAACGGCTTCGGGGACGCTTTCGATGTCCTTAAGGTGCCCGCCGTCGGCGAGTTTCTGCATGAGTTCATCGGAATAGAAACCGCCGCTTTTCGCTGCATCCTCGAAGTACGGATTGACCTCGATGAACTTGGCGCCGTCCAGGATGTTGCGCACGAAGCTTAGTGCGAAAACGGGTTCGACTCCGCCCGAGCAGTTGGCGATGATGGAAAGGGTCCCGGTCGGGGCGATAGTGGTGCAGGACGCATTACGCATCGGGGGCGCCCCGGGGCGATCATAGACGCTGCCTTCAAAAGCCGGGAAAACCCCTCTTTCCGCTCCCAGTTCGGCCGAAGTTTTATGAGCGGTATCGTTGATGACACGCATGACGTCTTCGGCGGTTTTAAGGGCCTCCTCGGAGTTATAAGGGACGCCCAGGCGCAGCAGCATGTCCGCAAATCCCATCAGCCCGAGACCGATTTTACGCGTACGGCGCGTCATTTCATCAATAGCAGGCAAAGGGAAGCGGTTGACGTCGATCACGTTGTCCAGGAAACGCACAGCCAGCTTCACGGTTTCCTGCAGTTTCTTATAATCTATCTCCGGTTTGCCGTCTTCTTTCAACATGCGGGACATGTTGATAGAACCAAGGTTGCATGATTCGTAAGGCAGGAGCGGCTGTTCTCCGCAGGGATTGGTGCTTTCTATGCGTCCCAGATTCGGGGTCGGGTTGTCCTCGTTGATGCGGTCTATGAAGATGATGCCGGGGTCGCCTGTCTTCCAGGCCAGCTCAACCATCTTGTCGAACACGGCTTTAGCGTTGAGCTTGCCGGCGAGTTCTTTGGTCCGGGGATTGACCAGGTCGTAATCTTTCCCGGCCCTGACGGCGTCCATGAATTCCGTGGTGACGGCCACCGAAATATTGAAATTGGTAAAAGAGCACATATCTTCCTTGGAAGTGATGAAGTGCATGATGTCCGGATGCGTCACGCTGAGGATGGCCATGTTTGCCCCGCGGCGGGTGCCGCCCTGCTTGATAACGTCAGTAGCCACATCAAAAGCCCGCATGAATGATACAGGGCCGCTGGCGACGCCGCCGGTAGTCCCTACCCTGTCAGTCTCGGGGCGCAGCCGGGTAAATGAGAAACCGGTCCCGCCGCCGCTCTTGTGTATCAGTGCCGTATTTTTTACAGCTTCGAATATGGACTCCATCGAGTCTTCGATAGGAAGCACGAAACACGCCGACAATTGGCCCAGGTCGCGTCCGGCGTTCATCAAAGTCGGAGAGTTGGGAAGAAACTCCAGGCTGGTCATAAGGGAATAGAACCTGTCTTCCCAGGCTTTAATATCCGCCTTGGGATCATGCTTTGATTCAGCCGAAGCGATGGTATGCGCCACCCGGCGGAACATCTCCTCGGGGGTCTCTATAACTTTGCCCTGTTTGTCCTTTTTCAGATAGCGCTTTTCAAGAACGCGAAGGGCATTTTCACTCAGTTTGGCGGGGACGTCGCCTGTTTTGGTCTTGGCCGGCATGGCGGTCATCTCCTTTTTGGAACGTGATTTTGATTCTGTAATGGGTTTGATTTGAGGCATATCTTTGATTTCCGGCCGCCCGGATTCGACTACGATTTGAGGCTCTTTGACTTGCCCTGCGGGCGCCTCGATCGGAGCCTGGTCGTATTGTATGTCGGAAGGCTTTTCAACAGATAGAAATTCCTTCACCATGGCCAGGATATCTGATTCCGAAGCCGGCTGAAGGGGTTGTTTGATATTTTTGGGAACGAAATCTTCCATGCCGGGCAGGACGGGCGGGCGCTCCATGCGCCCGATAACCTGGGTGGTGATTTTATCAATGCGGTCCCGATCGGAGATTCCCATCGAAGCTGCTGCGTTGTAGATCGCCCGCGCTATCTGGGTCCTGTTGATCTGGTCGCCCGCTCCCGTTTTAATATCGCCCTGTTTACTCATAATGACCCCTGAACGGTTTATACGCCTTGAACTAGGAATTAATGGGCAACGTTAGCTGGGCTTCTGAAGGAGATTGATAGCTCAATAAAGTATCAACTTCATTCTTGAGATCGGTGATATCCGTGAAATCGCGGTAAACGCTGGCGAAACGTATATATGCGATGTAATCGAGTTTCCTGAGATGGTTCATCACCATGTCGCCGATGTGGGAACTCGGGATTTCGGGCTTGCCCATCTGCACAAGCTCGGCCTCGATTTCGTCGGCCACAGCCTCTATCGCGCCGGCATTCAACGGCCTCTTCTCGCAGGCTTTGCGCAGGCCTGTAAGCAGCTTTTCCTTATTGAATTCCTCGTGGCGCCCGTCCTTCTTGATAACATACAGGCTGACGGGCTGAAGGCGTTCGTAGGTTGTAAAGCGTTCCTGGCAGTTGATACACTCACGCCTCCTCCTGACACCATCGTTTGTGTCACGGGAATCGACGACTTTCGAGTCTTCACTGCTGCAATAAGGGCACTTCATAACATAACTACTATATATGGGGTTAATAAAGATAGGCTACCACAATAGATAGTGGGAGTCAATACATTTAGGAGTGATTTCAGTTGTTTTTTGCACTTAATTTCTGTCTCTTCCCGAACCGGCCCGCCTGGGCTTAGAGCAGATCGTGCCCCCTCGCATGTCATTCCCGGGAGTCGAGACCCGGGAATCAAGATTAGAGGTTCCCGTCATCCCCGTTCCCTGTCATCCTCGGGCCGCAGACCCGGGGATCCATTTCCAATTCCTTGTCGAGCGCACCAAGACAACACTAGATGCCTTCGTTCGGCCGGGCCTCGGGCGGTTCCCCGAGGTTCTTGTCCTCGAGGCTCGAAGAGACCCGGGAATCCAGGATTCTCAGAGTAGTGACAGAGGGGTAACGCTCCATCCGCAGCCGCCTCACTTCATCGTTTGGGTCAAAACGATAGTCGAATTGCAGTCACGTTATGTAAGCGCAATCAAAGCATCTTTTTAAGGAAACGAATCGGTTTATCAGGCGCGGTCCGAAGGCATTCCAGGCACGGCATTCGTTTTTCGTTCTAACGAAACGAATACCCGTTGTCCTTATCTGCACTGACCGCTGTTTTGTTCTTCTTCGAGATATTCAGCTTTTAATTCGGTCGGGAAGAATGTGCCGAGTGGTATAGCTCCATAATAGCACATTTGTTCTACTTTGCAAAGGTGGGCATTTCCGTCATTGTTATATATATTTAAGTATTTCACTACCGGATGTAATGCTTTATTTATGTCCTCCGGTTACAATGGATATATGTCATTACTGTCACGCAACAACGAAACCGAAAAAGTTCTGGTAGATGCCGCCCTGATCCCTGAGTTCGAAATAGCCACCTTCTCGATGGGTTGATTCTGGGGTCCTGACTCCCGGTTCGGGAGTGAAAGCGGAGTGGTTCAGACCGTCGCAGGATATGCTGGAGGGACTTCAGTCAATCCGACTTATCATGACCTCGACGGGCACACCGAGACGACCCAGGTCCGTTATGTCCAGACGGTGATATCTTACGAGCGCTTGCTGGAGATCTTCTGGAGCGGGGTGGAGCCGACCGCCCGTATCTCGCGCCGCCAGTATGCCCAGATCCTCTTTTTCCATAACGTGGAACAACAGCGCCAGGCCGAAGAATCGAAACAACGGCTTGAAGAGAAGCTGAAACGTAAAACAACCGTGGAAATCCTTCCATTCAA
>Ga0118677_10010619_pt1 | contig 14025 bp, 17 predicted proteins | sample AliMusrvi5mmetaG_FD_86154 | JGI IMG/M metagenome (GOLD analysis project Ga0118677, IMG submission 86154) | reverse complement strand
TGGCCGGGTTTGAAGTGGAGTTTGCACCGCTGTCCAATCGCCACTGCCTCGCCGGTTTTGGGGTTGCGGGCGAGTCTTGGCGGGAGGCTGTGCAGGGAAAAGCTGCCGAAGCCCCGTATCTCGATCCGCTGTCCGCTTGCCAGGGATTCCGCCAATGCATCGAGCAGGGTTTTCAACGCCGCTTCCACTTGCGCAGCAGGAATGGAGGGCATGGCTTGGGCAAGCCGGGCGATCAGTTCCGAGCGGTTCAGGGTGTCGGGCATGGATTCCGAACGGGGCTAGTTCAGGGGTTACTTGGGCTTGTGGGCCTCGGCCACCCGCTCCTTCAATGCCTTGCCGGGGGTGAATTTAGGCGAAGTCGATTCCGCGATCTCGATGGCCTCGCCCGTTTGCGGGTTGCGGCCGACCCTTGCCGCCCGGTGCTGGGTCTCGAATATCCCGAACCCCGTCAGTTGCAGCTTGTCGCCTTGGGCAAGAGTGGCACCTATGATGTCCAACAAGGCATCCAGGGTTTCGGTGACATCGACTTTAGTTTGGCCGGTTTGGTCGGCGATGGCGGTAATCAGTTCGGCTTTATTCATCGTGGTGATATGCAATAGGGTTTGGAGTCGATTGGATTGGAGTGGAAGCTCAGAATGACGCACAGCTTATCACCGCTTTCGCTGATGGAAAAGCCAGCCGATTGCCCAAGGATGGGCAACACGCCTTGTTTGCGGTAGACTGTCGCCATGGATTACGACCATAGCTACAAAAATTTGTTTTCACATCCGCAGATGGTCGCCGACCTGTTGCGCGGCTTCGTGCATGAGCCGTGGGTCGACGGGCTGGACTTCGCCAGCTTGGAAAAAGTCAGTGGCAGTTATGTCACCGACGACCTCCGCGCCCGCGAGGACGACATCATCTGGCGGGTGCGCTGGGGTAGCGAATGGATGTATGTGTATATTCTACTAGAATTCCAGTCCACCATCGACCGCTTCATGGCGGTGCGCATGCTGGTGTACTTGGGGCTGCTCTATCAAGACCTGATCCGCGCAGGGCAACTGACCGCCGACGGGCGCTTGCCCCCGGTGCTGCCGGTGGTGCTGTACAACGGCAACAAGGCTTGGGACGCGGCGCAAGAGATCGGGGAACTGATCGTCGAACCGCCGCCGGGCATGGAACGCTACCGCCCGCAACTGTGTTATTTCCTGCTGGACGAGGGGCGGTTTTCCGACACCGAACTGGCCCCGCTAAAGAATCTGGCGGCGGCCTTGTTCCGGCTGGAAGGCAGCCGTACACCACAGGATGTGGAGCGTGTGCTGGCAGCCTTGATCGAATGGCTCAAATCGCCGGAGCAGGCATCGCTGCGGCGGGCGTTCACGGTCTGGCTGAAGCGGGTGTTTCTGCCGGGCCGGGTGCCGGGCGTGGAATTTAGCAACCTGAACGATTTGCAAGAGGTACAGAGCATGTTGGCTGAGCGGGTTATTGAGTGGACGGAAGAATGGAAGCGGCAGGGCGCGGAAAAAGGCCGTCAGGAAGGCCGACAAGAAGGCCGACAAGAAGGGCTAGAGGAAGGTTTGCAGAAGGGTGAAGCCACCTTGCTGTCACGCATGTTGGAACTCCGCTTTGGCCCCTTGAGCGAAGGCAACCGTGCCAAAGTGCGGGCGGCGGATGCCGACACCCTGCTGCGCTGGGGTGAGCGGATTTTGACCGCCGCGACGGCGGAAGAGGTATTCATTGGATAGGGTGCGTCTCAGCCCATTATCCCTTGGCACAGAACGCGTTGGGCGAAGACACCGCAAGGCCATCATTTTGCATAGGCGACGGGCAACTCCGCCCAGCGCGTGGTGTAGCGGGGCGAAGGGTAATCGGTGCGGACCTTCCAAGTGTGCTGGAACCCCTCCGCCGCCAGCCGCAGGGTTCCCCGCCCCATTTTTCGGTTGATGTGGTCTAGGGTTTCCATCCGCCGCTGCGATTTCTGGCGATCCTGCGTGGAAACGTGGCTAAACAAGTCGGGCTGGCAGGTTTTGGGGTCGCTCAACTCCATCAGCATCACCCCGGCTTTTTGGTAGCGGTAGCCGGGTTTGTAGATACGCTTGAGTCCCCGCATCGCGTGACTGACCAGCAGGCCGGTGTCGGCGGTGGGTTCGACCAGGGGTATCACGATGCTTGGATGGTATTGCGGCTCATTGGTCTTGTGCGGATTGGTTTGCAGGAACACCTGCAATGCGCCAGCGACACTATGCTGCCGCCGCAGCTTTTCAGCGGCACGAGCGGTGTAGCTTGCCACGGCTTGTTGCAGGTCGTCCAGTTTGACGACCAGTTTGCCGAACGAGCGCGACGAGACGATTTCTTTTTTCGCTTGTGCGACTTCTTCCAAAAAGCATTCGTCGATGGAATAAACTTCCTGCGCCGGGCTGAATTCGGCTAATATCCGCATAAAACGCAGGGAAACGTCGCCGTACAAGCAATAATTGCTGGACAAGGCGATAATGCCATGCTGTTTTGCCAAATCGTAGAGTTGGAACCACGGCGTCCCCATCTTCACACCCAAGGCTTTCACCTCGTTGGAACGGGCGACGCAGCAACCATCGTTGTTCGATAAAACCACCACGGGCCTGCCCTTCAGTGATGGATTAAACACCCGATGGCAAGACACGTAGAAATTATTCGCATCGACCAAGGCGAACATGGGCTTGTCCTCAACGCAGCGTATGAACGACTTCGGTCACCACCCCCCAGACGGCCAACTGGCTTTCTTCGCAGATGGGGATAGCCCGGTAGGCGGGGTTTTCCGCCAACAGGGCAATTTCGCCGTTTTTGCGGTATAGTCTTTTGACCGTCAGTTCGCCGTGGACCTCGGCAATGACGATGCTGCCGTGGCGGGGTTCCAGCGATTTATCGACAATCAGCAGATCGCCGTCATGGATGCCCGCACCGATCATGGAATCGCCCTGTACGCGCAAGAAGAAGGTGGCCTCGGGGCGCGGGACGAAATGCTCGTCCAACGACAAGCGGCTTTCCACATAATCGTCGGCAGGTGATGGGAAACCGGCGGAAATGCGGCTTAGGAACAGCGGCAAATGATGCCGTTTGGCCGTCGGGTTGGCCTGCCCCAACACGACCACATTGGCGAGTGTCGCGGCGCGTTCGGACTTGCGGATAAAGGACAGGGAGGCGTTCATGTTCGATAGACAAAAAATGCTTGGCTGATGGATTACACTTTATAGCAGCAATTCGGGCAGGCCATAAAGCAGAAAAAATCAAAATCATTGCAACGGACTTGAAGCCATGCATAAGCAACTGTTTTCCATGACCAGCGCAAGCTTGGCATGCAACCGATTCTAGGGAGATTGGGCCATGTGCGGTCGATTTGTCCTGAGCAGCACACCGGCGGAGATTGCCGACCGGTTTGAGTTAGGTGATATCCAATAAAGAACATCCCATCCAAAGGCCAAGCTGGGGCTTGGCGCTCCCAGAAGGAACGCCAAGCTCCAGCTTGGCAAGGTGATTTGTGGAGGAATTGTTGGTGATTTTCGTGGACAATTCATTTCGGTTTTGGTGGATTCATTATTGGAAATCACCTTAGAGGAAATGCCGGAATGGTCCCCGCGCTACAACATCGCGCCGACCCAGCGCATTCCGATCATCCGCGCACCCGATGGAACCCGCGAATGCTCGCTGGCGCGATGGGGATTGATACCCGCCTGGTCGAAGGAACCCAAGACGGAATACAGCACCTTCAACGCCCGCGCCGAGAGCGTCGCCGTCAAGCCCGCCTTTCGCGAGGCTTTCCGCCAACGCCGCTGCCTGATTCCGACAGACGGGTTTTTCGAATGGTCCCGCACCGAAAACAGCAAGACCCCCTATTTCATCAGCCTGAAAGAACCCGGGCCTTTCGCCTTTGCCGGTCTTTGGGAACGCTGGGAACAGGAGGGTCAAATTGTGGAAAGCTGCACTATTATAGTGACTGAACCCAATGCGTTAATGAAAAATATACACGACCGGATGCCAGTCATCTTGGCAGCGGAAGATTACAATCTCTGGCTGGATGCCGACAGAAACGATATTGTGGGCATTCAAGCGTTGCTCAAGCCTTGCCCTACCGAGTGTATGCAAGCCTACCCGGTGGGGACGGCGGTCAACAGTGTGCGCAACGATTCTGAAGCATTGATTCTTCCTGTGTCGCCGCCTACAGTGCCAACCCAAACCAGCCTGTTTTAACAACCAACCCGAAGGAGGGTTTTCTGATGGCAAAGCGCATCGCTTTGGTGGCAGGTGCCACCGGACTCGTAGGCCGGGAATGCCTGCGCCGATTGGCGGGGGATGCCAATGTGGAAGAAGTCCGCGCATTGGTGCGCAAACCTTTGTCGGCGGAAACCCAAGCGTTTGGCATCCGCGAGTGCAGGGTCGATTTCGATCGCTTGGAAGAACATGCCGACTGGTTTGAGGTGGATTGGGTCTTTTGCGCCCTCGGCACCACAATGCGACAAGCCGGTTCCCAAGACGCTTTCCGACGTGTCGATTTTGACTACCCCCTGTCCGTTGCCAGGACAGCACGGGCGGCAGGTGCCCGGCATTTCCTGCTAGTCAGCGCCGTGGGTGCGGATGCCCGCTCTAGGGTTTTCTACAATCGCGTCAAAGGCGAGTTGGAAGAGGCAGTGAGCCAACTCGGCTATCCGTCACTCACCATCGCCCGCCCCTCCCTGCTGTTGGGGGAGCGTTCGCCACCGCGCATTGGGGAGGAAATCGCCAAACGACTGGCTTGGCTATTTCCCCCCAAATGGAAGCCGGTACAGGCATCACAGGTGGCTTCGGCACTGCTCAGAGCCGCTCACGCCAATGTCCCCGGTGTGCAAATTCTCGATAACTCAGCCCTCCGTGACGGATAATGCGTCAGGAACGCCAGAATCTCACGCCAGAAGGCACGGTTTGGGCTGTAGGCTATGCTGTTGTGGCCGGCGTTCGCCTCAACCCATAGCCGCTTTATCCCCGGATAGCCGTTAAAAAACGCTAGTCCCAAACCGGGGGGTGCGATAACGTCTTGGCCCGCAATCAAGAACGCGACAGGGCCAGGGAAATTCGCAAGCGCCTCATCGGCACTAAATCTGTCGCGCAGGAACCAAGCCGGCAGCCATGGGTAATGTTGCTGTGCCAATACGGCTAAGTTGGGGAAAGGCGTGACCAGGAGCATTCCCCGCACGGCATCGGGCTGTCGGGAACCGGCGATGGCGGACACCACCGTACCCAGCGACTCGCCGACCAGCAAGATTGGCTTGTGTGAGTCCTGTTGCAATTGGGTGATCGCCTCGTCCGCCGCCTGCAACAGGCTGGCCTCGGACGGGGAACCGGGGCGCGGCCCGAACCCAGGATATTCCAGCAAGTACAAGTCAAAACGGGTATCCAGTGCTGAGCTTTGGAACAGGTCGCGGAAATAGGTCCGGTGGATTGCCGCGCCTGCGTTGCCATGCAAAATCAGTATAGACCCGGTGGCGTTCCCATCCGGGTAGGGTGCCTGCCAGCCGATGAATTGACCCTCATGCAGCCAAGGCTCCAAGCCCCGCTGCGTGGCTTCACGCTCCGCTTGGGGCAGGTTTTGCCGGGTCGGGAAATAGATAAACTGGCGTTGGACAAGGTATAGTGTCACCGTCAGTCCGATGAGAACGGTCAAGATACCGAGCATGGGAGTTGTCCAGCGCATTTCAAAAAACGGTATCCTTTGAACGGCTGAAAAACGTGGTAAAGCTGACATTACATCAATGCACTCGACATGGACTCGTTAGCGGTATCAAATTGCAAGTTTAAGGATGATAGGAATGGCGAACCATGCACGAAACGTCCGGGCCGGGAATGCAAATCCCGGCCCACTTCGGCATATCATTCGCCCGCCTGCGTCTTGATCAATTGAATGATGTCATCGGACAACCACAGGCCAGCATTTCGCAACCTGATCAAACCATCATTGACAGACTCCAGCAGACCACGGCGTTTGGCGAGCAGCAATATGCCACCCGTGCCAAACAGGGCAATCCCTAATGCTTGGGCGCAACGGCGGGCATCCATATCGTCGATCACAGCCCGTATTGCTGGATTCATCAAGGCATAGCTCAATACCGCCGTTTCTCCGCTACCCAGATTCCAAGCTTGTACACGCGGCGAAATCGTTACTTTCTCCCGAATTGGCCAGGTTTGGCTCAACAATCCACGGGCGGCTGCATCTCTTCGCTCATTCACAACCTCCGACCAGACAGCATCAGGCACAATAATCCGTTTGAACAAGCGCGGCAATAGGTCAGCCTGACCACTACGGAAAAGGGTAATCAACGGAGAGGCGTTGATCACGACAGCATCATTCGACATCGCGTAGTTCCTCAATCAACTCCTCTTCCGTGTATTGAAAAGGGCAAACTTGATAGCGGGATAAGGCATCAATGAAAGCCGCACGGGTCAAACCAGCGATCTCTGCCGCCCGACCTTGGGATATCTTCCCCAGTTCATACCACTTCACCGCTGCGGCGATACGCATTTCTAGCCCAAATTCCTTAGGGGTTTGGTGCAGAGTGGCAAAAGCCTCTTCCGGCATATCCAGTATCAATTGCGTCATGTCTTTTTCCTCTTAACTGCGATAATGTTCAACTCTGATGGCAAGTTGTGCGTGGTTCAAGCGATGGTTACAATTATTGGCAAATCACCACAAGTCCAAAGCCTTTAGTTTAATGGGTTCGAGCCTCTTGAGTGCCGGAAAAAGTGTCACCATGGAACTTGGCAAATTGAACCATGCCAATTTTCGGCAGAAAAAGTTATTGGAAGCGATAGTCCTTATTGATTTCAATACAGAAATGGATTGAACAAATCAAAGCCACATTCCTCGAAGTCGCTGGTATTACGAGTGGCAATGGCGAAGCCTTTGGATCGGGCAATCGCGGCGATTTGGCCGTCGGGAACACTCATGGGTCGCCCCAGATCCTTACGATGCCCCATCACTTCGCCATAACTGCGGGCAGCCGCTTCGTCAAACACTAGGATGCGCTGTCTGAAAGCCTGAAATATGAACTGCTCAAATCGCTCCTTGAGTTCATGCCGACGCTTGCCCGTAGGCAGAATCCTCAAGCCATACTCGATCTCGCCAAGCGTAATCGTAGAAACAAACAGGGAGTTTGAATTCTGCTGGTTGAGCCATTCCAGTACGGCAAGGGAAGGGCTAGTCTTCATGACTTCCGAAATGACATTTGTGTCGATGACAATCACGCGGAAAAGTCCATTGGCTCATGTACGCCGCGCTGCGGCAATTCCATTTCCACCCCATACTGATGACCAAAAACTCGAACGGCGAGATCGCCCAACCGTTCTGGTGCGGAAACGGCCTCCTGGATGATTTGCCGGGCTTCCTCTTCCACCGAAACACCGTGCTGCGCCGCACGCGCACGAAGCCGAGCAAGTGTTTCGTTGTCAATTTTTCTAACGCTTAAATTTGCCACGTCTAATACCTCTTTATATTGAAGTGAATGCACTGTTTACGATACAGGGAAATACATTTCGTTTACCAAAAATACGCCATAATTCCATGCCAAAAGTTGTCGAAGTGTTTCATGTTCTCGCCATATTCAAGCGTAGCTTAAGGTGCGCTGTGCGCATCCTACCGGGCTGCTTAAAATATCAATCTTCTACTTTGTGCAATTCCTCTTTTTTTCAAAAATTTCGTGAATATTACCTAGAGTGTAATTTTTTCCGCGCCTGCTTTGCCACAGTCTGACAATATCGCCGTTAGGTCTTTTGATATCGACAAAAAATGCAAATTCTTTTGTATGATAAATATGTCCTCCGCTAGCTTGATAGCGATACCAATGACTATGGTATAAATATCTTATACTCCAATAATCATCTTGTTTTTTTGTGCCAGACAGAAAACTTTCATGTCGGCACTTTTCCCTTCCGCTTTCTTTACCTAGCCCCTCTTCATCATAACTAACCCACATTCCGGCATTTAAAACTTCTCCATCCTTTGTTAGGACACGAATAATAAAATCATACCAATTTGCAATTCCGTATGACTCCTGATGTCTACCATTATGATAATTATCAACATAGAACTCACAATTCTCGTCATCATAATTAAACATCGGAGAGTAGTTGTTTTTCTGTGGTAACAATTCATCGGTTTTCTTTGGTGGCGAAGTGGACTGCGCTTGTGCTTTTTTACCTGTCTCATTTGTTGGCTTCACCAATTCTTGAATATCCCTAATTTCTACCACGCCATCTTCAGAGGCTGATACACAATGCCTGTCATCCTTTGTATCCGATCCTATACCGCCTACTTTTCCCACTTGTAACGCATCAAGTAATTTACCAGCAGCCGACTCATCAATCCCAGTTTCCCAATTGGATAGATGTATAATCTCCGTATCGCTAATACCCGAATGAGGTAACGAAACATCACTGCCATCAGTGACGACCAGTAGGCCTTTACCAAACTCATCCATTTCATAAAGACGATCTTGCCAATACTCGGCAGATTGTTTTGTCCACAGGCGCACCAATCGGCTCTCTGAAAAAATCGTCTGCGCCGATTCGCGGTCATCGGTCATATCCACTTTAATGCCCTGTTCGGATAGATAACGGGCAATCATCTTTGCCGGTTCAACTCCATCCGGCATATGTGCCAGCACTACCCGTGTGGCTGGCTTGGAGGTTTGAACATCTACCAACTCTGGAGACTCCACCGGTTCGACATTGATACTGAACCGATCACCGTTGAGGGTTTGCAGGACTATCAAATCGGTGTCTGGCAAGTTTTTAATGACACGACCGATCCACACATTTTCCCAACGAGGTTTGGCTTTGCCGTCGAAGCTTAAAAGCACGGCGGTCGGCAGGGGCAGCGAAATTTCGATGGTTGGCAGATACCCATCAGGCTTGAGTATTTCCAGAACACCGGGGTGCAGTTGCAAACCCACCGCTTGCTTTTCGACTAAAGGCAAGGCTCTGACCAGGCTTTCAGGTAGCGGTTCGGCAATGGTCCCACCCGCCAGCCAATTGCCGGGTGAACCCAAGGCTGCAGAAACATACTGGTACAACCAATGAACCTCGGTTCCGGACTGTTCCGGGTTTACCAGCGTGGGCAATGCCCCCTTTATCCAACGTGCCAATTCACGCTTTGCCGAGTCCCCGCGTGGTAAGGACAGCGTTTTCAGAATACGTTGTATATTTTGTTGTAAGGCTACGGTGTCATCTTCCAAAACCGCCCAGCGCATGTCTTGCTCAATGCGGTCGGTTTCAGGCCAGTGGCGGGTGAGATCGGCGATCAGCTTCTTCGCCTCTTGAAAGCATTCGGGAGCCTTATTTAGCAAGGCATTACACAGTGCGCGGGTGATGCCCGAGCGCATGACTGCTGCCTGCACGCTACGGGTATAGATAAGTTCAGAACACCACCAGAATTCCGTTTCCAATTCTGTGTCGCTAGCGGGTAGGAAGTGCAATCGGGCGTTGCGCAATAACAGTGGTTCGACACGCACCGCCAGAGCCAGTATTTGTGCGAGCAGATAAAGCCCTGCCCTTGCCGTGTCTGTTGCCAATGCATCGACAAGTTTTTCATCGTCGGTGTTAGGTTTCAGCCAACTCATCGGGCTTGCCGTTGTTTGCTGCTGACTAGGCGTTTGACATCGGCGGCACTGGTTGCCGGGTTCCAGTGGATAAGCGACATCAAACGCCCCAGTTCTTTTGGGCAGCGTCCACGCTCAATCGGAGTCAACGCAATCAGCGGAACCTGTTGCCGTCGGCAATGCTCGGCGAATTCAAGCCATACCGATAAGCCGGGGCGCGGTTCGCCCAGTGGAACGCGGGTCAGGCCAAAATCGGTTGCTACCACTACTGGCTTGCCAGGAATCGCATGCCAAACCTGTTCCCCCGCTGTTTCCGTCCAGCGTACCGCTTCCTGTGGATTGCGGGTAAAATCATACACCGGGCAAGAGGACTCACCCAGCAGCGATTGGAATTGCCCCATCAGGTTGCGCATATCATCCCACCATGGAACTAGCGCATCGCTAAAATCCAGCAGTAATTGGCAACCATGACGGGTGCTGTAACGGGGTAGCATCGGCAGTTTACGCACGGGTTGCGACTGGATAAACGCCCGCACCAGACGCTTGGCATCCAGATCGTAACCGGTGGCGGGCTGTATCACCGCAGCCCCCAGCAAGCCGCGTGCTTTGCGCTCGGAAAACAGTAACAAACGCGCTACTGGCGGCGATTTAGGGTGTCCTAGCTGCAAACTATCACGTTGTTCAACTTCTGGCGGCAAGCTAGGGGCCATGCCTATCTCCAAGGAATTAGGCAATATTTCCACCTTTAACGGCAAGATTTTCTTTGGCAATTCGACCGCTGGCTCAGGTTCTGGCGGCATCACGGGCTTATTGGCAGGCGGTGGCAAAGGCTCAGGTCGGGTTGGCGGACGATTTTGGTGTGCGGAATGCCAAGCTCCTTGAGTCGGTCGGTAATCCGACATCGAATTGGAAAAATAGCCGGCCTGAAAACCCAGACATTTGGCAATTCGATCACGTTCGGCCTGTGCGCCGGGTTGAATCTGTTCCAGTGCCTTTATCAGGTCGCCCAGCCCTATTTCTGGCAACCGGGTTGACATTATAGAGTCCCTTCCTGCTTGGTTTGTTTTTTCAGCGTGGCTTGCTCGACTTGTTTCCAAATGTCACTGTCCGGTGTAATGCCTAGTTCAAGACAGGCCCGGACGGCATCCAGATATTCGCTGGTTCCCGGCGGGCGGCGACCTGCGGTCTTGGTTTCAGAAACTAGGTCTTTGAATTTTTTTGCCACGGCAGCGAATACTGCGGGTTTCTGCGAGTGTTCCTTCGCCTTGAAATGGAAATCCGCGATGCGTTTCAGCCCTTCTTCATCCTGGCTTTGAAGGTCTAAGTGGATGCAGCGGCGCAGGAATGCCGTGGGTAAATCGCGTTCGCCATTGGTGGTGATCATCACCAGTAATGTAAGTTCATCCGGCGCTCTGACTTCGTTTCCATCCGGCAATTGAAAGCAGCGTAGGTCAAGCGGTTCTAGCAAATCGTTAGGCAGGTCCGGTTCGGCCTTGTCGATTTCATCCAGCAGGATGACCACGCCCTTGGCTTCCTCTCGCAAGGTCTTGGGTTTTTGTGGTATACGAAAACCTTTTTGTTCGGCAACGTCTTTTGCCGTGTGGCCTTTGCGCACAGCGGAATCCGCATCAAAACCCCACCAAAACAAACCCGGTTTCAGGTATGCCCATTCGGGCATTAATTCATCGCCCGGTCCGGCACTAGCCGCATGGGCATCGTGCAAGCGTTGCAATTGGTCGATTTCGCTAGTCAAGTCTTCCAAGCGGCTGCGGGATGTCAGTGTATGTTTCAGGTAGCTCCAACCTTGGGCTTCAGCAACCGCTTTTGCCAACATGGTCTTGCCGCTACCCGGTGGGCCTGAAATAAGCAGCGGTCGCCGGGTCACCAGGCTCACTTTCAACGCGATGATAATGTCATCGGATAGCACATAGGGCGGTACACCTGCTTCCTCATTGCCCAGCCAAACATTGTCGGAATTGTCAGGTAGTTTAAATGTTGCCAGCACGTCATTCATGGGTCTAGCCTATCGCATCTGCTTTTCAATATAATCGATTGAATCAAGGTAGTAGCCGTACTGTGTGCCTTCCTCTCCCCCTGTCAGAGGCGGTCGCAAAGGCATCACATGTTGAAGAGTATCGGGAATTTCATGGCCTGTCGCTAACAGGATGGTGACATTCGGATACGCTTGCCGAATTTCATCAAGTAATAATTTATCCGGGAAGGCTGCCGTCGCATTCTGTATGTCATCAGGTTCGGGCGGCGGAAACATCAACAGAATAGGGTCGCTGATCTGCCGTAAGCGCTGTTCGGCCCGCTTAGAATCAATGGTTTTACCTGCCTCACTCAAGATTACCGATTTGATCTGATCGAAATTACGGGAAGCTCCGGCAGAAATGGGTCTGATCAGTTGTGGAAAAGGCCATGCCCTTCTTGCATAACACCATCCGGTGAAACTTTCCAATTCAGTGCAGTTAATGGCGACGGGCACATTGCGCTTTCGGGCTTCAATTAGATTGGCGGCAGCCTCGGCTTGTACCCATATGCCCTTGAGAATATCCAACAATGTATTGGCCTTGTCGCGCCCAATTACATGGGCAAGCTCTTCCAACAACAAACGGAAATTGTATAGTGCATGTCGTGGTTCCCGAAATATTGCCCTTACCAACATGTCCACTCGACAGCGCTTTGGCCACGGTGTTGGAAGGTCACCACATTGGAATCGATACAAGGCAGTTTCCAAGACACCGTCATCAATGTCACCTAAAGTCTCGCGGATTTTTTTGACCAATGTTTCAAATGGGGAAGGTTGCGGACAGACATCTTGGAGGGCATGAGTCAGTTTGCCTATGAGTTCCTGTTCATCCCGCCAGTCTAGCAAGAATTGGAAATCATTCAAGCGGGCAACATGACCGAAAAAAGGGTGCTCTTTTACAGTCTGATCGGTGACATGTTCCAGCGGCACGACAATCAGGCGAAAATTGCTTTCGTTGCGTCGCCGCACACTCATGACGGTGGCCTCGGACTGAACCCAACAGGATTGCATGGCGGCATCCGATAATAAGACGACAACCGCATCACATTCATGCATCCACTCATTGATATATGCGTGCCACGGGTCACCGGGTTGAATTGTGCGCCTGTCTACCAGTACATCAAACCCGATATTATTGTCTTTCTGCCCCAGCGCATCACAAACCTTGTTGAGTAGGCTAAGGTTTTGATCGGTTTTGGTACTGTGGCTGATAAATACTTTGGGAATTTTCATATTCCTTTATGTTAACGTCAAAAGGTTTCTAGTCAATCTGGAGAAACCGCAAATCCACATCGGGACTTATTTGTCCGTGAGTTCATGGATGACTTGAAGTGGAATTTTGGCTAGGTCTAGTTTTCGATCATAGACTTGTTCCTGAACCTGTTCATGCTTTCAATACTGCTTTATAATACGGTATTTAAGCTCTACAATAAATAGATAACTCATGGCCTACGAAAAATTTAAAAAACTGGATGGCAAGAAACATGATCGCATGATTAAAGCCACCATTGGCATAAGCCTGGCAAAATTCAACATACTACTCGTAGCCTTCACGGCGGCTTACGATGCCGTCCAATTGGAAAGATGCCAGAAGGGCGAAATCAAGAACGTTTCAAAGGGCGGGCCAAAAGGCAACCTCGACACGTTCGAGAAGAAGCTGTTCTTCATTTTGTACTACCTCAAGACATACCCTACCTTCGACGTGCTGGGCTTCCTTTTCGGCTTTAGTTCGGGGCATGCCCACAACCATGTGGAGAATCTCCAGCCGGTCTTGCTGCGGAGCCTATCGGACCTCGGTGTGCTTCCTGCTCGGTCGCCCGGTACTCCCGAGGAGTTCCTCCAACTCGTTGAGAAATATGGCGACATCATCATCGACGGGCTGGAGTGCGCCTGCGTCAGGCCGCAGGACGAGGAACTTCAAAAGGCCCGCTTCAGCGGAAAAAAAAACGCCATACGGTCCAGGCACTCGTCCTCACGACCACGCACAGGAAAATCCTTTTCCTCTTCTGCGTCTTCGCCGGAAGCATCCATGATTATAAACTCATGAAAAAGGTATTCGACCCCACGTTAAAATGGTTCCATCAAGTGAATCTATGGCTCGACCTTGGGTTCTTGGGGGCAGAAAAAGATTATGGCGCGAAATCCAAAATAAACCTTCCACACAAAAGGCCGAAGAAATCCAAAAATAACCCAAAGCCAAAACTGACCGCCGCGCAGGTAAAACATAACAGGCAGCATGCGGGAACCCGCGTTTCCGTAGAACATGCCATTGGCGGAATGAAGACATTCCACTGTCTAATGCATAGGATTAGAAACCACTTGGACTCAATGATTGAATACCTGTTTTGGATTCCGGCGGGTCTTTGGAACCTAAAAATAGCCTAAATTCATAAACTTAACGTCGGGAACAACTCT
>Ga0118677_10010615_pt1 | contig 14028 bp, 6 predicted proteins | sample AliMusrvi5mmetaG_FD_86154 | JGI IMG/M metagenome (GOLD analysis project Ga0118677, IMG submission 86154) | reverse complement strand
GTGGTAGCCCCGATGATAATATTGAAAAGACAGTTCTGATTGGCGGAAAAGTTTCCAAAAAGATTACTTATCTGTTTAACAGAGAGCCCCGGTCGTTGACTGTAAACACTTTTGCCTCTCACAATATTCCGTCAAGTATCACGCAGCAATTCGGAAAAATTGAGATTGATGAGAAATTGCTTGCAACAGAAGGTGAAGAGATTATCGCCTACACGGAGGGAATTGAGCCCAACGAAATTATTCTCGACAATGAAGATCCCGGGTTCATCTTGAGTCAGCCAAGGAGCAATAGTTTGATCCAGAAAATATTCATCCCTTCTGCAAACGATTCGCAGTCAGCTTTGGTTCTTCGGAAAAATGGAAAAAATAAGGAATTCAAGTATAAAGGGATGGTAAACTGGAATTTTCCTGTTGAATGGACCCTGACAACGAATGAGCAATTTTATGGAAAGCAGATCCGCTCGGCATACTATCTGAAAGGGGGTACGGGTGATCGTAAGGCAACCTGGAATGTCCCGATTAAATTGCCCGGTTATTACAAAGTGTATGCCTACATTCCTAAAATCAGAAGAGGTTGGGGCGGGCACGATGAGAAGAGTGATGAGGAGTACCATTTTACGGTCTATCATGATGACGGTAAGGATAATCAGGTTGTGAATATGAAAGATAATGATAGTGGCTGGATGGAGATCGGATCGTACCATTTATCTCCCGATACCGTCAAAATAGAGCTTTCCAACCTGTCAAAGGCATCAACAATCTTTGCCGATGCCGTTAAACTTGTTAAACAAAATTAACAGAATTCTATATCCGATGAAGAAACAGAAATTTTTCCTGGTAATCCTATTGTCTGTAATGATGTTTCAGGGAAGGGGGCAAACCATTCTTACACTTGAACAGGCGCTTGAGATGGCCAGCAAACAGAGTCCCGCTCTGCAAAGCTCGTTGTATAATCTGGAGCGGACAACTGAGACTCTCAATGCTCAAAGAGCAGCTTTAAAATCTCAGTTCTCACTTGGGGTGAATCCCGTTGTTTATAGCAATAGCCGCCAGTTTGATACCCGTCTCTCGCAATGGTTTACAAACCGTAGTTTTTCGACTTCAGGTACCTTCACCGTTGCTCAGCCAATCCTCTATACCGATGGAATGATCTCCCTGAATAACCAGTTTGGATGGCAAAATAATTCGTCACAGGTTGCCGGTGCAACCAATTCAAACAAAACATTTTTCAACAACCTGAATCTGAGTCTTTCCCAGCCATTGTTTATGTACAACAAGACAAAAATGGGGATCAAGAATGTGGAATACGACAATGAAACAGCGCTGTTAAGTTATAAAATACAGCGGATGACCCTTGAAATGAGTGTTTCACAATATTTCTACAATGTCTACATGGCTCAGATGAGCCTGACAATTAATCAGGAAGAGCTCGCCAATACTGAAAAAAGTTATGAGATCATAAAAAATAAGGTCGATGCAGGACTTGCAGCAAAGGAAGAGTTATTTCAGGCAGAGGTGAATCTTGCAACTTCAAAGTCTACGTGCGCCTCAGGTCGGGTAGAGCTCGAGAATGCCAAAGATCTCTTTAAACAATATATCGGAATGGATATTTTCAATGAGATTACCGTTATGGCTGATGTGGTGGTTAACCCCATTGATATTGATGGTAAAAAGGCTATGGAGCATGGCTTGTCAAGCAGACTGGAGTTGAGACAACGGAAGATCAATATCGAAACTTCGAAATTAGACCTGATAGTCGTAAAGGCTTTCAACCAGTTTAGCGGATCAGCAACGCTTTCAGTGGGTTTGTCTGGTGATGATCCAACTTTATCAAATATATACGACAAACCAACTCAAAGTCCCCGCTATTCCCTGGGGTTTAACATACCAATCTTTGACTGGGGTCAGCGGAAAGCCAAGATCAGGGCACAACAGGCGGTAATTAAAACTCAGGAGCTGAGCCTCTCGAACCAGGAAACCCAGATTAAAATGGATATCCGTCAGGCAATCAGAAATTTGGGTAACCTGAAAAACCAGATTGAGCTTGCTTTCCAGAATCAGAAAAACTCTCAGCTCACCTATGACATTAACCTTGAACGATACAAGAACGGTGATCTTACCAGTATGGATCTTAACCTTTTCCAGCAACAGCTATCCGGTAAAAAGATGGCCTATGCACAGTCGCTTATCAATTACAAAATTGCATTGCTAAATCTTAAGATCGTTTCACTTTTCGATTTCACCACTAATCAGGCTGTGATCCCGGATAAGTTTGTAAGGGATTTACAGGTTAACCAAATAAAATAATCAATCCTAATATTAGCGCAGATCATGGAATCTAAATTTAAAAAAAGTAGTAAGTGGATTTTGGCGGCCCTGATACCATTTATGGCTGCATGCGGAAACCAGGGAAATCAGGTTAATAGTGATCTTGCTATTCCTGTATCGGTTTCTGATGTCGTAAAAAAGCCGATTATTCAGTATATCAGCACTACTGGAACGGCTACGGCTGCGAGCCAGACTACACTTAACACCGAAATGGCCGGTATTTATTTTCTGGTTAAGAATCCCAAAACAGGAAGTGATTTTAAATTAGGCGATATTGTTGAGAAAGGACAGGTTATTGTTCGGCTTGAGAATCCCGAATCGGAGAATTCCATTGCAATCAAAACCAAGAAGTTGAATTTAGATATTTCGGAACTTGAGTTTCAAAAACAGAAATCATTATACGAAAAGGGGGGAGTAACCTTGCGCGAAATGAAAAACTCGGAAGTTGCCCTTGCAACGGCAAACACCGATTACGAGAATGCGAAAATTCAGCTGGCCAAGTTCCAGGTGATCTCTCCATTTAAAGGTGCTATTGTTGATTTGCCACAAGTCACCAGCGGAACCCGTGTTATTACAAATGCTGCCGTTGTAACCCTTATGGATTACAGTAAATTGCTGATGGAGATAAACCTTCCTGAGAAAAATATTACTACGATTAATGTTGGTCAGGAGGTAAATATCACAAACTATACCCTTCCAAAGGATACCCTCAAGGCAAGGATTAACGAATTGTCACCTGTGGTAAGTACGGAGACCAGGACCTTCAAGGGTAAACTCGTGATCGATAATGCTGCTTTAAAACTTCGTCCCGGAATGTTTGTAAAAGCTGATATTGAGGTAGCCAGGCGTGACAGTGCCATTGTGATCTCCAAAGATATCATCGTTTCGGGAAACCGGGGGAAAGCGGTCTATATTGTTGAAAAAGGTGCCTCGCGCGAGCGGATCATCACAACAGGACTCGAAAACGAAACTTCTGTTGAAGTCATAGAAGGACTTAAAAAGAATGAGCGCGTAGTTACTAAAGGTTTCGAAACACTTCGGAATAACTCTAAGGTTAAGATTATTAATCAATAGGCTTTTAGGCTCTAGTCTATTAGGTTTTTAGAGTTAGAACGAGGGATTTTTTCAGGTCAGTTTAGAGCCTGTAACCTAACAGTTTAACAGTCTATTAGACTGCTTCTTAAAAGGATCAACAAATTAAACTAGTAATTACTGATGAAAAAACTGACTTCTTTTGCAGTCAATTATCCTGTCACCGTATTAATGGCCATCATGGGGATCCTGCTTCTCGGGGTAATATCTTACCAGAAATTGGGTATTGATCTTTTCCCTGATCTCACCTCTCCCCGGGTCTTTGTGGAGATAAAATCGGGTGAGCGTCCGCCTGAAGAGATGGAAAAGATGTTTATTGAGAAAATAGAGGCGGTGGCTATTCGTCAGAATGGAGTCGTTGAGGTCTCTTCCATTTCGCGGACAGGATCTGCCCAGATCACCGTAGAATACGCCTGGAGCAAGGATATGGATGAAGCGTTTCTGGATCTTCAGAAAGCCTTAACCAGTTTTTCGCAGAACAGCCTGATTGATGCATTGACAATTACCCAACTTGATCCAAATACCCAACCGGTTGTGATTGTCGGGCTTTCGCACGAATCAATCACAGATATGAATGAACTGCGCAAAGTAGCTACCAATTATATCCGTAATGAACTCGTCCGCCTGGAAGGAATTGCCGATGTTGAGCTTTCAGGCGTTGAGGAGAATGAAGTGAGAATCGATACTGATCCTTACAAACTCGAATCATTTAATATAACTGTCGATCAGCTCTCTACGAAAATACAGGCATACAACCGGAGTATTTCGGGGGGGACCATCACCGAAACAGGACTTCAATATGTAGTAAAAGGGGTGAGTTTGCTTCAGCAAAAGCCGGATTTCGAAAACCTGATTATTGGATATGCTTCACCTATCGCGGGGAGTACCACTGCCCAAAAAACTGCAACCTACCTTAGAGATGTTGCAACAGTCAGTTTCGCCAATAAGGAACCTGTAAATATTATCCGTATTAATGGGGTTAGATGTCTGGCTTTATCGATCTTTAAAGAGACGCGCTATAATACAGTCAAAGCGGTCGAAGATATTCAAAAGGCACTCGTGAGTATTGAAAAGGCACTTCCCGGTTACAAATTTACGGTAGTTACCAATCAGGGAACTTTTATCCGTACTGCGATTGACGAGGTTCAGAACACCATGGTGATTGGAGTTCTATTAGCTATTCTGATTCTCTTTATCTTTCTTCGCAAGATCGGGACAACCTTAATTGTGAGCCTTGCGATTCCGATCTCGATTATTGCCACTTTCAATCTTATGTATTTTAATCATTTAACGTTGAATATCATGACGCTTGGCGGGCTTGCGCTGGGCGCGGGGATGCTGGTGGACAATGCCATTGTCGTGATGGAGAATATCTTTCGAAACCATGAACTTGGGATGTCGGCCAAAGAGGCAGCCATCGTGGGAACCGCAGAAGTAGGTGGTGCCATCACCTCCTCTACCTTAACTTCAATCGTTGTCTTTTTGCCTATTGTTTATATCCACGGCGCCTCCGGAGAGCTTTTTAAAGATCAGGCATGGACGGTCGCCTTTTCACACTTTTCATCACTTTTTGTGGCGATATTCCTGATCCCGATGCTATATCACCAGTTTTTTAAGAAGAAGGGGATGCAGGCACCGAAGGGGGCGAAATTTGCCGGATATGGGAATTTTATTTCACGAATCCTGCCACATCGTTGGATAATTACAATTATCTCATTGGTATTGATGGGTTTGTCGCTCCTGTTGATTCCATATATCGGCTCTGAGTTTATGCCTAAAACAGATAGCAAAGAGTTTACAATCAATGTGAAGATGGCTGAAGGAACCTCTCTTGCAAGGACCTCTACGGCAATTCACTCAGTCGAAAATATGCTTAAGGAACTTCTCGGTGATGACGTTGAATCGGTCTATTCCAAAATCGGACCATCAACAGGGACCACAACTTCGGCGTCGGGAGTTTATGAAGGGGAAAATACGGCACAGGTAAAGGTAATCCTAAAACAAAAGGGGAAGTATGTCGCTTCACAGGTAACAGCTGCAATTGCAAAATGGTATGCCGAAAATCCGCAGTTTCAGGTCACCTTTACCCAGGATGAAACAGCGCTTCAAAGCATTTTGGGAACTCAGGATGCTCCGGTGGTTGTTGAGGTCAGGGGAACAGATCTGACTGAGATCAAAAAGATCACTAAACAGGTTGAGGCTTCGGTAAAAGATATTCCGGGATTGTATAATATTCAGACTAATGTTGAGGGTGGTTATCCTGAAATTAATGTTCAGGTCGATCGGTTCAGGGCCGGATCATACAGCCTTGCGGTTACCGATATTGTAAACCAGGTCACAGCAAAGCTCAAAGGGCAGAATGCAGGACAGATGGATAAAGATGGTGAATTGCGCGATATAACGATTCATGTACCTAAGATAGGTGTTGCCGCGCTGGGAGATATGATCATTAAAAACGGCACCTCTGTCATTCGGCTATATGAAGTTGCCAAACTTGAGGAATCGGTTGCTCCAACTGAAATATACCGGCGGAATCAAAGCCGGATTGGAAAAGTGATGGCTGAACTTGATAAAGATAAGGCGCTGGATAAGGTTGTTGCTGCAGTTCAGGCTAAAATTACCCCTATAATTCTGCCGGCCGATTACTCCATTAAGGTAGCTGGCGAAGAGCAAAAGCGACAGGAGTCGATGACAAACCTCCGTTTTGCATTACTGCTCTCTATTGTACTGGTGTATATGGTACTGGCAAGTCAGTTCGAATCATTGATTCATCCGTTGATCGTGCTGTTGACGATCCCATTCGCAATCGTCGGGACGATTATTTTGTTCTTTATTATGGGTCAAACCTTTAATATGATGGCTCTTATTGGGATCATCATGCTGGGGGGGATCGCTGTAAATGATTCAATAATTCTCATTGACCGGATAAATCAACTACGAATGACAGGTATGGAAAAGCGGCTCGCTATTTCACTTGGCAGTCAGCAGCGGTTGCGCCCAATTCTGATGACCAGTATCATTACAATTATCGCCTTACTTCCACTGACTTTCGGCTTCGGAGCCAGTGCTTCATTGCGATCCCCAATGGCTTATGCGGTGATCGGAGGGATGGTAACCAGTACATTACTCACCCTTCTTGTCATCCCTTGTGTGTATGATCTGATGACCAGTAATAAACCGATGAAGCATGATGAATAGTCCTAAACGCTGAAACAGAAAACAAATTCTTCTCAAATGAATTCAATTATCAACAAGAAGGTTCTGATCAGCATGCTTTTCTTAGGATTAAGCATGATGGGCTATTTTTCGTGGAAGAATCTCTCCATGGAACTGTTTCCCAATGCAGAACTTCCGATGCTCTATATTCAGATCTCGAGTCAGCTTGAGGTTGATCCAAAATATATGGAGAGCCAGGCGATTGTCCCGCTGGAAGGCGCTATCGGGACACTTCAGGGCATTCAGAATATGGAATCAACCGCTGAGTCTCGTCAGGGAAATATCATGGTTGAATTCAATAAGAATATTAATTTTAAATATACCTATCTCAAAGTTCAGGAGAAGGTCGACGAGATTAAAGCTTCGCTTCCTGAACAATTTAAGGTCACTGTCGTAAAGGTTGACTTAAATCAGATGAAGAACCAGTTTATGCAACTTCAGGTGCTGGGCGGGGGAGGCGTCGATAGGGTAAGAAATGTCACCGATCTAAAAATCAAAACGGAGCTCGAGAATATAGACGGCATTGCGGGGGTCAATATTGTTGGGGTGCATGAAAAGTCGGTTGAAATCCAGCTCGACATGGATGTTTGCGAAGCTTATCACATCACTGCCGCGACAATTCGCAGTAAAATAACACAGAATTATAAAGCCAGGGCATTCGCCGGAAATGTCTATGAAGCAAATAAAGAGTTTGTTGTCCAGGTAACTTCAGAGTTTGATGACCTTAAGGAGATTGGCAGCCTTGTAATTGCCCCGGGTCCGATCCTTTTGAAAGACGTTGCAAAAGTCTATTTCGGGACCAAGGAGGAGACCTCCTATTCGAGGGTCAATGGAAAGGATGCGGTCTCAATTACCCTTGTCAATGATGCGCAGTCGAATCTGATCGATTTATCCCACAATACACTTGCCGTTATTGCAAAGCTAAATGTGACGCTTGCCTCAAAAGACGTCCAGATTAAGGTGCAGAATAACGCTGCCGACACGATGGAGAAAAATCTGAATCAGATTGGGGAGCTCGCGCTTATCGGTGGAATTCTGGCCATTATTGTGCTTTGGATATTTTTGAAGAATTTCCAGTTAGTCTCGATTATCGCATTGGCCATCCCGATCTCCGTTTTGACAGCATTCAATATTTTCTATGGCGCTGATATCTCAATTAATAGTCTGACCCTTGTGGGAATGGCCCTTGCAGTGGGGATGCTGCTCGATAACAGCGTGGTGGTGCTCGAGAATATATACCGATTGCGTGGCCTTGGAAAGTCTCCGCGCGATTCTGTTGTTCAGGGGACAACTGAAGTCTTGCGCTCTGTATTTTCAGCAACCCTTTGCACGGTAATGGTTTTTCTTCCGTTCCTCTTTTCAAATAATTTTCTGATTACATTACTTGGTAAAAACATTGGCGTTTCGATCATATCAACGCTATCTATCTCTCTTTTTGTGGCAGTTCTGCTTGTGCCCATGATGGCTTTCTCTTTTCTAAGCAGAAAAAGCAGTAATAGTCTGAGCTTTAATGTGGTATCAACCCGAAATAAGTTGGTTCAGGCCTACGTTATGTTGATGAAATACTCTTTGCGGAAACCGGCACAGACCATTATAGGGGTATTGATTTTCTTCTTCGTGACCATCTTTTTATGTCTTGCCGTGAGCATGAATAACCTGCAGCAGGTTGAAACCAATGCTTTTCGGATTAGTGTGACGATGCCGGTAGGTTCATCCATTCAGGCGACCGATAAAATCGTGGCGCAGATTGAAAGCCGCATTGATACCATCCCCGAAAAGGAGGACATTACAAGTAATATTCAGTTGGAAAGTGCAACCTTGAATGTCTTGCTCAAGGAAAATTTTAAGAAAACCAGTAAAAGGACTATCTCCCAGATCCGTGATGATGTCCAGAAAAGGGTTGAAAATATTCCAGGTGCGGTGATCGATATTACAGACGCCTCAGAAACCACAGCAAGTGCTGGCGGTGGTGGTGGCGGCGGCGGTGGTCGTCAGAGTGCCGGGGGAACCGGAAGTATGATGAAAATGCTGGGTGTCGGGGCAAATCAGGAACGCATCTTAATAAAGGGTCAGGATTTTGATGTGATGAAAAATGTGGCTGGTGACCTTCAGTACTTTCTCGAATCGCTCGAATCGATGAACAGGGTAAGGGTGAGTTATTCGGATAACCGTCCGGAAATCCATCTTCGATTCCATCCCTTATCGATGAATGAGAATGATATCTCATTGGGTGGTATTGCCGGAGAATTAAATTCGTTCAGTAAAGAGACAAATACAAATATTAAATTCAAGCAGGGAACTGACGAATTTGATATCCTAATCAAGGAGATGCCTAAACTGGGCACAACCCTCGAGCAGCAGAAGAAACCGCGTACAATATACGATCTTCGGAACCTTCCGATTCCAGATACTAAAGGGGGGCTACATGAGCTTCAAAGCATCAGCGAGATTGTTTATTCGTCAGGAGCCGCAAATATAACACGGGTGAATCGCGAAAAGCAGATCGAAGTGACCTATTCATTCGTAGCAGCTGCCCAGGATTCGAAAGAATTGCTTACTACCTATCGTCAGGAGGTTGACCGGGTTGTTGGAAGTTATAAATTACCGGCAGGGGTTGCTGTGCAGGTGATTCACGAGGAAGATGAACTAAAGGATTTTTACTTTCTGATCCTTGCAGCCTTTATCCTGATTTTTATGATCCTTGCCTCTGTTTTTGAATCAATATCCACCCCTTTTGTTCTGATGTTCTCTATTCCGCTCGCGGCTATCGGTTCATTTGTGGCACTAATTCTCACAGGGAATTCTCTCTTTAGTGCCAATACGCTGATAGGGTTTATAATCCTGATCGGAATTGTAGTCAATAATGGAATTATCCTGATAGATTATACCAATATTCTGCGCAAGAGAGGGTTCCGAACTGAGCGGGCGCTGATTCTTGCGGGGATGTCTCGAATACGTCCGATTCTGATTACCGCTATCGTAACCGTGGTGGCGATGTTCCCGCTGGCGATGGGTGACAACGAATATGTCGGGGCTATTGGTGCTCCGTTTGCCATAACCGTAATTGGAGGATTAAGCATGAGTACTTTGCTCACGCTGATTTTTATTCCAACTTTCTATTTTGGGCTTGAGAACGCAATTGCCTGGATGAAGGGGTTATCCATCCGAATCAGAACAATACAGATTATCCTGCTCGTCATTGGATTTTACCTGATTTACACCCGGGTGGATGCTTTCCTCTGGCAGATGCTTGATGTAATAGCCATTGTGCTTGTCGTACCCGGATCAACGTGGTTTATCATGAACAGTTTACGAAAGGCAACAGTGACAGTGATTGATCCTGCAGAACCGATTCATATCTCTGTTCAGAATCTGGTTAAGATCTATGATTGGGGGAGTCGCTTCCAGAGGGAATGGATTGGGAATCGTAATATCCGGGAACGGGCCGGTCAGATTAAATATTATCGTACCTGGAAAGATTTCGATGACTTTATTTGGGAGTTACCTGTTTTGGGATTCATGCTCTATTTTACCTTTGGGTACCTACGTAATGGGCTCTATATGTTTATTTTGGCCCACATAATTTTCTTATTTTCAATATACCTCTGGGGTCCGGTTAAGGAATATTTGGAATTTAAAGGGGAACAGAATGCCACTAAATGGCCGTTTACAGTGGCCCGATGGGGTTACTCGTCTCTTTTCTGGATCCTGCCACTGATCTTCCTTGTGCTGTTTTTTATGGCTTGGAGATCCATTGGTTCTGTAATCATGATTGGCTTATTATGGTATTTTGCGCTCGCTGTAAAAACAACTGCAGATATGCTTTATACCAAAAATCTTAATATCGAAAGGTTACAGGGACGGTTTGCCGGTTCAAAACGGATCTTCTTTAAATTAGTGGAGCAGATGCCTTTGATAGGGCGTAAACGTGATGCCTTCAAGGCACTTAAAGGGGTTTCACTTGAAATAGAAACCGGGATGATCGGCTTATTAGGCCCTAATGGTGCCGGCAAGTCAACTATGATGCGTGTTATTTGCGGAATCTACGAACAAAGCTATGGCAAAGTGTGGATCAATGGCATTGACACACAGAGGAAACGGGAGGAGTTGCAGGGTCTTATCGGCTATCTTCCACAGGAGTTCGGCTCGTATGAAAATATGTCGGCTTATGAATTTCTCGATTATCAGGGTATTTTAAAAGGGTTGACAAATCCTGCCGAACGTGCCACCCGGATTGAATATGTGCTCTCTTCAGTCCACCTCTGGGATCGGAAGGATGATAAGATCGGTGGATTCTCGGGTGGAATGAAACAACGGATTGGGATTGCCCAGATACTGCTTCACCTTCCACGTATACTTGTAGTCGATGAGCCAACGGCCGGCCTTGATCCGCGTGAGCGAATCCGATTCCGTAATCTCCTGGTTGAACTGAGCCGCGAACGTGTCGTGATTTTTTCAACTCATATTATTGAAGATATATCAAGCTCCTGTAATCAAGTTGCTGTGGTCAATCGCGGACAACTTCATTATGCCGGAAATCCGGGTAACATGGTTAAGCTTGCAGAGGGGCTGGTCTGGCAATACACCATTCCTGCTCGCGATTTTGATGCATTCCCTGCCAAAGACAGGGTGGTCCATCATATGAGGGATGGCGAAAATATTAAACTGCGGTTTCTTTCTTCAGAGAAACCATCTGAGGATGCATTTCCGGTAAAACCGGTTCTTGAAGAGGCCTATTTGTGCCTTTTGAAAGGAATCAGAGCGAAGTGAATGAGACATGAGGCGAAAGGGGGATGGTGAGAAGGGTGTAGAAGATGGTGAGCAGGGGTGAAGAGGAGAAGAGAATAGGAATTGATAAGAAGGAGGAACCCCGTAGTAATGCCATGATTATTGTAGAAGGTCCATGGTAAATATCGCATAACCCTGAAGGGGTGACAGGATTTTAATGTACAGATTAAACAAAGAATCAATAATAAGATGGATAATTCAGTAAAGATATTTTCAAAGCAGAGTAGGCTCTATTTCTGGTTCGACCTTATTTTCAAAATGGCGCGCTATAACCTTAAAATCATTTTTGCCGGGCGGTTTATCTGGTTTGTGGCAGCGGCACTGCTGATTTTTATTTTGCTCTCCATAAATGTGGTGTTCAATTTTCCAAGTTACGATTCTTCTACTATTTACGGTATGTTGCTCTTTCCAGGGTTGTTGCTTGTTTTTTATCCCACCGTTTTCGGTATACAAAGCGATGCGGATACCCGAATTCTGGAAATCTTGTTCGGGATTCCCGATTACCGCTATAAAGTATGGATGGTCCGCTTAGTAATGATCTTTTTACTAACCTGGTTTTTCCTATACCTGTTCTGCTGGGTCGGTTATTATGGTTTAACCCCTTTCCCGGTCTTTCAGATGTCATGGCAATTGATGTACCCTGTCCTTTTCTTAGGCACACTCGCATTTCTAGTCTCGACAATGGTCAAAAATGGGAATGGAACAGCCGTTGTTATGATTATAATCGGTGTACTCTTAATGATGTTCGCTGAGGCACTCGATCGCACGCAATGGAATGTTTTTCATAATCCATATTCAATTCCTGACAAGATGAATGAGATGATATGGGCCCAAATCTCACAGAAAAATAGGCTGTTTTTGGTGATATCAAGTATTATCTTCTTCCTGGGCGGCTTAACAAATTTGCAAAAACGGGAGAAGTTTTTGAAATAGGCAGGATAACCTGACAGTGAAGGCTTGACTCTTAAGAAATTAAACAGTCAAGCCTTCACTTTGTGAATAGATAAGGTTTATTCTTTTTCTAATACAATATACTCCCACGGCTCAAAATAGCAGGTTCTGTTATCTGCATTGAAATTGATCCTGTTTTTATTGAGTATGTTGATGTATTTTCCATCAGCTAAAGCGCTTGTTATATCGGCAGTAACTGAGTTCGGAGTCATATTAATCAAAACAATAACTCTTGCATTTTGAGCAGATCGCACGAATGAAATTATTTTTTCTGGTGCATTGTTTGCAAGGAGAACCACCTTCCCACCGTATGGCGGATTCCAGATTGCCTGGTTGCGATGTTTCAAAGCGATCAGAGTTTTATATAACGGAACCAAACGGGTGTTACTCCAGTTGATCGTATCTTTAACAAAAAACTGTAACCGCTTGGTTAACCCTGCCTCCTGCCCATTGTAGATCAAAGGCATTCCAGGAAGGGTGAAAGTGAGCACCGCAGCACAGTTTTCACCATTGCCAAATTTCTCTTTTGCTGTACCATTCCATGAATTTTCGTCATGATTGGTAATGAAATTCATCTTAAAAGCCCTGCCAGGTAAGGTTGAATCTATTTTGACCTGTAAATTCAGGATTTCTGTTACTTTTTTCTTTCCCTGGGTTACATCTGCCATAAGGTGGTGCATTTCCCAGCCGTAATTCGAGTCGAATGCATATTTGCACATTTCGGGTTTATCCTCATTTTCAGCAAGCATATAAAGCGGTTTGATCTTCCGAAGTTCCGTTCTTGCATCTTCCCAAAAGTCGGTAGGAACCAGACCGGCCATATCGCATCTGAAACCATCAATATCAAAATTCGTAACCCAGAATTTCATAGAACTGACCATCGCATTACGCATGGCTTTATTGGAGTAATCAAGCTGGGCACAATCGGTCCAGTCAAATGGAGTAGCTATATTCCCGTTCTTATCTTTCTTATACCAGTCGGGGTGTTCGGTGATCCAATGATTATCCCGGGCGGTATGGTTTGCAACCCAGTCGATCATCAACTTAAAGCCCATGGAGTGTGCTTTTGTCACAAGACTTTTAAAATCGTCACTGTTTCCAAATTCAGGATTGATCGCCTCATAATCCTTTATCGAATAATAACTTCCAAGCCCGGTTTTGGCCCCTACCGGCATTTTCCGGTTTTTCTCTCCGATGGGATATATCGGCATCAGCCAAAGAATATCAATTCCCAGATCCTTTATGCGGGGCAGGTCGGCTTCGAGCGCTTTAAAAGTCCCTTCAACCGAATATTGGCGCGTATTTGTCTCATAAATCACACCGTTTTTTACCCATTCGGGGTAAGGTACAGGCTTGGGCGCTTCTTTCTTAAAAAGGAAGCACCCTGATAATAATGAGGCAAAAGTGAACAGAAAGAGGATTCTGACTTGACTGGTTCTCATGATGTTTGAGTGATGGTTTTAGTTGGTTAAAAGTATTCAAAATTGGGGAAAACTACTAATTTGTCTCTTTAATTTATTGGGATAGTGTTTAAATTTCTGGTAATCTCAAATATATTTTTATTCACAATTGAATTATTTTTAATATATTTTAGTTTTTTCACTGATGTTTTTTTTAGGAAGTTTATAACATCAGATGATTTTATTGAGTTTA
>Ga0118677_10010614_pt1 | contig 14029 bp, 10 predicted proteins | sample AliMusrvi5mmetaG_FD_86154 | JGI IMG/M metagenome (GOLD analysis project Ga0118677, IMG submission 86154) | reverse complement strand
ATCGGCAGGTTCATGCCAATCACACCCGTGGAACAGACCAACACCAGTTTCTTCTTGATCCCCAGCGCGTCGGCCACGGCCTGCGCCATGGTATGCGCATTCCGCAGTCCGGTGGCGCCCGTACAGGCATTGGCGCAGCCGCTGTTCACGGCCACGGCCTGGGCGCGACCGGAGCGGATGTGTGCGCGGTCGAGCTGCACCGGCGCGGCCGCCACCTGGTTGGTGGTGAACACGGCTGCGGCCGCGGCAGGTGTGTCCGACACCAGCAGGGCAAAGTCCCTGCGGTTGGCGTACTTGATGCCCGCCTCAATCCCGGCAGCACGAAACCCCTTGGGAGCAGTCACGCCACCAGCTATAAACCGGATTTTCTGCTTCGACTTCATGTCTTTCAAATTCAACGCAACCTGCTCATTGGCAACGAGTTCTCCGCCGCACCAACAATCCGCGTAACGGCATCCGACGACCGAGGCCACCGGCTTGGTAATATCTGCCATCTGTGGCTGGAAGTCCACGAAAATCCGTGTTTTGGAAGAGTGGAGTTGGTTAGTTGAATCGGCTTGTCCCGCGCATTTCGACGCGGTAGCCTCTCCCCGGCATCGTTCCCGGCGACGTTAGACACTTTCACGCAAACTCTCGAGGCGTCTATGAAACCACGCTACTGGGGGATTCTCCTACTGGCCTTTGTCCATTGTCTGGCCACGGCCGAAACGTTGACGCAGCCGCTGCTGGTGAGTACGCAGGCTGATTTTACTTTTTTTCTCTGCGGCGACAACCGCGGCGGCGACACGATTTACACGCAGATTCTTGTCCAAGCCTCTGCCCGCCACGCTGCGTTTCTGATCAACACCGGCGACCTGGTGCCGGACGACACCGGCGAGGACTGGAACCACTTCGGCCAGATGATGCGCCTGTGCAAGGTGCCGTTCTTCCCGGTGGCCGGCAACCACGACTGCCGCGGCGGCGACCTGAACCATTTCGTGTTCTGGACTCCGAAGCATGCGGAGCATTACTCGTTCGACTATGGACAGCTTCACTTCACCATGGCCAACGACAGCGAGGACATGCACTCCGATGAACTGGCGTGGATCGCGGCGGACCTAAAAGCCACCACGAAGCCGGTCAAGGTCGTTGTCCACCACCATCCAGCCTGGAATCCCAGCGGGCGCGTTTATGGCATGAGCGAAAATCGCGAGCCGTTTCTCGCTGTACTGAAAAGATATGGGGTCCGATACGACTTCTGCGGCCACGACCATGGCTACCGCACCGGCAGCACCAATGGCACCACGCTGATCATTACCGGCGGCGCCGGCGCCCCCTTGTATTACCCGACAGAGGAAGGCGGGTTCAACCACTACGTGGCGGTCACCGTCCAGGGAACCAACGTCACCTTCCGGCCGGTGCCGATCCTGCCGTAGCCGGAACGATTCGGTTACGCGACGGCGCGGTTAGATAAACCCCAAGCGAGGCGCAGCGAGCGCGCCGGATTCAAGGACGCCCTGATTCGACTCTCCACGAGCCAGTTTCCCGTCTCCAGGTTCAAGGCTCTCACCTACATCACCGCATTAAAAACATACCCCACAATCACAATCCCCAGCGCCACGATCCCGAAGAAGACCAACAGCAGGCGCACGGTCAGCACCTTGCGCAGGATGATTGCCTCGGGCAGCGAAAGCCCGATCACGGCCATCATGAACGCCAGCACCGTGCCCAGGGCTGCGCCCTTGCCCAGCAGCGCGGTCATAATGGGGATGACACCAGCAGCATTGGAGTAGATCGGCACGCCCAGCAGCACGGCCAGCGGCACGCACCACCAAGCATCGCGCCCCATGAACGAAGCCAGAAAATCCTGCGGCACGTACCCGTGAATCCCGGCGCCCACCGCGATCCCGCCGGCCACGTACGGCCAGACTTTGCGGACAATGCTCTCCACCGCATCGCGTCCGCAGGCGACACGCTCCCGCCAGCCCAGCCGCTCGTCTTCCTCCGCTGATCCAGCCTGCTCCGCATACACCCAAGGCTCCACCCACTTCTCCAGGCGCAGCCGCCCGAGAATCCACCCGGCCACGATCGCAATCACCAGCCCCATCCCGGCGTACAGCAGCGCCACCCGCCAGCCGAACATGACCCACAGCAGCCCCAGCGCGATCTCGTTGACCATCGGCGCAGCGATCAGGAAGGAGAACGTCACCCCCAACGGCACACCGGATGTGACGAACCCGATGAACAGCGGAACTGCCGAGCATGAACAGAACGGTGTCAGGACGCCCAGCAGCGCACCCAGCACGTTGCCGACCGACTCCCGCCGACCTGCCAGTGCCCGCCGCGTCCGCTCCTTCGAGAAGAACGACCGCACGATCCCCATCACAAACACCACCATCGTCAGGAGCAGCAGCACCTTCGGCGTCTCGAAGACAAAAAACCGCACGGCCGCCCCCAGCCGGCTGTCCGGATCCAGGCGCAGCAGCCCGAAGCTTACCCAGTCCGCAAACGGGGCCAGGAAACCGAATGCTTCGCAAGGGCAGGAAAAATCCATGTGCATCGTGTGAATGACCGATTCAATGATTACCGCAATACGCTGGAATTGAGAGGGAGTCTGTAGGCTGAAGGCTATCGGCTGCAGGGGGTCCCCCCAGCCTGCAGCCTATAGCCTCATTTCTTTCCCACGCACCACAGCGCGTCCTTGGTGCGAAAGAAGATGCGTCCGTCTGCGAATGCCGGCGAAGCGTCGACCGCCTCGCCGAGCGGACACGTCGTCACTTCGCGGAATTTCCGCTCCACGGCCAGGATGTGCATGACCCCGTCGCGGTCCAGCGCGTAGACGCGACCTCCGCAGACCGCCAGGGAGGCGTAGAAACCTGTCTCATATTCATGCTTCCAGAGAACCGTACCGTCTGCCGCATCCACGCACGTCACCTCCCCGACGCTGGTGCCCAGGAAAATCAGCCCGTCAGCCACCACCGGACTTGCCACCGCCGGCAGCAGATCGCTCTCCAGTTCCCACACCTTTGCCGGCGCGGCATCCAGGCGGTAGCAGACCATCCGCGACCCTGCCTGTGCAACCAGCACGCAGCTGTTCCATGCCGTGGGCGACACCGAGATCTCCTCGCCATCCACACCTGCCACGCGCCACAGCTCCTTGCCGCTGACCGGTTCGTAGGCGCTCAAGGCCCCCTTCCCGTTCAGCAGCAGCACCGATTTGCCGTCCACGGCCGTTGCCATCACGGGCGACGACCAGACTTCGCCCGTCGTCCGTTTCTTCTCCCAGAGCGTGCGGCCTGTCGCTGTATCGACTGCCAGCACGCGGCTGTTCTCTCTTTGATCGTACTGCACGAAGATCCGGCCATCCTCCACCCAGAGCGACGATGCATGCCCGTAGGTATTCTCCGGCCGCCCCAGGAAAATCTGCCATCGCAGCGTGCCGTCGTGCGTAAACGACGCCAGGTCGCCGGTGCCGAACAGCGCATACACGCCAGCCGCATCGCAGGCCGCCGTGGCCGCCGCCAGTCCCGTGTCTTCCGAGGCATCCGGCAGGACCTCGCCCGCCTTGGCGCCGTCCTTCACCGTCCGTCGCCAGATCTCCGCGCCGGTCACCGCGTCAAATGCCACCACTTCCCGCGCTTCCTCGTTTGCCAGCGTCAGGAAGACCTTCCCTTCCCACAGCACCGGTGAACTGAGCCCCGGCCGCGGCAGCGCTGTCCGCCACAGCACGCCCTGGCGCGATTTGCCATCCCACGCCACTGGCGCGTTCGAATATGCCGCCACACCATAGCGCGGCCCGCGGAAACAGCTCCACTGGAAGACATTCGACAGGGGCCGATTGGTATTGGCCGGAGCCGACGCCATAACGACAGCTGCTGTCATTGCCGCTGGCTTGTCTAGCCGAACCGCAGCCGTCATTGCCGGCTGCAGCGCCGCGCGGCCGGTGGCCCAGACTGCCAGCATGAGCAGGGAGCCTGCGCCCGCCACCAGCAGCGCGCGCCGCGCTTCGCGATCGGCCCGCGCCTGGTCCGCGGCCGGAAAGCGCCGCGGGTCATCAATCCGCCGCCCCAGCTGTGCGGCCAGATGCAGGCACCCAACCATGACCAGCAGCCCTGCGATCAACATCCAGATGCCGGCGTTCCGAAACGCCACGCTGCTGAAATAGGCGTGCCGCGCCACCACATCCCCCTCGGTCGCCAGCGCCAACGCCGCCGCGTCGTCCGGCGACTGCCGCGACACGGCCTGCAGCCGCGCCAGCGTGTCCGACCGCACGGTCTTTGCCTGCCCAGCCTGCATCCAGTCGGCTGTCAGCAACACGCCGACCACCAGGCAGAACACCATGGCCACACCTGCCACGCCACGCGCTGACCGCCGCCACAGATCAATTCGTTCGCATTTTTCCAATGTTGTCATGAACCCTGCACCTGATTTTCCCGCTGCAAATGGTGACGCTGGCCGGGTTTGCCACCGCGACCACGGGTCGCGGCGGCAGAACCCTCTGTGCACTCATTTCTTCTCAGTGCCCTCAGTGTCCGTACTCGTTTGCCTGCCGTTCTTCAGCCACACCTGCTGCCGCGGACAAACCTTGAAGCACCGACCGCAGCTCACGCACCTACTGTGGTCGATCTCGAAGCTTTCCCGCGTCGGCAGGCGCGCCAAGGAGATCAGACGCCACGCCAACACCAGCCCCAACCAGGCGCCGGCCAGCGAGGCGCCGAACCGGAAGCGTGACTCCACAGCAACCACATCCACCGCCAACTGCCGGGCGTCGCCGCCCAGCGTGCGGAAAGCCTCTGCATCAAGGTAGGTTTTTTCCGGATCCTTCGCCATCTCCGCCAGATGCGCCTGCTGCCGCACGGCAGGATGCACCAAGGCCAGCGCCGGCGCCGCCGTGCGCCCTGCCATCGCGCCGCCTGCCACCAGCACGGGCGCCAGCAATAGCAGGGCCAGCAGCCGGCGCTGCGCGACCGGCGCCTGACGCGCCACGCCCGGAGCGCGCGGTGCCTGGATTGCGTCCACCGGACAGATCCGTTCGCACAGCCGGCACTTGATGCACGTGTCCGGCGTGATCGTCGTGTGCTTCCAGGCCACCTGCGAACACCACCCCAGCAATACGCCGTAGGGACAGTAGTAGCGGCAATATGGCCGCGCCACCACGGTCCCCAGCAGCAACACCGCCACGCCAGACAGCAGCATCGGCAGCGGTGCCGAACGCCGGAAGAAACCAACGAATGGATCGGTCGCGCAGATCGGAAACCCCGCGTCGTTGGCCGCAAACAACACGGCCAGCGCCAGCGTTGCCAGCGGCATCAGCCGCAACACGGCGTCCAGCACCCGCGGCACGCGCAGCGGCCGGACCATCGACACCTCCTGCATCGCACCGAGCGGGCAGACCGCCGCGCAGAAGACTCGCCCGAAGAAGAGTGCCGCCAGCAGCGGCGCCGCAAACAGGAACCCCACCAGCCATGGCAGTCCGCCCAGACCGAAGGCTGTCATGGAAATGTTCTGCGTCGAGCCCACCGGGCAGATGCAGCCGTGCCGCGCAAACCCGAACCAGGCCAAGCTCACCAGCGCCAGCGCCATGATCAGCCGCCCGGACCGCCGCCGCAGCACCGCCCACGTCGTCAGCAGCAGCACCGTTGCCAGGATAGTCGCATCCGCCCACGCCGGCACCAACTGCAGCACCGCGGGGTGACCAGCCACGGGAACCACGTGGCCGGTGTCGAATTGCGGCTGCGGAAAGCGCTGCACAGCCTGGGCCGCGGGGGCGAGAAAAAGGACAAGCGCAGAAAAGAGGCCGATCCGACGCGCGCAGGGCATGAAAGAAGGCGGCGGACACAGAGGGCGCAGAGCCGAGATGAGGGCACAGAGGGTCTTTTGCCGGAGCAATCCCCTCTGTGTGCTCCGTTTCCCCCGATGCCCTCTGTGTCCTTCGCTCCTCATATCCGAACCCTGGCAGGACGGTTGGCGGGCACGGGATTGCGCTCTGCGTCCTTGAGCATATACGGCGTGTCGATGGGCATGCGGGAGATCGCGCCAGACGGACAGTTCGCAGCGATGCGGCACTCGTTGCAGTTCACGCAGCGGTCATGCCGGATCTGCAGGAAGAGCGAGCCGTTGCCGAAGCTGCCGCACCCCTTCACGCAGAGCGCGCAGCCGATGCACTTGTCCTCATCGACCTTGTACTCGAAGTACGGATCCTCCACGAACGTCCGCTGCAGCGCACCGGTGGGGCAGAGCTGCTTCTCGCCGGATTCGTCCAGCGCCGCAGCGTCCGGCTGGAAGAACCCGAAGCAGCGCTTGCAATAGCCGCACATGCCGAAAGCGTGCACGCACTTCGTGGCCGACGGCTCCAGCACGCACATCGTCGCGCAACGACCGCACTGCGTGCATTTAGCTGGATCGATCTGCCAGACCAGCCGCGTCGCACCACCCGCCGACGTCCGCCGCGCCGCGCGGCCGGCCAGCGCCAGCACCGCCAGTGCCGCTGTCCCGCGCGCCAGCCACGACAGAAAGCCGCGGCGGTCGAGGGGTGCCGTGTTCCCGTTTTTTTCGATTCCGTTCATGACTTCCTTCGCGGCTACCGGGCGCCGCCTTCCCGGCGCTCGAAAACCCGGATCTTCTTCCCGTCCAGCACCAGCACGCGGCCGGCGCGGTCCACGGCCACGGGACGTCCTTCGTCGCCGGGCAGGGCCAGCGGCGGCGCCACCACGCTGCGGAAAGTGCCGTCCGGCGCATAGATCTTCACGCGCGGGATCTTCTTCTCGCTGGTCACGAGGTCGCCGTTGGGCAGCACGGCCACAAAGGCGGGGTTGCAGCAGCCGGAAAAAGCGGGGACTGTCATGCCAGGCTTGGACCATTTGGCCAGCAGCTGTCCGTCCAGCGCATGATGCTGCAATTGAAACCGGCCGGGATTCACGACCCAGAAGCCGCCCTCCGGCGCCATTGCCACCGCGAACGAGGGCGACGGCACCACAAACGACATCTCCCGCGGCGTACCCGGCAACGGCAGTTGCCCCAGCAGGCGTCCGTCGAAATCGAAGCGCCAGACTACGCGCTGTGCGGCGTCGCAAATCCAGACCTGATTCGAGTCCGCCGCAATTCCCGTGATCTGCGCCTGCTCGCCGAGCGAATCCCAGATCGCCGCGGACTTCGTTCCCGCGCCCACCACCACACGGTTGCCGGCGGCCACAAAGATGCGCCCATCCGGTGCAGCGGCCACGGCCGTGGCCGCACCGCCCGGCCAGTCGAAGCGCGCCTGCACCGCGCCATTCGTGCAGAGGATCGCGCCCATCCGGCCGCCGGCCACGATCATGCAGCCATCCGGTCGCATGGCCAGGAACGCGGGCATGGGCACCGGGACCGGCCAGGCCGCCACTTCGACATGACTGATCAGGTTGGAGTCGACCGCGAACAGCGGATCCGAACGGTAGGAGAAGACATTCTCCTCGCACCCGGCAAACGGCACCACCAGCACGCCGACCAGCAGCGCCCGGATCATCCCTATCGTGTCAGCCCGCATGCCAAGACTCCGAGTCCACTTCCATGAAACCTTCTTATTTTAAACCAGACGTAGGCAGAAGACGAGTGTGGAACTGACTGTTTTTCAGGTAGCGACCGGTCCATCAATGGGCTAGACTGCGTGCTATGAAAACTCGCGCCGCAGCCATACGGCTCGAATCGAGATGTCTCCGATTCTCCATTTTCGCGGCCGGCTGTGCCCTGGCAGGGTGGGCTTCGGCGCAGACCGACACCGTCAGCGTGGCACCCCTCCCATCGAGGGATGTCTGGCGCACGACCGCCTCGAGCGTCGCCGGCGATGAATATGGCGCCTCTCTGGCCACTGACGGCAAACTGGGCACGCGCTGGAGCAGCGTGGCTGACGACAACCAGTGGCTGCAGATCGACCTCGGCAGTTGCTCGACCATCAGCGGCGTCACGCTGCACTGGGAGGAGGCCTTCGCCAGATCCTACGAGATTCAAACCGCGACGCAGACCTCCCAGTGGACCACGGTCTACACCACCACGCATGGCAATGGCAACGTGGAGGAGATCTACTTCCCGCCCGTGGTCGCGCGCCATGTCCGGATCGCCTGCACGCAACGCGCCACCACCTGGGGGTTCTCCCTCTGGGAGGTCGATCTTCACGACGCTGTCGACGCGCCCCTGGCCGGCAACGCCGAGGCCCCGGACCTCTGGTATCGCAATGGCGAATGGGAGAAGTCCTGGCTGGATGATGCCGGACAGTCGCAGAGCCTGATCCTGGATCTGCGCCGCAGCCAACCGTTGACCGGTGTGCGCGTCGGCTGGGGCGACATTCCGCCCGTGCAGGCCCACCTGGCCATCTCCGCAGATCAAAAGATCTGGAGCGAGGTCGGCGCCGTCGGCGGCGGCGATGGCACGTTCGATGCACTGCCCGACGCATGCATGAACGCGCGCTATCTGCGGATCACTCTGGCCGCGCCCCTTCCCCATGTGCGGCTGACCGCGCGCGAAATCGCTTTACTGCGCCCCACGCAGGAAGCCACCCCCTTGATGCATTATTACCGCGCCGCCGCACGCGCGCCCGGCGGTCTCTATCCGGATACGCTCCAGCGCCGCCAAACCTACTGGACCGTCTTCGGCCTCCCCGGCGACACCCAGAAGAGCCTGCTCGACGAATACGGCACCATCGAACCGATTGCCCGCGGCAATTCAGTCACACCATTCCTGCGCGTGCAGGGAAAGCTGCGCACAGCCTCTGATGCCGCCATGATCGGGCAGGAGTTGGAGGACGGGTTCCTGCCGATCCCGTCCGTGATCTGGCGATTCCCCGACCTGTCGCTGACCGTCGAAACCCTGGTCCAGGGAACAGAGACCGACTCCGTCTCCCTCGCCTGCTACACGATCGTCAATTCGAGCGACCATTCCCTCGATGGCGACTTCCTTCTGGCCATCCGCCCCATCCAGGTCTGCCCGGCCTGGCAGCACGGCGGGCTCTCCCCCATCCGCCAGATGTCCTGCGCCACCAACAGCGGCAGCCTCCTGGTCCACATCAACGGCCGCGACCAGTACGCTGCGCTCACGCCACCCGATGCCTGCGGCGTCTGCGAGTTCGACGAGGGCGACATCGCCGAATACCTGCGTCTCGGCGTGCTGCCGCCCGCGCAGTCGCTGACCAACAGCGGCAGCTTCCTCTCCGGCGCGCTCTCCTACCGGCTGAGCCTGCCGCCGGGCGGCGAGCAGAAGATCCTGCTGGCCATGCCACTGCACAACACCCTCGACGGGCTCAACCACTTTCTGCACCGCGACACCCTCGAGCCGCTCGACCCCGCCGACTCCTTCCGCGTCCTGCACGAGCAGCGCCGGCGCGAATGGCTCGCGCGCCTCGGACACGCCACCATCGAGATCCCCGACCGCGAACTGACCCGCTTCCTCTACAGCCAGGTCGCCTATATGCTGTTGAATGGTGAAGGCTTCGCCCTGAACCCCGGCCCCCGCAACTACCGCCGCGTCTGGATACGCGACGGCGCGTTCATCTGCGCCGCACTGCTGCGCACCGGCCAGAACGAAGCGGCGCGCGCGTTCATCGACTGGTATGCCGCCGCCATCGACACCGACGGCCTCGTCCCGCCCATCCTCAACAACGACGGCACCCGCTACCAGGGGATCGGTGGCAACCACGAATACGACAGCCAGGGACAGTTCGTTTTCGCCGTCATGGAGTACTACCGCTTCACGCGCGACCGTGCCTTCCTGCAGCGCCACTTCGAGACGCTTCAGCGAGTGCTGCGCTGCACCGAGCGCCTTCGTAACCGCACCCTGAGGTCGGACTACTGCGCAAACGATCCCCTGCGCGCCCGCTACGCCGGTCTCCTCCCCGCTTCGATCAGCCACGAGGGATACGCCATACCCGTGCACAGCTATTGGGACGACTTCTTCGCGCTGAAGGGGTGGAAGGATGGTCGCGACGCTGCCCTCGCACTGGGCAGGCGCGACGCCGCCGAATGGGCCGGCAAACAATATGACGCCCTGCGCGCCTCGGTGCGGGCGTCGATCGACCTGACCATCCGCGACACGAAGATCGACTACATCCCCGGCTGCGCCGAACGCGGCGACTGCGACCCGAATGCCACCAGCGCCGCGTTCTTTCCGTGCGACGAGCAGGACCTCCTCCCCGTGCCCGCACTGGAGGCCACCTACCAGCACTATTACCAGCAGGTCGTCGAACGCGGCAAGCCGGGCTGGGCCGGCATCTACACGCCCTATGAGGCGCGCAATCTCAACGCGCTGGTGCAATTGGATGCCACGCCGCGCGCTATGATCCTCCTGCGGCAGTTCCTAGCCGGCCGCCATCCGCCTGCTTGGAACCACCTGGCGGAAATCGTGCTGAGCAATCCGCGGCAGGACCTTTACATCGGCGACATGCCGCACACCTGGGTCGGCGCCGACCTCGTCACCGCGATTCGCAACCTCTTCCTCTACGAATGCGCCGACCACCTCGAGCTTCTGGACGGCGTGCCGGAAGCGTGGGTGGCGGAAGGCAGCGGCCTGCGCCTGGAGAATCTACCCTCCCACTTCGGCGCGGTCAGCCTCACCGCGGTTGAGCAGAACGGACAGCTGCGCGTAGATTTCCGCAGCAAGATCAACGCGCCCAAGGGTCTCATCCTGAACTGGCCGTTCACCGGCAAGCCCGGCAGCGTGCAGGTCAACGGCGCACCCTGGCTCGACTGGGACGCCACCACCTGCCGTCTCCCCTGTAATTTCGAGGGAACGGTCATCGCCCAGTTGCCAGGGGGAAGGTAACAATCTGAAATCGGAAATGTCTGCCAATATCCAAGCGTTTCCAGATATCCGATTTCAGATCCGCACGCTCCGCACCACGCCATATCCGCGGCGCTTGATGATTTCGGCGTTGCCAAACAAATCGCGCATCCGTTCCTCATGCCAGCGGTGGCTCTTGGCCACGAGAAATGCCTCTCCGCCCGGCGCCAGCGCCTGGTGCGCCGTACGGATGAACAGGTCGGCAATGCGGTAGTCGGAGTAGTACGGCGGATTGCCGGCAGCCAGAGTGAATTCCGGTTTCAGTTCCGGCTCGTCTGACAGCAGCGTACGCACACCGACCAGCGCATTCGCGGCCGCATTGCGTTCCGTGCAATGAATGGCACGGGCGTTGGAATCCACGCACAGCAAGTCCGCCGCTGCGGCATGCCGCGCCAGGAGCAGGCCGACCAGCCCGCAGCCGCACCCCATGTCCAGCACGCGCGCGCCCGGCGCCAGGCCGCGCGCCGCCACCTCCGCCAGCGCCAGCCCGCCCTCGTCGGCGCGCCGATGCGCAAAGACGCCGGGCTGCGTGACGAGCTGCAGCGGCGCATCGCCCGGCAGGCTGGCGCCAAACGCGGCAGAAAAGTCGCGGCGGTCGAACGGCTGCCGGGCACCAGGCGCGCGAACGCGGAACAGCGTGACGCCCTCTGTGGCCGGTGTGGCCGCAACCTGGCCGAAGATCGCCTTCATCTGCTTGCGCAGCCAGTCTGGCTTGCCGTCGTAAGCCACCAGGCAGAGCGCACCATCCGGCAACCCCGCGCGCAGCTCCTCCAGCTGGGCGAGCACCAGCTCCGCCGGCGTATCGCGCGACGTCGCCTGCAGCAGCGCCAGCCGGACACCGGACAGGGCCGGCAGAAACGGCTCGCACGCCACCCGGATGCAGCCACCGTCGTTGGCCGCCAGCGCCCGCTGCAGCATCCGGGCGTGATGCAGATCGAAGACGTGTTGCACGACCTCTGCCGCCGGATTCTCCGCGGCCAGCACCAGCCCTGTCGCGCCGGTGCGGTTGCCGGCAACCAGAATACTGCCTGTTGCCGACGGCGGCAGGCCAGCCAGCAGCGCGCACTCCGTCGGATGCAACCCGGAGCGGGAGAGCACGCAAAACGCGCCGCCGCGGAACGTCTCGCTGCAACGTTCCCGGGCCGGCAGATCAGTCAAAATAATCGTACGCATGAAGTGCCGGTACCGTAGCATTCCCGTGCGCGAAAGGGAAAGACAAGATGCTGCGGACACAGAGGGCACAGAGCTGGAGATGAGAGCACAGAGGTTTCGGTAAGCTGCGGCCGGTGGCCGCAGTTGCGAAATGCTCTGTGTTCTCTGTTCTCCTCTGCGCCCTCTGTGTCCCACACACTCGTCCTGCTCCAAACCGCCTGTTTTTGACTTTAGCCACCCGCCCGTGTTACGCTCCGTGTCATCACAACTTCCGAAGGAACAAAGATGCCCAATTACGAAGTCTGCGGAACCATCAAGACAATCCTGGAGCCCAAGACATTCGCCAGCGGTTTCACGAAGCGCGAGTTCGTGCTGCAGACCGAGGATGACTACCCGCAGACCGTGCTGATCGGGTGCGTGAAGCAGAAGTGCGCCCTGCTCGACAGCATGGCGCCGAACGATCGCGTGCGCGTCACTTTCCAGCTCCGCGGCCGCGAATACCAAGGGCGCTATTTCGTAAATCTGGAGGCCGCCGAGATCGAGAAGATGGGCGCCGACGGCTCGTCCGTGGCCATGGATGATGCCCCGTTGCCGTCCGACGACGATCCCATGCCGTTCTAAGAGGACACGAAGGTGTCTGCCTCGCGCAGAGGCGCAGAGGTTTTCGAGCTGCAGCCAAATCGCAATGTCGAATATCGAACCAGGAACATCGAATGTTGAAGTGACCTCGCCTACCTGATTCCATATTCCTGGTCCAGACGAGCGATGTGGCAACCCGATCTTTCGCCTCCTAAGGAGCATCCATGCCCGCACACCCTACCCGCCACCCTATCGTCACAGAAGCACTGCAGGTACAAATTCACGATCTTTTTGATTGTCAGTGGCTGCTGCTGGCCGCCGGCGACTTCCAATCTGCCCGCTTCAACACCATGACGATATCCTGGGGGAGCATGGGGAGGATCTGGAACAAGCCGTTCGTGCAGGTGGTCGTGCGGCCGCAGCGCCACACGCGCACGTTCATGGAGGAGTTTGCCACCTTCACGCTCTGCGCCTTTCCGCCCGCCTGCCACGGCGCGCTGGAACTACTCGGCAAGAAATCCGGGCGCGACGGCGACAAGATCGCGGAAGCCGGGCTTACGCCCGTGGCTGCCACGACGGTCGGCGCGCCGATCTTTGCCGAGGCCGAACTAGCCGTCGAATGCCGCAAAATCTACTGGCAGGATATGGACCCCAAGGGATTTCTCGATCCGTCCATTGCCAAGAACTACCCGGACAAGGATTACCACCGCATCTACTTCGGCGAGGTGGTGGCGGTTACGGGGACCCAAAAATATTTCCATTGAGTCTTGCGAATGTGAGTAACACGATCCGATCGGCAGGGACGCCTCTCCGAGGCGTCCGCAGACGGTTCGGAGAACCGTCCCTACCCCAACAACCGGTTACCCGCTTGTGCAAGCCTCTGTAGGGCATCTCCCGAAATTGCGTACCGGCCAAGGCTGGGCGCGATTTCAAACTGCCGCCCTCAGATTCAGGCCTTGGCAAACTCCCGGACCGCGGTGCAGATGATGTCGATCTGGGCGTCCGTGAGCTTGCTGGCCGAGGGGAGCCAGAGACCGCGGCGGGCGATCTCCTCGGCAACGGGATGCGACTCCTTCCGCGCGTAGACCGGCTCGGCGTGGAGCGCAGGGTAGAACGGCCGCGAGCCGATCTGGCGCGCCTTGAGGTGCGCGATCAGCGCCTCGCGGCGGGCGGGATCGACCAGCACGTCGATGAACCACGGCGAGGTGTCCTTCAGATTTGTCGGGATCCACTCGATCCCCGGCACACCGCGGAGCTGTTCCTGGTACCGAGCGTAGATCGCCTTCTTGCGCTCCACGCGCCACGGGAGCTTCTCCATCTGCACCAGGCCGATGATTGCCTGCAGGTCCGTAAACTTGCAGTTCCACCCCATGGTGAGGTAGTGGTCGGCACCGGGCTTCTCGCGGCCGAAATCGCGCAGCTTTTCGATGGCGGCAAAGAGCTTCGGGTTGTCCGTAACCAGCGCGCCGCCCTGGCCGGTGGAGATCACCTTGGGGGCGCTGAATGAAAAGCTGCC
>Ga0118677_10010611_pt1 | contig 14032 bp, 13 predicted proteins | sample AliMusrvi5mmetaG_FD_86154 | JGI IMG/M metagenome (GOLD analysis project Ga0118677, IMG submission 86154) | reverse complement strand
AAACTCAATCATCGACCTCGAAAAACACTAAACTATAAAACACCTCATGCAGTATTTTTTGGCGATGATATTCGGCAGGCTGCATGAATACTAGAATTGCACTTCAGAGTTGAATTCGCGATTTATTATTTAAGGTGTCACGATAATAACAATTACCATTCATGTTTTTACTTGGAGGTTGGTGCGTATAGTGATTTTCTGGCGGGCATAAAAAAGCCCACATTACATGGGCTCCATCTTGATAGTGTTATTTCATAAAGACGGCTGCCTAACTGAAGCGCAGTTTTAATGATGTAGTGATTATTTTTATTATTTTACCAGTTTAAGCTGGCCACTTTTTACACATTCATCACTTAAGTATAAGCAACTATTTATCCCTCAAAAAAATAGAGATACACTTAAGTGGTGCTAATCATAAATGATTAAAGTTAGGCTGTCTACATTAATTGCGACAATTTGTCGCAGTCCCAGCTAATGGTGGCGAATATATTAATGACGGAATGATTTTTGAGTAATATGAAGATTAATGGTGAGTGATTAGGCAAAAAAAACCTCTCTATGCTTTGCAGCAAAGAGAGGTTAGAGTTTAGCAGAACTATAATGAGGAGAAACTGCTTAGAGGTATAACACCAGGAGGTAGTTAACTGTTTGCACTTAGCTGTTTAAATTGACCCGATTTACCATGTTGCTATAGATAGCTGCGCTACCAAAGAAAATGGTCGATATAATAAATTGGCCCGAAATGAAATTCCATATACCAACAATAAATATTGAAGCGATAATTATGTTTGTATTTAAGTTATTCATCTGTTCGCTCTCTATTAGGATTGATTTTTAACTCAGCTTGTTTAGTGCTTGAGGTGTACTATACAGGTATATTTATAGAGCACAATGCGGCAAATAATTAATGCATTGTTTCCAATTAAAAAACAATATTACCTGTAATGCTTTTAGGGGTACCTAAACATGGTGGTTGCTTGCCTTGAGCTAATAGATTCTATGTGTAATAGTATTTAAATTCCCATGTTACTAGAACAAATGAACAAACAAGGAGTTGTAATAGGTGCTTCGGTTTTTATGTTGAATGAAATTGAACGCAAAAGTGATCTTGAGGTAATTAATAAGAGCGAAGCTGGTTTTATTCTAATTATCGCAAGTTCTGCTCGAATGCTTGCGCAGACTGCAAGAGCTTCTGGCTTTAAGCCTTTAGTGATTGATTTGTTTGCAGACTTAGATACCCAGTCTTATGCGGAAGATTTTAATAAAATAACGACCTTAGCGAAACAATATCTAAAGCCGGCAGTCGATTATTTTATTAAAACTTATCAAGTCACTCAGGTTGTTTATGGCAGTGGTTTTGAAAATCATCCAGAGAGTCTGTTTTATTTAAATAGCTGTTTATCTATATTGGGCAATTCACCAGATGTTTTTATAGATTTACATGATAAGCCGGCATTTTTTGCAGCGCTTAATCGTTTAGCTATTCCTTATCCCTGTGTTTGCTTTAGTCAGCCCGATGAGTTTGTTGATTGGCTGATTAAGCCCATGCGAGCGCAAGGCGGTTTTGGAATAAGACGTTATCTAGGCGAAGAAGTCGATTTGGATAGCTATTGGCAAAGCTATCAAATAGGACAGCAATATTCCGTGTTGTTTTTAGCCGATGGTTTGAATTTGCAGGTAATAGGGTTTAATAGTCAATGGGCTACTAACCTAGGTGATGGTCGTGAATTTATGTTTGCAGGGATTATTAATAGTTGCGACTTGAGCATAGAGGGGCAGTCTAGGGTTGTTGAATGGTTACAGAAACTGGTGCCTTTATTTAATCTTAAAGGCTTAAATTCATTAGATTTTATAGATGATGGTGTGCAAAGTTGGCTGTTAGAAATTAATCCACGCCCCTCTGCTAGTATGCAATTGTATGAGGCAGATCTTTTTAAGCGTCATATCAGAGCTAGTCTTGGTGAGTTAAGTCATGAGCCGCATTCTATTGCCGGCTCCACGGGCTATCAAGTGATTTACGCCCAACACGACATTATTATTCCTGATGAATTTTTATGGCCTGAGGGATGCTTAGATTTACCAGAAAGTGGCGTTATATGTCGCACAGGGCAGCCCATTTGCAGTATTATGTCCCACAAAATGCAGGCTCATACAGTTATGAGTGCGCTGCTGACCCAACAAATCAACTTACAAAAAAGGTTTTTAATACATGGAATATAACGCTAGCGTTAATAAATTGACCCAGCCACTCGTCAAGCATCTTATTGATAATGCCGATAAATTGCGCTTAGGAGTAGAAGTTTTAGAAAATGGTTGCACGATCATTGACGCCGGTATTAAGGTTCCTGGTGGTTTGGAAGCAGGACGCATTATTGCTGAAATTTGCATGGGCGGTATGGGAACCGTTACTCTCAATCATAGTGCTTATACCCATAATTGGCCGTTATCGGTTAATGTTCATAGCGGTAATCCAGTATTAGCTTGCTTAGGTAGTCAATATGCAGGTTGGAGTTTGTCGCATGAGAAATATTATGCCTTAGGTTCAGGGCCTGCACGTGCTATGGCCACTAAATTAAAAGACGGTCAGCAAGAGCCCGTCGAAGCTTTATATAAAGAACTGGACTACACGGATGCATTTGATACCACTGCTTTAGTGATAGAAAATGATGCTATTCCACCACTGGCTATCATTGAGAAAGTGGCGGCAGCTTGTAATGTGGCGCCTGCACAATTAACGATTATTGTTACGCCCACTAGCAGTTTGGCGGGTGGTGTTCAAGTAGTGGCGCGAGTGCTAGAAGTCGCTATGCATAAAGCACATGCCTTACATTTTCCATTAGAAAATATTATTGATGGTAGCGGTAGTGCACCTGTCTGTCCGCCACACCCTAACTTCGTTAAGGCTATGGGGCGTACTAATGATGCTATTTTATTTGCAGGGCAAGTACATTTATTTGTTAAAGGTAGTGATGAAGCTGCAGAAAAATTAGCTAAGGAATTACCCAGCTCAACTTCTAAAGATTACGGCAGACCTTTTGCGGAAATCTTTAAACAATATGACTATGATTTCTTCAAGATTGACGCTATGTTATTTAGCCCTGCCAGTGTCATCGTAACCGCTGTCGATTCAGGCAAAACGTTTCGTGCAGGGCAACTCGATAACGCCTTATTAGATCAGTCATTCGGAGCATAACGTAAAGTAGTGGGTCATATAGCTATATTTACTGATGATCCGGGTTGGCATGGCAAACAATTACGTCTTGCCTTTGATGATTTGGGCTATAACAGCGATTTTGTTTCCTTAACTCAGTGCAGTTTTGCAATTGAGCAAGGTCGTCATCCTCTAGTGATTCCTGGATTTGAACAAGCCTTGCCCGATGCCGCTTTTGTCCGTGGTGTGCCTGGTGGTTCTTTGGAAGAAGTCGTCATTTATCTGGATATCCTTCATGCTTTAAAGGTGATGGGTATTCCTGTTTACAATGACGGTTATGCTATCGAACGTAGTGTTGACAAAGGCATGACTAGCTTTTTGTTGCATAATGCCGGATTGCCTACGCCTCTTACCTGGGTATTACGTAATCGAGACGATGCCTTAGCTATTGCTGAGAGCGAATTAGAAAAAGGCAATTTACTAATTAGCAAGCCTTTGTTTGGGTCGCAAGGTGAGGGCATACGTAGGCTTGAGAAAACAACAGATTTGTACTGGTTAACGGACAGTCATGGCATTTATTATCTACAGCGTTTTGTGCATTGTTCAGGGATAGGCTTTTCTGATAGTCGCGTTTTTGTGGTTAATGGTCAGGCTGTTGCCGCTATGCGTAGACGCGGTAAGTCTTGGTTAAATAATGTCGCTAAAGGTGCGAGTTGTGAATGCATTGATTTAAATGACGAGTTAGCTAGTTTAGCCGTTAAAGCTACAGCAGCATTGGCGATGGATTATGCCGGCGTAGATATTATTCAAGATAAAGATGGTAGTTATACAGTGATTGAGGTCAATAGTATTCCGGCATGGAAAGGCTTAGAAAGTGTTTGTAATATTACTATTGCCCAAGTTTTAGCAGATGATTTAATTAATCGATATTTGAGATGTCATGATGTTGCAACAACAACTTAGTACACTCTATCAGCAAGCTTGTGAAATTGAGTTGCAGGCTTTTAAGCCGGGGAATGTCAGTGTTTATGCTGAGGGTCATGATATGACGGTTGCTGACTTTAGAGTCAGCGCAAAAGTCAGTGCCGATGCTCTTTGTAATACTGACTATTCTTTGGGCGAAAAAATTTATTATGCCGTTCAGGCAACGAATGCCGCTGTGGCTTGTAATACTAACTTAGGCATTATTTTACTCTGCGCGCCTTTGATTCAGGCCATGAGTGAAATTAAGCAAGGTATTTCACTTAGACAAGCATTACAACAGGTTTTAATTTCGACAACGATAGATGATGCCGATTGGGTTTTTAAAGCCATTATGTTGGCATCTCCAGGTGGGTTGGGGCGTGCAGATGATCAGGATGTTTCTGAAAAGCCATCGATAACCTTAATCGAGGCTATGAGGCTTTCTAGTCATAAAGACCGTATTGCCCTGCAATACGTTAGTGATTACCAAGATATTTTTGATTTTGCAGTCCCGATACATTACAATGCCGTCAGAAAATCGACACTTCCAGAGTGGGCTGCTCTTTCAGTTTATGCCGCGTTATTAAGTCATTTCCCTGATAGCCATATTGAAAGAAAATTTGGCAAGCAATACTCTGAAATGGTGGCACAAAGAATGTCTAAAGTATCAAGCGAGTTGTCTATGGCGGATGTGCCTGAACAGATACTCCCATTGCTATATAGTCTAGATCAGGAATTTAAAGCTAAGGGCTTGAATCCTGGGACTATGGCAGATATGACCGTTGCGACGGTCTTTACAGTATTTTTAGAAGAGGTTATTAAGTTAACCCTTCATAATAAAAATCTCCCGATTTAATGATCGGTAGCGAATAAAAAATCGATATTAGTTCGAATTTTTCAATTTTTCTTCTTAAGGAATATTAAACATGGCAAAAATCAATAAAGTATGCATCGGTGAGTCTTTGGTTGGCGAAGGCAACGAAATTGCACATATCGATTTAATGGTAGGACCACGTGGTTCAGCTGCTGAATCTGCATTTGCAAACGCATTAACTAACAACAAAGATGGTTTTTCTACTTTGTTAGCTGTTGTTGCTCCTAACCTAATGGTTAAGCCTGCTACTATCTTATTCAACAAAGTAACAATCAAAGGTTCTAAGCAAGCTGTTCAAATGTTTGGTCCAGCTCAACGCGCTGTTGCTATGGCTGTTGCTGATTGTGTTGAAGACGGCACTATCCCAGCTGATGAAGCTGATGATTTATTCATCTCTGTTGGTGTTTTCATTCACTGGCAAGCAGAAGATGATGCGTTGATTGAAAAATTCAACTATCAAGCAACTAAAGAAGCTCTGAAACGCGCTGTTGCTGGTTCACCAACTGCTGCTGAAGTTGTTGCTGCAAAATCAACTGCAAAACATCCGTTTGCTGTTAACAACGAAGCTTAATAAGCTAGCAAGGTGATTTAATATACCTTGCTAAGGTTGTTGAAAATACCCCAGCTTGCTGGGGTATTTTTTTGCCTGAAATTTAGGATAAGGCAACAATGTCGCTACAACGCATCATAGTTGGGATTCTGCTTTCGCTATTTCGAGCCTAGATATAAGTAGGCTGGGATGAGGTACGAATCCCAGCAATCGGAGCGTATCTGCCCTTTACTTTATTTCGTCGAAACTGATTCAGGATAGCGCGTATATTTAAAGCCTAAAGAATCTTCCCAGTCCTTCAGCATCGCTAATGATACTTTGTAAGCTGCTTCTGCAACTGTAACCCCGTCAATTAAGAGGTGATTAGGTTCTTCTGTTATTATATTTGCAGCGATTAAGTCATTATTTGCCGTGTGAGTTCTAATAACTAGACGGTGGCCTTGTTGAATATAAATAAATCCATTGTAGATAAAAACACTAAGCTCTTGGGCGTCATCATCAATGACATTCACTGCTAAAGTAGGCAGTAGTTTTTTAGGTGTGATCCACAAAGATGAAAAGTTTTGATGCTTTAACCAAGCGTTAAAACAGTCATTTATTTTTTGTGCAATCGCTAGTGGTGTGGCATAAGACGTGTCTATGATTAAGTCATAGTTGCCATATTTTCTAAAATTAATGTTATACAGTTGATTGAAGCGTTGATCTTCAATCGTTTGGCGCTTTAGGTTGTTTTTGATTGTAATATCTAAGCTGGCGTTATTTTCATCATGGCGAGAGGCCTTAAATACGCGCTCTGCGCCTACAACAGGATCAACGGCTAAAAATACTTTAAAGGCAGTGGGAATAAAATGCCAAGCTAGTCTAGAATCCATAATCAAACGATCTTGGGTTTTTCCTGTTTCTATGACATAAGCATCAATTTCATCATCAATACTGCGATCGGTTTGCGATATTTCGTTTAGTTCTAGTGTAGTTAGTCCGCGTTTACTTGCAATGGCGCGTTGTATGGTGCCTGTGCCGATGATGTCGAAGTTTGTTAGCTGTTGTAGTTCTGTGGCAACCGAAGATTTCCCGCTACCTATGTCACCTGACATGACAATAATATTTTTCATAGAGCATTAACCTGTAAAACTTGTTGATGAGTAGTTATATGAGGGCTATTTTAGCATTGCTAGCGCTAGCTGTTTTTCTAATACGTTATTCAGACCAAATGTCGGGTTACGCTATCGCTAACCCGACCTACAGCCAATAACCTTATTCAGCAACCAAGGTTTCTATTCGATAGCTACCCGCGCCATCAACGCCCAATGTTTTGCTGAGCCATGGTAAGGTTTTTTGCATATCAGCAGCCAACGTCCAAGGTGGATTGATGACTATCATGCCACTGGATGTCATGCCATGTTCTGGGCTATCTTCCTTAATGCCTAATTCAACTAATTGGATGTTTTTTAGGCCCGATGTCTTAAGTGCATGTTCTAGTTGTTGATTACGTTTGCGATCAATAACAGGATACCAAAGTGCATAGATGCCTGTCGCGAAGCGTTTATGCATTTTTATCAGACTTTGTGTGACTAGGTCGTAGTCGCTTTTTATTTCGTAGGAGGGATCGATAAATACCAAGCCCCGATGTTGTTTAGGTGGTAATAAATTAATGGCACTGCTTAAACCATCGGCATGAAAAGCTTGGATACGCCTATCTCTATTGACAGATGTTTTTAAAAGTTCAATTTCAGTGCTATGTAGTTCATACAAAGATAAATGATCTTTACTACGTAAAAATTGCTGAATAATTAATGGTGAACCAGGATATCGCAGCAATGAATCAGTGTTGTTGAATTTTTTGATGAGCTTAACATAAGTGTTAAGGTCTTCAGGAAGGTCGGTAAGTTGCCATAGCTGTGTAATGCCGTTTTCAAATTCTTTATTTTTTGAAGCATAATCCCCGGTAAGAACATAATCTCCAGGACCCGAATGAGTATCTATGCAACTAAACGCGTTATCTTTTTTGCGCAAGTGTTCCAAGATTTTTATTAAAACTAGGTGCTTTAAAACATCCGCGAAATTTCCGGCGTGAAAAGAGTGTCGATAACTGAGCATTACAATAGGCCTAGGTGTTATAGAGTGGTTACATACAGGGGCGGCTATCAACTGCAAAATTATTGTTTTGCAGTTGATAGTAGAAATACTGAGGATTATTTATGCCCTATAAGTAATAACCACCCATCTTCTGCTTCACAATGAGGAGATTTTCCTGTCACTTTGATATTAATTCTCGCGGCGGTATCAACTAGTGAGGCTGGTAACTTGCCTTTAATTAAATAGAACGGATCTTTGAATTCAGCACTTAATTCTACAGGTATGTTTTTAACAGTGGCTGACACATATTCTGGTTTATCAATGTTGTAAGCATAAAAAGAAAAGATAGATTCTGGTGCGACATTGGCTAAATGAGCGGGTGAGAATTTTGCTAATTGTGGCTTGCCACACGTGCTAGCAGAACCGCCACTACTTTTAGGTCCGCCACCATGGCCGCTATGATGTTCAGAAGCAGTCACTACGCCACTGCTTAGAAAAGCAATTAGAGTCATTGATATTAGCAATTTATTTGAATTCATGTGATATCTCCTTTTTTATTATGTGGCATGCTCGTTGAAACAAGCTAATGTTTGGCTTTATTGGCAACAAGTTGCTGATTGTTGGAAATTTAAGTGCCCTGATCAATTGATCAGGGCACTTAAGAGCGTCTAATTATAGACATAATTGATCATTTTTAGTGAATAAAACATCAGTATTTAATGTGGGTTAGTTAGAAGTGTGCGTAGGGGGATTATGATGAATAATCATGCCAACAAGAGCTTGGTATTTAGTTTTCAGCGTATAGGTATATGTATTAAGTCGTTATCATGGCATGGACTATCGTGATCAAGATGTCATGGATGCTATGCTTTCAGGGTTGACGTAGCGCTTTAAGTATCATAAGGTTAACAGCTTTTGTCGGAGAGTCTATTTTTGACGCCTTTGGCCAGTTCTAAATTAAACCCTCTAGGCCTTAGCAATCATGCTTTTAGGCACTATCATTGATACTTTGAATAAAAAAACCATGAACCAACCTTTGAATAAATCTGTAGTTACCAATCTTATTGCCTTTTCGATTATTATTTTGGGCTTTATCAGTCCGGTTTTATCGGAACTCATTAAATCGATCGGTTTCTTTGCACTGTCAGGTGCAGTTACCAATTGGTTAGCGATACATATGTTATTTGAAAAAGTACCCTATTGCTATGGCTCTGGAGTTATACCTGAGCGTTTTGAAGAGTTTAAGCATTCTATTAAGAAATTGATGATGGAGCAGTTCTTTACGGCGAGCAATATTCAACAGTTTATTGAAACCGAAGAGCAGCAAGGTAGCAAAATGCTAAATTTGGAGCCTTTTTTAAATGCCGTTGATTATGACAAAATTTATGAAAGCCTAGTATCTTCAATCATGGATTCTTCATTCGGGGGCATGTTGATGATGATGGGAGGTGAAGAAGCACTAGGGCCATTAAAAGAACCCTTTACTGAAAAAATGAAAGTCACACTGGTCGATATGATTGAATCTGATCGCTTTAAGTCGGCACTTAAGGAAGGGCTAGATGCCAATAAAATCGGTATAGATATCGTTGATAAAATTGAAACCGTTATTGATAAGCGTCTGAATGAGTTAACGCCACAACTGGTTAAAGAAATGGTTGAAGCTATTATTCATGAACATCTAGGCTGGTTAGTGGTTTGGGGTGGCGTTTTGGGTGGCGTAATGGGATTGTTGTTTGCTGCCTTTCTTTAATGGAAGCCATAGATTTAGCTTTTGAAGAACTGGGGGATGCTACTCATCCTCCCGTGCTGATCTTGCATGGCTTTTTTGCTTCTTCACGTAATTGGCGGCAAGTAGCAGAAAAGCTCGCCGTTAATTATCATATTTATGTATTGGACATGAGGAATCATGGTTGTTCCCCACAACACCAGCAGATGGATTATGTCAGCATGACGGCTGATGTATTAAAGTTTATGGATGATCATGGTTTAAATGCGGCAAGTTTGTTGGGGCACAGCATGGGCGGTAAAGTAGCTATGTGGTTTGCGCTAAATCATCCTGAGCGGGTCAATAAGTTATTAATTGCTGATATTGCCCCTGTTAGTTACAGTCATTGCTTTAATAAGTTGATTGCGGCTTTAAAAGCCTTGCCGTTGCATGACATCAGTAACCGTAAACAGGCTGAGTTATTTTTAGCCTCCGACATACCAGAATTAAGTTATCGGCAATTCTTATTACAAAACATTGTTCTTAAAGATGGTTGTTATCATTGGCGGATAAATTTGGACATCTTTCAGCAAAGTGCCCCTGCAATTATCGGGTTTCCCGATACTCAGTTAGTCCAGTCATACTCAAAAGTAAGCTTATTTCTGGCGGGTTCAGAGTCTAATTTTATAAAAGCTGAAGATATTAAGTTGTTATTTCCAGTAGCAGAGTTGAGTGTGATTGAGTTAGCTGGACATTGGTTACATGTGCAACAGCCTCAAATATTTATCGAACAAGTACAAGCTTTTTTAAGCCATTAATCGTACTAACTTGCTAGCGCTAAGTTCGCGTTAACGCAAAAAACTAAGCCATAACATTACATCTGGTAAATAGTATGTTAAAGAAATTGTGTACGATCCTGCTGATAATCAATGTTTTTAGTGGATTGCCTGTTTATGCGGATTCTCATAAGGCTGCGATAGCTAGTGCGCATCCTTTAGCGACTGCTGCGGGCTTTGAAGTCTTAGCCAAAGGTGGGAATGTTTATGATGCGGCAGTAGCGGTAAGTGCTGCATTGGCTGTGTTAGAACCTAATGGCTCTGGTTTAGGTGGAGGGGGTTATTGGTTATTGCATCGACAAAAAGATGGCTTTGAAACCATGATTGATGGTCGTGAGAAAGCGCCTTTAGCCGCTCATAAAGATATGTTTTTAGATAAAGACGGGCAGGTGATACCTAAGTTAGCGATCGATGGCGCCTTGGCGGCAGCTATTCCTGGATTACCCGCCGCTTTAGTTCATATTGCGGAACATTATGGACAATTGCCATTGGCCGCTAGCTTAGCGCCCGCCATTCGTTATGCAAAAACAGGTTTTGCTATTAGCGAACGCTATTTAACAATGTTAAAAGTCAGAGCCGAAGTGCTTAATACTTACCCTGACAGTGCGGCTATATTTTTAAGGGATGGCAAGCTTCCTGAGCTTTATTCAATACTTAGACAGCCCGACCTTGCGCAAACCTTAGAGCGTTTGGCAGAATCCGGTTGGGATGGCTTTTATAGTGGCGTTACTGCCGATCATTTAGTGAACAGCGTGCAGCAAGCCGGAGGAATCTGGACTAAAGCGGATCTTGCAGCTTATCAAGTGCTTGAGAGAGAGCCTGTTAAAGGTGTCTACCAAGGTATAAAGATCACCAGTGCAGCACCTTCTTCTTCGGGCGGTATCGTCTTGATAGAGGCGTTAAATGTATTGTCTGGCTATGATTTGCAACATAGCGATGAACTGACTCGCAAACATCTCATTACTGAGGCATTACGTCGCGCTTATCATGATCGTTTCTTGTATTTAGGTGATTCTGACTTTATAGATATTCCCGTTAAACGCTTATTGAATGTAGATTATGCGGCTGGTTTGCGTAGCAGTCTGCGTATTGATAAGGCTATGCCGAGTGAACTGTTGTCAGGTGAAATAAAATTAAAGTCGGAAGGCACCAATACCACGCATTTTTCTATTATTGATGAAGAGGGTAATAGAGTGGCTGCAACACTCAGTGTCAATTTCTCGTTTGGCTCAGCTTTTGTTGCTAAAGGTACGGGCGTGCTCTTGAATGACGAAATGGATGATTTTGACAGTTTACCCGGGTCAATGAATGGCTATGGTTTTATTGGGGGTACTGCTAATGCTATCGCGCCCGGTAAACGTATGTTGTCTAGTATGGCTCCCACCTTTCTTGAAGATGAGCATCATGTTGCAGTATTAGGCACGCCAGGTGGCAGTCGTATTATTTCTATGGTGTTGTTAGCCCTCTTGGACTTTGCAAAAGGCAATGAGCCTGAATCATGGGTGCAAGTACCCCGTTTTCATCATCAGTTTATGCCGGATGTTATTGAGTATGAAAAATCCGCCTTGTCTGACGCAGAGTTAACAGGGCTTGCCGCAATGGGACATCAATTAAAGCTTGCGCCCAATGCTTATGGTGATATGCAAGCGGTACAGTTAACTAAGGCTTCTAAGGCCTTGGCTGCGGCTAGTGATAAGCGTGGTGAGGGTAAGGCAATTGTCGGACATTATTGAAGTCACTGTTTTTCAAGCTATGGTCTGCGCTGAGACTCATCACGATCAACGTTATTGGACTGTGCTCGATCAGTTAGAGTACGCCAAGGCATCACGTATTAAACAACCGTTGCTACAGCATCGTTATGTAGAAATACATGGTCGATTAAGAATCTTGCTAGGGCAATGGCTGAATGAGTCGCCAGATCAATTGCAAATAAGCAGGACAGAGCAGGGTAAGCCGTATTTAGAACATTATCCAGAGCTCTGCTTTAATTTGTCGCATACGGGAGAGCATGTCCTATTTGCCATAGCAACTCAGGCTCAGTTAGGTGTTGATATTGAAGTGTGTAAAGCGCGTGTTAATTTTGAGGGTTTGGTGGATAAATGCTTTGCGAAAGAAGAGCGAGCTTATTGGACTCAATTGCCTGAGTTAGATCAAAGGCAGGCTTTTTATCATTTTTGGACACAGAAAGAAGCTTTTGTAAAAGCTACAGGGCGTGGTATCGCTTTAGGGCTTAATGCCTGTGTCGTTAATCCTCTGCACCCATCTACGTTTCTAAGTGTACCTGAAGGCTGCGGCAGGGTTTCAGATTGGCATAGTCTGTCTTTGGACTGTGGTGCGGGCCTATCTGCAGCGATAGTGACAGATAAGCCTTTTACTATAAAGAAGGCTACGGGTTTTTAAGGTTGCCGATAGCTTTTAGTGATTACCAGCTATCATCTAAATGCCGGTCGGGGTTTGCAACCCCGATCGAAACGTTTAGATGCACCCAAGCGGCGCTATATAAGCAAAAGTAGGTTGTTTTTTCGGTGACATTTCAAAGATAATTGCAATATCAAACGTTTGAGACGTGGTTATAAACCCCGTCTCGCGAGTGGGTCAGGATTTTAGCGTATTCAATAGATGGCTTACTAGCCCCAACTATCATCGTCGCCACCGCCACTGCTATCATCATCCCAAGATGATGAATCTTGAACACCAAAATCATTGCCGCCCATATCATAGTTATTATCGCTGCTGGCATTGCTGCTAGTGTTATCTTGCGAGCCCCAGGGTGAATGGTCGGGCTGTTGGTTTTGGGTGACTGGGTTATTATGATCACCATCAATAAAGTGATGCATTAACGCTTCACCTGCGACTACGCCAGCACCTAATGCGGCTCCAGTGGCTAAGTTTCCCATTAAACCAGAGCCCATGCCGCCAGCAGCCGGTTGGCCCATGGCTGAGCCCATGCCAGGATTGCCGACAGGACCATTATTTGGGTTAGGTGTGTAAGCTGAATGGCTATTAGCGGGTAGCGATTGTGTATTACGACGAAACAATGCCATGATAAATAAAATCAAAACACCTAGACCTACGAATAAAAGAACGGGCATTAACCAGTTACTAGGCATAGCCATGTTTGGGGCTGATTGATGAACAATAGCAGCTTGTGCGTTGTTAGGTACGCTGCCAGCAATACGATTTTTAAGGCTTTGTAGTGCTTCTGGTTTAGCGAAAGTTAATGCAGGTTCTAGTTGTTCTGCTTTGCTAAGTTCGGCACTGGCATGACTATTCAAGCCCTGTTTAGCGAGAAGCTCGGCTTCAACAAAGTGCGCCTTAGCGCTATTGGGATGATTTTTGAGTACATTGTCCATCATAGACTGTGCTTCTTTAAAATTGCCAGCTTCTGCGGCCTGAAACACTTGATGTAAGCTAGCATCATCTGCAGCAAAAGTGGGCGCACTCAGGCAGCAGACAAAAAATAGTAGGGTAATGCTAGGAAAAGTAAGCTTTATCATGTGAGCAACTCCAGTTATTCCAGTCGGTTATGTAAGCAAGGTGAATAGATTGTAGTGATCTGTTCAAAATGAACTCACAGTTTATACTGATTTTGCATTTTAGAATAATGCGATGTTTGCTTATTGGTGTTGAGCGTAGAAGCTTAAGTTTGTGATTAGAAGGCTTAAAGTATCTAGATTTAAAGAGGCAATTTTTTCTTTAGTTATTGCAGTATAAATAGAGGCGTAAAAAACTTTGTGATTTTATCTTATTTTGTTTAAAAGCCTATTAATTTATTGTATAAAATTAGGAAACAATCTATAAATCTACAGCGCTATTGTCAACAATAAGAGACTTCGATATAGTTTACTCGCAGTAAAGAGTAACTATTTATCTAAAC
>Ga0118677_10010610_pt1 | contig 14032 bp, 15 predicted proteins | sample AliMusrvi5mmetaG_FD_86154 | JGI IMG/M metagenome (GOLD analysis project Ga0118677, IMG submission 86154) | reverse complement strand
GCCTCAGCCATCATAGGCTGCGGCAGAACAGAACCTCCACTTAAACCCCTGTCCGAATTTGCTGAGCCGGCTCTCAGCCCTGTAGCGGACCTTGTTCTTTTTTACCTTCTCGATGGCTTCGTTGGCCTTGGCCATGGGGAAGGATTCGGTTTGCGCCTTCACGCCGTGGCGCGCGGCGACGTCCAGCATCTCCCGGATGCGGTAAGGGCTGCCGGTGGGGTTGCCGGTAAGGGTGCGAATGCCGGTAATCAGCGGGAAAGCGCTTATCGAAACGGGGGAAGGCGGAACCCCTACGAAACAGAGCGTACCGGTAGGCCGCAGAGCCTGAACAAAGACTCCCCAGTCCTGGTCGGCATTGACGGTGCTCAGGATGAAGTCCTGGGTTCCGGCCATCTCTTTCATGGCTTTCGACTCGCGGGTATTTACGAAGTTGTGAGCGCCCAGAGCGCGCACCTCTTCTTCCTTGGCGGCTGATGTGGAGAAAGCGGTAACCTCCGCGCCGAAGACACGGGCAAACTGGATGGCGATGTGCCCAAGCCCGCCGATGCCCACGACGCCCACTCGCGAAGAGGGGTTGATGAGGGCGGTACGGAGCGGGTTATAGACGGTGATTCCCCCGCACAGCAGCGGCGCTGCGTGGGCGCTTTCAAGCGCCTCGGGAATGGGGATGACAAACCGCGCATTGGCGCGAACACGGTCGGCATAGCCGCCATTGCGATGGACGCAAGTGGCTTCAGCCTGGGCGCACAAATTCTCCATGCCCCGGCTGCACCACTCGCAGGTGCCGCAGGAGTTGGATTGCCAACCGAGGCCCACCCGCTGGCCTGCCTCGAGAGAGTGCACATCGGCGCCTACCGCCGTTACCGTACCCACAATTTCGTGGCCCGGAATGAACGGATATTGGCTGATGCCCCAATCGTTGGAGATCAGATGGAGATCGCTATGGCAGATGCCGCAATGGGTGATGCCTATTTCTACTTCCTGCGGTCCGAGTACGCCCGGATCATAGCGAAAAGGCAATAATTCGGCTCCCGCCGCATGTGCTGCAAGTCCTTGAATCAGTTCCATATTGCTCTGGATTCCTCGCTGGGGATGGCACCAGTGCCGACCCGAAACTACTCAGCCGGCGCTTGTGCTTTGTCGCATGGTTCACTGGCACCTTTCAGTTTAATCCTCCGCCCGCCTCAATGCGCAGATTCAGGATTTGAAGCCCCAACAAGAAACCGCCGACGGGCGCCTCGGCGGCCACTACGGCCGACTCCCCGTTCAGGGTTACGTCCTGCGCAAACCGTTGCGGCTCAAGCGCATTGGCCACGGAAAGCGGCAGACCGGTAAGGGTTTGGCCGCGAATCCCCGCCTGGGTTTCCGGTACCAGAAGGCTCACATAAATTCGATCTCCGGAATGCTGGCGGCGCGCCTGGGCCAGCTCGGTCTCCATATCGACATTACGGCCCGGGAGCCGCTGCTGCTCAAGGGCGCGATCGAGAGTACCGGCGTCAGAAACCACAAGGCGCAGATTGCCGGTTCCCAGGCGGGCCGGCAGCTTGACCGGGATCCTCACATTGCGCGCAGGCTGCCGCCAGGGGCGCAGCGTTGCCTCGACTTCGATTGTGTCGCCGGCGTGGACAATGTTGCCTGAGATCAGACGCGCCGTCTCCAACTCAACCTGAATATGGTGCGGGATCGCCTCAACATTGAGATCGATACTGCGAACCGTCCCCCGGCGGCCCTGATTGGAATAGAGCCTCTGGAAGCGGTCGGCGGCCTGCAACGCAACCATCATGGAGGCGGGCGAACCTTCTCCACCCGGAGCCCACATATCCAGCGGCGATGAGGGGTAGCCCTCGAGATCGATGTTGCCGGTCAGGTGATAGCTGGTGTCCTCGGTGCTGGCATTGTCTTCAAGCAGCGAATTGAAGACGGTAATCATGACCGCCTGAGCAGTGACCGAAGGCAAGTCGAGAACTTCGACGTTGACCGTCTTTTCACTTTCCGGCCTGTGGACGTGAACATGCACCGGAATCATCCGGGCTTTGGCGCCCAGCACGCCGCGAATGGCCGATTCCCGGTCCTCGGTGAAAGCTCCGATGGTGGCCCCGGTGGTGACAATCTTGAAGGAATTCAGTGGCGAGGCCAGGGTGGTAACCACTTCCGTCGCCGTCATGGGCATTGAAACCGGCCCGGCTTGCAGGATGGGGTGTCCGCAGGCGAGGAGTTGCTTTGCATCGATATAAGTGACAGTGCAGGTGGCTGCAATCTCCATGTCGCCGCGTACAAGCTGCGCGCTCACCGCCGAACCGGGAACGAGGTTTGACGGGACGGGATTCGGATTGGAGTCGGAGGAGCCGCCCAGCCCTCCGGCGGTGACCATTTCGAGGCCGGTTCCAGCCATCCGCTGCTGCCAGAGACGAATCGCTTCAGGAGCGAACCCGCTCATAACCAGCGGGGTTTCCATCGGCTTCAGATTTTCCTGTCCCGATGAATCGTGAAGGGCCGCGAGGTGGGTTAGTCTCTGGTCTCCGTTCCCTGGTCCGTTCTTTTCAATCGGCAGGTCGCGGACATCAAGCATTTGCTGAATCGGCGTGAGGCCTGCGATGGGGTCCTTGGTAAATTGACCGATGCGAAATGCAATTGACCCGAGCAGCCGGTCGCCGATGTATACGGGACTGCCGCTCATGCCCGCGACCACCCCGGTGTACTCGGGCTTGGCTCCCTGCAACTGCACCAGGATGATGTCCTGCCCGGGGCCGCGCGCGTTCTTCAGGACACCCAGGATCTCCAGATCCATCGGTTCCGGGGTGCTTCCTTTGAAGACAGTCCACGCGATGGCCTTCATGCCGGCATGCACCTCGCTCACCGGGAAGACTCCGCCGGTTGAAGGCGGCGGCCCAGCGGCGGGAGCGGTCTGCGCCGCGACTCGGCAGGGCGCTAGCGCCGAGACAAGGGCGAGGCACAGCATCGCCAAGGGTGCAATTTCCGGCCAAACCGCGGGAGAGGAAATAGAAACTGGGGTGTCCTTCAGGGGAATCTCCACGTCTATTAGAGTACAACCGGAATGCTCGATGTTCTTTGATCGCAGGCAGCGTTGTCCGGTTACAGTAAATTGGATGCAGCTGGACGGATTGCGATGGGCTTCGATAGCCAAGCCTGTCGCTTGCCCCGTCCTATCCCGTATGCTGGTCACCACAGAGGTTGCCATGTCCACAAAGCGCGCAAGTGTTTCATTCCACCGCAATTTCCAGCTGAGCTGGATGCTTTCGGTTTTGCTTTTACTTGCGGCGTCGCCGCTGAGCCGGGGCCAGAATCCACCTCAGCCGCCCCCGCAGCAGCCCGACCAAGCCACCCCCGACGCGGGCGGTCCCGGTGGCGACACGGGAACCATCGCTTTGCCCAAAAAGAAGGAGAAGGGCGAAGAGCCTCCTCCGGCGGCCCCGGTTGCTCCCAAGGTCAAAAATCCCGCGGGGATGAGCAACTTCAGCCTGCGTGTTGAAGTGCCCGAAGTGACCGTGGATGTGGGTGTGCTGGTGGAAAAGAACCACCAGTTTGTGTCGGGACTGAAGCCCGGCAACTTCCGTATTTATGAGAATGGGGTACTGCAGAAGGTGGCGGGATTCAAGCGCATTGAGGCGCCCATCACTGCGCTGCTTCTGTGCGAGTTTTCAGGATCGATGTATAGCTGGGTCAATCACGATATGCGCGATGCAGCCTACAGTTTTGCGCAGCAGTTGCGGCCCCAGGACTATGTCGCGCTGATGACCTTCGATATGAACACGCACATCGTTATGGACTTCTCGCAGGACAAGAACCTGCTGCTTCAGGCAATTGGTTCGCTGATCGTCCCCTCGTTTAACGAGCGCAACCTATTTGACGCGCTGTATGAAAGTCTCGACCGGCTGAACCGCATTGAAGGCCGCAAGTACATCATCGTGCTGGCTTCGGGACGGGACACCTTCTCAAAGCTCAACTTCGACAAGATTCTGCAAAAGGTGAAAGGTACCCCGGACGTGACCATCTACACCATCTCCACCGGCGGCCAGGTACGGGCCATTACTGAGGGCCGAAGTGGGGGAATGAACGGCCAGTTGCGGGATATGGATAACCTGATGGCCGACAATGAGATGAAAACTTTCTCCAGCGCTACCGGCGGCATGAGCTACTTCCCCCGTTTTACCGGCGAACTGCCCGACATTTTCGGAGAAATCAATCAGAACATCCGGGCGAAGTATCAACTGGTGTACCACCCGTCGAACCCCAAACAGGACGGAACCTATCGCAAGCTGAGGGTGGAACTGGTGGACGAAGAGGGGCAGCCCCTGCGGATTCAGGACGAGAAGAAGAAGCCCCTGAAATATGACGTGATTGCCCGCGACGGCTACAAGGCGCGCCAGGAAGTGGAGTAGGGTTAGTGATTAGTGGTTAGTGATTAGTGCGGCGAGCTAAGGTTTGCGTAATGATTTTTGTGCCCTGCCGGCGAAGCAAGATTGCCAAATGCAGGTCCTTCGACTCCCTGCGCTTTCCACCCCAGCGACGAAGACCTGTCGCCGGGGACCCCGGCTTCGCTGCGGTCGCTCAGGATGACGGCCTTTTCCCGTCCTTGAATCCTCCGTTGCGACGGAGGATTCAAGGATGGGACATCGCTGATCTACCAAGCACCAGCCCCAGCAGGGGCTAAAGCCCGACGTCGAATCCAAGCCAGCTGCGGCACGAACAAAGTCGTCCCCGGTTACAAAACGGGTTACAGATCGACCGATTGTCGAGGCTCTTCAGCCAATCAGGTGGAGGCTGAGCAGCATGTCATAGAGCCAATAGCCGATGAACAATACGGTCACCGCCACGGTGAGCCAGATAAAGATTCTGAGTACCGGCTCGATTTTGGCCACTTTGGCTGCAATCTCAGCCTGGGCGGCGCGTTCGTGCTCAAATCCTTCGCCGAGAAAGATCTCGTCGTCTTCGTCGCGGCTGAGCCTTCCGCGATACAGGTAGATGCCGAACGTAATCAGCACCAGGACTCCCCAACAAGCCCACATGATCTGAATCTGAGTCATAGCCCACCTCTGCAGTTCTTCTGCTCCCCCAATCCCGGCGGATGCGTCAAGAAGAATCACGGTCTCGCCGGAAGTGTGGCCGTACGGTTGACCATCATAGCTCGGAAAGCATGCCCTTGGGGAGATAAAAAATGGATGCACCTTTGACGGCATGGGGGGATCTGGAGCCTATAAGTCCATTGCCTTGGGTCCTGGAGCATCAGCGCCAGCGGTTTGCCCTGGACCTTGCTGCGACTTTGCGGCATGGCGGCGCATCAAATTGGATGAAAGCAGTCGTGGGCCTTGAATCCCGGCCCATGGAACTGTACATTTAACCTAACGGAACGCATTTCGAGGATCTGGAGAACTCATGGCCACCACGACCGCTGTACCCGCACAGGAAACCGAAAAGAAGGCGCCCCTCATTCTGACCCCCCAGGCAATTGCCAAGGTGCGCGAGATTATGGCCACCCAGGACCCCCTGCCTGCCGGGCTGCGCATCGGCGTGGTGGGCGGAGGCTGCTCGGGCTTCCAGTACTCCATGGCCTTTGAGAACCAAAGCGGCATGATGGACAAGGTCTTCAGTTTTGACGACCTGAAGGTGTTTGTGGACGCCACCTCGCTGATGTACCTGAACGGCTGCACGGTGGATTATGTCGAGACCCTCGAGGCCGCCGGCTTCAAGTTTGACAATCCCCAGGTGAAGAGCACCTGCGGCTGCGGCTCATCGTTCAGCGTTTAATCGGTCGCGCCAAAACAAGGATCATCAACAAGGCCCGTTCCTTTGAGGAACGGGCCTTGTTGTGCTTTCGAGGGCTTTCAGCGCAGGGGCAGGTCACATGGTGTTCTCTTTGATCTGAGGCATTGCCGAGCCCGGCAAATCCATTACAGGCCTTCGGGAACCTTTTGCGGCAAGCAGATCTGCGATGCAGGCCAGCAGTCTTGAAGGATGCACAGGCTTGGCGAGGGTGACAAAATCAAGCCCAGCCAGGTTGGCCTGGCGGATGTGCTCGGCGGCAAGGAACCTGGCGCTGGACAGGATGGCCTCGCAATCAGGCGCCAAACGGCGAATGGCGAGACCCAGATCGAGGCCGTCCATTCCCGGCATGAGCTGATCGGTAATTAAAACGTCGGGCGGGATGAGCATCGCGATTTCGAGAGCCTCGGCTCCATTGTAGGCGGTTACGACGGTGAAGTTGCTGCGAGCGAGAATCTCCGAAACCGTGTAGGTGATAACGGGTTTATCGTCGACCACCAATACCACGGGCCGATGCTGGTCAGGGTCTTTCAGCGACCCGTTCATCGGCACTGCTTCAAGCGGTGCGGTGGGAAAATACGCGGTCATGGGTGTTTCCCTTCTCGCTGGAAGCCAACGTAGCACCCATGTTCAGCTACGGGGAGACTCATTCCCATAGCCGTCAAATCTTTTTAAAAGTTGTATTTACAGGGGAAGACTAGGGTTGGATATGCGTCGGCGAGGATTTCGGAGAGGAGTTTCTGTCATGGCTAAGGCACCGAGGAAGAATGCGAAAAGAATGTTTTTTCGTTGCTTGAAGTTACGCAACGAAAGCATATTCTTTTGTTCATGTTTACCTTTACGGTAAATTAGCCATACGTTAAGCGCAGGATTTGTGTGCGAGATCGCCGAGACAGCGCGAGAAAGGACTGAAGAGATGGCCTCTCATTCGGACGTAAGCGCTTCAGAAATGACCTTCCAATCCATTCTTCAGGTCGACGTTCCAAAGGGAAGGGATGGAAAGCACAAGCACATTGTTATGCAGTTGCTTAGCGATATCGACCAACTTGAAACGGGCAAGGCCCTGCGGGTTCCGCTGGCCGATTTGCCGGACACCAAAGAGAACATCCGCTCGGCGTTGAACCGGGCCACGCGTCAGCGCGACATCGAAGTGTGCACTTCGAGCGATGCAGATTTCCTCTATATTTGGAAGACGGAATCACCCGCCTAAGATGCTCCCAGCTGCGCCTGCGGCCGGGGACGGCGAGAAACTCCGCGGGCGAGGGGCGATGACCTCAGTACGAATCGACAAATGGCTATGGGCGGCGCGGTTCTTCAAGACGCGCGCGCAGGCATCCAAGGCCTGCGACCTGGGCCGGATTCACTCCAATGACGTTCAAGCCAAGCCAGCGCGGGAAGTCCGCGTAGGCGACATGCTGCAGGTAAAGAACGAGGGCGGCGAGTTCCGGGTGGAAGTGCTGGAACTGAGCCAGATGCGCGGCCCGGCCGCGGTGGCGCAGGCGCTTTACCGCGAAACCGAGGCGAGCAAAGAGGCTCGTTTGAAAGCTGCCGCGGAGCGCAAGGCAATGCAGGAGTTCGCGCCGTTGCCAGAGCGGCGGCCCACCAAGCGTGATCGCCGCCGCATCATCCAGTTCCGGGGCATGTGAGGCTGCTGGAAATCCAGCTTTGCCGAGCGCGGACGAGGACGTCCGCGCTACAGCCGGGAGTTCGTGCTACCGCTAAGAGTGTCGCACTGCGCTGCGTTCATGCCGACAGATGTGGGAGAGGAACACTGCACCTTCCTTCGGTGCAATAATGGAGCCAAGCCTCTGACCTTGATGCGGCGCTACTGAAAACCTTTGAATCTGCCCAACTCCATCACGATGAGCCGGATTGTAATGATCCCGCTGCTGCTTTGGATTCTGACGCCGCATTTCCCGTGGCAGGGGCATGGCGCGCCGGAGATCACGGCATCGGTTTTGTTCATCCTGGCCTCGATCACCGACGGTCTGGATGGCTACCTGGCCCGCAAGCGCGCGCAGATTACCACCATGGGCATGCTGCTTGACCCCATCGCCGACAAGGTGATGGTGACCGGCGCCCTGATTGCCCTGGTAGCTTACAACCCGGACGTTGTAAAGGTGTGGATTGCGGTGGTCATCATCAGTCGCGAGTTCCTCGTCTCCGGGCTGCGTTCGATTGCGTCTTCAGAGGGATTTACGATCCAGGCCAGCGACCTGGGCAAGCTGAAAACCGTCACGCAGATCGTATCGGTGGTTTCGGCGCTCCTGGCTCACCAGTGGTACCAATGGCAGTTCGGCTTCCTGATTATTCCCGTCAAATGGTTCGCTGTAACCGCGATTTATTTCACGGTGCTGGTCTCAAGCATCTCCGCCATCGACTACTTTGTCGGCTTCTGGAAAGAGATTGACCATGCCAGCAAGGACCGCCGCAAAGCCTCGGTGATGACCCGCCACTAAGGCGCAGAGAAGCAACAAAAAGCCCCGGCTGCGGCCGGGGCTTTTTGCGCGAGGTAATGGGTTGGTTTTGGAGCCTACGCCAGCACAGGGACCTGATCCGCGATCCCGATGGATGAGATGACCGGCACAGCATCATGCGCGGCGACCGCTGGTTGCGCGTGTGTGTGGGCGGGGCGGGTGAGGCGGTGGACAAAGTGGTACGGCGGCCACGGGCCGGAGAGTTGCATCTGGCACTCCCGCATCATGGCGCTGGTGGTTGAGAACTTGTTCTGGTAGCGCTCAACGTACTTGCGATCAATGAGATGGGCAACGTCGAGAACCATCTTGCCGCTTTCGGTCAGGCGGCAACTCACTTCCTCGTCGAGGGGCATGAACAAGCGGTGCATCTGGAAGCTTACCGCGCGAGCCCTTGTCTGGCGCTCCCGCTGACGGCTGGCGCTCTCCCGAAGGTTGCTCAGGTACTCACGGCCCACTGCTTCGGCGGGCAGGTGCTTTTCGATTGCGTGGCTGCAGCAGTCATCCACAAAAATCTTGAGGTGCATCTCGGTCTTGCCCCTCAATTTGTCGATGTTGTTCTGAAACTGCCGCTGGTTTGAGCGGATTGACTTGCGGAGGCTTTCATCGTCGGTGAAAACGGTTCCAAATCGGAACGGCAAAACCGTTGAATGCTGGAAGCAGCCCGCAATGACCCGCGCATGATCCACACCCGATTTCTGGTTCAGGGCTTCTGCGGAGTTGTGTTCGCTCACGATGACGGCCAAATCGCTGGCCGGATAGAGAAATACCTGGTTGCCGCTGACGCCGACGAGAGATTCCATCGGAACAGGTTTACGATGACGGGCTAACTCCGGGAATGCTTGCTTTTCACCGATGCAGTAGGCATACCATGCCATGACGAAACACTCCGTCTGCGGGCGTCGTTTAGGGGCGCCGGTTGGTGAAGCTCTGTGGACTCGGGAACAACTGCATAGTGGCGAATGGCCGGGCCTGGAAGAGCTGGCCCGGTTGAACTGCCTGAATACTAGCCCCTCGAAAATACGACTGGCAATCCTTCGTTTGATGAACTCTAAAAATGGAAGCGGATAGCCGCAAAATCGTATTCATAAAAGAAACATGAAATTTGATAATACAAATTCGCGCTCGATCCGGAACAGCAAACCCGTGGAAGATATGTTGAATCTCACGCGCTTCTATTCAGGAGGGAACGGGGCTGCGCCAACGATTCAAAGGACTTCGGCCGCTTGGCTTGCCGGACTCGGGTCCAGCAGTGACACGGGTCCCGAACAAGCCGGTGATCCGTATCAAGAATGGCTCCCCACAGTCGCATTGGCCTCGATCACAGCCTCCGTCAGAAGCCGCTGGCCACGAGCCAGGCTTCGGACAGGTCGAACGAAGGTTTCCTTTCAGCCAGCAGTTGCGCATGGGCCAGCTTGACCAGCACGTCGGCTTCCACGTTTACCGGCGCGCCTGCGCTGAGGGTGTGCAGGTTGGTGCGCCAGTATGTGAGGGGAAGAATGGCGATGGTGATTGCCTCGCCGTCGAAGTCGGCAATGGTCAGACTGATTCCCTCAACAGCCACCGAACCCTTGTGGACCATCCAGGGACGGACATTTTCGGAGACAGAAACCTTTAGGGTCCAATCGGTGGTCTGGATGTCGAAGGCAGGGTCGGAGCGGGAGATGACGGGTTCAAGCGAGGCGAGCATCCCGCAGCCGTCCACGTGGCCCTGCACGATATGGCCGCCCAGAGGGCTGCCGGCGGCGGTGGGCAGTTCCAGGTTGACCTTGGAGCCGGGCACCAGCGCGCCGAGCGAGGTTTTGTCGAGCGTTTCCTGTGCCAGGTCGGCGTGAAAGAGGGTGGGGTCCACGTCGAGCGCCGTGAGGCAGACGCCGGAGACGCCGAGCGAGTCGCCTTCGCGGAGGCGGCCGGCGAGGCCTGCGGCTTCAACGGTGATGCGGTGGACGCCGCCGCGGCTTTCGAGGCCGATCAATGTGCCAGTTTGTTCGATGATGCCGGTAAACATGGTTCCATTTTACAGAGATCAAAGACCATGGATTGGAGAACGGGGGAGTGGGCGCCGGTGCTTGCTCAGCCGGCGGGGGCCGGATTATGGCTTTGCAGCGGTCTCTTCGCTCGCGCGGAGGTTTTGAACTGGCAAGATGGCTGTCGATGGCGTTTTCACTTCCACGGCAAAATTCGGAGTTCCGAGCAGTAGTTGGCATTCGTCAAGATGCAGCACATCCTGAAGGTATTCCCGAATGGCCATCAGGACAAAAGCTGCTTCCGCAAAGAGGAATATGCCCATATAACATGCCGCCAGTTCCAGGCCGTAAGGGATCTCGGTAGAGTCCATCTTGTTTAACAAGTCACTTGTGGTGGCCATCAAGCCCAGATTGCGAAGCTCGGTGACCGATTGCAGCAGGAGCGAATGATAGGCCAGGATGCAGGCCATGGTTCCGATTATGAATACGAGGGGCAATGCGGCAATCAACGAACCGAGAAATCCGCGAGAGAACATGCGCGGGGCGAGGCGATGTCGCACAGAAAACACAAACGCCAGCAACAGAAAACAGAATAGCGATGCGTAAACAGTAAGAAATCCCCGTTGCTGGGAGTAGACAGGTATCAGCTTTAGACTGGCAACTGGAATTGGGATCGACGCTGCAACGACCGTGGAGACGCACATGTAGCTCTTGAAAAAGTTGGCGAACACCTTGATTCGCGATTTCTCCTCGAGAGCCATTGGCATTGCCGCCTGATTCATTGGATTGAGAGTTGAATGTCGATGCTTGGTTCCAAGCCAACCACGGTTCGGGACGGCCCGGCGCTGAGGATTTGAGTATCCGAGATTTTCTTTTGCGCTCGAATTGTGTACGTACCGGGAGGAAGTTGGACAACCGCGGGACTGGTCAGCCTGGAGGCTCGCATCTCTCCAGGTTGAAAATCACTGGAGCAATTCCACTTGTAAAAGACTTCCCACCCGTCTTCTGCATTGGCGCCCCCCAGGGTAAATACGCGGACTGAAATCATGCGGCCCATCCCGAATTTACGGCAGTCCCGGGCCTTGATCGCGATGTCGTCGCTGACAGCCTGGAGGATCATCTGCTTTCGCTCTTTATCTTTGATCTTTGAGGCAAAGAGGCACGCCTTGGTGTCCCGGTCGATGCTGTCGAGATAGGCATTTGACGGGGGAGGCGGACTACCGGCATAGTTCTTTCCCGCGCTGCCTCCGTAATCCCATCCCACAAGGAGGCCCTGGCTCAACTCGCGCAAATCGTCGTTGGCTGAACCGACGCAACGCTGCAGGATGGCCAATCTAACGCGCGTCGATTCCAATGCAATGTCTGAGGTCTGCGCGGAACATGCAACCGTGAGAACCAGCGGGCACACAACGAGCATCGAAATCCGTAGGGACGACAAGAGGAGTGAATGTCGCTGCATGTAAGCCTCTTTGGGAAACGGGGAAGCGGCTTGCGTGCGAATCGCCCTGATTATATAGCGCTATAGAGGAAGTCAACCGGACAATCATCAATTCGGAAGGCGAACTGATCAGCTGGAGGCGTGCGGGTCCCTACAACCCGGTTGCCCCTGGCCAGGGGTCTTTCAACAGCGAACAGAGGCCCAGATCGTTGCCGTAGCGTTCGACTTCGACTTCGGCCATGTGGACGAAATCTGCCATGCCGCGGAAGGCCGGGACGGCGTCGGAGCCCATGATCTGCGGGGAGACGAAGAGGTGGATGCGGTCTACCAGTCCGGCGGCCAACAGGGCAGTGTTGAGGCGGGTGCCGGTTTCGGTGAGCAGGTTGAGGATGCCTTCTTCGCCGAGTTTGTCGAGCACTCTGCCCAAAGGCACGCGACCGCCGTCGGCCGGAAGCGCCTCGATGCGGACGCCGCGGGTGCGCAGTTCGTTGATGCGGGCTTGGTCTTTGGAGACGGTGAAGATGATGACGTCGTTCTGGGCGGTGGCGACCAATTTGCAATCGAGGGGCATGCGCAAGGCGGAATCGAGGACCAGGCGCTGCAGCGAGCGGCGGCGGCGCAGGCCGCTGCGGTCGGTGAGCATGGGGTCGTCAGCCAATACGGTGTCGACGCCGACCATGGCGGCATCGGCTTGCCAGCGCAGGGTCTGCACGGCGGCGCGGGCGGCTTCGCCGGTGATCCAGTAGGGCTGCCGCGGGGCCTGGTGGCCTGGAGGCGGCGCAATGCGGCCATCGAAGGACATGGCCACCTTCATGAGCACCAGGGGACGCCTGTGCTGGCTCCAGCGGGCAAAGCCTTCGTTGAGGCGGCGGGCCTCTGCTTCACAGATTCCCACGGTGATTTCAATCCCGGCTGTGCGCAGGCGCTCCAGGCCGTGGCCCGCGACAGCGGTGTTGGGGTCGAAGGTTGCGACCACCACGCGGCGCAGGTTGGATGCGATGAGCGCTTCAGTGCAAGGGCCGGTACGGCCGGTGTGGTTGCAGGGCTCCAGGTTCACGTAGGCCGTGCCACCCAGGAGGCGGTTTCCGGCGTGCTGGGCGGCAACCTTTAGCGCTATGACTTCGGCATGGTCAACCAGGTTGTATTCATGCCAGCCCTCGCCCGCCACCTGGCCGGCGCGGTCGAGGATTACGCAGCCGACGGCGGGGTTGGGCGAGGTGACGCCGATGCCGCGGCGCGCAAGTTCCAGGGCCCGTTGCATCCAGTAGCGGTCTTGATCCAATGCGTTCATCCTCATCCCAGCAGCGAATCCACAAACTCGGCCGGCGAAAACTCCAGAAGGTCGGTCATCTGCTCGCCTACACCTGCGAAGCGGACGGGGAGGTTCATTTCGCGGGCGATGGCTACGGCGATACCGCCCTTGGCTGTGCCGTCGAGCTTGGTGAGGATGATGCCGGTGACGCCCACTGCCTGGGTAAAGAGGCGCGCCTGCTGCAGGCCGTTCTGGCCAGTGGTGGCGTCCATCACCAACAGGACCTCGTGCGGAGCTCCGGGAATCAGCTTGGCTGCCGTCCGGCGCATCTTGTCCAACTCGTCCATGAGGCCGGTTTTGGTGTGCAGGCGGCCGGCGGTGTCCACAATCAACTCGTCAATCTGGCGCGCCTTGGCGGCAGAGGCCGCATCGTAGAGAACAGCGGCCGGATCGCCGCCGTGGCGGGTCTTGATCATCTCCACGCCGCTGCGGCCAGCCCACACTTCAAGCTGCTCGATGGCCGCGGCGCGGAAGGTGTCGGCAGCGCAGAGCAGGACGGAGCGGTCAAGAGCGCGGTACCAGGCGGCCAGTTTACCCGCCGAGGTGGTTTTGCCGGTGCCGTTTACGCCCACAAGGAAAGTGACTCTTGGCGATACATGCGGTGTGGCAGCCGCCCCTTGCGGGGCACTGAGAATCGCCAACAATTGCTGCTTCAGGAGTGTGCGGAGCTCTTCGCCGCCCTCGATGGCCTGGTGGCGGGCGCGGTCGCGCAGGGCTGCCAGGATGTCGTTGGTGGTCTGCACCCCAAGGTCGCTGGTGAGCAGCGCCGTTTCAAGACTGTCGAGGGAGGCGTCGTCCACCGTGCGGGTGAGGGCGACCAGGCCTTCCATCTTGGAGGCCAGCGACTCGCGGGTGCGTTTGCGCGTCATCTCCACCAGGCCCAGCTGCGAGAAGCCGCCGGCCGAGGTCTTGACGCGGTCGCGTCCGAGTTGCTTGCGGAACTCGGCCAACACCGACTCCCGGTGGTCTTCGCGCACCATGTCGATAAAGTCCACGATGATGATGCCGCCCAGGTTGCGCAGCCGCAGCTGGCGTGCAATGGCCTGCGCGGCTTCCAGGT
>Ga0118677_10010608_pt1 | contig 14037 bp, 8 predicted proteins | sample AliMusrvi5mmetaG_FD_86154 | JGI IMG/M metagenome (GOLD analysis project Ga0118677, IMG submission 86154) | reverse complement strand
GTACGCGTAAGGAAAAGAATATCTATCTGCATGTATCCCATTGGGCCGATAACGCGGTTACCATCCCGGATCTGCCGGTCAAGGTGCTTTCCGCAAACGTGCTCACCGGCGGCGAAGTGACGATGACCCGGGCAGACGGGAAGTTGAGCTTCAAGGTGGACCCGAAATTCCGGGATCCGGCCATGACGGTCATCAAATTGACATTGGAAAGGCCGGCAGATACTATTCCACCCACGGAAGTGCCGGGGAACTGAGACACACATCAACACCAACCACACAACCATGAAGGCCACACAACCATGAAAGCCCTGCTAACAGCCTCGATGCTGATCGCGACATTGACCATGGCGAGCCACGGGCAGACAACCGCGCTTGCAGCCTCAGCGGGGAGTCCCCAAGGGCAACCTTTCTGGCGCGGCAAGGTGATGGAAAACGAACCGGTGCTTTTTATCAAGAGCGAAGGGAAACCCGCAGCCACGGGCAAGCTGTTGTTTGTCCCCAGCGCGAAACCCACTGTTATGGCGCCTGATCTCGTGATGAAATATGAGGAGGGAAAGGACTATGTCTGGAAACCGGGATCTAACACTATCGAGTTGACCGCCGGCACGCGCATTCCGTTCAAGACGTCAGCCGAGATGGTCCCGCCGCCCGGCAGTCCCAATACCCTCATGGGCGTGCTCTTCTCGGAAGGCCGATTCTTCCATGACCTGCAGGTGCAGGTCAGCTACCCGCACGCCGAAGACTGGCCATTGCAGGATACGCTGCAAGCGCAGCTTCTGACCCGCAGTCTAGCCAAACTCAAAGCCAAGCAACCGCTCAAGCTCGTGACCCTGGGCGACAGCATTACCTTGGGCGGCAATGCATCCGGTTTCGCGGGGTCCGAGGCCCCGCCCCATCAACCGTCCTATGACTGAACAATCAACTCGCTACGCGGACGATTTCCAGCGGCCCGCACGGAAAGCAATCGAGAGGAAGAACCAACTGCTACATGAACGCAAAACTAACAAAACGCGCCAAATGAAGGAATACTTGAAAACAAACCATACGCACATGTTATCCGTGAATAAACGATTCGGAGCGGCGCTGTTCGGTCTGGGCCTGCTGGCCTTGCTCGGTTCCGCCGCGACCGCTGGCGGGACGCCGCGGGAGAAGCTCAACATCAACCCGATATGGCGCTTCACGCTGGGCTATCCGGCGGATGCGTTCAAGCCGGATTTCGATAACCGCGGCTGGGACATCGTCTCGCTGCCCCATTCGCACGAACTCTATGCCGCCGACCTGAGCAATTTCCGTGGCAAGGATGAGGTCAAGGAACCCTACGTGGCCTTCCCGGGACGCAAGGTCGGCTGGTATCGCCGCACCATCGACATCCCCGCCACGGCTCTGTCAGGAAAGGTGTTTCTGGTCTTCCAGGGCGCGATGGAGACCACCAAGCTGTGGGTCAACGGCAAGCCCGCCGGCGAGTGCCTCGTGGGCGGATATATGATCTAATGGACGACCTGTTACAAGGCGGAAGGCTTGGTGAACGGCAAGGTGGTCAGCAGCCATGTCTATCACCGCCAGAGCGAACCCGCCGCGCTCAAGCTCAGCGTGGACCACTGCGAGATCACGGCCGACGGCGGAGACATGACCCGCGTACACCTGCAACTCGTCGATAAGAACGGGACTGTCATCGTCAACAACTACGAACCGGCCAACTTCTTGATCGAAGGCGCCGGATTGTTCGTTGGCGAAAATCCGACGCAGTTCATGGCCGGGCAGTGCATCATCCTCGTGCGATCCACCTTCGCGCCGGGCAGGATGACCATCAGCGCCGAAATGCCGGGCATGCAGGGCGTAAAGCGCTCCTTCACGGTCAAGACGAAATAATGGGAGCAAACTGCACGTTTATTCCCGCTCCCAGTTACGGCCATGCTCAAGGAGGGTGGGCGTCCCGCCCACCAGAGCCATGGAAAGTGAAAGAAACGAGTGAAAGCGCGGTACTTTCTCCCCCCATGACGGATGCGGTGTGGGACACCCGCACTCCTTGAGGCGTCCCGCCATGTCATATAAACCTATGACATGACAGATTCCGGGGGAATTGCTACAGTGCTCCTCTTCGCCAGCCAACCGACCGAAAATGACCCATCCAACCCATCTTTTTTCAGAATCAAGATATCCGGTTCTTTGGGTAAAACGGCATATTGGCAAGTCAATGGCCCTTAGGGAAATGCGCAAGATCCGGCGCGCCGCGACTGATCCTTTTCCATCATTCCTCGCATCATTCAACATCACAATACCATGACAAGAAAACTGACAATCCGTGCAATCGTGTATTTCGCCATGCTGGCGTCGGCTTCGGCCCAATACCAAGGGTGGAGACACTCGGGCTCGCTCTGTGTTCTGACCACACCGGAGGGTGCGAACCTGCCGGCCACGGCGTCGGAAGAGAACTTCCCCATGCTGGTGCGCTTGAACAAGGACTGGTTCGATTTCAGCCAGGCGAAAGTGAATGGCGACGATATCCGTTTTTCTGCGGAGGCCAAGGCGCTGGCGTACCAGATAGAAGAATGGGACGCGGCCGCCGGGACCGCCAACATCTGGGTGCGCATCCCGGTCATCAAGGGTAACGCGCGTCAGGAAATCAAAATGTTCTGGGGCAAGGGCGATGCGGCCGCCGAATCGAGCGGGCCCGGAGTGTTTAGCGAGGCCGCAAAGTTTGCCGGTGTATGGCATTTGAATGACACCGCCGCGCTTGCCGACTCGACGACACGGGGGAACGTCGCCAGCAACAGCAATGCGATCAACACGCAGGGAATCATCGGTCAGTGTGTGCGGTTTGACGCCCCGAAATCCCAGATCAATTTGCCGACGGCTTCACTCACCGGCATCGGCGGCGAAATAACACTCTCGCTCTGGGCGAATCTCTCGACCAAGCGCAGATTGCCGGAAACCAACAGCGTGTTTTCCTGCACCGATAAGGCAGGCGCCCGCCTGCTCAACGCGCACCTGCCATACGGCGACGAGGTATATTGGGACTTTGGCAACGGGATCCACGGCGGCTACGACCGGATGTCCAAAAGCACCGACGTTTATCAATTCCCCGGTCACTGGAACCATTGGGTATTCACCCATAACTCCGCGAGTGGGATGATGAAGATCTACAGGAATGGAGAACTCTGGCATTCCGGCACCGGCGTTGCCATGAAGCTGGGCACTCCTAATGCGTTCACGCTGGGTGGTGGCGGCTTTTCCAATGGCGGCCGCCTTGCCGAGTTTGAGGTTGCCGCTACGGAACGCTCCGCCGACTGGGTGAAGATGCAGTATGAGAACCAAAACGCGATGCAAACATTGGTGGGCCCGCTTGTGCAGCCAGGCACCGGTTTCTCGGCTTCTCCCAAAAAACTCACGGTGGTGGAAGGCAAGAAGGCCGCCGTGACAGTCACGGCCGGCGGAGCACAAAAAATCTATTGGATCATCAAACAAGGCGAGGAGGAAACGGTTGCGGCCGTGGACCGGTTCACCTTCACCGTGGATGCCGGACGGATAACGGGAGATCAATCGCGGACACTCCTGTGCAAGGCGGTCTTTGCTGATGGAGTGAAGACCATGGACATTCCGCTAACCCTCTGTGAGGATATTCCAGAACCGGTTTTCACATTGCAAGCCCCGGCCCGGTGGGATGGCCGGGAGACAATCGAAGTCGTGCCGCAGATCACAAATTTGGAAGCAATGCGGGGCAAGGGCGTGGGTGATCTGAAATATACGTGGTCTGTTTCGGGCATGGCGGTGATCAAGGAGACCGCTCCGGGGAAGCTTGTTCTCAAGCGCTCGCAGAACAGCGGCAAGCTGGCCGTGGCGTTAGCAGTAAGTAACGGAGGCGATCCGGTCACACAGAGGGTGCAGATCATGGTCAATGAGCCTAAAAGTGATGCATGGGTGCAACGGACAGCGGACAAGGATGAGAAGCCGGTCGACAATCAGTTCTATGCCCGTGACGACAACAACGAGGGCACGCTGTATTACAACGGGACTTTGGGCAATGCCGCCGACTCTGTCTTCCTGAAGGTATATGCCGGCGACAAATTCATCATGACCGAGACCGCAAAGCCCGCGGCGGACCATTCCTATTCTCTAACTGCCAAACTCAAGGCGGATCTGGTCAAATACAAGGTCGAGTTCGGGACCAAGACAGGCGGCACCGAGACCGTGGTGCGGACCGTCACCAATCTGGTTTGTGGCGATGCTTACCTAATCAACGGCCAATCCAATGCGTTGGCGGTGGATTGGGGCCCCGACGAACACACCGACACAAGTGAATGGATCCGGAGTTTCGGGGATAACGGCGGTGATGTCAGCAGTGGGTGGGGCAACGCGGTCCGCCGCCAAGGTGGACATTGGCAGATCGGCTGTTGGGCCATGGATCTCGCCAAGCTTCTGGTGGAGCGCGAGAAGATTCCGATCTGCATGATGAACGGGGCGGTCGGCGGCACTATCATCGAGGCGCATCCGCGCAATCCGGCCAATCACCTTGATCCGGCGTCGATCTATGGACGCTTGCTCAACCGGATAGAGAAGGCCAAACTCACCCACGGCATTCGCGGCGCTTTCTGGCATCAAGGGGAGTGCAACCAAGGCGCGTGGGGCGAAACAGGCGGTTATGGATGGGAATCGTATGAACAGTTCTTCCTGGATATCACCGCGGCTTGGAAACAGGATTTCCCCAATATCCAGCATTACTATATTTTCCAGATTTGGCCCAACGCCTGCAGTATCGGCGGAACCAAGCATAGCGATAAGCTCCGGGATGTGCAGCGGCTCCTGCCGCAGCTCTTCTCCAACATGAGCATCACGTCCACCCTCGGCATCAAGCCGGGCGCCGGTTGCCATTTCTGGCCGGCCGGTTACGCGGAAATTGCCAATCAGATCTTACCCTTGGTGGAGCATGGCAACTATGGGAAAGTGTTCAAGGAGCCGATCACGCCGCCGGATGTGCTTAAAGCCTGCTACACGAGTGACAGGAAGGACGAGATCGCAATCGAGTTTGATCAACCTGTGGTTTGGATGGATTCACTGGCCAGCCAGTTCTATCCCGACGGGAAAGAAGGTCAGGTTACCTCTGGCGCGACAGTTGGCAATGTTCTCAAACTCAAGCTAACAGGCGCCAGCACGTCAAAGACGATCGCCTACCTGGTAGACAAAAAGTGGAGTAACAACAACCTGCTTTACGGGCAGAACGGCATCGCCGCGCTCACGTTCTACGACGTGCCGCTAGAGAAGTAAGCTATGAAACCAAACAACACCGTAAATCAACTCCAAATGAAACACCTCTTCCGCCACGTTGCCATCAGCCTGCTCCTGGCGGCGATGCCATGCACCGCTGCTGACTTCTTTTTGAAGAACGGCGACAAGGTTGTGATGATGGGTGACAGCATCACCGAACAGCACCAATACAGCAGTTTTGTGGAGATCTGGGCGCTCACCCGCTTCCCCACCTGGGATCTGACGTTTTTCAACGTGGGGATTGGCGGCGATAATGCGGGCGGGGGCGGCCAGCGTTTCAAACGCGATATGGTCGGGTGCGGGGCCACTGCCATGACCGTCAATTTCGGCATGAACGATTGCGGCGGCGGGGGCAGCCATTTCGATGAAAACCGCTACAAGGAGTTCATGACCTCAATGCAGAAGATCGCCGACCAGGCGAAGGCCGCCAACATCCGTGTCGCCTGGTGCACCACCACTCCGGTGGAGGTGATGGATGAAGGCCCCACGGTCCTGCCATATATCCTGAATCTCGAAAAGTTCTCGGGCGGGGTCAAGGAGATCGCCTCAACGAACGGCAATGCCCTTTTCATCGACCAGTTCCACCCGTTTGTGGCGGCTATTGACAAAGCGCGCGCGGCCAATCCGAAAAACCGCATCGGCGGCGGCGACATCGTTCATCCCAACGCACCCGGCCAGACACTAATGGCCGCCGAGATTCTTAAAGGCATGGGTTTTCCACCCCTGGTGGCCGCAGTCGAAATCGATGCGGCATCCGCGAAAGTTGTGCAGAGTAACAACTGCGTGATCGAGGGCCTGACGGTCGCCGCCGACGGCAGGATCGGGTTCCAACAGAAGGACAGCGCGCTGCCCTTCTTTCCCGAAGGGGATGCCAAGACCATTTTGCAGTGGGTGCCGATCCTGGAGAAAATGAACGTTTACACCCTGAAAGTGACCGGGCTGAAGCCGGGCCAGTATGAAGTCCGGCTCGGCGGGGTGAAGGTGGCGGACTATTCCGCTGCCCAGTTAGGCGCCGGGGTCAATCTGGCGGCGGCGGTTCTGGCCGCCGGTCCGATCGCCGACCAGGTCAAGGCCGTGGCCGCGGCCATTGGCGCCAAGAACAGCTATTTCCATGACCGGATATTCGGCGGGGTGCTACGTGCGGGCGGTGTTCCCGAGTTCATGGAGATTCCGCCTGAACAGGTCGAAGCCAAACGCACGGCGGTTTTCGAGAAACGGATGGAAAAATTGCCCGAGTTGTTTGAGGCCATTCGGAAGGCGCGGGTCATGCAGGCCCATCAAGTCGAAATCGCGGAGGCCAAATGAATCACACCCAGAAACACACTATAAAACACAGTATGAAACACACCCTGCTTGCCGGCCTCGCCGCGCTCATATCCGCAACAACCCTCCTGGGCGCTGAACCCAAGTCCCCCACCCCGCTCCCAAATACCACCCGGACCGCCCGCCCGCTGGATCCGGGGCGCGAGTTTATCACAAATGCCAAGTTCGGTATCTTCGTCCACTACACCGTCGAATATGCCCACCTCCTGGGTAAGCCTGAACCAGCACTCTGGGATTTGGATGCCAAGGCCAATGCCTTCGACGTCAAAGCATTCGCCGACGCGGTCGAGGGCATGGGTGCCCAATATGTCACCCTGACATCATTCCATGCGGCGATGTACCTGCTGGCACCTAGCAAGGTCATGGTCGATGCCGGCTTGTCCAAGCACCAGGCGAAGCGCGACCTGCTAGGCGAAGTGGCTGACGAACTGAACAAGCGCGGCATCGCGCTGTGCCTCTACGTCCATCCCACCGATCAACACGACCTGTCGCAAGAGGAACGTGCCTTGTTCGGCTGGGGGCCGGAAGTGAACGGATTGCCCGGTCCGAAGCTTGGGGAATGGCCGAATCCGAAATGGGATAAGTTTCTGTTAGGACTGTTCAAGGAAATCAGCCTGCGCTACGGCAAGCGGGTCGCCGGCTATTGGATCGATCAACATTCGGGCAAGGTGTTTCCCGATGCGGGACGGCTGGCCGTGGCCTTGCGGGCCGGCAACCCGGATGCGGTGATCTGGCAGAATTCAGGCGCCTATGTTCCAGCAGGTCTTTCGTTAGAGAGTGCGTGGCCGGCCTGCGAGGGCGGCGATCCCAGTCACGGAGAAAAAGACCAATGCTGTATCCTGCCGACTGATAACGCTTGGTTCTTGGGCAAAAAGGTCCAAATCCCTGCACCGGAGGTCTTCCGCGGCGTGGTCCGCTGCGCCGGTTGCCCCGGCCAAAAAGGCGGCGTCCACGTGGCCCTGACGCCCTATGCTGACGCCTATGCACCCCCGGTGAAGCAGATGATGGATGATTTCGGAAAACTTTGGCGTGAGCGAAAAGTGTCGCTGCTCAATACCAAGCCTAGCAAAATTCTCCAACTTGAGCAGAAGAGCAACCCATGGGAAGTCGTGGCCACCGATTCCGCCGATGGCTCAATCGTATATGTGCATGTGATGATTCCGCCTGACGGGAAAGCGCTCCATCTGCCGCCGCTGAACGACAGTCGGAAACTTATCTGCGTCTCTCTTCTGCTAGGCGGCAACGAAGTGAAATTCAAGCAATCGGACGAATCTCTTGAACTGACATTGCCTGCGGATATGAAATGGGATCCGGTGGACACGGTGGTCGTGCTGAAGGTCGGGCCGGCATTTGAGCCGGGTGTGATTCTCAGCGAGAATGCGAAGCTGGAGATCAGTTCGACATGTGGGCATGATGTTGTTGCTAACCATGCGCGGCTATTTTCTGGCGAGAAGGTTCCCTTTGCGTTCCATACTGACAGCGAAAAGAACCCGTGGGCGAAGATTGACCTCGGTGGCGTTAGGACGCTGCGCACGGTCGAGATCGAGAACCGTGAGGGTGAGCAGGAGCGGACCAAAGGTCTCGTCATGTCCATCTCCGAGGACGGACAAAAGTGGGAAGAAGTCTGGCAAGCAAAAAGTTGGGTCACTACCTGGATCGCGCGGATGACACAGTCGTCAGGCGGCACCGTCACATCCGGGCGCAAGGCGAGATTCATCAAGCTTGAAACGCGTGGCGAATCCCCTAGGCCGCTGGTGCTCAAACGCGTGACGGTCTTCGGTGTGATGTGATCAAAAAATGTAGGGACCGCAGTCAATGAAGAAAACAATCATCGTAATGATCGTCATGCGGATTGCAGTGGCGGCGCAAGCCTCATTGTCGCACGGCATGCTGGCAGAAATTGATTTGGCATCCGATGGCGCTGGAAGCACTACAGGCACGGGTTGGACGCTCAGCGCTGACGGCGGACCAGCCCGGCCGATCAAGGTGCCTGGTGGCGGTTGGAACTCCGACTGGCAGGACCCGCGGATCGACACCATGAGCGGTGTGAAGGATTACGTCGTCTATGAACGGAAAATCACGGTGCCCCAAATAGCTGCCGACCAGGTCACCAAGATCTCATTCGGCGCGGTCAACTATGGTGCCGAGGTTCTGATCAATGACAAGCCGGTGGGCACGCACGCCGGCCCTCTAACACCATTTGAGACGGAGATCACCGGAGTCGTCGAGCCGGGCAAGGAATGCACGCTCAAGGTCAAGGCCTATCATCGCAGGCACTACATGGACGGCAGTATTTGCACCGTGCCCGTCAGCATCGACAATCCACTTGGAGCCGACAAGGAAAAGTGGACGGGGACTTGGTGGGGGCAAGACAGGTTTGCGTATGGCATCATCAAATATGTGAAACTGGTGGTCTATCCGGCCGTCCATGTGGAAGACCTGTTTATCAAGCCATCGGTGACTCATGACAGCCTGACGGTAGTGGCGTCCATCCGCAACAGCACGGCCGCAGATAAGGCGGTGGTTCTGTCGGGCCGGTTTTCCTCCTGGAACCAAGCCGCTTGGAAGTATCCGACGATTCCGGATATGGTTCTGACGATTCCGGCTGGGGCTGCGGCGCAAGTGGTTGTGGGACCGATCAGGTGGGGCTTGGGTCCCCAGAGCTACTGGTGGCCGAACATGCCCTTCCGCGAAGACTACGTGGCCACGCTGCACAATCTGGCTCTTGATGTGAAGGAAGCTGGCAAGACATGGCAGAGTTACACGCAGCAATTTGGATTTTGCGAACACACCGAGGGTCCATATTACTATCAGGTTAACGGCGTCCGGATGCTCCAGATCGGCGACGTCACGACGGAGTCGCAAATCGGCTACTACGATTCCTACGCGACGTTGCCTGCGTTTCAGCCGCCCACGGGGCCGGGCACAGGGTGTCCTGAGACTTGGCGGCGCTACATGCGCTGCGGGATCAATTCAATCCGCGTATCGTGTGGGTTACCGACGGAGTATATGATGCAGGCGGCCGACGAGGCGGGATTCATGCTGATACCTGAAGCCGTGACCTTCGGCAATATGACGGCCCGCTATGAAAACATCCATCATCCGCGGACAGTCAGGGAAATGGGGTGGCTCTGCCGGAATCATCCCTGCGTGATGCGTTATAGCTTAGGCAATGAGATTCGCGGCGGCATGGATGGATGGCGCAGCTTGATCGACGTCATGCTGGAAGTGGATGACACACGACCCCTGATTTTCGAGCATCAGGGCGGCCCCGGAGACAAATACCTCGGGGTGAAGCATGGGCACGCGTATTCCGGTTCCCACTATGGACCGATCACAAAGAATCCCGGCAAGGCCATCTACAACATGGGCGAGTGCTGCTGGGGCACGGATGACATGGCAGAGTTCGCTGTTGTGGCCATGCGGATGCGGTTATATGACTGGGCCTATTTTGCACCTTGGTGCTGGCTCAACTACTGGCCGAATTTTTTCCAAGGCATCGATCATGACAAACACGTGCTGAAGGAGCACAACAGCGTTGACCGCCACGACAACACCAATGGCTGGGGATCACCCGTAGTGAATCTCGCACAGCGTGCGCTTCACCCATATCTTGTGCTGGACGTTGGGATCATGGAAGACTCGAAAAACCTGCCCAACATCACGAATGGTCAGCAGGCAACTGAGTGGCACAAGATTGGCGAAGGCAACGTCCGGTGGCCCCGCAACCTGCCCTGTTATGCCAGAGGCGACACGGTTGAGCGTCGCATCGAGATCTTCAACGGCGGGTTGGCTGGCAGCAAACTCTCGCTGAAATGGTCCGCCCATTGGGACAGCCTCAGTGGACCGATGGCCCTTGCCGGCGAAACCCTTGGACCGTTAGAGATCCAACCGGGATTTCATATCACCCAGACCATTCGTTTTCCGGTGCCGGCGACGGACAAGGTTGACCGTCGGCTCTATCTGGTCATGGAGTCGATCAAGGATGGTGCCGTGGTGTACACGGAAGACAGGATCTATTTCACCGTCGGCATTCAATAATTGAAAGGAAGTTGATCCATGCATATATCTCTTTGGAATCGCGCATTCACTTGCATTCGGATGGTCCTCATGGCTGGTATGGCTTGGTGTTTGCTCTTGGGCATCACTTATGCATCCGAACCGCCATCAGGACTGGCATTGTGGTATGACAAGCCGGCAGCTGGATGGCTTGAAGCGCTGCCGGTGGGCAATGGCCGGATTGGCTGCATGGTGTTCGGTGGCGTCGAATCCGAGCGCCTGCAGTTGAATGAAGTCAGTGTTTGGTCTGGCTCGCCACAGAATAGTGATAATCCTGACGCCTTGGCGGCACTGCCAGAAATACGCCAACTCCTCTTCGATGGTAAATACGAACAGGCCAAAGCCCTATCCGCAAAGACGCTCATCTGCAAGGGCCTCGGAACGAAAGGTGCCGCCTCCGCGAACGATCCCTTTGGATGCTTCCAGACACTAGGCGATCTGACGCTGAAGTTCGATGCTCCTGGCCAAATCAGCGAGTATCGCCGGACCCTGGATTTGGAAACGGCGGTCGCCACGGTGAGCTATCGTATCGGCGATGCCACGTTCACCCGGGAGGTGTTTTCGAGCGCCCCGGACCAGGGGCTCGTCGTGCGCATGACCTGCGACAAGCCCGCCAAAATCGCTTTCACAGCCAATCTTACCAGGTCAGAAAGGTTCACCACGACAGCCGTCGGATCAGACGGCCTGATCATGAGTGGCCAGTTGAACGACGGCTTGAACGGTACGAACGGGATGAAATATATCGCCAGAGTCAAAGCTGTCGCCGATGGCGGCACGTTCAACACCGACGGAAACTGCCTGCGCGTGATGGGGGCCAACTCCGTCACACTGCTATTGACCGCAGGCACAAACTATAATCTCAATCCGCCGTATCGCGGCAATCCGTATGAAAAGCTGAGCGCCGACCAACTTGCGACAGCTGCGGCCAAGCCCTACGACGAATTGCGCAAGGCACATGTGGCTGACTATCGAAAATTGTTTGACCGTGCATCGCTCGATTTGGGCGGCCATGAAGCACGCAAGTTGCCCGTTGATCAGCGGCTAGCCCGGATGGCAAGAGACAAAGCGCCTGATCCGGATCTGGAAGCGATGCTTTTCCAGTACGGACGTTATCTGGCGATTTCCAGTTCCCGTTCCGGCAACCTGCCCTCCAGTTTGCAGGGAATCTGGGCCGATCAGATCCAGACGCCGTGGTGCGGCCAATACACGGTAGATCTCAATGTTCAGATGAACTGCTGGCCGCTTGAGATTACCAATCTATCGGAATGTTTTCTACCGACATTCGATTTGATTGATTCGTGGCGGGTACCGGGTGCAAAGACGGCCAAAGTGCATTACAACGCCAATGGCTGGATCGTACACACGGTTGCAAATGTGTGGGGTTTCACCTCTGCACCCGAGCATCCCGCCTTCGGGATGTATATGGGTGTGGGTGCCTGGCTCTGCCAACCTGTCTGGGAGCACTACGCATTCACCGGTGATCGCGCCTATCTCGAACGCGCCTATCCCGTGATGAAGGAGTCGGCGGAATTCTATCTCGATTGGCTGGTGAAGAACCCAAAGACCGGCAAGCTGGTCTCCGGCCCGTCCACATCTCCCGAAAACGAATACATCGCCGCCGATGGCCAGCGCGGCTGGCTTTGCATGGGGCCATCAATGGATCAACAGCAGATATGGAATTTGTTCGGCAACGTCATTGAGGCGGCCAGTGAGTTAGGCATAGATGATGCGTTTATTGGCCGCATCCAGGATGCCAGGGGGCTGTTGGCAGGCCCGAAGATCGGGTCTGACGGGCGGCTGATGGAGTGGCCGGAGGAGTTCAAGGACTCTGAAAATGGGGGCCACAGGCATCTGTCGCATCTGTTCGGATTGTATCCTGGGTCACAGATCACGCCGCGCGCAACCCCTGAATTGGCAGCAGCAGCACGGAAATCCCTCGACGTCCGCCTAGCGAACGGTTCTAGTGGGTGTGGGTGGAGTTGTGCCTGGACCATCAACCTGTTCGCCCGGCTTCTGGATGGTGAAAAGACGCATGAACATATCTTGCAGTTCATGAATAAACAGATCGCTCCAAATCTGTTCGACATGGTATTCGGAGCCGGTCCTTTCCAGATTGATGGAAATTTTGGCTATACAGCGGGTGTTTGCGAAATGCTTTTGCAGAGTCACTCCGGCGAGATCGCGCTGTTGCCAGCGCTGCCGAAGGCCTGGCCAACCGGATCCATCAAAGGACTGCGTGCTCGCGGCGGCTTCGAGGTGGATATGACGTGGGCGGATGGAAAGGTTGTGACGCTAGCTATCAAGTCCGCCTTTGGCAAGCGTTGCCGGATCAGGGCGGCTTCTCTGTTGATGATGGCGGAAGACGCGCTCAAGCCGTCGGTCAAGTCAGTTGACACGAATGTCATCGAGTTCGATACGCAGACGGGGAAAATCTACACGCTGGCGGCGTTTCCCGGCAAACTTTGAAACTAACAAGCTGTGAACCACCCTATTACTGATAAACCCAACAGATGAATACAATCACCTATTGCCGAATCGTTGCGCTTTGCCTTGCTTTCAGTTGCGCCGGTTGGGCTGCGGAAACGAGCGGCTTCGTGGCCCGCACCTATAGCGACGGCAAGGGGCATTCACTTCCCTACCGCTTGTTCATTCCCGATGGCTATGATGCATCCAAGCCGTATCCGCTGGTCCTCTACTTTCACGGCGCCGGCGGGCGAGGCTCCGACAATCTGAAACAGATGACGGATGTGCCAAGATTTCTGGTCTTGGCGGAACCTGCCAACCAGCGGAAATGGCCCTGTTTCATCCTGGCTCCGCAGTGTCCGGAAAATCAGCAATGGGCCGCCATGCCCTGGAGCGAACCAAGCGGTGTCGGCAAGTTCACTTCCATCACCTGGCCGATGGAGGCGTCGTTGGCACTTGTGGATTCTCTCCCACAAGAATATCGGGGGATCGACGTATCTCGACTCTTTGTGACTGGCATTTCCATGGGAGGGTACGGGACCTGGGATGCAGTCTGCAGGGTTCCCAAGAAGTTCAAGGCGGCAGTTCCCATCTGCGCCGGGGGCGACCCGGGCAAAATCGCCCAAGTAACCGACCTCAGAAATCTTCGTGTCTGGGCTTATCATAGCGCCGATGATCGGACCGTGCCGGTAGGCCGTACGCGGGAGATGATCGACGCGCTCAAAGTGCTGAAAGGCATCCAACCCCGCTACACGGAATTTCCAGATGGAGGCCATGATGCCTATACCCGGGCATATGCCGACCCAGCCCTCCTGCCATGGTTGTTCGCTGGCGATGGACGCGTCATGGAAGTCGGCACCCGCGCACAGGTTCAACAATGGGACCTGTTTGAGACATCCTTCGAGAGCGCGAAAGCATATACGAACTCCT
>Ga0118677_10010607_pt1 | contig 14037 bp, 8 predicted proteins | sample AliMusrvi5mmetaG_FD_86154 | JGI IMG/M metagenome (GOLD analysis project Ga0118677, IMG submission 86154) | reverse complement strand
TTATTATACTCATACTTGATTCTCTAAGAATGGTAAATCATTTTTTGCCGTTTTTCCCATCGTTTATTTATTCGGATTATGTGAAGACTAAGATGATTACAGGTGTTACAGCTTTTATTATAGTTTTTACAATGTTGGTTACCATTATGCCCCGTTACGCGATTTTTCCAAATGCCGCCGGCGTAAGCGCTTCCGCGGGGGCATCGGAGCAGAGTGTGACGACAGGTTCCTGGGCGGAAGAAATATCCCACAACAGCGCAAGTGAGGGCACAGTTTCGGTGCCGCCGATTATCCGCGTCGCCAATGCCGCTTACGGGCTTGACAATCAGCAGATTACAGCTTCGGACTGCTCAACCATTCAAACGCAGGTTATCAACTACTCTTCAAGAACCATGCAGAGCTACAGCACAGGCATCAGCATTACGCTGCCCTCAGGCGCCTCCGCACCGGCATTGACTGCAACTACGCAAGGTGCCGGATTAATAACCTTAGCTGCGGACAACACAAGCGGAAATCCCTATACCTGGCATATTTCCGGCGGTACAGCCTCACCGGGCAGTTACATCAATTATACTTTTACTTATAACCTGAATGGCAGACAATTCATCCAAAAGGCCGCGAGTTATGTTGATTTGGTTGAGCTTGGCGCAGGCTGGCAGAACTATGTGGAACGAAGGAATTTTTCCGATGTTACGCATACACGTGAAGAATATACCGCTGTTTTATCCGGCTCATGCTCTTCAGGCTCCGGCTATACTGTTTACGGAAGCGGCGGAACCGGCAACTATAATATGCTGACAGGCGGCGGGAGTTCAGGGTTTACAGCTGGCCCCGGCGGTGCCTATGACGGTATGAAGCTTTGGGATCCCGGTTATGACAACAGAGAAAACTGCAGCGTCTGGTACTGCGGGCAGCCCGGCAAAGACGGCAATAATAACGACAATGTTGACGGCGGAAACCGGGCATATCTTGATGTGTATTATGACCCGACCGTAGTGACCAACATCAGCCAATTAGGCATTAAACTGCTTTATTGGAGAAGCACTTCGCCTTCCCAAACACCGACCATGTATCAGGAGAAAATGCTTTATTTGCTTGGAAATCCACTTTTCAGCAACGGGGATTCGTCAAACACCACAGCGCAGTCCTACTTTTATTCGACAAACGCGCAAAACAACCGGTCTCAGTATATCAACTCAAATCCCGGCACTATGGTCTTTAATTTCGCCGGAACGGCGCTTCCTGCCGACGGCCAAAAAGTGACCTTTGCCAGCGCGATTTATGGCGTTTACGAGCAGCAGGTTTATTTGACCACTTGGGACGCATGGCTGATTACCTTCCATGTTGTTGATAAATCCGCGCTTCGCTCTTTAATCGCGACGGAGGATACAGCTTACAGGCAGATTCAGGACGGCTATACAAACACGGACGGTTCTTTTACCGCTTATCTCACACAGCTCGCTAAATCAAAAGCAGTCCTTAACCAGCCGAATGCCACCGCCGCTCAAATTACCGCCGCGGTGAATGACCTCAACACGGCAAAAAGCAACCTAAAATATGTACCGGCAAACTACACGGCATTAAATACTCTGGTCAGCGGGCTTTACAGCGCGTCGCTCGGGTTCAGGCCAAGCCCCGTCAATGACCCCGATTATTATTATATGACCTCAAATTATTACCCCTCGGCTTATTATCAAAGCACTTCGGACTTAGCCGCTTTGCTCACAAGCGTGGAATATGGCCACGACATCAGGTACCAAGCGTATATCGATTCGATGACGGCAAGCATAAATACCGCCTGGAGAGCCATTATACTGAAGAATTCGGACTATACAACTGTGAATTACTACCTCGGATTGCTTGACGGGCTGAATGATGAGACAGGCTCCGCTGCCGGCAACTATATTATGGCAAACGGTACAAATTATCCGCAGTACCTGAATCAGATGCTTTATTGGAAAGACTACACCGAATCGAGCTACGCAACCTGGGAAAGCGCGGTTAACGGCGTTACGCTCGGCCTAAAAATACCCGACCAGGCAACCGTCAACAATATGGGCATTGCGCTCCAGGCGGCATTTAACGGCATGATTATTAAACCTGCCGATTACACCGACCTGAACACTGTCCGTACAAACGCGCTGACGGCAATCAACAGCAAGGTCTATGTGCATAACCCCGATGGCGGAGGATATTTAATAACAACCTATACCGCCGTGAGCATCAGCGCGATGCAAAACAAAATTAACTCAATTGTGGATGGGCTGCTGATGCCGGAGCAAGGCAGGGTTATCACGTGGACAGACGAACTGCAGGCTTTGTATGACGCAAAAACCGTCAACAGCGCGGATTACACTTTCGCAAACGCGCAAAAGGCAATTCAAGCCACCCATGAAGCTGATTACGCGGCTTTCTATACGGCCGCTTCATGGCAGGCGCTTGTTAATGCCCGCAGCGCCGTTCAGCCGGGCCTGCTTGCCACACAGCAGGCAACTGTTGACACTTGGGCCGCCAACATTTTTAACACCCGGAACTCGCTTGTTTATAATCCCGCAGATTATTCCGCCGTAACCTCTGCCATTGCTGCCGCGAATGCGTTGACGCCGGTGAATTACCAAAACTGGTCCGCCGTGCAAAAGGCAATAAACGATGTGGATTACGGGCTTGATATTACTTACCAGGCCTCGGTGGATAATTTCGCGGCAAATATTTATGCGGCAATAAACAATTTGGTTCCCGCAAACGCTGATACCGGCGCGTTGCTCACCGCTTTGGCATCCGCCGCAGCCTTGAATGAAAATATTTACACGCCCGCCTCCTGGACCGTTTTGGCGAATGCCGTGGCGGCCGGTGCCGCAATCCGCGACGCTGTCCCCGCTTACAATTATACGCAGCAGCCAGCGGTTGACGCGGCTGCTCTGGCAATAAACAACGCCATAGACGGGCTTGTTTACATGGGTGCTGATTACGCCGGTGTCACAGCCGCAATCGCGGCTGCAAATGCCTTGAATCCTGCCGATTACAAAAACTGGCCGGCTGTTCAGACAGCAATTAACGCTGTTGTTTACGGGCTTAACATTACAGTGCAAAGCACCGTCGACGGTTATGCCGCGGCAATTAATACTGCCGTTAACAACTTGGTTTATGTTGATGCTGATTTATCCGGTTTGATTTCGGCTCTTGCCGGTGCGGCCGCTTTGGATGAAAACCTTTACACGCCGGAAACCTGGAGCCCGCTCGCCGGCGCCGCCGCGGCAGGCACCGCAATCATGAACACCATACCCGCTTATAATATTACCCGGCAGACAGAAGTTGACTCCGCTGCACTGGCAATTAACAACGCCATTGCAGACCTTGTTTACAAAAGCGCGGATTATTCTGGCGTTGCCGCGGCAATCTCGGCGGCAGGCGCTTTGAATCCCGCCGATTACAAAAACTGGCCGGCCGTGCAGGCGGCAATCGATGCTGTTGTTTACGGACTGGATATTAAAGGCCAAAGTACCGTCGATGGTTATAAAGCGGCAATAAACACAGCAATAAACGGTTTGGCTTATCTTGATGCCAATATGTCTTCTTTAATATCCGCTCTCGCCGGCGCGGCCGCTTTGGATGAAAATCTTTATACGCCCGCTTCATGGACGGCACTCGGGAGCGCTGTAACGGCAGGTATTTCAATCCGCGACGCGGTGCCTGCATACAACATAAAACAGCAAACTGATGTTGACACTGCCGCTTCGGCTGTTGCCGATGCCATCGCCGGTCTGGTTTACCGGGATGCGGATTTGTCCGGTTTGGCTGCGGCAATCAGCAGCGCCGCGGCCTTGAATGAGAATATCTATACACCCGAAACCTGGGCTGTTCTCGCAAACGCTGTGACAGCCGGCATCGCTGTCCGTGATGCTGCCCCGGCTTATAACATTACAAAACAGGCGGATGTTGACGCCGCGGCTCTTAATATTACAAACGCCGTTGCCGGGCTTGCCGAGGCAGTTGTCACATTCGCTGCGGCTCCAGGCAGCAAAGCCGTTGTTGACGCCGCGCACGGGTTTATATATGGTTTGCCTGCCGACGGTTCGCTCACCGACCTTGTTGCGCAGGGCTATATTGAGATAACAGGAAACGGACATTTTGTCTATACGCCAACCGCCAACGGCTTTGGCACAGGAACGAAGGTTGAACTCATCCGCGACGCCGACGGCAAGGTGATGGCTACTTATTATATTGTCATTTTCGGCGACATAGACGGTGACGGTTTTGCGGACGGCAACGATGCATCCATAGCGAGCATGCTTGCAGACGGTATGCTGACACAGCGCGATTTGAGCGCCGCGGCGTTCTATGCCGCCGACGCCAATCGTGACGGTGCTGTCAATAACCTTGACACGCAATTATTGGAGCAAGCCGGGCTGTTCCTTGCGGAAATCAGCCAAAGTGTCCTATAAAACCCGGTTTTATCATCTCACCGCCGGGGCAGCGCTTCGGCGGTGATTTATTATAGGACAAACAGCCTGTCCGATATTTTCGATGATAAAATTAATAAATTGTTTTAATTTTATTAAAAATGTGTTATAATTTCTATCATATATTAAGCTTGCCGGGCAAAACAGCTATGCGAACAAAATGCTGAGAAGCATTTTTTATTTTGTGATGTTACAAAGTAACGGGCTTTAAAAAACGAATACATTTAATTTTGAAAGGACGATTTAACAATGGCAAAGAAACAATTCAAGGCGGAGTCAAAAAAACTGCTCGATATGATGGTGCACTCCGTGTACACGCACAAGGAAATTTTTCTGCGGGAAATCATCTCGAACGCCAGCGACGCGATTGACAAACTCTGTTATATTTCACTGACAGATGACGGCGTCGGCATGAGCCGCAGCGACTTTTTCATCAAAATCGATGTCGACAAGGAAAACCGTATACTCACCGTAACGGATAACGGCATCGGTATGACGGACGAGGATTTGGAATCAAACCTCGGCATAATCGCCAGAAGCGGTTCTTTAAACTTCAAAAATGAAATGGACGGCAAGGATACCGAACAGGGAGACATTGATATCATCGGCAAGTTCGGTGTGGGCTTTTATTCCGCGTTTATGGTAAGCGACGAAGTCACGGTTATCTCCCGCGCATACGGCGCGGACAAGGCATTCCGCTGGAAATCAAACGGTGCGGACGGCTACACCATTAATGAATCGGACCGCGAAACGGTCGGCACAAGCATCATATTGAAAATAAAGGCCGACTCAGAGGATGAAAAATATACCGAGTATTTGGAAAAATACAAGCTCAAAACCCTTATTAAAAAATATTCGGACTATATCCGCTACCCGATCAAAATAGATATGGAAAAGAGCCGCCCGGTTGAAAAGGACGAGACGGACGAAACCGCCGACGCCGACGAAGGCGAAAAGAAGACCGAATATGAAAAATACATAGATGAAGAAACCATCAACAGCATGGTGCCGATTTGGCAGCGCACCAAAAAGGAAGTCAGCGACGAGGACTGCGTCGCATTTTATAAAGAAAAATATTACGACCAGGAAGACCCCGTTAAGGTTATCCGCATCAGCGCGGAGGGCCAGGTCGTGTATAAGGCCATGCTGTTTATTCCTTCAAAGGCGCCATACGATTATTACACGAGGGACTACAAGAAGGGTTTGCAGCTGTATTCAAACGGCGTGATGATTATGGAAAGATGCGAGGACCTCCTCCCCGATTATTTCCGTTTCGTCGTCGGCATCGTCGATTCCGGCGACCTCTCGCTGAACCTTTCCCGCGAGCTTCTGCAGCACGACAGGCAGCTGAAAATAATCGCGAACTATCTTGAAAAAAGGGTGCGTGAGGAACTCGAAAAACTGTTGGAAACAGAAAGAGAAAAGTACGAGAAGTTCTACGAGGCTTTCGGGCGCCAGTTAAAGTACGGCATTCTCAACGATTACGGCATGAAAAAGGATTTGCTCGAAAAACTTCTGCTTTTCCATTCTTCCACAGAAGGCAAGCTTGTGACGCTGAAAGAATATGTCGAAAAGATGCCGGAAGCGCAGAAATTCATCTATTACGCCTGCGGCGAAACGGTGAAGAAGATCGATTCACTCCCGCAGGCTGAGCAGGTGAAAGAAAAAGGCTTCGACATGCTTTGCTTTGTAAACGAAGAGGATGAATTCGTCGCCAACATCCTCAGAGAATATGAAGGCAAGACCTTCCTTTCCGTCAACGAAGCGGACTTGGAGCTTGAAACCGAGGACGAAAAGAAAGAAACCGAAAAACAGGCCGAGGATAATAAGGGCCTTTTGGAATTCGTGAAAGAATCCCTCAACGGCGCCGTTGCCGAGGTAAAGCTTTCGCACAAACTGAAAACCCATGCCGTCTGCCTCACCAGCACCGGCGGCGTCAGCATTGAAATGGAAAAGTATTTTGACCTGATGCCAGGCGAAAACAAGCCGAAGGCGGAAAAAGTGCTTGAACTCAACGCCGGCCACAAGAGCTTTGCCGCGCTTAAAAAAGCGTTCGGCAAGGATAAGGACAAGGCGGCGAAATACGCAGAAGTCCTGTATGACCAGGCGCTGCTTATTGCAGGCATGCCGATTGAGGACCCTGCCCGCTACACGGAGCTTGTCAGCTCGCTGTTGGTTTAGATAAGTTTACCACAGAAATTTTAGGGGCTGTATCTGTTCGCTGTTTTTCAGCGTTTTGATACAGTCCCTTTTTGATTGCAATGTTCTTGAGTTGTGGGTACGGGCATTGGATATGATTTAAAAATTAATTTTCGCCCGACTACGGCGGGAAAGAGATTTGAATGTGACCGATTACAGATTTATCCACAAAGCTGGACGGACACCAATATTGGTATTGTCCACAATGTCGTAGTAGCTGTTGACATCGCCATTACCGTAGACGCTGCAGGCGAGATTTGAATAAATGCCCGGAGTCCGCAACCACCAATTGCTATGCTTCGTATTAACATTAACATAAAGTCCATTGCTCTTTGCGAAATCCGTACCCTGCGCTCGGCGGGAAGTGTTATAATCGTCCGGATTTCTACTGAATCCGAAGACGGGATTCTTCACTTCGCTGTATGAGAGCAAAAATAGCTTATCGCTTGTATTTTTCCCGCCATCAGTGCCATTCCAAGGGTTGTCTTCATTTACAATGATGCTTGTTTTTATTCTTGTCTGTTCGGCAGAGCTGAACGCCGAGTTGCAAAAATCATTGTTAAGCCAAGAACGCAGGGTGCAGGTTTTCCATGTGACATCCGTATCCGTTTTATTATATGGCTTGCAGTCTAAAATCTTTTCAGAAAGCAGCAAAGCTTTCCCTTTCTCGACCGCAAGAACACGCCAGTCGATTTTTTCTTTACCGTCAGTTGTTATATTATCCTGTTCGTACCTGCCGAACTGGACAATATCGCCTACTTTTGCATTAGCGATTTTTGTGATATTGGTCGTTGTTTCTTCAAGTGCAGCAGTTGTTTTTTCATTACTTGCATTTTTTGCACATCCGCCAAAAGCAGAAATCAGCATCATCATTGCAATTAAAATTGACGCTGCTTTTCTTTTTATTTTCATCAATAATTCCCCCAGCGTTTTTATTCATTATACTTTTATTGATTTGAAAATGCAACATAAGTACATATATTTGTGTTGATTTTTAATTAAAAAGTTGCTATGATGAACCATATAGACTTCACGAAAAACTTATGAAAGGACAAAAGCTATGAGTGACCTGTCTTCCTTCTTAAGCCCTCCCCCGCTTGACGAAATTAAACGCGCGCTTTTTATCCAGCCGCACCCGGACGACAACGAAATAGGCGCGGGCGGCACCATGGCATACCTTGTTGAGAGAGGCGCCGAGGTTTACGAACTGACGGTGACCGATGACCGTTTCAGCAGCGGCACTTTAAGCGGCAGCGAACTGATTGCCATGCGGCAAAAAGAAGCGCTTGCGGCCATGGAAGTGCTCGGTGTTAAGAATGCCGGATTCCTTGGCTTTTCGGACAAAACCGGTGCCAGCGTTGAAGAGCTTGCGGCGGCAATTTTGCCGGTTATCCGCGCAATTCAGCCGGATGCCGTATTTTCGGTTGACCCGAACCTGCGGGATGAATGCCATTCCGACCATATCAAGGTAGGCACCGCCGTGAAATACTGCGTGATGGATTCCAACATCAAGCATTACCCCGAGCAGCCCGGTGGAGAGGCACACCAAGATGCCTTTGAGGTTAAAATCCTCGGGCAGTATTACACGGACAAGCCCAACACGGTTGTGGACATCGAAGCATACAGGGAGAAAAAATACGAGGCGATTATGTGCCATGCGTCGCAGTGCTCCACGGAGCTGTTAATGATATTGGATGTGCAAAGCGGCATCCTGGCGGAGGGCACTGAATTTGAGCATGTCGAACGATTAAGGCTGCTTTCAAATATCCATTTCCATTGTTTTGTGCTGCCGGTCGAATGAATGGCTGGACTATAAAAATACAAAACCGCAGAACCTTCAAGGGTTTTGCGATTTTTGTCAATTGTGTATTGACCCCGGTGCATATATATGCTAATGTGAGAGCATTAGGCGCAATAGTTTCAATATCGGGAGGATTTGTATGGAAACAAGAGTCGAACTCAAAAATTGGCAAAGAGTTGTTATTATCATCATGGGTGGGTTTCTTCTTGGCGGGATGTGGCGGATGCGCGGCGACGCCGGCTTCGGTTCCTTTTGGGGCATGCTCTGCGTTTCGCTGGCTTACTGCCTGTTCATCAGCTCTGTGCTTGGCTACCGGAAGAAAATGAACTACTTTCTCTTCCCCTTTCTCGTTGTTTCCATGCCGCTGACCGTCAACGGCTGGGGCACACTGAATCTGCAGCCGGCCGGTATTCTTAACGACCCCGTCGGCGGTACATTCTTTTTCAACCCCTTTTCCGGTGTATTCATCATGCTTTGCCTGGGCTTTTGCTGGATTTCGTTCTTCGCTTTTCTGATGGGCAGATATTTCAGCGAAAAGCAATACCGCGCGCGGGATTTTTTGCTTGTTATTGTGGCATACTATGCCGTAAAATATCTCTTTTTGGCAACGCTCGCGCATCCTCTTTTGCAGCTGACCTGCGGGGATGCATACCGTCTTTTTGTAAAAGGGCTTTCTGATATCGGCGTTACAGGCAGCCCTTGGAAAATATATTTGCAGCATTTCAACAAGGTTAAGTGGGCGGAAGTCATTACAGGCGGGCGCAACTACTTCACCAGCATCAATATCATTTCAAGCGTCGCGGGCACATTAGCTATAATGGGCACTGTATTGTTTATTTTGAAGGATAAACTGACGGCTAAACTGATGCTCCTTATTTGCTCGGCGCTTGCCGTATCCATCCTTGCCGCCGACGTATTCCACATCCTCGGCAGCGGCGGTTATCACCTCAACACCTTTACACCGCCCCAATGGCTTAAAAACAACTCCTGGGGATACTGGGAATACTTCACCGGTTTCTTCGCGGGGCTTTCGATTACAGCAATCCTTGTTTTACAGGATAAAAAAAGCGGAAGCAAAGGCGCGGAAATCAGCGAAAAGCTGCCCAACCTTGGCAAGAACAAGTGGGTCTGCTATATTTACAGCCTGATTGTTCTCTGTGTGGGAGCTCTTAGCGCCGGCATTGTCAGAGCCATCGCGAGCCGTCTGGACCAACACGGGATATTCAGTGCGGCGGGCATTCCGATGGGCATAACAATTCCGGTCCTTGCCATACCCACCTTTATCATCTTTGCGGTTGTGCTCTACCGCAACATCATTAAAAAGAACTTAGGCCAGCCGTTCAACGCGGATTTCAAAACCTTCGCGCTGACGGCCACGCCTATTGTCTTTTCGATATTTACCTTCATTGACCTTTGCGTAGCCTACACCTGCTGGGACGAGCCCTCGCGGTTCGGAATTAACTTCCTTGTCGGGCTTTCGCTTGTGATGGTTTTAGCCGGGTATTTGGTGCTGAGGAAAGCGCTGAAAAGCAGCACGAAAGCATAGGAGAAATTTCATTGTTAAAACGCCCGTAACCATAAAGTTTACGGGCGTTTTGGAGTAACCGGTCAGATTACTGATGCCCGACGGGCAGAAACTCAACCTTTAATTTCATACCCATACCGGAAGCAAGCCGCTGGAGCGTCCGCAAAGACGGATTAGCGCTCCCATTCTCCAGTTTACTGATATCGCCCTGAGCAATCCCGGTTTTTTCTGCGAGTTGTTTCTGAGTCATCCCGCCGCTTTTCCGCGCGTCAATCATTGCTTGAATGATAGCAAATTCAGGCTCAAGCGCTTCATATTCCGCCTTGAAAGCGGGGTCTTTCATCTTTTCCTTGAGGAAATCGTTAAACGCAGTCATTGCTTATTCTCCTTTCTGTTGAGGTATTCATCTCGATAGCTTTTAGCCCGCTCTATCTCCGCTTTGGGTGTCTTTTGGGTTTTCTTGATGAACCCATTTGTAAGTATAACCTTTTTACCAACGAAGAAGAAATACAGAACTCGTGATATGTCAGAACCAACCTTAGCACGCAACTCAAAGATACCGCCTTCTAAAGGCTTTGAATATGGTTCTCTCAGCGCAGTACCGTTGTCTTGCAGTATTTGGATTGTGCGGGCCATCTTAGCCTGCATTTTAATATCTAAATTGTTGAGAAACTCTTTGGCGGGTTCCGTCCCGTCCGGCTTATTATAAAAGATTGCTTCAAGTTCTTGCACGGTTCGCCCACCTTCAGTAATAGGATTTAACCCAAATTTATCATATAGGATTTATCCTATATTGTCAAGTGTTTTTTAATTTTTTGAGAGCGTTTTATAAACCCGCTCAAAATATCACCGTGTTTAATGGTGTTAACTTTAATATTTTATATGAAACAAACGCATGATTTCCTTTTGTGTTTCATATATCCGCTCGGCGACAAAATCACAAAACGGTGTCTCATTGCCCTTTTTCTGGTATAGCCTGATACAGTCGTTATACTCTACCCTGCAAACCGGCGGGATAATAGCAAGCTGATAACCCTTTTGAATTAACGCTAAGTTCATTAACAGCCTTGCTGTTCTGCCGTTGCCGTCGGTAAACGGGTGGATGGTAACAAGCTTCAAATGCAGCATAGCAGCAAACTTGACGGGATGCATTTTGGCTCTTTCCGATTTAATCCATCGGCAAAGCTCCTGCATTTGCGGTTCTATTTCCTCCGGCGCGGGGAAAACAAAATCTGTGCCGGTTACAATAACGCTGTGATTTCTCCATACGCCTGCGTTTGCCTCGTCAATGCCGCGATAAAACAAACGGTGCAAACTCTTTATATCCTCAATGCTTATTTTGTCATTCCCGATGAGCGAAAACATAAAGTCATAAGCCGCACCGTGGCCGACTGCCTCAAGCGTATCGCGCAGCGGTTTGCCGCCAACCGTTAACCCTTCCTCAAGCAGAAGCTTTGTCTCATTCATTGTAAGTGTATTGCCCTCAAGAGCGTTTGATGACCAGGTCAAGCCTATTCTGTAATAATCTTTGAGCTGCTTGAGCATTTCCCCCTCAAACGGTCGTAAAGCCGCCAAAGCGGTATGTGCCTTGTCTATTTTTTCAACGATGTTCATTTGGTTTTCTTCCTCCATATACTCAATGATGTCGCCCGGCTGGCATTCCAAGGCTGCGCAAAGGGAAGCTATCGCATCGGTTGTTATTCGCTTGCCTTCTCTGATGTTCTGCAGGGTGCTCTCGGATATAATCTTATCTTTGCGTATTTTATAAGTCGTCAGCCCTCTTTGCTCCATGAGCAGCAGCAGCTTGCCATAGACAATCTTACCCAAAACAAAACACCTCTTTCTTGACCGCCGGGGAGTGATTATTGAACTTACTTTTTCATGTTATCATTATATCATAAGTATACACGGTTTTCAATTAATATTTATATAACATACACTTTATTCAGAGTATATTTTTTATAGACACACTTTGGTTTGCGCACAACAAATAATGACCAACTCAAAATTTTAAGCTGCAAATAAATCAAAAAACCCTGAAAGTGTTAAACTTTGAGGGTTTCTTGGAGCTACTGGTCAGAATCGAACTGACAACCTGCTCATTACGAATGAGCTGCTCTGCCATTGAGCCACAGTAGCATATTGAATTTTGACGCTTACTTATTATAATTAAGTATTCTTGATTTTGCAAGGCTTTTCATAAATTTGTTAATATTTTATATTGTAGACAATAATAAAGATAAAGACAAAATATAGGTAAAATAAAGACCAATAAAGACCAAATAAAGACCAATAAGAACCTTCTGATAAAATATAAGATTTGTAAGAATTAAAATTATGCTTTCCGTTTAAAAATATTCTCCAACATTTCTGATGCCCGTTCATCAGATGCTTGTATTGCATGGGTGTATATATTTCCTGTGGTAGTTACATTAGAGTGCCCCAGTCGTTTTGAAACTGTTTTTATGTCAATACCGTTTGCAATCATAAGGGTTGCGTTTGTATGCCGAAGGCTGTGAAGAGATATTTTGGGTAAATTGTTCTTCTTTACAAATCGTCCGAACCAGCTCGAAAGGGTGTCTGGATGCAATGGCTGACCATTTAGACTTGTAAATATTTTATTGCTATCGTGCCAGTTATCACCAAGTTCCAATCGTTGAGTAATCTGTGCAATTTTATGTTGATTCAATAATGTGATTATATCAGGCGGAAGTTTAATAACACGGTTGGATGAAAATGTTTTTGTTGCATCTTCAAATATGCCCATCTGAGGGGTATATAAGCTTGATTTGTTGATGTCTATTAATCCCGTGGTAAAGTTTATATCGTCCCAGCAAAGCCCACATAGCTCGCCCCTACGCATCCCAGAATATAGCAATAGTGTTATCATTGCTCTGTATTGTAGTGGTTCAGTTTCAAGGCATTCAAATAGTTTTTCAACCTGATATTCGTTGTAGTATTTTGCTTCAATTTTTTTTGACCTTGGCGGTTTAACCCTGTTGCAAGGGTTGCTCTTAATCACTTGCCACTGAACTGCAGTTGCGAACATGGAGGATAAAATATGGTGATAATATAATGCTGTGGAACCTGAAATCTTTGTCTTACAGTCCGCTTGCTTAAACATCTTGTTTAGTGGATATCCTAAGACTTTACTTATTCTTTCTGCGGACTTCTTTGTGATATTCATTCCTTTACAGGCTGCCCTTAGTGTTACAAGTGCAATATCTGCTTTTTCTGTAAATTCTGATTTTGTGGAAAATCCTTGCTCTTTTATTATTATATTTATCTCTGTACAGATGACATATTTTATGTCTTGTCTCATTCCTTCTTCTTCAAGGTGTTTGTAGAACTCAACAAGATGATAAGGTTGAATATCGCACATCTTTTTATTTCCAAGTACCGAATTTATTGTTATTATCATCATTGAATAGTTATCATAGGTGTTGATTCTCAGATGCTCAGCACCATAGTCTTTAAGCCATTTTTCAGAGAACTCAGAAAGCCTAATATTTTCATCTCCACAAAACCCATGCTTGACCGTATTTTCAAATAAAATTGCCTGTAATTCAGCCTCCTTCAATGCCTGTTTAGGTGTCATCCCAACAGGAGGTGTCCAGGTTTTTGTTTTAATGATTTGTTTTTTGTTTATATCATAACCGCAAGAAACTTTAAATCTGAATGATTCTCCTCGTTTTGATATAGTTGCCAATTCAAAACATCTCCTTTTCATAATAAAAAGTTTAATGACAGGACGAATAGCAATGTTTGTGGTTTCTTTAATTGGATATTGCGGGACTATATTATACACAAATTTAACAGAGAATTTTTGTTGTTAGGAATATAAGAAAAATATGTAGATTCTTTGCACAATAATAGGTTTCTTGCAAAACAAAAAAGAGCGAGGTTAACCGCTCCTTTTACTTCGCCTATAAAGTTGCTATTTCAAATAAAATCTATTCTATGTGGTTATGGGGTATTAATTGAAAATCCCAGTCATCTAGGGATGGCAGATAAGGGTCGATGGTGTATATCGAAATATCAAAACAAGATTT